>Ga0153916_10002671_pt1 | contig 13038 bp, 11 predicted proteins | sample Opewatmetagenome_FD_109642 | JGI IMG/M metagenome (GOLD analysis project Ga0153916, IMG submission 109642) | Freshwater wetland microbial communities from Ohio, USA - Open water 3 Core 3 Depth 4 metaG | ecosystem: Environmental > Aquatic > Freshwater > Wetlands | place: USA: Ohio, Lake Erie...
AGGGTGGTGAGCGGCGGGAGAGCCGCCCACCGGCGCTTGGAGTAGCCGGGGTCAGCCGGCCGTTTTTTTGGAGCGGGCGACGGCCGGACGTTCGCGGAGGCCGCCGAGCGGTTCCGGACCCTGAAACAGGAACCCCTGCCCGAATTGGGTGCCCATGTCGATCAGCAGCTTCACCACCCCGGGTTTTTCCACGCACTCGGCGATCACCTGTTTGTTCAGCTCGCGTGCAACGTTGTTCAATGCCCTAACGAAAATGCGGCTGCCTTCATCGGTGGCAAGATCGCGGATGAAACTGCCGTCGATTTTCAGGTAATCGACCTCGAAGCGCTTGAGATAATAGAACGAGCTGAAGCCGGCGCCGAAGTCGTCGAGAGCAAAGCGGCAGCCCATCTCCTTGAGCCTGCGGATGAAGGTAAGCGTGACGTCGATTTCCGACATCGCGGCCGTTTCCGTGATCTCGAACACCAGCTGGCCGGGATCAACCTGGTTCGTGCGCAGCAGCGCGATTAAGCGCTCGATCCAGTGCGGGTCGGAGATGGACGCGCGCGACAGGTTCACGAAACAGCGCAGCTTCTGGCCCAACTGCCCGTTCTCGCGCATGAACTGCAGCAGCTTTTCGACCACCCGCATGTCGATTTCCTGCGCCATGCCCATCGATTCGGCAAACTCGATGAAATGCTCCGGCAGGATGTATTTGCCGTTGGTGTCGAGGATGCGCGTCAGGATCTCGTAGTGCACGGGCTTCCGGTCCTTGAGACGCACTACCGGCTGGGAAAAAAGCACCAAGCGGTCTTCGTCGAGCGCGTCGCGCAGCTTTTTGGCCCAGTGGATGCGCTTGTGGGTGCTGCGCAGCGAGTCGGAAGCCTGGTCGAACAATGCGTAGCGGTTGCGGCCGAGGTCCTTGGCCTGGTACATCGCGATGTCCACATTGGACAGCAGAGACGGCAGATCGCTGCCGTGGAACGGGTAGAGTGCGATGCCGATCGAAGCGCTCAGATTGGAAACGATTTTCTGTTCGCTGGCCTGGAAGCGGTAGTGGCGGATGGCGTCGAGCGCGGTTTCGGCCGTATTGATCGCCTCCTTGCGCAGGCCTCCGGGGAGATGCACCGCGAATTCGTCGCCGCCCAGCCGGTAGAGTTCGCCGCTGCCGCTGCGGATCATGTCGCGCAACACGCTGCCGACGCCGATGATGAGCTGATCGCCGGTGCGGTGGCCGAAATTGTCGTTCACGTACTTGAAGTGATCGATATCGAGAAACAGCAGCGCGCCCACGCCTGCCTCCTGCATCGCCGACTCGATGCGGCGCTGCAAGCTGTGACGGTTGGGCAGATCGGTAAGCGAATCATGCATCGCCAGGTGCTCGATGCGCTGGCTCGCGAGATGCTGCTCGGTGATGTCACGTGCCGTACCGCGGATGCCAAGCATCTCGCTGTTCTCGTCGTTGCTGATGCGCGCGTTGATCCCGATCCAGCGGTCTTCGCCGCGGCTAGTGACGAGATGCGTGACGTAGTTCTTGATTTCGCCGGCGCGTTTGAGCGTGGCCAGGAAGCGCCGGTTGGAAATGTAAGACGGCCCTGTTTCGAAATCGAAAAAGCAGCGCCCGATGAGATCTTTCGGCGCGAGGCCGAAAATGTCATGCGCGGCGTTGTTGAGATAGATGAAGCGTCCCTGCGCGTCGGTGGTCCAGATCAGGTCATGGGAAGTTTCGACCAGGTCGCGGTAGCGGTTTTCGCTTTCGAGCAGGAGCTGAATAATGCGGCGCTTTTCCGCGAGCGAACGCTTGATGGTCGCCAGTTCCTGGGAGGGTTTCTCGACCCCGGAACCGGATGAGGATGACGAGACCGCGAGGCGGTCGATCAGCTCCTTCGAGTAGCGGCGGTGTCTTCCCGCCGTACGCAACGCAACGAGCACGCCCTGTTCGTCCCAGCGCCGCAGTTTTTGTATCGGAATACCCAGCAGTTCAGAGGCTTCCTGAATGCTGTATTCCAAGTCTGATGTGGACACGCTGGGTTCCCCTTGCACACAGCCCCGTTGTCCGCGTGGCACAGGACGGGCTAGGCGGGCTGGTTAGCAGTTTACCAAAGTCATCGCCGCCCGGCTTAACAACCGCCGCCGGCATGTCGTGGGGCTCGCCCCGCCAGCCTTTACGAAATGCTACAGATCTTGAGTCTCACCATATCGGAGAAAACCACGTTACATCAACTGCTTGCAGAAACATTCGCCGGCGAAATTTAACACGCCTCTCATAACCAGTTGCTTTTGTTCGAATAACGTTGAAACACTACTGCTATTGAATATAAAAAAACTTGTGATCCTTGTTGCGGATGCGTCTCTGGCACGGCGCCCCCACCAGCTACTGCTTGAGTCGGCGTGCGGGGTACAACAAAAATACTTCCTGTCGCGTGTCCAGAGGCGGGCAGGATTGATAATCCATCCCAGGCATATGCCAGAAATCGTCAGGCTATTTATTTATCATGGCCAGGCCGCTGCCGTACTTGACCCCGCTACGAAAAAATCCTTGCTGAAGATCGTTGGCGCTATCCATGGTTTGCAGCGGTCAGCGTTCTAATGGACTTGATGCGATTCGCCGAGCCCGTTTTGTCGCGAGACGAGACGATTCATCAGTTTCAGATCGCGCGGATTCAGGCGTAATGCACTGTCGACCCAGATCTGCACGATGTCGAGCAGTTCGGAAAACGTGATCTGATGCACGCGCCGCCGCGCCGCCGCCAGTGCCGAGAGGCCGTTGCGGGTGCGTTGTCTGCGTCTGATCAACTCCGCGACCTCGGTTTCACCCTGGCCGTCCTCTGCCAGAACATCGACGATACCGAGCGTACGCATTTCCTCGGCGCTGTAAATCTTGCCACTGGTGATCAGCTCTTCGGCGCCCTTCTGGCCGATTCTGCGCTCGAGGAACGAGTAGGCGCCCATGCCGGGGAACAGGTTGAACAGAATTTCGGGGAAGCCAAAGCGTGCATTTTTCTCGGCGATGATCACATCGCTCGACAGCGCTGCCTCGAAACCGCCCCCCAGGCATTCACCCTGCACCAGCGAAATCGTGGTCACCGGCAGATCATGCCCGAGGTAATTGCGGTAGAGCACGTCGATGCAGGCGCGCCCGTAACGCAACAGGCCCTGGCGGTCCTGGATGTCGATCAGTTGTTTGAACAGGTCGAGGTCGCCGCCGAGATTGAAAACGCCAGGTATGGCAGACGCCAGAACCACGTATTCGATTGGATGTTCCTCGCCATAGCAGTTGATGTGTCCTTCGCTGTGCGCAAGAAAATCATAGTAGGCACGGATGTTGGCGAGCAGGCTGGGATTGAAGCACGGGCGCGGATCGGGAGACCAGCGCGACCAGAAGGCGTGGGTTTGCTTGTCGAAATGGGCATGCAGCTGCGAGGAAAAACTGAATTCTATGCCATCTGTGATCGGCCGGCTTGCTGGTTGCTCGCGTACTTCCAATACGGCGGCGGGAACATGCATTTCCATGATACTTCTCCCCTTATTAATCAATATGAAGTAATGATATTCAGGAAACACCAAAAGTGTGACAAAAGTCACAGTGTGGATTAAAAGGTACATTTTGTTAAAATGCAAATCTTACATTTTGATAGATTTCACTTTTTTCCTTTAAAAACAAATGATAACATTATTTTCTTCAAGCTGATTAGATGAAAAAACTAACAATTTTCGCTGCCAAGTCCTTGATATGCCGCAATAAGAAGAAGGGCAAATGCGCCTATTGAACGCGTTTGACTAAGGCGATGGAAGCCGCTAAAAACTAGTTTGATAATTCATATAATTCATATAACTGTTGTGATTCGCGCCATTTTACGCCTGATTTTTCGCCTGCTGTGGGGCGTGAAAGTAGAGGGGGACACACAGCAACTTTTTCGCGGCAGGTCGCTTATCGTCGCCAACCACGATTCGTTGCTCGACGGCGTTTTGCTCGGGCTGTTTTTGCCGGGCGAACCGACTGTCGTTCTGACGCGGGAGATGGTCAAGTCGCGACTGGTGCGCCTTTTGATGGCGGCGCTGCCCTGCGTTGTTCTCGACGCATCGCGTCCGCTGGCCGTCAAGCGCCTGATCCGCGAGATCCGGCATGGACGTACGGTGGTCATCTTCCCGCAGGGGCGCATGGGCACGACCGGCGGCATCATGAAAGTCTACGATTCCGCGGGTGTCATTGCGGCGCGTTGTGACGCTGACATCATTCCGGTCAGGATAACCGGCACCCTGTGGTCGCGTTTTTCGGACGCGCGGAGTAATTATCCGAAACGCTGGTTTCCCCGCGTGACGCTGTCGATACAGCAGGCCGTCAAGCTGCCGGCGGTCCGGGCACTGCCGCCGCGCCAGCGCCGGCGCCGGCTCGCCGACGGGATGCTCAAGATCATGCAGCACATGATGTTCGCTGCGCGGCGGCGGCAGACCCTGTTCGCGGCCTTTGTCGATGCCGTCGAACTTCATGGCCGCGGCACCATGATCATGGAGGATGCGCGCGAAAAGCCGGAATCCTACGGCGACCTGCTCAGGATGAGCCTCGCTCTGGGCAGGCTTGCCACGCGGGTCAGCAGCGAAGGCGAAATCGTGGGCGTGCTCATGCCCAACCTGAGCGCAACGGTGTGCCTGCTGCTGGGGCTGTCCGCGATGCGCCGCGTTCCGGCCATGCTCAACTACACTTCGGGGCCGGAGGCGATACACGGGGCGTGCGTCGCGGCCGGCATCGCGACGGTGATCACCTCGCGTCTTTTTGTCAAAAAAGCGCGGCTTGAGTCGAGCATCAAAGCGCTTGCCGGCGTCAATCTCGTCTATCTGGAGGATCTGCGTGGAAGGCTCACGCCGGGTGACAAGCTGTGGCTCATCGGCCGGGCGCTTCCGCGCCCCCGCTCCGTCATCAAGGCGGCCGATCCGGAGGAGACGGCGGTGGTGCTGTTTACTTCGGGCTCGGAAGCGCGCTCCAAGGGCGTGGCATTAAGCCACGACGCGATACTCGCCAATATGGCGCAGATGCAGGCGGTGATCGACTTCGGGCCGAATGACAAATACCTCAACGCGCTGCCGATGTATCACACCTACGGGCTGATTGCCTGCACGCTGATGCCGCTCATCACCGGCACGCGCCTTTTTCTCTACACTACTCCGTTGCACTATCGCGCGATCCCCGAACTGGCGTATACCCGCGATTGCACCTATGTCTTCGGCACCAGCACTTTCCTCGGACACTACGCGCGCCAGGCGCATCCCTATGATTTTTACAAGACGCGGGTGGTGGTGTCCGGCGGCGAGAAACTGCATCCCGAGGTGGCCGAGCTATGGCTCAAGAAGTTCGGCCTGCGCATCATGGAAGGCTATGGCGCGACCGAATGCGGGCCGGCGATGGCACTCAACACGCCGCTTTGCTATCGCGAAGGCACGGTGGGCCGCTTCCTGCCCGGCATCGAATATCGTCTGATCACTGCGCCCGGCATCAGGAACGGCGCTGTATTGCACGTGCGCGGCCCCAATCTCATGCGCGGCTATTATTTCTACGAGCAGCCGGGCGTGTTGCATCCGCCGCGCTCGGAAATTGGCGACGGATGGTACAGCACAAGCGATGTGGTGGCGGTCGATGACGACGGCTTCGTTGCCATACTGGGACGGGTCAAGCGCTTTGCCAAAATCGCGGGGGAAATGGTGCCGCTGGATCTCGTCGAACACATTGCTTGCGAGGCCTCGCCCGCATACAAGCACGCAGCGACCACGGAACAGGTCGCTGGCCGAGGCGAGAGTACCGTGCTGTTTACCACCGATTCCGGGCTCAACCGCGCCATGCTGCTGAAGGCGGCACAACAGATGGGCGCGCAGGAACTGGCGGTGGCGCGCCACGTGGTGCATGTCGCTTCGCTGCCGCTGCTGGGCAGCGGCAAGACCGATTACGTGACGCTGGAGCACTTGGCGCGGCAGGCCTGACGCTCATAGCGTTTGCGCGGCAGCGGCAACGCCTTCGCTTGCGCGGCGACAACGATGCGACATCAATAGCAGGACGGGCGAAATTTCCCAAAACGGATATACTGGCATGGCATTCTGTCACCCGTGTCCATCGGATGCTTATCGCCCAGATTTCCGACCTGCACATCATGCCGCAAGGCAAGCTTGCCTTCGGCCGTTTCGATACCTCGGCGAGCCTCACACGCTGCGTAAGCCATCTCATGCAGATCAGGCCATTGCCCGATGCGGTGCTGGGTACCGGTGATCTGGTTGACGGCGGCAGCGCCGGCGAATATCGGCGCCTGCGCACTCTGCTTGCCCCGCTTGCCATGCCGGTTTATCTGATTCCGGGCAATCACGACCAGCGTGAGGCGCTGTGCGCGGAATTTGGCGATCACGCTTATTTGCCGCGCTCGAGTCAAATGATACGTTATGTCGTCGACAATTATAGCGTGCGCCTCGTTGCGCTCGACACCATGGTGGCGGGTGAAGAGGGCGGCGCGCTCGGCGCCGATCAGCTCGACTGGCTGGAAGCAACACTCCAGGCCGAACCGCGCAAACCGACGCTGGTGTTCATGCATCATCCTCCGGTCCTGACCGGAATCCGCTACATGGACGAAATTGCGCTCGATCAGCCGAGCGTCGAGCGGCTGGCTCAGATCATCGAGCGCCATCCGCAGGCGGAGCACATCACCTGCGGCCATGTGCACCGCGGGATGCAGGCCCGCTGGCACGGCACGACGGTGTCGATTTGCCCGAGCACTGCGTTCCAGTACAGTCTCGACTTTCGACCCGACGCGTCCGCGACCGTAACCGGCGAGCCGCCGGCGTATCAACTGCATTACTGGAACGGCACAGAACTCGTCACGCACACGGTGGAGGTGGCGCAGGATTGAAGGCGCTGCGAACGAATCAGCGCGGTTCGTCCGCGAGCGGCGGAAGTGAGCGCAGATAGGCTATCAACGCCGCGAGGTCGTCGGGTGTCAGTTGACTGGTGGTGTTGCGGATCACCTCGCCCATTGCTGCGGCGGGGACGTCGCCGTCTGGCGTGATTCCGGTCACGAGGAAATCCTTCAGTTCTCCGTCGCTCTGATTCTTGAGCTTCGTCGGCGTCAGGTTCGGTACGCCTTTGCCGTCGGGACCCTTGCCTCCGGCGAGGAAGTGGTTTTGTTTCGACCCGCCCAGGAAGTTGCGCGGTGTGTGGCATTCGCCGCAATGGCCGAGGGCCTGGACCAGGTAAGCACCGCGATTGGCGGCCGGCGTGAGCCGTGGGTTGCTCGCGTATGGGCCGGGCGTGAAGAACAGCCACTTCCAGATGACGAGGAGGGGACGCCAGCCGAAGGGAAAATGCAGATCATGTTTCTGACTGGGCCGGGCGCTCGGCGGGAGCGAGCGCAGGAAAGCCCACAGATCGCGCAAATCGTTGTCGACGATTCGTGTAAACGAGGTGTAGGGAAACGCCGGGAAGTAGTGGGCGCCGTCGGGGCGCACGCCCTGGCGCATCGCGCGGACGAAATCAGCTTCCGTCCAGCGCCCGATTCCCGCCTCCGGATGCGGAGTGATGTTCGGCCCGTAAAAAGTCCCGAAAGGGGTCTTGAGCGCGCGGCCCCCTGCAAACGAAACGGAGTCCTTCTTTTCTTCCGTGTGGCAGGCGAGACAACCACCGGCCTTGGCGAGGTACAGTCCGCGCTTCGCGTCCCCCTGTGCTAATGCGGACGCGATTCCCCCACCGAACAGCAGGACGAGCGCAATGGATTGAAGCGTGCGTCTCACGTGTTTCATTATGTTACGGGCTCTTAGCGTCAGCATAAAGCGAAAGCCCCGCTGTCGCGGGGCTGTTGCGGAGGCGGGCCTGTTACTTCTTCTCGCGGAATGTCTCGTGGCAGCCGCCGCAGGCCTTGTTGACCGCGCCAAGCTGCGCTTTCACGGCGGCTTCGTCGCCGCCCCTGCTGACGGAGACGAGCTTGGTGATTTCGGCCTGCAAACGGTCTTGGGCTTCCTTGAATTTGGCCGTGTCCGTGAAGATCGCCGGCAGTGCCGCGCTTTTCACGTCTTTGGTGCTGGGGGCAAAGCCGTCCCAAGGCATATGGCTCAACGCTTCCAGATAACCAGCATTGCGCGCAACCACGTTCGCGTCATAGGGAACCTTGCCCTGAGCCATGCCGCCCAGCGGACCGAAATACTTGCCCTGCAAAGTCATCGCTGCCTGGCGTTGCTTGACCAGTGTTTCGGGCTTGACCTGCGCCTGCGCAATGCTCGCCATGGACAGGCCGATGGCTACCAATATGCTGCCGGCAATGATTGTCTTCATGCGGTATCTCCCAGATTGATGGATAAAAAAAGCCGGTAAACCGACAAACAAAGGAAACAGGCACAGGCGCATGTTTATTCCACCTGCTATGATTCCGTGACAGATCGCGCGGCGGTGCAGATGGATGCCGGCTGCGGCGCCGACCATTGTTCCGTCATATGGAATCCAGGGACGTTTTACGCCCGCGTTTAAGTTCGCCGCGGCGCTGTTTGTCGGCAAGCCGCCGTTTTTTTGACGCGCGGGTGGGGCGAGTGGGTTTGCGGTTTTTGGGGGGACGCGCGGCGGCGCGTATCAGCTCGAGCAGACGTTCCAGCGCATCGGCGCGGTTGCGGCTCTGGGTGCGGAAACGCTGGGCGGTGATAACCAGTATGCCGTCTGCGCTGATCCGCCTGCCGGCGAGCGCAATAAGCCGTTCCCGCACCGGGGCGGGCAGAGAAGGAGAATGCACCGCGTCGAAGCGCAGCTGCACCGCGGTGGCGACTTTATTGACGTTTTGCCCTCCGGGACCGGAAGCGCGGATAAAGCGTTCCTCGATCTCGGCGTCGTCGAGCGTAATATGACGGGTTACCGTAATCATGTAAGGAGTCTACAAATTTCGGTAAACTTTTGCTATCAATCCCGTTCTACATCTGGATTACGGAAAAAATAGGTATGGACGAATGGACACTTACGCATGAATAAATTCATGACCCCGCGGGTTGGTTATCTTGTCGGCTTCCTGGTTTGCGCCGGATTGCTTGGAGCCGGGCTTTATCTGCAGTACGTTGAGCAGCAGGAGCCGTGCCCGCTGTGCATTCTGCAGCGCATCGTTTACATCGCGCTGATGGTCGTATTCCTGATTGCGGCGCTGCACGGCCCGGGAAAAATCGGCGGCATGATCTACAGTGGCGTCTTGTTTGTGGCGTCGAGCGTTGGCGCGGCGATCGCAACCCGTCATGTGTGGCTGCAGCATCTGCCAAAAGACCAGGTGCCGGAATGCGGCCCCGGGTTAGAATACATGCTCAAGAGATTTCCGCTGTCGCGGGCGCTCGACAAGATACTGTCGGGTTCCGGCGAATGTGCCGAGACAGGGTGGACCTTTCTTGGTTTGAGCATCGCCGGCTGGTCGCTGGTGTGGTTTGTGCTGCTGGGACTGTTCGCTGTGTATCTGGCGCGGCTTGGAATGAAGCGGGGGTCCGGAAGATGAGGCGTATCGCAAGCCGCAATGCGCGGCAGGCACGCGCCAGATGCCCCGGCACGTTCGGGCGCGCCGCGCACGGACCCGGCGTACGAAGCGTGTCAGGCCGAAATGTCAGGCGTGAGCTGGCGCTCCAGCATGGCAATCTGGTCTTTCAGGTATAGTTTTCTTTTTTTGAGGCGCTGCAGCTGGAGTTGATCCCGGGCATTGCTTTGGGACAGTTGGGAGATGACATCGTCGAGGTCGCGGTGCTCTATATACAGTTGATTTACGCGTACTTTCAGAGTTTCGACGTCCGCGGTAGCTATCATGGGCAGAACCCTCCTTTTCGACCGAATACGTTTTTAGTATAGACCCAAAAAAAACAAAAAACGAGAGTGCGGATATTGGTCCGGAGGGCTTTCCGGGGACGGACTGGCCGAGATTTATTAAGCTTTTGTTTTTCTGAATGAGTTTCCACTAACAGGACGGCCGCCCGCCTGCCTTGATCCAGGCACGCGGCGGTACACGGCAGACAAAATATGGCGCTAACCATTACAGTTAACGGTACACCCCACGAAATCCCCGCAGACGGGGAAACGCCGCTGCTCTATGTGCTGCGCAACGATCTCAAACTCAAAGGTACGCGCTTCGGCTGCGGCACCGGTTTGTGCGGCGCCTGCATGGTCATCGTCGACGGCAAGGCGGTGCAGTCGTGCGACGTTCCGGTGTCTGCGGTGGTGGGCAAATCGGTCACCACCATCGAAGCCCTCGGCAGCATCGAGCGCCCGCACCCGCTGCAGCAGGCATTCATCGCCGAACAGGCGGCGCAATGCGGCTACTGCGCGAGCGGCATCATCATGTCCGCGAAAGCGCTGCTCGATGCCAATCCCAAGCCCGCTGATGCCGAAATCCGGCAGGCGCTCGAGGGTAACCTGTGCCGCTGCGGCACGCACCATCGCATTCTGCGTGCGATCAAGCGCGCAGCAGGGCAGGAGGTGGCGTCATGAGCACGCCCGCTTCCGTTCCACGCAAGCTGCCGGGCAGCCTTGAGCACAACCGCGGCCTCGACCGCTGGCTGCGTTTCAACCCTGACGGCACGGTCACCATCTTTCCGGGCAAGGTCGAAATCGGCCAGGGCATACTCACGGTGCTGGTGCAGATGGTCGCCGAAGAGCTCGACATCGCGCTCGAACGCGTACGGCTCGCGCCGGCTGACACTTCGCGCAGTCCCAACGAAGGCATAACTTCGGGCAGCCGCTCGATCCAGGAATCCGGCATTGCGCTGCGCTACGCGGCGGCGGAAGCGCGCGATCTGCTGTTGCAGCGCGCCGCCGCGAAGCTGGGTAGTTCGCTTGAGCAACTCTCGGTCGAGAACGGCACCATCACGGCGCGCAGCGGCGGCAGCATCACTTACTGGGATCTGGCGGGCGACGATCTGCTGGCGCGCGAAGCGACCGCCGAGATCGTGCCCAAGACGCCGGAACTGCATACTCTGGTCGGCACGGCGGTGCCCCGCATCGACATTCCGGCAAAGGTCACCGGGGTGCCCAGCTATGTGCAGGACATGGAACTGCCGGGAATGCTGCATGGGCGCATCGCACGTCCGCCCGGCCCCGGCGCGCAGCTCACCTCACTGGATGCGACCGAGGTGCAGGCCATGCCGGGCGTGACCGCGGTGGTGCGCGACGGCAGCTTTGTCGGCGTCGTGGCCGAGCGCGAGGAGCAGGCGATACGCGCGCAACGCCGGATTGTGCGCAGCGCGCACTGGCAAGAGCGGCCGACGCTGCCGGAAAACAGCGATCCGCGCTATCTGCTCAGCTACCCATCCCTCGACGAAGTGATCAGCGAAAAGAAGGATGAGGCGGCGGCCGGGCGTGCAGCAACGCAACTCGAAGCGGAATACTCGCGCCCGCATATTGCCCATGCTTCGATCGGCCCGTCGTGCGCCGTGGCGCAGTTTCAGGACGGCAAATACACGGTATGGACGCACAGCCAGGGCATCTTCCCGCTGCGCGGCGATCTGGCGCGGGTGCTGAACATTGCGCCGGAAAATATCGTCGTGGTCCATGCCGAAGGCGCGGGCTGCTATGGCCACAACGGCGCCGACGACGTGGCGCTCGACGCAGCGCTGCTGGCGCGCGCGGTGCCCGGCCGGCCGGTGAGAGTGCAGTGGATGCGCGAAGACGAATTTGCGTGGGAACCGTACGGCTCGCCCATGGTGGTGAAAATGAGCGCCGCGCTCGATGCCGGCGGCAGCATCACGAGTTGGACGCACGATGTGTGGAGTCACGGTCACAGCTCCCGTCCCGGCGTCAAAGCCGGGGTCAACCTGCTGGCCAATTGGCATCTCGCGAAACCGGCTCCTGCTGCGCCGCCCGGCGGCAATCCGCCGCTGCCTGCCGGCGGCAGCCACCGCAACGCCATCCCGCTCTATGAGTTTCCCAATCAGCGCGTAACCAATCACCTGGTCAAGGAAGCGCCGCTGCGGGTATCGGCGCTGAGATCCCTTGGCGCCCACGTCAATGCCTTTGCGGTCGAGTCGTTCATGGACGAACTCGCCGTGGCCGCCAATGCCGATCCGGTCGAATTCCGGCTGCGCCACCTGAAAGATCCCCGGGCACGCGCTGCCATCGAGACGGTTGCGGCGAAAGCCGGCTGGCGGTCGCGCGAGCAGGGCGACGGCACGCGGGGGCGCGGCGTGGGTTTCGCGCGCTACAAGAATCTCGGCTGCTATGTCGCGGTGATCGTGGAAGTCGAGATAGAGAACGAAGTGCGGGTGAAGCGCGCGTGGGCCGCGGTCGACGCCGGCCAGACCATCAATCCCGATGGTCTGATGAACCAGACCGAGGGCGGCATCATCCAGACCATAAGCTGGACGCTGAAAGAGCGGATTGGTTTCGATCGCGAGCGCGTGACGACGGTCAACTGGACCGATTACCCTATCCTCACCTTTCCCGAGGCGCCGGTGGTCGAGGTGACGCTGATCAACCGGCCCGATCTGCCGCCGCTGGGCGCCGGCGAAGGCGCGCAGGGCCCCACCGGCGCGGCGATTGCCAACGCGATTTACAACGCGCTGGGTGTCAGGCTGCGCGACATGCCCCTTACGCGCGACCGGTTGATCGCCGCGATGGCGTGACGGACCGGGAAGACGATTGGTGCCATGGTATTGAGGGACGCGCGTTCCAAATGTCAACGCGACCGGTTGATCGCCGCGATGGCGTGACGGACCGGGAAGACGATTGGTGCCATGGTATTGAGGGGCGCGCGTTCCAAATGTCAACGCGACCGGTTGATCGCCGCAATGGCGTGATCGTTCGGCACGGGCTGTTTTGCAGGGTCGATGGCTGGACCCGTGCCGCAGCCTGGCTCGCGACGGGGAAATAAAAAAAGCGGACCGCCCAAGACGAAAGCGCGGTCCACTTACGGGAGAGAAAGTCAGATCTGGCTGGCGAGCGCGTAAACGCGGTCGTGGAATGCTTCGATATCGACCTCGGAAAAATCTTCGGGCAACTGCGGGCTCAGCCCCTTCAGATCGCAACGGAATGGCAGGCCGATCACTCTCACCGCGGGGTTCCAGTTGACGCACACTTTTTCCTGG
>Ga0153916_10002672_pt1 | contig 13038 bp, 12 predicted proteins | sample Opewatmetagenome_FD_109642 | JGI IMG/M metagenome (GOLD analysis project Ga0153916, IMG submission 109642) | Freshwater wetland microbial communities from Ohio, USA - Open water 3 Core 3 Depth 4 metaG | ecosystem: Environmental > Aquatic > Freshwater > Wetlands | place: USA: Ohio, Lake Erie...
CCGAGGTACTTTGAGGGATGCATGCCGGTGGAGGAGATCGCGCGGCGCGGTCCGGACACCCTCCTGTTCGGTCCTCTGCGGCCCGTCGGCCTGAGGGACCCGCGAACCGGAAGGATTCCTCACGCCGTCGTCCAGCTTCGGAAGGAAAATGCGGCGGGTACGATGTACAACCTGGTCGGTTTCCAGACGCGCCTGACCTACCCGGAGCAGAAGCGGGTCTTCTCGCTGATCCCGGGACTCTCGTCCGCCGGGTTCCTGCGGTTCGGGTCGGTGCACCGGAACAGTTTCCTCGATGCCCGACGGCACCTCCATCCGTGGAATGAGTTCCGGGGGCGCACCGGGCTCTTCTTCGCGGGCCAGATCACGGGGGTCGAGGGATACGTCGAGTCGATCGCGTCCGGGCTGGTCGCGGCGGATTCCGCGGCGTTGAGGGCCGCCGGAAAAGATCCTCGTCCCTTCCCGGGGGAGTCGATGATCGGCGCGCTGATGGAACGGATCACCACGCCGGGTCCGGACCGGGCCCAGCCGATGAACGCCAACTTCGGGCTTCTTCCCGAGGTGTCGGTGCGGCGGAAGCGGGTCCGGAAGGAGCGGAAGGCGGAGGTCGCGCTCGGCGCGATGCGGAACTTCGCCGCCTTGTGATCCTCACTTGTGGGCTGTGGGCGAGGGACACGCCTTCCCGCAGCGGGAGGACACCCCTTCCCATGAGGGGGGACACTCCTGGTTTTCTCGTCGAAATACCAAGGAGTGTCCCCCACGGCCAGGAATGTCCCCCCCCATGGCGGGAACGTCCCCTGAAAGCGCCTGCACCTTAAAGTGACTCCCTCCTCCGTACCTCCCGCCCGGAAAACCATTCTGCGGCCTGTTTCGTTGGTGGCGGGGCCTTGTACGGGCACGGGAGAAGTGTTACACGGCGACGGCGAACGCGCTGCGCATCACCACCGGAGGGGTTTCCTCGGTATAGCGGAAGGTGATCCCATACTTCATTTGAAACAGAGGTTGATTCCCTGTCCCGGAGAGGCGATAATTAATTCATGGGCGGTATAGCCGCCCCACCTGCGCTGTGGCGACCAGGAAGTAAGTCCTGACCACCGCCAAGGCGCCCGAAGCAGGCGCTGCGTCAGGCCGAATACGATTTTACGGCTACTGACTCGGCGCCTCTCTCTTGTTGAGGTTCCCCTACAGCACACAATCCCCTTCTCCCCATCCTACCGGTCGAGCAGGAATCCCGCCATTCGGAACACTTGGGCGAACCGTCGTTATGATTGAGGCGGGAGCAAAATGCTTCCCAAACAGGAAAATAATTTCCCCATTAAGACGCATACTTACCGACGAAAGTAATTACTGATAAATTTATTGTTTTTGATATCAGGGGATTAGAGCCACGCCATCATCGGCCCTGAATTTGCTTGGAAAATTAGTAGGATACATTTCGAGTCGCAGGAGGAGGATGAAGACCAGAGTTCCAACTCAAGGAGGGTTGGCGGTGAAGGCCTATACTGTTTATCGTTACGATTACACCCGACATGTGAGAGAACCGGTTGGGATGGTGGTGGAGCGCCGAAATGGGGAGCGTGGTAACGACATCGTAGGTCTCTTGAAACTGGCACAAAAATTATATTCCACGTCGGCGCTGGATTCGCACATCACCATCTCCCCTGAATAACGGTGGGGTTCACGCCGAGATTATAGAGGTATCGTATGGGACTCGACCTCCGATGTAGTGACATTGCCGGGAAGTGTGATTTCGAGGCCCACGGCGAGACGGAGGAAGAAGTACTACTGGAAATCGGGGAACATATAAAAATCTTCCACGGTCTTATGGATATTCCGAAGAACATCCAAGAGGGATTTCGTAAGTTCATCCATGAGGAAGCATTAACGTAATAAACGGGGAATCAGTCTGTCACCCGCCCTTTCGGTTTCCGCAGTCGTGAGCGATATTCAAAGGCCGTAAATCATCCCGCCTTTATCTCGCCCTGTCCGCTGACTTGGGGTTCCTACTCGTACGCCGGTTTGTTTTATTTTATAAACGAATCAGTACATTATCTGTCACTCGTTCCGTGTTCGAATCATCCCCACAGGCGGAAGAAACCCTTCGATTGTCTATCGATCGATAGGAGGTGATCGGACGGGACTGCAGGGCCCAGCGCAAGAAGGGAAACGGAGGAAGTCAACATCGGGGATGAACCAGGCGGAGAAAGGGGGGGGTGATGCCGGGCGGGTCGGCTCGACCCAAGAAACTCGACGGAGAGTTTTAAAAGAGAAAGTGTCTCTATGTTTCTGAAGTTTGTATGGTTTTTAAGAATGTGTTAACGCAGGACATGACCCCGTTTTGTATTTTGGAGTACGTGAATACAAAGCAGTTTGGGCTGTAAGTCACAGGCAAACAGGCGTGGGCAAGAGCTTTCGCCCAACCAAGTGAGAAAGGAACCCAGCTATGTGCTACAAAGCTCCACATTACATCCTCCTGTATGGAATGCTTCGCCTCCAGACGTTTATACGTACAAAGATGCGCCCACCGAGAGAACCTCTGCGGCTATGGAAATTCTCGTCAATAGCCTGTTCGGCCGTGCTTGCCTTTCAGGTGCTTGCGGGGACAGCGATTGCGCAGCAGACCTCCGAGCCCGTGCTGATCGATAAGCCGACTTCTGGGCCCGCGCTGGCTCCGATTCTGAATGAGAACGCGAAAAACAGGATCCCCGACCAATACATCGTTGTCTTCAAGCCGGGCACTTCCCTCGAAGCCGTCACAGCCGCACAGGCCACCGTCAAGAAGTTCAACGGCAGGGTCAAACACACGTACACCTCTGCGCTGATCGGATTCAGCGCCAAGTTGCCACCGGAGGCCGTGCAGGCGCTGCGCGCCATGCCAAGCGTTGCCTATATCGAGGCTGACCAGATGGGGTCGATCCAGACGATCCAACCCCCCAACCCGCCCGGCCTCCCGCCCACGGGTTTGGATCGGATCGATCGGCGGCTTCTGCCGCTAAACCTTAAATACACCTACAGCGAAACCGGCGCCGGCGTGAATGCGTATATCCTCGACACGGGGATCCGAGTCACGAATACAGAGTTCGGCGGGCGAGCCTCCGGCGCATTCAATGCGGTCATGGATGGCAATACCGCCGACACAGACTGCAACGGTCACGGCACAAACGTAGCTGGGATCGTCGGTGCGACAACATATGGCGTTGCAAAGCAGGTCACCCTGCATTCCGTGCGCGTTGCCCAGTGCAACGGATCGGTGGCAGGGGCGGACGCTATCGCGGGCGTCAACTGGGTAACATCCAATGCAACGCCCCCCGCCGTTGCCAACATGAGCATCGGATTCAACCTATTTGCATCCCTTGACACTGCCGTCACCAACTCAATTGCCGCAGGCGTGACTTACGCAATTGCCGCAGGCAACTCCAATGCGGACGCTTGCAATGCTTCGCCGGCCCGTGTGCCGGCAGCCATCACCGTCGGCGCGGTCGACCCTGCCAACGACACTCGCGCTGGCTTCTCGAATTTTGGAGCTTGCCTCGACCTCTTCGCACCCGGCGTCAACATTCAATCAGCGGGGAATGCGAGCGACACGGCAACGAGCATCTTCTCCGGCACCTCCCAAGCGGCGCCGCATGTGGCGGGCGTGGCGGCGCGCTACCTACAGACTCACCCGGCGGCAAACCCGGCGGCAGTGTGGGCCGCGATCCACATTGCAGACGATGTCTTGACAACGGCTGGATGGATAGGCGTCAGCGATCCCGGAACAGGCTCGCCGAACGAGTTGCTGCACTGGGGATCGCTCAACGACGGATTCAACGACGGTGACCCGCACCTCACCACCGTCGACGGAGTCCACTATGACTTCCAGAGCGCAGGCGAGTTTGTCTCGCTGCGCGACGGCGACGGCATGGAAATCCAATCGCGTCAGGCAGCCATCGCGACGACGTTCAATCCGGGTCCTGACCCGCACGATGGGCTGGCGACCTGCGTGAGCCTCAATACAGCCGTCGCGGCGCGTGTGGGTGAACACCGGGTGACCTTTGAGCCGAATCTCAACGGCATGCCGGATCCGAGCGGTCTCCAGCTCCGCGTGGACGGCGAATTGACGACATTGGGCGCGAACGGACTTGATCTGGGATCCGGCGGCCGCGTCGTGAAAACCTCAGTCGGTGGCATCGAGATAGATTTCCCGAACGAAACTATCCTAACCGTAACGCCAGGGTGGTGGGCATCCCAGAGCAAGTGGTACCTCAACTTGGACGTATTCCATACCCCCTCCGAGGAAGGGATCCTCGGTGTCATTCCGCAGGGCAGCTGGTTGCCAGCACTCCCGGATGGTACATCGATGGGGCCGATGCCAAGCTCGTTACATGAGCGCTATGTCGATCTCTATCAGAAGTTCGCCGATGCATGGCGTGTGACCGACAAAACCAGCCTGTTTGACTATGCGCCGAACACATCGACCGGCACCTTTACGATGCGCGGCTGGCCGCTGGAGCATGGTCCGTGTGTTATCCCGGAGACCAACCCAGTGAAGCCAGCAAGCCGGTTGGTTGCGCAGCGTGCTTGCCGGCCAGTCACGGATAAGAATGCGCGCAACAACTGTGTCTTCGACGTGATGGTCACCGGCGACGCTGGCTTCGCCAAAACTTACGTGTTGAGCCAACGCATCCGAGTCGGTTCGACCAGGATTACCGTGGTCGACAACGAAAATCCTACACAGGTCGGGGAATGGATCACGTTTACTGCTACGGTAGTACCCTTAAGTGGCAGAGGTACTCCGACCGGAACTGTCCAATTTACCCTTGATGGCTCCAAGATAGGAGAGCTGGTCAAACTTGACTCGAATGGCCATGCGACATGGGAGACGTCGCGCCTTAAGGTGGGCAACCATCGCGTGGCTGCCCGCTACATCCCCAGCCAAGGCAGCGTGTTTCTGAACAGTACTAGTCTCGAAAAACTCCACACTGTCAGACGCTGCTTCTGTGAAGCAGGGTATAAATAGGCGTGGTTAATTGGTAATGGTGTGCGGCAGCGGACTTCCTTCAAAATTAAACACTGGAAGTCCGCTGTCACGCCGCGGCATCGCCACCTCGCAGTAGGATGTATGCGTCCCACGAGATGTGGTTCACCGCACCAGGGGCCGCCCCGCCAGGCGGCCTTCTTTCTTCCTCCCGTCGCCACACATGGACCAATCCACCTGCAATCCCGGCATGGATGCGTCCGCCGCCCGTAGGATCACTACACCCCGCTTCAGGGGCAGGAAGTCGACTTCCCCGTTTTTCGCACGAGGATGCCCCAAGTTGATTTCGGGGGTACTACCCTGCGGGGTCCTTTTTTTATCGGTGTAACCCTCCACTTGAGTGGTCCGTTTCTGTGAGAAACGGCCATTCCCGCAGCGGACTCCACCCCCGATTCCGGCCCGGGCGGGATTTCGGCCCATCCGGTATGGGTGAAGAGAGCAGGGATCCGGAGTTTCCGGAGCACGGGCACAGTTCCGAATGGTGGCCCGGGATCCACAAGCGCACTCAAGGCACTTCGTCCGGATCGCCCTGATCGGTGTGAGCGTCTTACTGTTCACCCGCGTCTCGATGGAAAGAATTCTGGGAATCGTTCATCTTGACCCTACCCCCCCGTTCAGCGTCAGTCTGAATTCCATTCGGATGCCACCGATACATCATTGCAGGTAGGCATCCCCCCCCCTGGGGGGGGATGGTTCGTTTGGCCGCGCAACAAAAAGTTGTACATTCGAGGTGGCCCCCCGGGGGTGGGGTTCTCGCCCCCGTACCCCCTCATACTCCGCGCGAGCACCTTTTCTCGCGAATTTGAATGGCTAGGGGGGGGTATCACCGGTCCTCACCCTCCATCCTTCTTCTTTTTCAACCCCTCAGGAAGCATTGAATAGTCAACCTGAGCCGGATCGCCATTCATCTTGGGGAGAATGATTACGCCGTAGTGTTGTGACTCATCCGTTCGATGGGATTCCCGGATCACGAGCATGTCGGAGATAAGCTTTTTCGCGGCGATCCGAACAGAATCTTGCACACCCGGGCTCTGACTCATGTCCACGAGATCCTGAAGCCAGCACTTCCCTGTCTCCTTCTCTTTCGCCTTGAGGGCCTTCATCAGGAGGGATTTGATCTTGTCCGAATAGATCCGTCTCTGCTTCTTCCGGCCCGCTCCTTCCCGCTTGCCGCCCCGGTTGTGACTCATGTTTGCCTCGGTCATGTCCTGTTTCCTTCCGCCATTAGTTGGGTTTGGCAGGGTCAAGCTTGACGGGGGAGCCTCCCACCTCTGGATGTTCCGCGAGTTGGGCCAGCAGGTCGGCTGCGTCTGCCTTCAGCTCCGGGTCGGTTGCAGCGTGGTAGTATTCCCGGACCAGATCGACGAAGGTTTTCCCTGTCTCCCTGACTTTCCGCAGATACACCTCGCGAAACTCCTCACGGGAAGTTTCGACTTCCTCCCCGTAAATCTCGATGATGAGCTTGTCGCCGCGGGGGAATACTCGCAGCTTTTTCTCGGCGAGGGCCATCCCGATGATTCCAGGGAGAGATAACCCCGGTGTGGCTTTCCGTCGACTGGGATTCTTTCGTTTATTGACCACTGTGCTGCCTCTCTTCAGTTTGTGTCTTGCCGCAGCGGAATCGCTCCGCCTTGCGTCGGATCGAGCATCATGCTACCTGCGCCCTGAATCGTCCCCTGCACACCAAGTCGAAGTGTCGGCTTGACCCCTTTCAGAAGGTAATTCCTCAGCCCGCCCTTCCATCCTGCTCCCGTCATCAACGTGGTCAACGCAAGGGAGGTCCCCTGTGGAACCAGAACGCCGGATACAGACATCGGATAAAAGGATGCGCCCCCGGTGACAGCCGTGAGGAGATTTATGCCGCTCCCCGATTCTGCCCGAAGCTTCCGCGTATGAATGGCGTAGTTCGCAAGGTCGTTCAGGTCGCCGAGTATTTTCTGTCCCTGCTCCCCGCCCATCGTCTCCAGTATCTTCCGCTCCGGCGTGAGGACCGAGGACCCCTTGACCGGTGTCTGGAGCTTGGCGAGCAACTTTGCCCCGTCCAGTATTTCCGACCCGGTATTCTTGTCCACCGTGGTCGCGCCGCGGAGGATCCCGTACACCGTATCGAACAAATGCTCATTCTTCGACTGCGCCCGGGCTACCGTGTACGCTTCATTCAACTTCTGTCCAACCCCGGTGTCCCATTTCACCAAGTCATCTGCGAAGGACTGGAGGAGTTTCGTGTTCGCCTCCCCGCCCGCGCCGTAAAACGTACGGTTGATTTCCGACTGGTACTTGTGGAGATCCGAGAACTTCACGCCGTCATTCGAAGCGTCAAGGAAGTTCCGGAGCCACACAGCCGGGGACGCCTTCGCGCCCCTGTTTTGCTTGGCATTCTGTACGGCGGCACTCTGAAGAAGTTCTCCAGCGGTTTTCCGCATATCGGAAACGGGGATGACGGTTTCAGCGTCCGCAACGGTCTTCAGCGCGTCCTCGTAGGCGGTCGTGGTTTTCAGCCGCAATGCAGGGCGCACCTTCCCAGGGAGGGCGGCGATGGGGATCTTCGTCGTGTCCCCGGTGCCTACCAATGCGTCCAAGATGTTGGACCGAGCGTTGGCAAGAAACGTGTTGGCATCGTCGGCGTATTTGAGATTCTTGTACCGGCCCGCCGCCACCGCGCCGGAAACGTCATCCAGGGCTTTGGTAACCCATGAAGGCTTTACCTCGGATAGCCTGATGGGAAGGTTTTTCTGCGCGGCGAACCGGGTTGCGGCCATCGCTTCCGGCGCCACCTTCGCTGCGGAGGGGTTGATAACGGATGCAGTCCCCATCCCTATCGGGGCGAGGATCGTATTCCCGATCACATCCTTCACGCGGTCCTCGGTAGGAACTTGGTTGCCCCCGGGGAGGAGGGACTTCCCGAACTGCTCGAGGGAGGAACCAAGCGCCGTCCCTCCGATGGCCCCAAGGTACGGATTTCCAATTGCAGTCCCGGCAAGGGTTCCGCCAACACCCCCGAGAGTGGGGAGCATGGATAAACCGGTTTCGGCGGCCAAGGCGTCCATGGGGTACATATCGGGGTTGAACTCTGCGCCGGACGAAACAGGGGTCGTCGGAGTGACCCCGGGAACCAATCCGCGCTTCCTAGCCTCGGCCAGCAGCGGAACCTTGTCCGGGGGCAGGATGCCCCTTTTTTCGGCTTCGAGAAGGAGGTCCAAGCGTGTGGGCGACAACGGGGTCATCTCAGGCATGACAATTTCCTCCAGGGATATTCCCGACCTTGAGCCTTTCTTCATTCATTTCGCTTTCCTTGACGACGCGGCACAGTATCTTTCCCGCCTGCTCCACATTAATGATCGCTGCCTCCAGCGTATCGAAGACATCGGGAGGAACCTCCCGGGAAGCTTTCGCCTGCTTGAGCGCCGCCCGGAGATGAATCTCGCCCCGTTTGGCTTCGAGGAGGGCAGAGAAGAAGCCGGAGGCGATACTCATTGAATCCCCGCAATACTGGCCGCAACGCCATTCCCGCGATATTGGTTGGCCTTCCCCCGCAGGTTTTTCGGTCGCGAGGCATACTTTGTAATTTCCTCCTCCGTCGGCTCCCGGAATGTGAGTGTCGCCGTGTCGAAGAAGACGCGTCGGATTCCTCCACCCCCAAATCGATGCGCATCCACTCGAAGGAACCCAAGAGGCTTCCTGGTGGCGTCTGCCTCTTCGTCCCCCTCCGTCTCGACGAGTGGACGATGGAGGACGATCACTGCCGAGGCATCCGCCCCGAGGGCCGCGCTTCCACGAAGGTCCTGAAAGGTCGGCATGCGCTCCTCCCGGTCGGCTTTCCGGGGGTGAACGACCAGAAGTATGGGGATCTTCAGATCGTCGGCGAGTATCTTGATGTCCATCGAAGCCGCTGCTTCCTCGGCTGTTGCGTCCTTTGCGCCTCGGGTCAGGAAATGGAAGTTGTCGATGACGAGGAACTGGATTCCCCTGACGTGGACATCCTCCCGGAGCCGCTCCAACACCTCCGCTCGCCGCAAGCCGTACCGGTTCCTCGCGAACAGAAAACCGGACCGGGAGACTTCTCCCAGCCCCCTGACCCAGTGCTCTTCCGTCAAGGTTGAAGCCCGGAACGCATGGTGCAGCAGGGGGGCCGCCACTTCCTCGGGGGTCATTTCCATGCAGAAGAAGAGGGTCTTGACGCCCCGGCGGGAAAGATCCCACGTCACGTTCATCGCGAGGATGGTTTTCCCGATCTTCGGGTACGCAGCCAGGATGTAAACGTTCCCGGGTTTGAAGGTACCGATCAGATCCGCCAGGGGGCGGAAGCCGATCCGGAAGCCCGCCTGCTCTCCCGCGGCCTTGCGTCGTTCCCGCTCCGTGAAAACGTCGTCGAAGGTGAGAACCCACGGCTCTTCGAACGGCGCCGCGTCCGCGAGAAGTTGCCGGAACGCCTCCGCCGTGTTCCCCGCCTGGGAGAAGTCATTTACATCCATCCCCGGCATCGCGACGCGGAAGCACTTATGCGCTCCGATACGCTTTGCCGCTGCCTCCGCCCCCCGCGTCCCTGCCGGGTCAGGATCGTAGGCGAGGAACACTTTGGGAACCTTCTGCAACGGAATGATGCATCCCTCCGGCAGGGAGGAAGCCCCCGTAGGGATCCCCACTACGTTCGGGAATCCCGCCTGCAGAAGAGTGAGAGCGTCCATCTCGCCTTCCGCGACGATCACCTCCGGCGGGTTGGTCTTGAGAACATCGCCGTTGAAGAGCAGGGACTCCGCGCCGGACGGTTCCCGGCGGAAGGTCTTCGCAGAGGGGGGAAGAGAGCGCCACTTGATGACGACGCACTTCCCTCCCTGGAAGGTGGGGTACCCGATCCAGCCCGGCTTGAAGCCGATCCGGTTCGCCTTGCACGTCTCAAGGGAGATCCCCCGGCCGACCATGTACTCCTGCGCCTCACGGGACTTGAGGAACGCCGAGTGGTACTGACCCACCGCCGTAGGCGCCACGGGGTCCGTCTTCGGGCGGGGAGGGGAGAGCGCCACCCGCCGGTACTCCTTCCGGTCGAGGTCGCCCAGATCCCGCCTGAGAGTGATCAGGTTCCCCCGTTCGTTGCATTTATGGCAGAACCAAGCACCTTCATCCGGGTCCATGTAGAAGTGCCCCTTCGCGTCTCCACATTTCGGGCACACCTTGATGACAAGTTGGCCGGCGGATTCTTTGAACTCCCAACCCTTGGAACGGAGATATTCCTGGGGGGAGGGGCTATCCACGTGCGGCTGCCTCTGCGTGGCCGGGATCAGCCTCAGGGAGGAATCCCAGGAAGTAGGCTTTCTGGCCGAAGAAGTTGTTCGGGTGGTAGCGCCGGTCCGGATCCTCGGGCATCGTGTCGGAATAGTTCTCCATTGCGATGCCAAGCTGCCGGATCGTGTAACCCTCCTTGAGGCGGGCAATGATGTTGCGGAGGGCATCGGCCTTCTTGGCCGGAACCTTCACGATCGTGTCGCAGTATGCCTGCCAAAGCTCGAGGACTTCGGGCGGGTACTCGGAAGTTTTCTTTCGGGTGCGGGATGCCTTCTTCGGAGTGAGACCTCCATTGCCCTTGTCTGGATGTTCGACCTCTGTGAGGGACAACAGAGGGCCAGCCGCGTCAGCGGCTGTATCTTTCTTTTGATCTTTGGAGAGGAGAGGAAAGGAAAGGAGAGGAGCATCGATTTTCGATGCCGTGGCATTCCCCGCCGCATCCGATTTTGATGCAAGTAGCATCTTTTCTTTATGCAGTTTGCATCCTGCCTCTTTTCCGCCTTGCTCAAAGGTGCCAACTTGTTCCTTCTTCGCCTTCTCCTTGTCCCATCGTTTCCGTGCTTTCTCACGGGCGAGAGCGGACCGTTCATCAGCACGAAATGCCCAAGGCTGCCAGTCCTCCCAGTCGTGGATCGCGACGGGCAAGACAATTTCATGAGGTTCCCAGGAATCGCTTGTCTTGCAGGCAGGGCAGTCCATGAGCCGGAGGCAGTGCACGGTCTCAACAAAGGCCCCATTTTCGCCGAGCCACCTGGACGCGATTTCCACATCCGCGATGTCCATGCCGGAGAGGACGCCCTTCGGGCGGTATGCTGCGACGTAGGCCCAGAGCGTGACGATAGACGCAACACCAGCTTCCCTGAGGAGTTTGTGCAGCTTGACGATCTTCGCGTGGTCCCGAAAGCCGATCGATAGGCGGAGGTCGGTGTTCACGGCGAAACGCTCCATCGGCTGTGCTGCAGGAGCGCCAATAGCAGACGCGCCGAGCGCACTACATCCCGCCATCGGTCCCGTCGGGATCGTCTGCCATCCATCTCGTCCGCGATATCTACCACAACGGGAGTGAGGTCTTCGCCCAGATCCTGCGGGGAAAGAGGCGGGAAGTTGTCCAGTCCTGTCATCCAGCCGCCCTCCGTGTCCCGAGGATCCGGTCGAGGTCAACCCTTGCGGGAGCGGTCGGTTCCCGGCGAAAGGCGGCCATGTATTCCGCCAAGTCCTGTAATGTGAATCTCAGCCCAAACGGTGCGCGATGGTGGGGGATCTTGTCGAGGTTCCGGCGGACTGTCCGGACTGATACGGAGAGGAACCGCGCCGCGGCGGCGATGTCGAGGAAGCCGTTCACATCAGGGGACCTTATCCATTATTTCTCCCCCGCACTGCTGGAGGAATCGGAGAAGTTCCGTCTCGGGGACGCGCACCCTCCTGCCGATCTTTATTCCGCGGAGGGTACCGAGGCGGATCAAACGATAGGTGGATTGCTCAGGTAGTTCAAACCGGCGGGATATCTCTTTGACTGATAGCAGGAGCGTTCCCACCTGTGTTCCCCCTTCGTATTGTTACGGGGGATTTAAACATGAGGGGATTTATCGCGTCATAGACACGAATGGGAATTTTTCCCGGGAACTTGTCCGGATTCAGTCCTTCCGAAGAGAAACGGGGAACCCTTTCTTCTGAAGTCTGATATGGCGACGGCGCAGGCTTGCGGGATCTATCTCCCGACCGAAGGTGGCAGCGAACAGAGAACCAGCGATCCGGTAGACTGGCGGCGGATAGTCGGCATCTCCAATTGTCGGGGGGAAGATTTTTCCCAACTCACGAACAACTTCCAAGACAAAGACGGCCTCCCGCGTTTCGACCTTTCTTGGCTTCCCTCGAAATTGAAGCCGCCCGCGAAGTTTCTGTTTCTTCTCGCGCTCAAAATCTCTTGTCAGAAGATCGGCGAAGTCCCGTAGAATGCAGGCCAAGGTTTTCCCGTCAACCGTGACATCCGGTCCCTCAGGGTCCTCTTCCTGGATGTGGCATAACGTGGAGTTTATCCAGAGGAGTTTCTTTTTCTTTTTGAGATTGTTGCCAATGAAATCGGCAAGGTCTTGTGCTTTTTTCCCGAATTGGAGGCGGTCATCCGTTTTCTCGTCGGGAGTGTCCTGGGGAAAGGGTTCTTTGCTCGCCTGATAGCAGTATTGGAGAAAGTTGCTTAAGACCGCTCCCGCGGCTCCATCGGTAGCCTTGTCGAGTTCCTCGAAGGCGACCCGGAAATTTTCTCCACCCCCGTCGAGCTTTCCCTCGATCCACTTCCGTGCGTCTAGGGAAACCTCACGGGGCTGAAGGGGAGACTCATGAGACAGACATGAAAGAATCCGCTCTTGCCATTTCGTGCGGGACATTTTCCACCTCCTCAAGGTGGTCCTCGAAGGTGATCCGGGGGAAGGCGGTGAGGTGCCGCCTTGTCGGGTTGCAATCCCTATCCCCCGGAAGGGGAGTTCACTTCAACGATACATCGACCGCGAGTTTTTCCTCACCCTTTTTTACCCCGCACATGGTTGCGGTAGGGTTGCGGTTCGCCGCTGTATCTGTCCTTCTCCGTCACTTTCTGTCCACCGCAACCCCTTGAAACCGTTGTATCTTGTAATCTGTTATCGCGAGTGTTACAAAATCCTTTTGCGTTGCGGGGGGAAGGAATCGTTGGGGATGCCGATGGTCGAGCGGTTCACAGGGTTTCTTGCGGCCGAGCGGAACGCTTCGGC
>Ga0153916_10002673_pt1 | contig 13036 bp, 9 predicted proteins | sample Opewatmetagenome_FD_109642 | JGI IMG/M metagenome (GOLD analysis project Ga0153916, IMG submission 109642) | Freshwater wetland microbial communities from Ohio, USA - Open water 3 Core 3 Depth 4 metaG | ecosystem: Environmental > Aquatic > Freshwater > Wetlands | place: USA: Ohio, Lake Erie, Old...
CAGGCGCAGAAAATGGAGGCCATCGGGCGGCTGGCGGGGGGCATCGCGCACGACTTCAACAACCTGCTTCAGATCATCCTCGGCTCCTGCGAGACCATGATGGAGAGCATTGGGGACAAGAGGGTGCTCCTGCGCGACATCGGGATCGTGCAGGACTCCGCCTCCAGCGCGGCGTCCCTGACGCAGCAGCTCCTGGCCTTCAGCAGGAAGCAGCGGGCGCAGCCCAGGACCATCGACCTGGGGCAGCTCCTGCAGCGCTGTGAGAAGATGCTGAGCGTGGCCGTCGGGAATGAGAGAGGGCTCTCCGTGGTCCTGGACGAGGAGGCGAGCACGGTGCGCGCCGACGAAGGGCAGATGCAGCAGGTCCTCATGAACCTCACCGTGAATGCGCGGGACGCGATGCCCGAAGGAGGAAGGCTCACGGTCCGACTGAGAAACGAGTGGATTGGCGCCGGCCTGCCGGGGCTGGTGCCCGGCAGGTACGTGACGTTGAGCGTGTCCGACACCGGAGTCGGAATGGACGAGAACGCCCTGGAGCATATCTTCGAGCCGTTTTACACCACGAAAGAAATGAGCGGGGGCACCGGACTGGGGCTGTCGATCGTCTATGGCATCGTCACCCAATCGGGAGGAGTCATTTCCGTGGACAGCAAGGTCGGAAGCGGCACCACGTTCACCATCCGCCTCCCGTTTGCGGCTCCAGAGAAGGCAGAGGGAGCCGACGAGATGGAAGAAAGGACTCGCGGAGGCACCGAGACGGTGCTTCTTGTGGAAGACCAGGAATCCGTGAGGAGGCTCGTGAAGAGGATGCTCCAGAAGGCCGGCTATGCGGTGAGGACCGCCGGTGACGGAGCAAGCGCCCTTGAGGTCTGCCGATCCTTTTCGGAGCGCATCGACCTTCTCCTCACCGATGTGCTCATGCCGGGGATGAGAGGCGGGGAGCTCGCCAGAGAGGTCCGGGCGCTCCATCCCGAGACGAGGGTCATCTACATGTCCGGCTACATGGATGGCTCCCCTGGGAGCGATCCCGGCGAGGGAGCCGCGATGATACAGAAGCCGTTCAAACAGGCAGATCTCTTGGCGCTGGTGCGCCGTATGCTCGACTCAGTCCGCGCCGTCAATTCTTGAACGGACCAGTCGCCAGTGTCTCCCCTTGGGGGGAGAATTGGCCGCCCGACATCGTACACCGGGCATCGCACGATTCAACGGCCTTTCAACGCTTTCCCGGACGTTCGGGGGACGCCCGCACCCTACTCTGAGGCGTAGTCAGGCAGGAAGAAAGCCTGGCCGGACGAAATCGTGGATCTCGCAAGGAGGCAGGGAATGAAGGGCTTTGAAAAAGGCAACTCCGACAAAGCCGACGTTCGGGTTCCGCCAGCGGTGTTCTTTGTGCCGATGGTGCTCGCAGTGGCGTTTCACTACCTCGTGTGGCCTCTTGGGTTTTCCCTTCCTCAGGCTCTCGGCGGTCGGATAGCCCAGGCTTTGGGAGGAGCCCTTGTTGGCTTGATTGGCGTCGGCCTCCCGGGGCTCGCTCTGGCACAGTTTCGCAGGACGGGCCAAAAGGTAGACGTCGGGCTGCCGACCACGTCCATCATCCGGACAGGCCCCTACCGGTTCTCCCGCAATCCGATGTACCTGGGGGTCATGCTGGTTCACCTGGGAATCGGACTGGGCACGGGCAGTATCTGGGTGCTTGCGATGCTTGGGCCGGCCTTTGTCATGGCATACACACTCGCCATCATTCCCGAGGAAACCTACCTCGCCGGGAAGTTTGGCGATGAATATCGAGCGTACAAGGCGTCGGTGCGACGTTGGCTATGACCGGCGGCCCATGCATGGAACGGCAGCAGTGCAAAGGAGTGTGATATGGACAATGCTCTTTCTGTTCCTGGACTCCATCTCCGCGGGCGAGCCGGCCTTGTCGGCGGAAAGCCTTCGAGACTCATCTTGAAATTCGCCCTGCTGGAGCTCTGTCTCTCCATTCCGTTCTGGGCAATTGTCGCATTGGCGCACGCGCACGTAATTCCTGATCTCCAGATGTTGAACGCCACCTGGTCGCTGACTCCGATGATGGCGGCCGTGATTCTGGTCTACCGAGAGAGTGGGGCCAGGGGCGTGAAAGACCTTTTCAAGCGATGCTTCGACTACCGGCGAATCAAGTCAAAAGCCTGGTACCTGCCCATATTCGTCCTGTATCCATCCATAGTATTCGTGCAGTACGCAATCGCGCTGCTGTCGGGACAGCAGGTCCCTCCCCCGCATTTCACGCTCCTGGTGCCGCTCGCGTTCATCGGCTTCTTTTTGGGTGTCTTCGGGGAAGAGCTGGGCTGGACGGCATACGCCCTTGACCGAATGCAGGGGAAGTGGAGTGCACTCGCCGCAAGTGCGTTGGTGGGGATCATGTGGGCATCATTCCACGCTCCCGTTTGGGCATTCAGCGGCATGTCTCTTTCCTGGGTCGCCTGGCAGTGGATCTACGTCGTAGCCAGCAGGGTTCTTTTCGTCTGGATATACAACAGCACGGGGAAAAGCCTGTTCGCAATGGGATTGCTCCATCCCGGGTTTGGCGTCTATTGGTACCTGTTTCCCGTCAGCGCGAACCTGGGTATCCCGTCATTCTACGATCCGCGCAACCTCGCCCTGACCGCTCTCGTCATGACCGGGATAGTCGTCTTTCTCTGGGGACCCAAGACGCTGACTCGATACAGGTTCGCCCGCAAGGCGGCACCGGCTCGATGGCTACCCGCAGCCGCAATTCTCATGGGCCTCCTGGTTGCCGGACTGTCCGTGCCAATCGCGGCGAACTATCAACGAGATATTCGTCTAGCGCGCGAACGTATCCTGGTTGGCAGCCGAATCGCAGAGGCGCCCCGCGGGCCAATCGAGTATGCCGTCGCCGGCGATGGTCCACCGGTATTGGTCGCGCATGGAGCCGGTGGTGGATATGACCAGGGTCTGGACTTTGCCGGGGCGCTGGTCCAGAGCGGCTTCCGCGTGATCGCCATGTCGCGGTTTGGTTATCTTCGCACGCCTCTGCCTCCGGACGCTTCTCCGGCCGCGCAAGCGGATGCGTACGCTGCCCTGCTTGACGCGCTGCACATTCCGCGTGCCGCAGTCGTCGGTTTTTCTGCCGGGGCGCCCTCCTCAATGCAGTTTGCGCTGCGACATCCGGAACGTACTGGCTCGCTGGTCCTGCTGGTTCCGGCCGCCTATCCCGCTCGCCTCGAGCAGAGGTCGGAGGGCGCGATGCCAAAGCAGACCTCAGTGGCGACAAGATTCTTGTTCGATACCGCGCTCAAGTCGGACTTTCTCCTCTGGGCCGCGTTCCGGCTTGCACCCCGAACCATGTTGCAGGCGGTTCTCGCCACGCCGCCAGGGGTGGTGGCCAGCGCGAGCGTCGATGAGCGTGCGCGAGTTGCACAAGTGTCGGACCACCTGTTTCCCTTCAGCCAGCGTCGGCTCGGGGTACTCAACGACGCTTCCATCACCCCTTTCCTGCCGCGCTACGAGCTCGAGCGGATTGCGGCACGCACGCTGGTCCTGGGCGTGGCGGACGATCTGTATCGAACCTACGATGGAGCCCGCTACACCGCCGAACATGTCCGTGGCGCCCGCTTCATCGGCTATCCGAGCGGCGGACACATCCTCGTGGGGCACCTGGATGAAGCTTTGTCAGAGACGGCCGCCTTCCTGAAAGGCCGGTAGACGCCGGAAGGAGACCTGCGGCCTGGGGCACGATCCTGAGGACTCTCTGCGCGCAGGCGCAGAGAGTCGGATCGCTTCATGTCCCGATGTCGAGTCCAGCCTCGGTCGGTCGGTTTCGATTCAACGTTTATTCAACGCGATCCCGGACGTTCACAGGACGCGCGCGAAATACCTTGACCGTCAGTCAGGCAGCAAAGGACGCCTGATCGGGAGCGCGTCTCCCTTGCAGTCACGAATGAAAGGAATCGACATGGCACAACAGGAAGGTATCGTGGGGCAGGACGTGTTCCAGGAGACCACACGCAACCACGGAGCGCAATCCTGGAAGGGATTCGTGAAGCGCTGGGCCGCGGACGCCGTGAGCCTCTCTCGAGTGGCGCTCCTGGGTCCGCTTGCGTGGCTGGTGGTCGGCCGCAATCCCTGGGCCTTGCTGGTTCTTGCCGCGATCATCGCGAGTGATCTTGTCGATGGGCCGCTCGCCCGTCGTCTGGGCGCGGCCGGGAGCAGGGGCGCGATCATTGACGCGGCCTGTGATGCGCTGGTCGTGGTGACCGTCGCCGCGGCCGCGGGATTCTCGGACCAGCGCTACGGGGGGCTGGCGTGGATCATGCTCATGGCGTTCCTCTCCTATGGCGCCTTCAGCCTGCTCATCGGCAGGTTCGCGTACACGCGGCTGGGCAGGTACGACGGCACGGTGTCGTACGGGATCATCGCAGCGGCCAGTGCAAAGCCCCTCCTTGCGGGAATCGGTCTCTCGGGGGTGGCAACGGCCGAATGGGTCTTTCTCGGCCTCTCTGCTCTTGTCCTCGCCGCCTCTACGACAGAAAACGTGGCGGGGATTGTCGCGGCACGAGAAAGACGCCAGGAGATTGATGGCTGATTCATGGCTTCTGCCGCGAGCGGAAGGGATCTATCGCACTCGAGAAAGGAGAGAATCATGAAAACATCTGCAGGTGGCGTGGGATTGATCGTCGTGGCTGCTGCGATGATGGCCGGCTGCACCGTGGCTCGCACCCTCGGGGGCATCGGGCCCATCCCGTTCGCCTCCCAGCCCCATCCTGCCGCGAGCTACATGCAGGCCGTGCAGCGGGTCGAGGAGATGCGCGCCACGGAGGCGGGGCTCCGGACGGATTCCCGGGTCATCCTGTTGACGCATGGCGCCCGGACCGCGAAGGCCATCGTCTTCATCCACGGCCACGACAGCAGTCCCGCTTCCTTCCGGGAGATCGGCATGCAGTTCCATCACCTGGGCTACAACGTGCTGATGGCTCCCATGCCCTACCATGGCCTGGCGGACCGGATGACCACGGAGCCTGAGAAGCTGCGGGTCGAGGACATGATTCGCTACACCGACGAGGTCGTGGATATCGGCCGCGGCCTCGGGGACCACCTGACGCTGGCAGGTATATCGCTGGGCGGGCTCCTGGCCGGCTGGGTGGCGCAGGAGCGGCCGGATGTCGACCTGGCAGTCCTGATTTCCCCCGGCTTCGCCGCCAAGGCGCTGCCGGGGATCACGATGCCGATTGTGGGCTGGTTCTTTCGCGTGTGGCCGAACTGGTTCGTCTGGGAAAACCCGGTCCTGAAGGCCGACAAGCCGCCGGAGTACAACTACCCGCGCTGGTCCACCCATAGCATAGGCCAGGTCGTGCGGCTGGGCGCAGTCATCCGGGAGTCGGCGCGGCGGAAATCTCCGGCGTCACGTTCCATCCTGGTCGTCACGAACGTCAACGACCCGGATGTCGACAACACGGGCACCGACACGGTCGTCCGGTTGTGGCGCAGCCGTGGGATGGCGCGCCTGCGGACCTACCAGTTCCCGGCGGACCTGGGCCTGGGCCATGACCTGATCGACCCGGAGCCGCCGAACCAGAAGGTAGTGAGGCTGGTCTATCCCAAGCTGATCGAGCTGATCGACCGGTAGCTGCGGCCGCGGGCGTCCCTCCAGGGTCCGCTCGCGTGAAGCACGCCGTTCAGGGCAAAGGAGAACGAACAGTATGATCCTGCAAAAGACGTCTGCTGAAGACATCATCGCGATGGGGGCGGCGGACCTCGCTGGCAGATTGAGATCTGGCGAGCTCTCCGCAGTCGAGGTCGTCGATGCGCACATCGCGCGGATCAGGAAGATCAACGACACGTTGAATGTCGTTGTCCATCGGCGATTTCAGGAGGCTCACATGGAAGCCGTCGCGGCGGACGAGGCCCGGGCAGCCGGCCGTCCGCTGGGTCCGCTGCACGGAGTGCCAATGACCGTCAAGGAGCAGTTCATGGTCGGCGGCACCCCGTCGGCGCTCGGATTCCGCTGGAGACGTGAACATCGGGCGTCACGCACGGGGCCACTCGTCTCCGCGCTTCGGGACGCAGGGGCCATCATTCTCGGGAAGACGAACCTGAGCCAGGGCATGTCGTTCATCGAATCCGACAATCCGCTGTACGGGCTCACCCGCAACCCCTGGGATGCGGCCAGAACGCCGGGCGGGAGCAGCGGGGGTGAGGCCGCCATCATCGTCGCGGGTGGCTCCCCGCTTGGCCTCGGGAGCGATCTCGGAGGAAGTATCAGGATTCCCGCGCACTTCTGCGGAATCGCGGGGCTGAAGCCCACGAACGGTCGGCTTACCATGGCCGATGCACCGGAGGATGTTCCGCTTCCTCCGGGAGAAATGTTCCAGCCAGGCCCGATGGCCCGGGATGTCGCGGACCTGCACCTGGCGATGTCCGTCCTGGGGCCGGCAAGCGCCGGGGCCGTGGACGCATCTGCGGACGCCCTCCCGTACCCGGCGAAGCTGCCAACCGTGCAGGGACTCCGGGTGGCCATCCAGTTGGATGAGTCGTTCGTCCGCTCGTCCCCCGCCGTCCGCCGCGCCCTGCGCGAGGCGGCAGCCGACCTCGCTGCCGCGGGGGCGCAGATCGTCGAGCTCGATCCGCCGCCCCTTGCGGATGCGGTCAGGTTGTTCTTCCGTGTCATGACTGCCGACGGCGCGGCGTGGCTTCGCGCCGGTTTCCATGGTGAAGCTCCCGATCGCAGGGCAGCGCTGATGCTCCTGGCCGCGGGCCTCCCCAATGCGGCCCGACCGCTGGTGGCCGGCGCGTTGCGCCTCGCCGGCCAGCGCCACATGGCGTTTGCGATTACCGCGGCTCGGAAATCGGGCGGCGCCTCCCTGGAGACGGTATACGCGGATCTTGCCGCGTACCGCGTGGCCTACGCCCGCGCCCTGGACACCGCCCGGGTGGATCTCGTGCTGTCACCTGCGGTGGCTGTTCCCGCGCTTCGCCACGGAGCGAGCCTGTATCTCAGCATCGCCAATGTCGCGGCGTACACGCTTCTTCACAATGTGGTCGGTTCTCCAGCAGGAGTCGTGCCGGTCACGACGGTCATGCGCGGCGAGGAAAGCGATCGCCCGGCGAGTCCTGACCTGGTGGAGCGGGCAGCTCTGGAAACGGAACGCGGAAGCGCCGGTCTGCCCGTCGGCGTCCAGATAGCGGCCCGACCGTGGCGCGAGGATCTCGTCCTTGCTGCCATGAGCGCAATCGAGCACGAGGTACGCGCACGTCTGGCCCTCCCGCTGCCGAGGTACATGACGGACGTTTCGGGCCGCGCCTCGTGAGGAGGTTCGGCGTATGCCGGGCTTGCGCTCGGGGCCCTTGGGCTGGCGATCATCCTGTATCTCTCTGACCGGCTCGCTTTTCAGCGATTGGTCGGCACGATCTGGCACATCGTATGGGGCAGCATTCGAGAGGGCGCGAAGTAACGAAGAGTTGACGAGGAGGTGACGCGCGCCCACCACACTTCCCCCCGTGACTACCCTGCGGAGACTGCGCATCGGGATTCCGGCCGTCGGGATCGGCAGCCGAAGAGAGGCGAGCGAGTGAACGCGCCGTCCTGCATCTCGATGCGAGGCATCGTCAAGAGATTCCCCGGAGTGCTCGCCAATGACGATGTCGATCTGGAGGTGACGTCGGGAGAGGTGCATTGCCTGCTGGGCGAGAATGGAGCCGGCAAGACGACCCTGATGAATGTCCTCTATGGCCTGTACTCCCGTGACCGCGGAGAGATCTGCGTGGATGGATCCCCGGTGGAGTTCAAAGGTCCATCCGACGCCATTCGGCATGGCATCGGGATGGTGCACCAGCACTTCATGCTGGTCCCGGTGTTTTCCGTCGTGGACAATATCGTGTTGGGATCAGAGCCGACCCGGGGGGGCTTCATCGACCGGGACAGGGCCCGGCGTGAGATCCTCGCGCTTTCAAGGGAATACAACCTCCCCGTGGATCTGGAGGCCCAGGTGCGGGACATCTCCGTCGGAATGCAGCAGAGGGCGGAAATCCTGAAGCTCCTGTATCGGGGGGCCAGGATCATGATCCTCGATGAGCCGACCGCCGTTCTCACGCCCAAGGAAGTCGACGAGCTGTTCAAGATCATCTGCGCCTTGAAGAGCTCGGGATGCACCATCGTCTTCATCACCCACAAGCTGCGGGAAGTCATGGAGTTCTCCGACCGGGTCAGCGTCCTGAGAAGGGGGCGCCGCGTCGCAACGCTCGAGACGGCGAACACGGATGCCGCTGAGCTGGTGAAGATGATGGTCGGAAGGGAGGTCGTTGCCCACGTCGAAAAATCCGACCGCGTTCCGGGCAGGGTCGTGGCGAGAGTCGATGAGGTCACAGCCAAGAATCAGCGGCAGCTGCCCGCATTGCGAGGGCTGAGCTTCCAGGTATCCGAGGGGGAGATCGTCGGCATCGCCGGAGTCGAAGGCAATGGCCAGAACGAGCTGGCGGAGATCCTGACGGGCCACAGGAAGCCGACCAGCGGAAAAGTCACCCTTCAAGGGCGTGACATGACGGGCCGGAGCCCAAAGGAGTTTCTCCGCGCCGGCGTGGCGTACATTCCCGCCGACCGGCTGAGGGATGGCCTGATCGCGGAATTCGCGCTCTTCGAGAACACGACGCTGGGATACCAGGACAGCCTGCCCTTCGCCAAAGGCGTGCGCCTCGACCAGGGGGAAGAAAGACTGTTCTGCGAGCAGATCGTCAAAGAGTTCGAGATCAAGGCGACAAGCACGTCGGTGCCCTCCGGGCTTCTTTCGGGAGGGAATCAGCAGAAGCTCATCATCGGGCGCGAGCTCCGAAGGGACCCCCGGCTCCTGGTGGCGGTCCAGCCCACCCGCGGCCTCGATGTGGGCGCCATCGAATACGTGCACTCCCAGCTGATCAGGGCTCGGGAAGAGGGCAAAGCGGTGATCCTGATCTCGCTTGAGCTCAACGAGATCCTCTCCCTGAGCGATCGGATACTGGTGATGTACGAGGGGCGGATCGCCGGTGAGTTCACCTCCGCGGAGGCTTCGAGGGAGGAGCTCGGTTTGTGCATGGCGGGGGGGAGGGCTTCGCAATGAAGACACAGAGTTCCTTCCAGCACAGACAGGGCATCGAGCTGGTTGTCGCGGTCCTGGAAGAGCCGATCGCCAGGTCCCTGCTCGCTCTTTTTCTGGCCCTCGCCGTCGTCTTCCTCGTGATGCCGGTCCTCGGTGCCAACCCGCTCGGCGCATATTCCAGCCTCTTCGCGGGCGCGTTCGGGAGCAAGCAGGCGATCGGGGAAACGTCATTGGCCATGACGCCGCTGCTGATCTCCAGCCTTGGATTCGCCCTGGCCTACAAGTGCGGGCTGTTCAACATCGGGCTGGAAGGGCAGATACAGGTCGGCGCCGTCGCGGCGGCCTTCGTTGGCTACAGCATCCATGGCCTGCCGTCCGCGGTTCATCTTCCCCTCGCGCTCGCAGCGAGTCTCGCCGCCGGGGCGATCTGGGGGCTGGGTCCGGCCATCCTGAAGGCTCGCTTTGGCATCCACGAAGTGATCAGCACCATCATGATGAACTACATCGCCTTCAAGCTCAGCGCGTACATGGTGTCGGTCCAGGGTCCAATGAAGGACCGCCTGGACCTGATGCCCGCTTCGCCAGTGATCGAGAGCTCGGCGAAGCTGGCGAGGATCATGGGCGGAACCCGGCTCACGTGGGGAATCGCCATCGCTCTCGTCGCCGCGTTTCTCGTGTGGTTCCTCCTCTCGAAGACCCGGCTGGGATACAAGCTCAGGGTCGTGGGCCAGAACCATTTTGCGGCCGAGGTAGGAGGGATTCGCGCCTCGCACTACTACGTGATCGCCATGATGCTCAGCGCGGGGCTCGGAGGATTGGCCGGCGGGGTGGAGACCCTGGGAGTCCACTATCGTCTGCTGGCGTCCTTCTCGCCCGGATACGGCTTTGACGCCATCGCGGTGTCGCTGCTGGGGGGGCTGCATCCTCTGTACATCATCGTCTCGTCGTTCATCTTCGGAGCGCTGCGCAGCGGCGCCATCCTGATGCAGGCCAAGGAAGGGATGAGCAAGGACATCGTGCAGGTGATTTCTACCGTGATCATCTTCGTCATGTCGATGGCCGACCCTCTCGGAAGGCTCATCAAGCGGAGAATAGGACTGAAGACGAATGCTTGAACACCTGGTGAACCTCTCCATCATCTCCTCGAGCCTTCGCATCGCGACTCCCATTCTCCTGGCGTCGCTGGCCGGGACCATCTCGGAACGGTCGGGAGTCATCAACATCGGGATCGAAGGCGTCATGCTGTTGAGCGCCTTCGCCGCGGCCTTCGGCTCCTTCTTCCTGGGCGCCTGGCCGGGCGTGCTGGTAGGGGTGATGGTCGGCGGAGCCCTTGGGCTTGTCCATGCCTTCATGAGCATCACCGTCCGGTCCGACCAGGTCGTTAATGCCACCGCAGTCAACATCCTCGCCATCGGCCTGCCCAATATCATCATCTCCCGGGTCTGGAAGGGGTACTACTCATCGACTCCGATCGTACCGGTGGTTCGCAATCTCCGCCTGGAATTGCTCGATCGCCTGCCCGTCGTCGGGAAGGTATTCGGCGACCTGAATCCCATTGTCTACGTGGCTTTCCTCCTCGTCCCGGCCATGCACGTGCTTCTCTTCAAGACGAGGGTGGGCTTGCGGATCCGGGCCGTGGGGGAGCTGCCGATCGCGGCGGACACGCTCGGCGTGAACGTGCCCAAGCTGCGCTACCTCAGCGTGATTGCCAGCGGGATGCTCGCCGGCCTGGGCGGCGCGTACCTGTCGATCTGCTACCAGTCGCAATTCAGCATGGGCATGACCGAAGGTCGCGGGTTCATCGGCCTGGCGGCGATGATATTCGGTCGCTGGACGCCCGTCGGCGCCATGGCCGCCAGCATCCTGTTCGGGTTGGCCGACGCCTTCCAGGCGAACGCCCAGTCAGCCGGACTGCCAATACCGGCCGAGATCATGCTCACCCTGCCCTACGTGCTCACGCTGCTGGCGTTGATCAAGGTGGCGGGAAAGCGGGTTCTCGGTCCCGCGGCGGCCGGCCAGCCCTATGTGAAGAACTAGGACCATGAGCCGGAGGACAACGTTGACGGAGGAAGGAACGCGATGAGCTCGCCGGAAGTCACCGGGCCAGGAGGATTTGTGCAGCTCTTGACGTACGACGTCGTGGTAGCCGGAGGGGGGACGGCCGGGACGGTCGCCGCAATCGCCGCGGCTCGATCCGGATCCAGGACGATGCTGGTGGAACGCGGCAACTGCCTCGGGGGAACGGCGGCGGCCGGCCTGATCGTCCAGTTCGGCGGAGGCGGATATCCCTTCATGTCCGGCATCATGAAAGAGATCCTGGACGAGCTGATCGCGCGGGGAGACGCGATCGATCTCGGGTTGCCGAATGTGAATTATCCCTACGATCCGGATGGCCTGAAGGACCTGGCCTTCGAGAAGCTCAGGGAGTCCGGCGCCGACCTGCTGCTGTACTCACAGGTGGTGGGCGTCATCCGCGAAGGGAAGACCGTCTGTGGCGTCACGGTGGAGACCAAGAGCGGAAGATTCGCAATCCGCGCGAAGGTCGTCATCGACGCGACCGGGGATGCCGACGTGGTTGCCCGCTCCGGCGCAGAGGTCCTCAAGCTCCCCGGGGGAGGGATCCTGGGCGCCATCGTGGGGAACGTCGACTTTGGGGCGCTGAGGCGCTACGTGAAAAAGCATCCGGACCAGATCTTCGAAAACGATCTCTCCCGGCCGCTCATCAGATTTGCAGGGTTCTCCGACGCGGTCGAAGAGGCGGTGGCGCGAGGAGATCTCGAAGAGGACATGATGAGAATCCCCGATCACATCCGGGAGATGGAGGGAACGATTGAGGGTGAGCGGCGGTATCTACGGGTCGACGCGGTCTTCCAGGACAAGGGGCTCGCCATGTTCGGGTATGGGGCCAGCGTCAGTTTCGACGCGACGGATGCGTTCGCCCTGACGAAGGCGGAAATGGAGGCGCGCAGGAAGAACCGGAAGTTGCTTGCCTTCTTCCGCAAGTATATTCCCGGCTTCCGCAGCGCCTACATCGTTCAGACCGCGTCCAGCATGGCCGTCTGGATGAGCCGAAAGATCGTCGGGGAGTACGTCCTGAGCGGCGAGGACATCCATGAAGGAAAACGCTTCGACGATGTCGTCGTGAACGCGCACACCAACCTGGATCACCGCTCGCTGTACATCAAGCGCCTCGAGTTCGACATCCCGTTCCGCTCGATGCTGCCGCGCGGCTACGACGGCATCATCGTGGCGGGCCGATGCATTTCCACCACCGGCAACGTGCGCCTGCCAGGGCTGAACATCCCGATCTGCATGCAGATGGGGGAGACGGCGGGAGTGGCGGCGGCAATGGCGGCGGCGGATGGCGTGCCGCCGAAAGCGCTGCCGATCAAGGCGCTGCAGGGGAGGCTGCTCAGGACGGGAGTGCTCCGGAGAACGTGATGAGAGGCTCACGCGGTCTCTGGACATCGTTCCTGGAATGCGGGAGGGAGTACCGGGACAGTTCCTAGCGCTTGGCGTCACGTGAGGTCAATCACGACGAGGGTAGAAGTCACGATTTGCAGATTCGGCGAAGAGGAGGTCATGCATGAAGGTCGAGAAGCGGTTGATGTCAGTGGTCGTTGCGCTGTGTGCGATGACGCTCGCGACGGCTGCCTGGGGCAACGGCAAGAAAGAGGCGGTGCCGTCGTCACAGAAGAAACTCACCGTCGCCATGGTAACCAACCAGTCGGGCCTGGGAGATCAGTCCTTCAACGACACGACGTGGGCGGGGATCCAAAGGGCGGAGAAAGAGCTCGGAATCGAGAAGAAGATCTCGGAAGCGCGGGAGCAGGCACAGTATGTTCCGAACCTGACTGCCTTTGCGGAACAGAAGAGCGATCTGGTGGTCGGCGTCGGGTTCATGATCAAGGACGCGCTCAAGGAGGCGGCCGGTCTCTATCCGAATACACGCTTCGCCCTGGTGGATG
>Ga0153916_10002674_pt1 | contig 13034 bp, 9 predicted proteins | sample Opewatmetagenome_FD_109642 | JGI IMG/M metagenome (GOLD analysis project Ga0153916, IMG submission 109642) | Freshwater wetland microbial communities from Ohio, USA - Open water 3 Core 3 Depth 4 metaG | ecosystem: Environmental > Aquatic > Freshwater > Wetlands | place: USA: Ohio, Lake Erie, Old...
CGGACGAGCTGCGCATGCTGCAACGTGACACTGAACGCACGCAAGGCATGGGTCACCGCGCGCGAGCGATGTTCGAAACACGCTTCACGCTGAACCGCGCCGTGCAGAAGTGGCTCCTTCTTCTGCGCGATGTCGGCATGCCCGTCATGACGCCCGGGTGCTGAGCGCATGTGCGGCATCAGTGGCTATTTGACCGCGGCGCGTGCCGCCGCGCCCGAGATGATCGCCATCGCGCGATCCATGGGCGCCACGCTCGAATCACGCGGGCCGGACGGTCGGGGCGAGTGGGTGGACCCGGAGTGCGGCATCGCGCTTGGGCATCGGCGACTGTCGATCATCGACCTCACGCCGAGTGGGCACCAGCCCATGGTTTCCCACGACGGACGCTTCGTCGTCGCGTTCAACGGCGAGATCTACAATTTTCGCGCGTTGCGTGCAGAGCTGGATGCCGCTAATGCGCAGCGTGCCTGGCGCGGGCATTCGGATACGGAAGTGATGCTCGCGGCATTCGCGCACTGGGGTCTCGAACGCACCCTCCAGCGCCTCAACGGCATGTTCGCGATCGCGTTGTGGGACCGGGTGGAGCGCAAGCTCCATCTGGCGCGCGATCGCTTCGGCGAGAAGCCGCTCTACTACGCGACGAGTGGTGGCGCGTTCCTGTTTGGATCGGAGCTTAAGGCGCTGGCCGCGCATCCACTGTGGCGCGGCGACCTCGACCGCGGTGCGCTCCGGCTTTACCTGCGATTCAACTATGTCCCCGCGCCATTCACCATTTACACCGCCGCGCGCAAGCTCGCCCCCGGATCCTTTCTCACCGTGTCGCTCGACCGGAGTGCGTCGGCGCTGAACGTCGGCGCGCCGCGAGAATACTGGTCGGCGCTCGATACGGCGCTCACCGCGCGGACGCGGCCGCTAACCGATCGCGCTGCTGCGAAAGACGAGCTGCACGCGTTGCTGCGCGAAGCCGTCACTCTGCGCACCGTCGCGGACGTTCCGCTCGGCGCGTTCCTCTCCGGCGGCATCGATTCGTCTCTCGTGGTGGCGCTCATGCGCGAGCACGGCAGCGGCCCGGTGCGCACGTTCACCATCGGCAACGATGATCCGCGTTACGACGAGGCGGACCACGCGAGCCGCGTGGCCGCTCATCTCGGCACCGAACACACGTGCCAGTACGTCATGCCCGCGCAGGTTCGCGACGTCATCGTGCGCATACCGGCGCTCTATGACGAGCCGTTCGCAGATTCGTCGCAGATTCCGACTTACCTGGTCGCGCAGCTCGCGCGCCAGCATGTGACCGTGGCTCTGATCGGCGACGGCGGCGATGAGTTGTTCGGCGGCTATTCGCGCTACTTCGTCGGCCAGCGCGCGTTCGGTCTCATCAAGCGCTGTCCTCATGCCATACGGCGCATGCTTGCCGGCCTTCTCGAATCGCTTGCGCCGGGCACGTGGGAAGCGCTGTTTCGTCACGCGCGAGGGCTGGGCAGTCTTGCGGAGCTCTCCGGCGAGCGGATGCATCGGCTCGCGAGCCAGTTGCGTTCGCGAACCGTGCCTGAAATGTACGAGGTGCTCATGTCGCGGCCGGACGCCGATATCGCGATTGCGGCGGGCACGGAACGCAGCCGCTCGCCGTTCGACGATCCGCGCTGCTGGGCGCCGCAGCTGTCGGATGCCGAAGCGATGATGCTGTTCGACACGTTCAACGTGCTGGTCGATGACTTCCTCGTCAAAGTCGACCGCGCGTCGATGGGCGTGAGTCTCGAAACGCGCGCGCCGTTTCTCGACCCGGCGATATTCGAGTTCGCGTGGCGCATGCCGCTCGCCTGGAAGATCGGCGCGCTACACGGCAAGGTGCTGTTGCGCGAGCTGCTGGGCGAGCTCGTGCCGGCCCGGTTGATCGACCGCCCGAAGCAGGGGTTCGGCATTCCGCTGGGGCCGTGGCTGCGCGGGCCGTTGCGGGAGTGGGCGGAATCACTGCTCGACGAGCGGCGTCTGCGCAGCGAGGGATTTCTCGATGCGCACCGTATTCGCGAGAAGTGGCAGCAGCATCTCGCCGGGACGCACGATCGGCAGAACGAGATCTGGAGCGCGCTCGTATTTCAGGAATGGTTGGCCAATCAGCGTCGTACCACGCCGGTTGTCGTCGCGGGCTCCGCAGAGGTTACGCCATTGGAAAGAGCTGCCGCGAACCTGTCGGCACAGACGGCGACGCCGAGCTACGCGCCGGCCTGAGCCCGCTTCCCGCTCACTTCGGTCAGTCCGGAATGTAGGTTTTCAGTCCCGGTAGGACGGCGGCTGCGAAACGGCCGATCTCCGCGTCGACTTGTGATTCGTCCATGCCTGTCATGATCGGTGCACTCAATCGCACGAGCGCGCCGTCGGTTCGGTTCCGTGTGAGCGCGTCCCAAAAGATGTACCACTTCACGAGATACTCGTTCGTGATGGTGCGGCCACGCTGCTGGAACCAGTAGTAGACTACCTGCTTCTGGTCGCCGAGCTCGATCACGGCGCGATTCGCGGGCAGCAACGCGGCGCCAAGGGGCAAGCTCTTCCGCTCGAAGCTGCGAATGAGCCATCCGCCGCCAGGGAGGCACGAGCGCGGCGAATGCACGGAGTGCCCCTTGCGCTGCGAGTCGTAGTACGCCACGTAGAAGTTGATGGGCAGTCCGCTCGTGCCGCGATAGTCGCTCATCAGGTAATCGTCGAGCTTCAGGGCATCGAGATAAATGCTTTCGATGGGCTGGCGACGGCCCTGCCAGGCACCGACATGGTTGGGAAATCCGGTGAGCGCGCTCCGCGCGGGAAGTGTTTCGGTGGCGCGCGACGGCAGGGCCATCGCGGAGATGGAGACGGTTGCGACGAGAGCCGCGGCGGCGATGAATGCGGGCGACACCGCTCGTGCCGCGAGCGGTGTGGCCTGCGACGCCGCGGCTGTGGCGCTGAATTGGAATGCGAGCGCATCGCGAAGACGCGACCTGGATCTACCGATCCGCGTCAGTGCGGCAGCCACGCCCAGAAGCGCAACGGTGCTGAGCATGAAGACAACCCAGCCTTCGAAGTCGTGCAACAGGCCTTCCGCCATCTGTCGGCCCCAGTGCTCCACGGTGACGCCGATGGCGCCGATGCGAAAGCTGTTCATCAGGATGGCGATCGGCATGCTCGAGACGAACAGCACGACCCGCTTCCACAATGGGGCGCGAAAGAAATACGCCACGATGAACGCGAGCGTCATGAGCGGGAACAGGTAGCGCAGCCCGTCACAAGCCTCCGCCACCTGCAGCTGATATGAGCCCAGGTCGATGACATTGCCTTCGAGGTACACGCTGATCCCAAAAAGGCGGATCAGCCACACGCCAATGGCCGAGGACAGCAGCTGCAAATTGAGAGACAAGGTGTTCGAGAAGAACGCCGGCAGCGGAATCATGAACACCAGGATCAGCAACGGCATCCACAGGCGGCGGAACACGGCCCACCCTGTGAGCGTCGCGACGAGGCCGTAGAGCACCAGCAGGAAGCCGTACTGAACGATGGCGGTGATCGTGCTGAGCTCGCCGACGAGCCAGAAGGCGAGCCCCAGCGCGAGCACCAGCAGCCCGGACCACGCACCGTGGAACGGCGTTCGTGCCAGCGCGTCGCGCTGCTGCCAGATCAGAAACAGCGCGATGGGCGGAATCAGGATACCGTGGCTGTATTCGGGCTCCAGATTCCAGATGCTGAAGAGCTGCCCCAATGCGTTCAGGAAGGGCAGCATTGCGAGGCCGAGCCCCGCGATCACGAATGCGCGCGCCGGCGTGGTGAAGCGCCAGCGCATGTTCGACGGCGCGAAGTCTGCGGTGGTAGTCAGGCCCATGGCTCCCGTGCGTTGGCGTTCGCGCTGTGAGCCGCGCTTGAACGTCGGGTCTCGCGAGAGTTGCACAGGGTAACCACGTGACACGACAGTTCGGTGACAGCGGCGGATCGCGTCTGACGAATGTCATTGCCGTAACGGCGGCGTGGTATGAACTGCGCCGCATGAGGACTGCACGCGAGGCGGGAGGGCGATCCGGGATGCGTCGTGCCGTGCGCCGGCGGATCTGGCTGCGGCTCTTCGGCTTCATCGTCTTGCATTGCGCCGTGTGCGGCGCGCTTGCCGACGTGCATCCGCTGCCGCTCGCTGCTCAATGGAACGTCGGTGCGTGGCCCGGAAGCTTCGATCCCGATTTCCAGATTGAGCTGCTTCGCGAGGGCCGCTATCTATTGCCGACGTTCAATCTGGAGCCGCCCGATCGGCCGGTGCGCGCGGCGTATTACGAGTCCGCCATTCGCTATCTCGCCAGGGAACAATTGCCGGTTTCGTTCATCAGCCTGCAGTGGGAGTTGATGCTGCCGAAAATCTCCGCCGCATACGCCGCGCGCGACAGTGCTGGACGCAACGTGCCGCTATCACCGTTTGGTGCGCTCGAGCCGTGGTACGCGGCGGGGCGACGCTGGGCCGAGCATCCGATGCTGAAACGCCTGCAGCGGCTGTATCCTGATCCGCCGCTCGTCGTTTTCGTGTCGAACAACGAATATCCGAAACTGGCGTGGCACGATCTCGCTCAGTCTGCGGAGCTGCGCACTCGCGCTGGGCCCAATGCGGACGACGCCACGATTCGTCGCGTGGTTGGCGATGCCTGGATCGAGCGCTACCGCGAACTGATCCGGGGATTTCGCGAGGGGCTCACGCAAGCAGCCTGGCGCGACCATGCGCTCTTCACGGGCTACGATGCCTTCTCGCAGGCGTCGATCGGGCGCTGGCCGGAGTGGGCGCAGTACTCGCTGCATGTTCCCGGTCGCATGGAGCCCTGGTCGAGCGCATGGGATGGCGCGAGTGTTTCGTTCTATGTCCACGACTGGGCGCCGGATTCCGATTACACCGTGTGGAGTCCGCAGATCGAAGCGATGAACCAGGTTCCGGTGCTCGCCGACGTCATGCGTGCGAGACCCGCGTACTGGTTCGAGTTGTCAGTGTGGGATGGGCAGCAACCCGGATCGCCAACCGACAAGGCGTTGTTCTACCGGTCGCGCGGTCAGCAGATGACGCCGGCCCGCTTCGCGGGCATGTCGCAGTTCGGCATGTGGCTGCTGCGTCCGCGCGTCGTGCGGGAATTCCGCGGCACGATGGATGACCGCGCCCGGTTCGGCGCGTCTTTCGATGCGACACTGGCCGCCGTCGCGCGCGTGCACGACAACCCGGTTCTGAGCCGGTTTTGGCGAACCGGCCGGCTGCTCGCGAATCCGTCGAATGCGCATCCGTACGAGGAGGCCCTGCCGGCCGACTATGCCGGCAGGGCCCGCTGGTTCTTGCTCGACTCACCGGCGAATCCGCCGCGCCCGTGGCGTCTCGATACACCGCTGGAAGTGTTCGCGCTGGCGCTCGAAGCGGGCGAGAGCGCCGGGCGCGAGTGGCTCGTCTACGCCTTTTCTCCGCGCCGCGCGCAAATGCAGGTCGATGTGCAGATTCCCGATGGGCCGCGGGTTCGGGTGCAAGCGACGAGCTCCGGTTGCTTCTCCCGTGTGCAGCGTGCGAGCGCCGTCGTCGAGACCCTCACATGCGCAGATCGCGAGGCTTCCGCACGCGGCCGAGCACATGGGCCGAACGCGGTGGATCTTCGTTAGCCGACGAACCGGCAACACGAGATTGCGGCGGGAGCAATGACTCGATGGCTTCCCTGAGCCGTCGCGCATTCCGCTCTGGCGTGAAGTCCCGAAAAATGAGCCGCGACTGCTCGCCATGGAGCGCGGCCAACCGCGGGTTGCGGCAATACGTGATCATCGCTTGCGCCAGCGCATCCGGATCGGCCGCGCGAACGCGGTAACCGTTCTTTCCATGTGCAATGAGGTGGTGCGCGGCGCCGGTGGGCTCCGTGCTGATGATCGCTTTGCCCAGCGCGGCCGCCTCGTTCAACACGACGCCCCAGCCATCGAAGCGGGACGGCAGCACGAACACGTCGCAGCGTGAGAACACGCTCGCAATCTGCGCAGCCGGAATACTGCCGGTGAAGTGTGCGGCGTGGGACATTTGCAGCTGCTGCGCAAGGCGCGCGTATTGCCCGAGAGTTTCGTCGTAGCCGGCGAGCTCCAGCTGCGCGTTCGGAAAAATCGAGAGCACTTGCCTGAACGCCAGCAGCAGAACGTCGATGCCTTTTCGCTTGCACAGCGCACCTACGAACGCGAAGCGAATCGCCGTGCGATCCTGCGGGGCCCTTTCGATGCACTCGGGCAGCGCAGGCAATTCGGGCGCCGGAATCGCATACGGCAGAAAGCGAATCCGGTCTTCGCGAATTCCCCAGCGGATGAAATCAAGTCGTGCGCACTCGCCGATCGCCAGTGCGCCGAGCGCGCGCCGATTCACCAGCTGCGCATAAACGCGCTTGAGCGGATACGTCAACATGGATTTGAGCACCGTTCGGGAGGGCTCGCTCCAATGCAGCCAGGGCACGCCAGCGCGCGACAGCGCTGCGGCGAGCTTGAAAAGAAACACCGTGCCGTAGCCCGGAATGATGTGAATGCGCTCCCGCCAGTCCGGGCACGCATGCAGTGCATCGAGCGACGCTGCAACGTAGTGCTCCGCGTGCGGCAGCAGGCGCGGATTCGCCCAACCGAGGCGCTGTCGCTGCTCGTCGACGCGACTGTAGTAGTGGACGATGAGGTCGGTTTTCTGCGCGCGCAGCGCTGCAAAGAACCCAGACTGGTGATGCGTGGGAATCGCCGTCCAGATCAGCAGTTTCAGATCGGTGCCTTGCAGGGTTCGCGTGTCCACGAGACGTGCGCCGTTTCCTTCACAGGACCAGGGAGCGGTAAAGCCGTTCGAGCCGGCCGCCGAATGCATCCAGCGATAGATGCTCGTCGACCGCCCGGCGCCCGGATGTGCCCATGCGGGTTCGCAGCGCCTCGTCACCGAGCAGGCGCTCGATCGCAGCTCCGAGGGTCGCGGCCGATCCGTCGGTCACGATGCCGCTGCCTGTGCTTGCGACGAGACCGGACAGTGCAACGCCATGCGTCACGACCACCGGCAGCCCGGCAGCCATCGCTTCAGCGACGGCGATCCCGAAATTCTCGGACTGAGAGGGCAACACGAAAACGGCCGAATGGCGGTACAGCGAGACTTTCTCCACGCCCTGCACGAAGCCGGGCCAGCTCACCCGATCGCTCACCGCAAGGCGATCGGCGAGTTGCCTGAGCCCACTCACGAGCTCACTCGGCCCATCGCCAGCAATCACCAGGCGCGCGTTCGGCCTGACACGTGCTACCTGCGCGAACGCGTGCACCAGTGAGTCGATTCCTTTCATGCGATCGATGCGCGACAGATACAGCACCGTGTCAGGAGCGGCCGGTTCCTCGACAGGCGAAGCGCGTCGCTGGACTTCGGTCACGCTCGCGGCGACGGACCGCAGATCCAGTCCGAGGGGCAGCACGAGCGGTCGGATCGGCAACCCAAGCTCGAAAGCCTGATTGGATTCATGCTCACTGACGAAATGCACGCGGGCCGCGGCCTGCAGCAGCGGGCCCTCGATCCAGCGTATCGAAGCGCCCTTCAACCGGCGACGGCGATGCTCGAGGCCCCAGCGATCGAGCATGCCCGCCGGCCGCATCACGTAGGGAATGCGAGCGGCGCGGGCCACCATGGCGCCAGCGATCGGGACAAATCCGTACAGGCCATGCGTGTGCACGACGTGATAGTCGCGCACGTGCGCCATCAACCAGCCGAGCAGCGGCAGGGAGGTGCCGTAAAAATTCGTTTGCCGCGGGAAATATCGCACGCGTTGTCCGCCGAGATCGACGAAGCGGTCGAACGCAACGTCCGCGCGCTTGGCGGGACCATCGTCGTTCGTCGTCACGATATCCGCCTCGACGCCGCGACGTCTCAGGGCTTCGACGACATTGCGCACGGCAAGGCTCGGGCCGCCACGCGCCGGGCTGATCGACGCGATGACGTGCAATACGCGAAGCGCGGCGCGAGAGTCGAGAGCACCGCTTGATGGCGCGCGAATCTCGCGCGTTTCGGCAACGGCTGCGGACTGCGCTGATCGCGTGGACGCGATGCTCATGCGCCGACGCTCCCTGCAAACGCATGGCCAGCGTCCATCGGACCCCCTGCGCTCTGGGCTGGCGGGTTCGCGGCCGATGCGCCCGCGGCGATCGGCATGCCGACAAAGGCCGGTGCAGTCACGGTAGCTGTGGCCGTTTTGGGCTTGATGCGCGAGGCGGCGATCGCCAGGCCGATCAGAATCCACAGGAACATTCCGATTCCGCCGGGCGCGAGAATCACCGCTTCGCCCGCATTCACTGCGGCACACGCACCGAAGAGCGCGAGCAGGCGCGGGTCGCCGCCCCGCCACGTCACGCGGGCGAGCCTGACGATCACGAACAGGAATGCGAGCCCGCCGAACACGCCGGTTTCTTCGAGCACGGCGGTCGGCACGAAGCCCTTTTCCACCGGTGCGGAGATCGGGATGCCGGCGAACTCCGTGACCCCTGCCGGAAATTTGCCGTTCGCGTAGACACCGAATCCGTGACCCGTCAGCGGCGCGTTCAGAAAGTTCTGCCACTGCGAGAGAATGCCGCCGCCGCGCGATTTGTAGAACGCGCCGCTGATGTCCTCGGCGCCGCTGCGCTTGAAAAGATACCTGGACGTCGCCTCGGACACCTTGTCCGTCGTCAGGCCGGCAATGGCGATTGCCACGAGCCCGACCGCAGCGAAGGCCATCAGTCTGCCGAAGCTCGCGGTGCCGATGTCGCGCCGCGTGCCGCGCAGCGCGCGCAGCGCGGCCAGTGCAAGTCCCGCGGTTGCAGCAACGGCGGCCGTTCTGGCTTCCGTCATCAGCATCGCAATGCAGACCGTGCCGACGACGATCAGGGTCCACACTCCGAGGCGGCCCTTCATCAGCGTGAGGCTGCTCAGCAGCCACGCGGCGGCGGGCGCGAGCACGACGGCGAGCGCCTGCGGGTGGCCGAGCACACCTTGCAGGCCCGTATGCGTTCTGTGGAATGCCACGGAGGGCCGGATCAACGTCAGCAAGGACAGGCCGACAACCACCAGCACGAGCGTCGAGATCCAGGTCTGTAGCTGCTCGAGGCGCCGCGGCGTCAGCCTGCCGAAGGCCACCAGGATCGTCGTCGTCGCGAGCGTGAACGTGATGATCTTCATCACTGATATCGCCAGCGCCGGGCTCGAGATCCACGAGACGAGCGCCGCGGTGAGCGAGAACAGCCACACGGGCCACAATAGAGAAAGGTCCGTCTGACGCATCGTCGGCAGCACGCGCAACGCTGCCGCGATCAGGACAAGGCGCGCCAGTGCGCCGGAGGACGTGCCAAACGTGACGAGTGCAGGGTTGGCATACGTGATCAGAACCGAGACGGCGAGTGCCTGAATCGCCTGCCGCGGCCCAACGAGTGCCCAGGCGACACACAGTGCGAGCTCCGCAGTCACGACGCCCGGTGACACCGTAAGCGCCGCCGCGCCGATCACGAACGCCGCTGCGAGCGGCCACGACAGCTTTAGCACGCAACCTCGGTTGCCTTGCGGCACTCGAACCCCAGGCATCCTTCCCAGCGATCCCGCTGTTCGACCGTGAGGTATGAGGAATGCGCGGCATCTCCGTGCACCGCGCGGCGAATCTCGACGAACCCGGCGCGCGTGAGCTCCGCGCGCAGGCCCTTGAAGTCCCACATCCACAGGTGTCTGGAGTTGCCGAGCAAGTCCTTCAGAAACCCGAGCGGTCCGCGGTTGCGGTCCGACTGCCCTAACGCGGTCGTGCGCATGAACTGCGAGCACGCATCTTCGGACGCAGAGTCGAGATAGTTGCGAGCATCGGCGTCCAGATCGGGCAGCACGCCGCGGAACACGCCGCCGGGTCGCAGAATCCGGCACGTCTCGCGGAGCGCGGCGCGCAGATCCTGCAGGCACAGGTGCTCGAGCACGTGCGAGCAGTAAACGAAATCGACGGAATTGTCCGCATGCGGCAGCCGACGCAACACATCGCCGAAACGCGCATCCGCCGGAAAACGCGGGCGCACAGCACGGCGGAACAGCGCGCCCGCGAGTGGCAGACGCTGCAGATACAACGTGGGCGACGCGTCGTAGTTGTGCCAGCCGACAGCCGTCGACAACCCGCAGCCATAGTGAACGCAGCATGCGCGCGGCGTGCCGTCGTTCCCGGGACCCCTCGATCTTGCGAGCCGCTCGCGTCGCCAGCGCAGCGGGCTATCGTCGGGCGCGATCAGATGGTGCGGCTGGATGCTCACGACCACGCCCTTGAAAAGATGGTGCTGCCGATGTTCAGGCGCGTGCGTACGAGTGCGCACAGCAGAAGATTCTCGACCGCAATCGCGGTGCCGGTCGCAATGGCCGCGCCGGTCAAACCGAACGCAGGCACAAGCGCCGCAGACAACGCCACGTTGGTCGCGGCGCCCAGCACCACGCCGTTCAGTGTGTCGCGCTCATGGCCGGTCATGTTCAACAGGCAATGGACTACGCCCGTCGCGCTGTTCACGGTCTGTCCGACGGTCAGGATGATGAGCGTCGTCCGTGCGGCTTCGAACGGTGCACCGTAGATGTGGCGCAACAGTGGGCCGCCAATCAGAACGAATACGCACAGCACGAGCAACGCCGGGATCAGGCTTGCCCACGCCGAATAGTTCACGAGCGACTGGAGCCTGCGTACGTCGCCGCGGCTGTACAGCGTGGCAATGTGAGGTGAGGTCAGGCTGCCGATGCTGCCGCCCACGAAAGTCGCGAGCGCCGCTCCGGACGAAGCCACGCGAAACAGGCCGGCGTCTTCGCTCGAAGACAGCAATCCCAGGATCAGAATGCTGAAGTGGCCGTTGATCAGCAGGAACCCGGAAGTCAGCGCGAGCGGCAGCAGGCTGCGCGCCCACGAACGCGTTTGAAACACCGCAGTGGCTCGCGCTGTCTCGGTGGGCAGGCGGCGTGAGAGAAATATCGTGCCGAGGATGAGCACGGCGAGCGCGCAGATGACGTACGCAAGCATCGCGTATTGCGGCTGTAGCGTCTGCGGAAACCACAGCCGCGCAGCCGCCAGGCATCCAATAAAGAGCGTTGGTAGCACCACGAGATCGGGAATCTGCGCGAGCACGAACTGCCGCAGGCCCTGCAGCGTTGCTTCGCGTAGCCGGCTCATCGGCGCTAGCGCCAGCAGGGAGATCGCGATCAACACCGTGGCAACGGTCTGCGCCTCCAGATGCGCACGGAGCATCCAGATCACAACGACGGTGGCCACGGCCATGAGCGCAGACATCCAGAGGATGGTTCGATGCGACCACTGCAGGAAGCTGCGCAGCTTGCCGAAATCGCGATGCTCGAAGCTCAGCGACACCTCTCGCAGTGCGAGCGTGGGCAGCCCGAGCTGCACGGGAACCGCGAGCAGCGACACGAGCGAAAACGCGAACGAATACACGCCGTACCCCGCCGGCGCCAGCGTCCGCGCCAGCACGACCGTGATCGCAAGCCCCGCGCCGAGACTGAACATTCGCATTGCGACGCCGATGGCGCCGCTCTGCAGAAGCTCGGCGCGCAGACCGCCGCCGACCCGGAATCGCTTCATGCGTAACACTAGCTTTACATTCTGGGTGGCCGGGCTCTGGGGCCGCGGGCGTTGCAGGCTCATCGCGTCGAGTGGATCCGTACCGGCAGCGCGCACGACAACACCTGATCGTGACGTTCGTATGACAGCCGGCATCAACGCCGCGAGCCGGCGATCGCGTGCGGCCGTAGGCGATGATGGCCGTGGGCCGATACACTCGAAGCATGGCGAATGAACCGCACGCACTGCAGCTCGACCTCGCAGCGAATCGATCCGCGCGGAAATACTCGCGAGCGGAACTGCTGCGCAGAGTGCTGTGGGGTGGCGGCCGATGGCTGGTTCGCTGCAGTCCGCGGCCGATGTTTGCCTGGCGCCGCGCGGTGCTTCGGCTCTTTGGCGCGAAGGTCGGGCGGCATGTGCATGTGTATCCGTCTGCGCGCCTGTACATGCCGTGGAACGTGGAGATCGGTGACTGGTCCGCAGTCGGCGACGACGTGCTGATCTACAGCCTCGGCAGAGTTCGCATCGGCAACAACGCCACCGTTTCGTATCGCGCGCACATCTGCGCTGGCACGCACGATTTTTCCGAGCCGAGCCTGCCGTTGCTGAAGCCGCCCGTGGTGATCGAGGACGGCGCCTGGATCGGGACGGACGCGTTCATAGGCGCAGGCGTGACGATCGGACACGGTGCGCTCGTGGGCGCGCGTGCGGTGGTGGTGAAGGACGTTGCGCCACTCGACGTGGTGGCAGGGAACCCCGCGAGGAAGATCGGTACGCGGCGCGCGGGATAGCTCGAGCCGTCGCGGCTGCGACGAATCCTTAACATGAGCGGCTTAACATCCTGAGGTTGCGTCCACAAGGCAACGAACAGGCGCTCATGAGCTCGTCCCGGTCGGTCTCCGTCCTCATTCTTACGCTCGATGAAGAAATAAACATCGGCGCGTGCCTGGATTCGCTGGCCTGGTGCGATGACGTCGTCGTGCTGGACTCGTTCAGCTCCGATCGCACGCGGGAGATCGCCGCCGGGCGCGGCGCGCGCGTCGTCACACGGCGGTTCGACAACTGGTCGTCTCACCAGAACTGGGCCGTGAGCACCATCGATTTTCGCCATCCGTGGGTTCTGTATCTCGATGCGGACGAACGCTGCGCGGACGACCTGCGCGATGAAGTCCTGCGGCGTGCGCGACCGGACGCTGCCGAGAGCGCCTTTCGCATCCGGCGCAAGGATTTCTTCATGGGCCGCTGGCTGCGGCACGCGCAGCTCTATCCGTCGTGGTTCGTGAGGCTTTTCCGGCCGCAGCGCATCCGTTACGAGCGGCTCGTGAATCCGGTGGCGGTCGTCGATGGCGCCGTGGGTGAGCTCGCCGCGCACATCATCCACTTTCCGTTCAGTCACGGCGTCTCTCACTGGATCGCACGGCACAACCGCTACTCCGACATGGAGGCCCTCGAAGTTCAGAAGCTGAAGGA
>Ga0153916_10002675_pt1 | contig 13031 bp, 10 predicted proteins | sample Opewatmetagenome_FD_109642 | JGI IMG/M metagenome (GOLD analysis project Ga0153916, IMG submission 109642) | Freshwater wetland microbial communities from Ohio, USA - Open water 3 Core 3 Depth 4 metaG | ecosystem: Environmental > Aquatic > Freshwater > Wetlands | place: USA: Ohio, Lake Erie...
ACGAAGCCATCAAGGCGGTTGATGCGGGCAAGGGCGTCATGCTCCTGTACAACAACTACGCCGGCGACGTGCTGAACTTCGTCGCGGCGCAGGAGAAGGCCCGGGCGGAAGGCACCGATGTGCGTACCTTCCGGGTCAACGACGAGATCGCCTCCGCCCCGAAGGGGCACGAAGCCGAGCGGCGGGGAACCACTTCCGACCACATCATCATCAAGATTGCCGGGGCGGCCGCGGGGCGGATGCTCCCGCTGGACGAGGTGGTGCGCATCACCGAGAAGGCGGTTGCCGGTTCCCGTTCTCTCGGGGTGGCCCTCAGCTCGTGCACGCTGCCCGCCACGGGCCGGGAGATCTTCGACCTGCCGGAGGACATGATGGAGGTCGGCATGGGCCTGCACGGCGAGCCCGGGGTGGAGCGAGTCGGCCTCCTTGCCGCCGACCGGACCGTGGAGAAGATCGTGCCCCGGATCGTGGAGGATCTCCCGTATCGCCGGGGCGACGAGATCGTGCTTATCGTCAACGGCTACGGCGCCACGACGCGCATGGAGCTGTTCATCGTCAACCGCGGGATCCGCGCCATGCTCGCGGACCTCGGCATCCGGGTCCACGCCACCGAGATCGGCGAGTTCTGCACCTCCCAGGAGATGAAGGGGGCATCCATCACGTTCATCCGTCTGGACGATGAGCTCAAGGGCCTGTACGACGAGCCCTGCGATTCCCCGTTCTACAAGAAGACGTGAGCGAAATGGACGGAGCATTCTGGACGCGCGCGTTCGACCAGCTGGCCGCCGCCTTCGGCCGGGCCGAGGCCGCCCTTTGCGACTACGACGGTGCAATCGGCGACGGGGACCACGGTTCGAGCATGCTTCGCGGCTTCCAGGAGGCGCAGGCCGGCTTCCGGGACCGGCCCGCCGCCGTCCCGGGAGAGGCGTGGATCCGGGCCGGGGAGGCGTTCGTGGAGAACGTCGGGGGCGTGACGGGCATGGTGTTCGGCTCCCTGTTCGGCGCGGGCGGCCGGCACGTGGCCGGGCTGGTGGAAACGGATGCCGCTGCGCTCCACGGGATGTTCGCGGCGGGGCTGGCGGAAGTGAAGAAAGTGGGCAAGGCGCGCGAGGGGGACAAGAGCATGGTGGACGCCCTCGCCCCGGCCGTCGAGGCCCTGCGAAAGGCGGCGGAGAACGGTCTCCCCGGGCCGGCTGCTCTGCGGGAAGCTGCACGGGCCGCCGAATCGGGGAGGGACGCGACCGTCGGCATGGAAGCGAGGGTCGGCAGGGCGCGCTACCAGGCCGCGAAGGGCAGGGGCCACGTGGACGCCGGGGCTGCGTCGGTCTGCCTGGTCCTGCAGACGCTGGCGAACGCCGCCGCGGAGCTGGACCGGACCGGAGGCCGCTAGCGGTCTTCCTGCGGGGGCCGCGCCTTCCCGTTTCGGTAGCGCAGGGGAGGGGTCCCCTCCAGGGCTCGAAAGGTCTTGCTGAAGTGGCTCTGGTCGAAGAACCCGCATTCGCTGGCGATGTCCGCCATGCTGCGGTCCGTGTTCTTCATGAGGTAGATGGCGTAGTCGACGCGCTGGCGCGCGATGTAGGCGGAGAGCGAGACGCCGCTTTCCTTCTTGAACACGTGAAGGGCGCGGCTCACGCTCAGCCCGGCCGCGGCGGCCACGTCCCGCGCGGAAACCTTGGAGGCGAAGTTCCGCGAGAGGTAGTCCTTCATGCGCGTAATGTGCGCCAGGGAGGTGCGCCTCCGCTCTTCCGAGACGGCGCGGGTGAAGTTCTCCAGCGCCTTGGTGACCTTCCAGAACAGGTCGTCGAACCCCGAAGCCGCGTTGATGTCGGTGAGGTAGGAGTAGCGCGGGCCGAGCAGCCCCTCCGCGCTGATTCCCCTCGCAATGGCTGCCCGGGAGATGATCACGATCAGCTCGAGCAGCCGGACCTTCAGCAGGTCGAAGTTCATCCCGCTCTCCAGGAAGATGACGCCGAGAAAACGGTTGATGATTTCCCGGGACCCCGTCAGGTCTCCCAACACCACCTTGTCCACGATCTCGTTCTGCATGGTGGCCAGGGTGGCCAGCAGGTCCTGCCGCCCCGCGCGCGCCTCCTCGAGGTAGTTGGCGATGGTGAACTGCTGGATGCTTTTCCCGCGGCTTTCGGCGATGACCTCCGCGTCGCTCATCCCGTAGGCGGCCACGAGGTCGAAGAGCAGGCGGCTGCTGCGCCGCAGGCTCTCGGAGGTCACCACGCGGAACGACAGGCGCGACCGAGGGCCCAGGTCGATCCTCACCCGGTGGCGCCGCACGCGCTCGACCACCTCCTCGCGCATGTCGGGCTCCATCTGGGGGAAGATGGACTGGCCGCTGAGAAGCCCCGCGCTGAGCCGCTGCCGGTGGGTAAGGGCCACGGCGAAGGTCACCAGGCCGAACGGGCAGATGGAGATGTACGGCTCCCCCCAGCGAAAGGACTCTTCCACCGCGGTGCGCCGGTATTCACGGCAGAGAGCCTCCCGGCGGCTCGAACGGGAAAGCCGGGCGCACACGGCGCAGGTGCCCAGCCGCCAGATCTCCCGCCCTGACTCGTCCACGAAAACAAGGGGAAGGCCGCTCGATGCCCGGTATTCCGCTCCCAGCCGCATCACCCTCCGAGAGTCCACGTCAGGGTCAAGCATAGCAGGATTTTACAAAAAAAATCCCGCTTCTTACAATATCGCCCGGGCCCTCCCGGGCTACAGTCGGGGAAACCAACGGAGGGTATTTCATGGCCACGCTGCAGGAACTTTCGGAAGCGATCCAGAAGGGCAATGCGCCCAGGGCGAAAGAGATCACCGCGGGGCTCCTTGCCGCAAAGATCGGCGCGGGGGACGTGCTGAACAAGGGCCTGCTCGACGGCATGGAGAAGGTCGGCAAACGCTTCAAGGCGAACGAGATCTACATTCCCGAGGTCCTCATCGCGGCGCGCGCGATGAACCAGAGCATGGACATCCTGAAGCCCGAGCTGGTGAAGGCGGGCGTGAAGCCGGTGGGAAAGATGCTGCTGGGCACCGTGAAGGGTGACCTGCACGACATCGGCAAGAACCTGGTGAAGATGATGGCCCAGGGCGCGGGCATCGAAGTGGTGGACCTCGGTATCGACGTCTCCGCGGACAAGTTCATCCAGGGCCTGAAAGACCACCCGGACGCGAAGGCAGTGGGGATGTCGGCCCTGCTCACCACCACGATGACCGGCATGAAGGAAGTCATCGACCGCTTCTCCAGGGACGGCTTGCGCTCCAAGGTGAAGGTCATGGTGGGCGGCGCGCCCCTGACCGACCAGTACGCCAAGGAGATCGGCGCCGACGGCTACGCCCCGGACGCCGCGAGCGCCGCGGAAAGCCTCAAGAAGCACGTGTCCTGAGAAGGAGCTGCGGATCCTCGAGCAGCGGCGCAAGCCAGGCTTTCGCCGCTACGAGGTTCCCCCGGGCGTCTGCGGTCCTCGCTGCAACGTTTCTCGGTCGGTCGTCGGCATTATTCCTCCAGTCGCCGTCCGGCCGTATTCAGAGGTACCTTCTCACCCATGAAGACCCACCGCTCGTTCCCGCGTCCGGGCAGCGTGGTGATGCTCCCCATTCTTGCTGCAGCTGTCCTCCTCCTTCTTCTCGGTCCTGCCGTTCAACCGGCAGCACAGGTGCGCGCCGCACCCCGAATGGGAGCCGCAGGCATCCTGCACGAAATCCTCAAGTTGAGGACTACCGCGAGTGTGCTTCTCGTCGGCGCCCATCCCGACGATGAGGATTCTTTCTTCATTTCCAGGGCCGCGCTCGGCGACCGCGCTCGCGTCGGGTACCTGTCCCTCACCCGAGGAGAGGGCGGTCAGAACGCCATCGGCCCCGAGCTTTTCGAACCGCTGGGCGTCATTCGCACCGAGGAGCTGCTGCAGGCCAGGACCCTCGACGGAGGGGAGCAGCTCTTCGGCCGCGCATTCGACTATGGTTTTTCGAAAACACTCGAGGAAGCCTCGCGCCAGTGGGGAGAGCAGGAGCTCCTGCGTGATATCGTCCGCGCCATCCGCCAGTTTCGGCCGCTGGTCGTCTATTCCGTGTGGAGCGGGACACCGATGGACGGCCACGGGCACCACCAGATCTCGGGCCGCCTGACGCCGATCGCCTTCCGCGCGGCGGCGGACGCCGCCCAGTTCCCCGAACAGATCGCCGAAGGGCTGCGGCCGTGGCAGGCGAAGAAGCTGTACGTGGGAATGGGATTTGGCCCGTTCGGAGGGGGACCCGGGACGACGACACGCGTCGAAGCAGGTGACGTGGATCCGCTGTTCGGGCGCAGCTACGTGGAGATCGCGGCGGAAGGAAGGAGCCAGCACAAGTCCCAGCGCATGGGCATGCCGGAGGTGCGTGGTTCCCTGCAGAGCTATCTCGCGCTGCGGGAATCCCCTGTTCCCGCACGAGGACCCGAGACGAGCGTGTTCGACGGGCTGGACACTTCGATTGCAGGACTTGGCGCGGCGGCAGGGCTGCCGCCCGGAGCGCTAAAGCAGGAACTTGCCGAGATCGACGGCGCTGTCTCCAGGGCAATCAACGGCTATGCTGTCCTGGCACCGGGCAATTCGGTTTCCGCCCTGGCCGCGGTGCTCAAGGCCATTCGGGCAGGACGTGAAGCTGCCCGGTCCCTTGCCGCCGCCCCGCCGGAGGCCAGGGCCAACGCAGACCTACTGCTCGCGGCGAAGGAGCAGGATGCCACTCTTGCGCTGCAAGGAGCAGCGGGCATTGCAGTCGATTTCGTTTCCGATGCGTAAACCGCCGCAGCCGGTGAGTCCCTTACCGCCACGGCGCGTGTCTTCCTCTCCAAGCCACAACTCGCAAAGGTGACGACCGTGTCGGTGAGGACACCGGATGGATGGGCCACTGAGCCGGTTCAGCCCGTCAAGCCCGGACCCGGCACTTTCACCGAGAGCGCCGACCAGGTGGACCTCTTCAAACTGACGGTTCCTGCCGATGCCTCACCGACACAGCCCTATTGGCTTCGCGTGCCGCGCGAGGGTCGCATGTTCATATGGCCGTCGGATGCGCCAGGGGGCGAGCCCTTTGACCCGCCATTGGTCACCGCGGTCGTCCGGGCGGAGATCGGCGGCGCGGCCGTGACCCTCTCCCAGCCCCTCCAGTATCGGCAGGTCGACCCGGTGAGGGGTGAGCTGCGCCGGTCGGTGGATGTCGTGCCGGCGGTGACCATGACATTTGCGTCGCAGCTCGAGCTGGTGCCGATTGATGCGCGCGGCAAGGCCCGACGCGTCACCGTCGTTCTCCAGAGCAACTCGCAAAGCCCTGTTTCCGGCAGCCTGAAGCTCGATCTGCCGCAGGGATGGATTGCAGCACCTGCCGAGACTCCGTTCGCGCTCCAGCGCAAAGGAGAACGTGCGACCCTGTCGTGCATGGTCACGCCGAGTGAAAAGACCGCTCCGGGGCTGTATGGCCTTCGCGCCAAGGCCTTCGTGGGTGGCCAGGTGTTCGATCAGTCGCAGCAGGTCGTCGCCTATCCTCACATCCAGACGCACCGGATGTACACGCCCGCGCTCGAACAGGTGTGCGTGCTGGATCTGAAAGTGGCGCCGGTCAAGATCGGCTACATCATGGGATCCGGGGACCAGGTCCCCGACGCGTTGAGGCGCATGGGACTCGATGTTGTCCTTCTGGATGAGGGCGCCCTCTCCACGGGAGATCTCTCGCGTTTCGACACGATCGTCGTGGGAGTGAATGCCTCGTCGGCAAGACCGGACTTCGTCGCTGCAACGCCTCGCCTGTACGAGTATGCGCGGAATGGGGGGACGCTCATCGTGCAATACCAGCAGCAGGACTACGTTCAGAGGAATCTCCCTCCTTTTCCCGCTCAGATGGCCGCCCGTGTGACCGACGAGACGGCCCCGGTGACTATTCTTGCGCCGGATCATCCTGCGTTCACGGTGCCGAACAGGATCGGAATGGACGATTTCGCGGGCTGGGTTCAGGATCGGAATCTCAGTGCGTTCACGACCTTCGACCCGACGTACATTCCCCTCCTGGAGTCCCATGATCCCGGGGAACCCCCGCAGCGGGGCGGGGAGGTATACGCGCGGCTGGGAAAGGGTCACTACGTCTACACGGCCTATGCATGGTTTCGGCAGCTTCCCGCGGGAGTGCCCGGCGCATACCGGATGTTTGCGAACCTTGTAAGTCTCGGGGCCCGAAGGTAACGGGAGGCGGGGTCAGCTCCCGGCTTGATCAATCGGGGCCACTTCGAGGTTCCCGCGGGCCTTTGCCGTCATCGCTTAGTTTGGTTTCCACGAATGACGATCGCCGCCCCCTCATTGTGGCGCCTGGGATTCCCACACCCCTAGACGAGAACGCGCGGCAAACCCGAAGCTATGCCGGGGGCTCAGGCTCTAGTCAGTTGGTTGCAGGAATGCAGTAACTGTTGCAGGGCCTCCTGCGCTGGCATGGACGCTGAAAAAGCGTCTGCCTGAGACAAGACTCCTGCCGAGACATGCCCTGTACCCCAATACGTTGAGCGGTAGGGAGATAGCGGCTCTTGCCGGCCCTTCTTGCTTTCGCGTGGCAGCGACCGAGATTGCTCCGAATTTGGCAGGCAAATTGCATCGGACAATTGACGGAATGGGGGCAGAAAATGAAGAACAGGTTTGTCGAGCTCGCCATCGGCCTTCTCATGCTTGCAGGCCTTTCCGCACTACATGCGCAGGTTTCGAACGGCGTTTGGGAAGCCCTGGCAGGCCAGAGGGTGACCCTGGAGAAAAGCGATGGAAGTGAGGTGGCGGGAGAACTGACCGGTATGACCGACAAGGCGGTGGTTGTCCTCAAGCCAGGTGGCAGGGCCGTTTCTGTCTCGAAAGAGGACATCCAGAGTGTTCAACTGTCAACCGGAGCATCGGACGAGGTTTGGAGAGCCCTGATGCGCCAGACCCTGGTCCTGGAAAAGAGCGACGGAAGTGAGGTGACGGGACGGCTGGACAGCGTGGCCGACAACGCGCTCGTGATTGTCAAGGCAAATGGCATGACCGTTTCGGTCCTGAAAGACGATGTGCAGAATGTTCTGTTCATTGCAGCACTTGTACCGCCAGCAACGGCGACTTCGGCCCCGAAAAGAACCGCTCAGAATGTCCCTCCCGCCTTGGACGAGTTCGCCGTGAGTGCGGGCGTTGGAGGTTCCACAGAACTTCTGTTCAACCCCATCTACCAGTGGAAGGACCCGTCGCAGCCTTGGAGTTCGCAGCGTGGAGAACTTTATCTCTCACTTCCAGTCGACATCAAGGGATTCATTGACCTGACATACCTCCAGGTTTCAGCTGGCTACATGTTCGTCGCTGGCGGCACAAAATTCAGCAGGGACACCGGCAGAGCAGGTTTTGGCGAAAGGTTTACTTACGCGACACTTGCAGCATACTTGAAGTACCCCTTCGGCACCGGTGCGGTCAGGTTCTTTCCTCTCCTCGGTGTGCAATACAGGCTGAACCTCACACTCACTGATTCCGCGGGAAACGATCTCAAGTCAGCCCTGACCAGTCAACAGAGAGCCGATCTCAACGAGTTGTGGATCGAGGCGGGCGCCGGGATGGATCTGTCATATGGCGGATTCTTCATTCGACCCGAGGTGCTGGTCGGCGTGAAGCCCCTCAGCGCCACGGATAGGGACTTCCTCACCGCCGCCGAGGCTTCCGGGTATACCGACACTTCGTTGTGGTTTCTCACGGCCGGCATCAACGTTCTCGTAGGCTACAGGTTCTAGGTAGTGCCCCGCCCTCGGAGTTCAAGAAGCGCCGGCCCTGAGCAGGCGCTTCGGAGAATCCAGGAGCGGCGTGAGCCAGGCTTTCGCCGCCTCCAGGTTCCCGCGGGCCCTTGCCGTCATCGCCTCGTTGGGTTCCCAGGAATATCCCCGGATCGTGAGCAGTCTCCCGGCGGGCCGCGCACCATAGAGGTCCCGGCACAGCGCAAGGACCGACTCCGGGCTCATGGCGTGCGTGGAGAAGGAAACCGCGTCCGAAGGGCCGATGGCCGTGAATCGAAACGGTTCCTCCTGGTCCCGGGAGGCGTCCAGGAAAACGACCACGTCGTGCCCCGAGGCCGCCAGCGCATCCTCCGCGTTCAGCTGGTAGTTGCGGTCGAAGGTGAGCCACGGGCGCGCCGCGGCGAGGGCCCAGGCCTCCAGCTCATCCACGAGCGCGATCCCCACCCCGTCGTCCTGGCGCCCGGGATTCCCGTAGCCGTAGACAAGAACGCGCGGCTTCCCGCCGGATCCGCCCGACCCGCCGGACCTACCGGAGCTTCCGGTCGACGACATTTCCCCCGTCATCCACGAGAGACACTTCCAGCGGCATCTGGCCGTAGGCGTGCGTGGCGCAGCTCAGGCAGGGATCGTAGGCCCGGATGGCCACCTCCACGGCGTTCATCATGCCTTCCGTGATCTCCTTGGCCTTCGTCATGAGCGTGCGCGCCACGTGGTTCACCGCTCGGTTCATCGGCTCGTTATTGTTCGTCGTGGAGACGATGAGGTTCGCCCGCTCGATCAGGTCGTTGGCCCCCACCCAGTAGTGGTGGAACAGGGTGCCGCGCGGCGCCTCGATGATCCCGACGCCCTGGGGCTCCCGCTTGCCCTTCACGCGCAGGTTGGTCCCCTGCAGGTCGGGGTCCTTCAGAAGGTCCCGGATCACTTCGGCCGCGTGCAGGGTCTCGATCAGTCGCGCCCAGTGGGTGTGCAGGCACGCGTTGTGGGGTTTGCCGCCCGTTACCGCGCGGTAGGCCTCGAGCTGCTCCTGGGCGAGCGGCGTGGGGATGAAGTCCACCGTGTTCAGGCGCGCCAGCGGTCCGACCCGGTACCAGCCGTTCTGCGGACCCAGGTGAAGGAGATAGGGGAACTTCATGTAGCTCCAGGAGCGGACTTCCTCGCGGATGTGGGCGAGGTAATCCTGGCATTCCAGGTCGTGCAGGATCCGCCGGCCTTCCGAGTCCACCGCCCGCAGCACGCCGTGGTAGAGGTCCAGCGCGCCGTCCTCTCTCACCAGGGACAGGTGGTTGGACGGGAAGCTGGAGAAGGTGTCCACGAACGTCTTGTTCTTCGCGTAGTAGCCCTTCAGGAACTCCAGCGCACCCTGCGCGTAGCGCACCATGGCATCCGCGTTCATGGGGTCGGGGCCGTTCAACAGCGCGTCCCGTTCCTCCACCGACAGGTTCTTGTTGACGCCGCCGGGCACGGCGCCCGTGCCGTGGATCTTCTTGCCCGCGGTGGCGGCGATGACCTCCTGCCCGAACTTGCGCATGAGCACGGCCTGCACGGCCAGCTCGCGGTTGGCGGCCGCCACCCCGATGACGTTGCGCTTCTCCGGCGGAGCATCGTAGCCGAACAGCAGGTCGGGGGAGGCCAGGTGGAAGAAGTGCAGGGAGTGGGACTGGAAGATCTGGCCGTAGTGCATCAACCGGCGGATCTTCTCCGCCGTGGGGGTCAGGCCGTCTCCCGGGCCCGCCCCGACCACCACGTCCATGGCCTTCGCCGCGGCCAGGTGATGGCTCACGGGGCAGATGCCGCACAGGCGCTGCACCAGCACGGGGGCTTCCCAGAACGGGCGTCCCTGCACGAACCGCTCGAATCCCCGGAACTCGACGATGTGCAGCCGGCTCTCCTCCACCTCGCCGGCGTCGTTCAGGAGAAGGGTGACCTTCCCATGCCCTTCCACCCGGGTGACCGGCTCTATGACGATCTTCCTGCTCATTGCATGCTCCTGGCTCGCACTGGGCTCGCCTCGTTCAGTCGTACTTGAACACGTCGTAGGGGATCACCGGCTCGCGCCCTTCCACCAGCGCGGTGAGCGCCTCCCAGATCAGGTCCGCCCGCGGCGGGCAGCCGGGAAGCGCGTAGTCGATCTTCACCACCTCGTGGCAGGGGTAGACCCGGTCCAGGATTTTCGGAATGTCGGGGTCCGACGGGATGATCCGCAGCGGGTTGGCGTCCGCGACCGTCGGGCCGTCGAGGTAGGCCTCGCGCAGGCACTCGGCGAGCGGGATGCCGTTGCGCATGGACGGCAGCCCGCCCATGATCGCGCACTCTCCCACCGCCACGAGGGTGGTGCAGTTCTTGCGGAACTCCACGAGGTTGTGCACGTTCTCGTCGTTGCAGCAGCCGCCCTCGATGAGGCCGATGTCGCAGTGCGCCGTGAACTTCTTGATGTCGTTGATCGGGGACTTGTTGAAGTCCACCAGCTCGATGAGCTGGAGGATCCTCTCGTCGATGTCCAGGAACGACATGTGGCATCCGAAACAGCCCGCCAGGGAGGCGGTAGCGATGATCTTCTTTTTGGCCACGGTGCCCCCCCTCAGGTAGTGATGTCGGACCCGATAGGCCGCCGGTCGAACCGCCGCTTCCCGATGGGAACGTCGAAGCCCTTTTCCTTGCGGAGGATGGCTCCCACGGGGCACATCTCGGTGGCCTGCCGAACCAGCTCGTCGCTGACGTCCCGGGACGTCTCGGGGTCGATGTTGATCACCAGGCGATCGGCGCGCCGGCGGAACGCGAAAAAGGTCTTGCCGTGCTCGTCCCGGATCCCGCGGATGCAGCGCTTGCACAGGATGCAGCGGTTGTGATCCTTCAGGATCTTCGGGTGCCAGGCCTCCACCCCCCGCTCGGGGAACGCGTAGGCGAAATGGGGCGGGGTCATGTGGTAGCGGTACCCGAGGGCCTGCCGCTCGCAGCTTCCACTCTTCTCGCAGGAGGGGCAGAGGTGGTTGCCCTCCGCGAAGAGGATCTCCACCACCGAGGCGCGGAACTCCTCCAGCTCCGGGGTGATGGCCTGGACTTCCATTTCCGCCATGACGCGCGAGGTGCAGGCGGTGGCCAGCCTCCCGTTGATGCGCACCGTGCAGATCCGGCAGGACCCCTTGGGCGGGATGCCGGGATAGTTGCACAGCGTGGGGATGTACACCCCGTTCTCCGTTGCCGCGGCGATGAGCTGGCTGCCGGCCGCTGCCTGGCAGGGCTTCCCGTCTATCCTGAAGGCGACAATCTTGGGCATTCCTCACTCCTTACCGGGTGGCCGCGTCGTAGTCGGCCACGGCGGCCGCCAGGTCGAATCCCCGCTTCAGCGGACCGTTGCCTTCCGGCACGAGCGCGTCGTAGACCTGGGGGAAGTTCTTCAGCGTCGTCACGATGGGATTGAGCGCGGTCTGGCCGAGGCCGCATCGGTTCTTCTGCATGATGCCGGCCCAGCCCGCGAACGCCTGCAGCTCCGACCTGTCCGCTTTTCCCGCCGCGATCCTTTCCAGCACCACCTGGGACATCGCGGTGAGCGCGCGGCAGGGGACGCACGAGCCGCAGGATTCCTCTCGGAAGAACCGGGCGAAGTTCAGGACCACGTCCCTCACGAGGTCCCGCCCCTTCCCGATGATGATGATCGACCCTCCCGTGGCAAGGTCCTCGTAGGCGAGCACCCGGTCGAACTCCTTCGGGCCGATGCAGGATCCCGAGGGGCCGCCCACCTGCACGGCCTGCACGTCGTCTGCTTCCACCTCCGATAGCAGGTCGTTCACGGTGAATCCCCAGGCGATCTCGTATACGCCGGGCTTGCGGCAGTCCCCCGAGACGCTGATCACCTTGGTGCCCTTGGACTCCTTGGTACCCATGGCGGTGTACCACGGCCCCCCGTTGAGAACGATCTTCACCACCGCGCACAGCGTCTCCACGTTGTTGACCACCGTGGGTTTCTGCAGGTAGCCCTTGGCCACGGGGAACGGCGGCCGGTCGCGCGGCTCTCCCCGCTTGCCCTCGGCGGACTCGATCAGCGCGGATTCCTCCCCGCAGACGTACGAGCCGGCGCCGAACTGGATCTTCACGTCGAACTCGAAGCCGGCCTTGCCCGCAACGAGGGGACCCAGGAATCCCAGGCGGCGCATCTCCTCCAGCGTGTGCTCCAGGTACGCACGCAGGTAGCGATACTCGTTGCGCAGGTACAGGATGCCCTTGCGGGCGCCCACGGCGTAGCCCGCCACCGCCATGCCTTCGAAGACGAGCATCGGCAGCTCCGTGAGGATCACCCGGTCCTTGAACGTGCCCGGCTCGCCCTCGTCCGCGTTGCAGAAGATGTATTTCACGTCCCCCGGTGACTTGCGCGCCAGCTCCCACTTCAGGCCGGTGGGGAACCCCGCGCCGCCCCGGCCCCGGTGGGTCGAGGCGGTGACCACGGCGATGACCTGCTGGGGCGTCATGGAGGCGATCTTGTGCAGGGACCTTCCCGGCGCGTACGGGGAGAAGATGACCTCGCCCTTGCGCATGATGCTGTTCCGCACCAGGGACCGCACCAGGGGGTTGGCGTTCTGCCCGTCCCCGTAGTCCGTGCCCTTGAGCTGCTCCACGTCCAGCCCGGCCCGCATGCCTTGCACCAGGCGACGGGCCTTCTCCGGCGTGAGGCTGGGGAACACCTGCTCGTTGATGAGCGCCGCCGGCTCCTGGTCGCTCATGCCGATGCAGGCGGTGTCGAACAGGCCGATGAGGCGGTCCGGGGACACCGACCCGAACGAGCACCCGGCCGCTTCTTCAAATGCACGCTTGACGGCCTCCCGGCCGGCGAATCCGGCCACGACGCTGTCGTTGAGGTAGACCGTGTACTTGCCCCGCGGCTCCTTGGAGAAGAAGTGGTAGAAGGAGACGGTCTGCTCCACGTCCACTCGGGGGATGTCCAGGATCTTCGCGATCTGGTCGATGGTCCAGTCCGAGAGGCAGCCGCGGTCCCACTGGATATCGATCAGGATGTCCATGAGTCGTGACGGGTCACGATGGTACGCATCAATAATGGCGGGAATTGTTCGACCCATTTGGCGGTTCCTTTCCGCATACGCGCGCTTTGCGTCTCGCGCAGGCCGCGTCTGGCAGAACTCCACGATTACCTTGGGATTGGCAGAAGGCAGTGTAGCATGGGCAGACTGGGAGGGTAAAGAGAGGGGAAGGCTCGGATCGTATCTATCGAATGCCGTACTGCTCCGAAAGAAAACGGGCGGCGCTCTGCAGGTCCGGTTCGCACGGACCGGGC
>Ga0153916_10002676_pt1 | contig 13028 bp, 6 predicted proteins | sample Opewatmetagenome_FD_109642 | JGI IMG/M metagenome (GOLD analysis project Ga0153916, IMG submission 109642) | Freshwater wetland microbial communities from Ohio, USA - Open water 3 Core 3 Depth 4 metaG | ecosystem: Environmental > Aquatic > Freshwater > Wetlands | place: USA: Ohio, Lake Erie, Old...
CTCACGTGCTCATCGATTTCCCGCTCCGTCCCGTGGGGCAGGACACTTTGGGTATCGCACCCTCCGCCCCAGAAAGTCAGGTCCTTGCCAAACTCGCGCTTCAACGTGTCCGGTTCCATCCCCCGGGCGCTCGTCTGGACGGGGTTTATGATCTCGACGCCGGTCTCGATGAGGTCCGGGAGAAGCGGGGCGATCGCGCCGCAGGAATGAAGAAAGAGATGAAGGCCGGACCGTCTCCGGATCCTCTCGAAGATCAGCTTATGCCGCGGCTTGAAGAATCGCCGGTACATCTGCGGTGAGATCTGGGGGGCCAGCTGAGTGCCGAGATCATCACCCATCTGAATGATCTGGACATGGCCCTCGACGGCATCCAGGAATTTCTCCAGGTTCTCGAGATGGTTCCCGGTGAGCCGGTCGAGCAGCGCCTCCGCCTTCTTTGGACTCTCCACGAGGTCCATCAAAAAACGGTCATTCCGGCGCAGGAATTGTCCCCATTCGAGGAGGTTTCCGCCAAAGCCGGCCATAATGGCAAGGTCAGTGGTTTCGGAGAGCCTCTTGGCTCGCCGGCGAATGTCGGCCAGATGCTCGCCGGTTAAGGGCTTGTGCCAAGGGGCAGTAGGCAGTGCCGCCCAGGTCACCCGGGCCATCATGTCCGGCAACGTATCCAGGGCCGACAGATCCTGCCCCTCCCAGTCCAGGAGCGGGAAGTAAGTCTGGCTGAGGTAGTAAGCGCCTTCGGGCATGGAACCGATGATCGTCCTGTCGGAGCTCCGGACCTGCCAGCCGCCGGAGCCATCCGGCTCGAAGCCCGCGTAGGTGGGAATTTTCGCGGCCGAACCGTCGGGGAGCGTGAAGTCCTTCCAATCGTCGTCCGCTGTCAGGAAGGCCCGGCCGAGGTCGATCACGTCGGCCTCGAAATAGTCCAGGATGGAGTCCTCGGGCTGAGCGAGCTGCTGAACCACGTCGTAGACATCGGTCGAGCCCGCCGTCAAGCCCAGGTATCTCTTGAGGTTCCCGTAGGCGACAGCCGTGATCCCCGTAGACCGCATGCCGCCGAGGTCGATGGGGACCTTATCCGGCTCCCGGTGGGCGATGGCACAGAGCACCCTCTCCCGAGAGGTCATGGAATCCTCCTCCGGCTCATGAGGGAATGACTCCTCTCCTCCTGGATATGGCTTTCTCCCTTTTATTCAATTATCATGAACCCGCAAAGAACTCAACAGGTCCTTCTTTTTGAACATCATGGGTGAAGTCGAAGGTTGACCCAAAGCCCGGGAGAAATGAGCCATGTCCGAATTCAGACAGAATATGTTGACCAATGAATGGGTGATCATCGCCAGCGAGCGAGCAAAAAGGCCTCGGGACTTCGAGATCAAGGAGGCAGGAAAGCCGCCGCTTCCCGAATTCAGTCTGCAATGCCCTTTTTGTCCCGGCAATGAAGCCCAAACACCGGCAGCCACGCAGACGATCGAAAGAAACGGGAAATGGGCTGTTCGCGCCGTCCCGAACAAGTTCGCCGCTCTCCAAAGAGACATCCCCTTCCAACCTAAACGGGTCGGCCGATTCTTAAAAGCGACCGGATATGGCATCGCCGAGGTCATTATTGAAACGCCGTCGCACAATTCGACTCTGGCCACAATGGACAATAGGTCCGTGGAGGACGTCATCAAGGTCTATAAATCGCGCTACCTGAGTGTCGCCGCGGAAAGGCAGATCTGTTTCATCAACATATTCCGGAATCATGGGATCCGCGCCGGGACGTCATTGGAACATCCGCATTCCCAGCTGATCGCTACCCCGATCATCCCGCCGCATGTCCGCAACCCGATCGAGCAGGCTGTGCGGTATTACGATACGCACGGTCAATGCATCTATTGTATGATGCTTCAAGAAGAGATCCGGCGTCAGGAGCGGCTGATCGCGGAAAATGATTTTTTTATCGCCTATGCCCCTTATGCCTCCCGGACACCATTCGAGGTCCGCATCATGCCGAAAAAGCACCAGCCTTCATTCGCCGATATCGAGGGCAAGGAAATCTCCGATTTCGCCGGGATTCTCAAGAGCATACTCGCCCGGCTCTACAGAGGACTCAGCAACCCCGACTACAACTTCATCGTCCGCTCCGCGCCGGTCGGGGATGAAAATGCCAAGTATTTCCACTGGTACATGCTGATCATCCCGAAACTCATCACTCCCGCCGGGTTCGAGATCGGCACGGGAATCTATATCAACGTCACTTTCCCCGAAGAGTGCGCAGAGTTCCTAAAGAATATCGACATCTCCACAACTTAGAGCGTCCGGACGAGCGGGTCAGCTTATTTTTCCTGACCGGTCATAAACGATCTTGCCCCCGACGATGGTCAGGACGGCTCTGGCATTCTTGATCTCTTCAGGAGCGATTTTAAAGAGATCCCGGTCCAGAACAACAATGTCGGCCATCTTCCCCGCCTCGAGGGACCCCTTGGTCTTTTCCGAGAATTCGGCATAAGCTCCGTTCAAGGTGAAGCCCTTGAGGGCTTCTTCTAGAGGGATCTTTTGCTCGGGGAACCAGCCATCCGGATTCTTCCCGTCTGTCGTTTGACGCGCAACGGCTGCGCAGATGCCGGTCAAGGGATTGAGGGGGGCAACGGGCCAATCCGAGCCCATGGCCAGCAGTGCCCCGCTGTCCAATAGGGACTTGAAGGCATAGGTCGTCCGGCAGCGTTCTTTTCCTATCTTCGTTTCAGCCCAGCGGCCGTCGTCGATGGCATGAAAGGGCTGAACCGAGGCAATGACACCCAGCTCTGCGAAGCGTCCGATGTCCACAGAGCGGAGATGCTGAACATGCTCGATCCGCCAGCGCCTGTCACGCTTCCCGTCCTGGGCCGTGATCTTGTCGAAGATGTCAAGGATGATGGAGTTCGCCCTATCGCCGATGGCATGGATGGCCACCTGAAGTCCGGCCCTGTCGGCTTGCAGGATTCTCTTTTCCATGATGCCTTCCGGGAACATCTGGGGAGCGAGGAGACCGGTGTTCGTGGCGTCATCGTTGTAAGGCTCAAAGAAGTAGGCCGTGCTCGCTCCCAGCCCGCCGTCGGCGAACCCCTTCAGGCCGCCGATCGCGAGACGATCATTGCCGAAGGGGGCTCTTAATCCCAGCGTCTCTACCGTGTCTATCTGATCGATCGGAATATAGAGATGGATCCGGGCCGTGAGCTTGTCCTCTTTGAGGAGCTCCTGGTAAACCGCAAGGCTCGCGGCAAAACTCGACCCGTCCGCCATATCGCTCAGGGAAGTCACGCCGAGCTCCCGGGCGTGACGGAGGGCTGTTTCAGCCGCTTCTAGGTTCGTCTCCACGGAGGGCTGGGGGATGTGCCGCATGACCAGGTCCATGGCGGCATCCCTCAATATCCCCGTCGGCTCCCCCGTTTCCGGGTCCTTCTGTATTTCACCGCCCTGAGGGGATTTCGTATCCTTCGTGATCCCTCCGATCGCGAGCGCCAGGCTGTTGGCCAAGGCTATGTGCTCGTCATAGCGGCACACGCAGACGGGATTTTGGGCGGAGACGCCGTCGATCCACTCCTTTCTGGGAAGCTCGGGAGGCGAAAATTGCTCATGGTCCCAATTGCCGTGCAGGATCCAGTCGCCTTTTCTGAGTCCCCGGGCTTTCTCTTCGACCCTCTTGACGAACTGCTCGCGGCTGGTTACGTCCCGAAGCTGGATGCTGGAGAGGGAAAAACCACCCTCGAGGAAGTGGGTGTGGCTATCAATAAAACCGGGAAGGCCCAGGGCGCCGTCAAGGTCGATGACCCGGGTCTTTTGGCCCGCGAGCTTCTTGATTTCGGCCGTCCGGCCGACCCGGTGGATGCGTTCCCCGTCGACGGCCACAGCTTCCGCCCAAGGCTGGGAGGAATTCGCGGTCCAGAGAGTTCCGTTCACCAAGATCAAATCGGCCATTTCGTCTCCTGATCTTACACAATTCATCATGACAAGAGAACAACAGAGCAGAAGGAGCGAACACTTGACGGCTCTCATTTCATCAGCCCTCCTTTCCAGAAGAAATAATCAGGTCGCGCCGCGCCTCTTGAAGACGATATCTTTCACCGCACGCTCAAACCCGCAGGCGACCTCGGCGACCTCGCCCTTGGCATTCGTCAGGAAGGTCAGCTTCTGTCCTTTGAAATCCCCTTCCGCCAGGACGAACGTCTCATAGTGCCAGTGCTCGAGCGGCCAGCGGAATCCATGCGTGGCGGCCAGGAGCCGGTTGGCGCTGACCTCCACCCGGATTTCTCCATAGGCCGGGTGGACATAGACGGCCGCATATTCCTCCAGCTTATGAGCGGGGAGAGTCCCCTCCACCCGTTTCTCCTGAGGCTCACCTTGCCGACCGGCCTTCATCAGCTCTTCAGCTTTTTGGCTCCAATCGATCGGGTCCAGTCCCAGAGTCAGGTCGGAAACGGTCTGGGCGAGTATCGTACTGGCCGGAGAACTGGCATTGATCATTATGATGAGGCCGATCTTGTCCTGGGGGAAAAGCGCGACATAGGAATTGTACTCCAAGGTGGAGCCGCCGTGATGAACCCGGTAATGCCCACGGTAGACATCCGTCATCCAGCCCAGGGCATAGGACGGAAAGAGGACCTCCGGGCTGGACTCGGGAGACCAAGGTATCGGGATTTGAGGCGCGTGCGTCCTGGCGATGAGGCCGGAAGGAAAGACCTGGCGGTTGTCGACCCGGCCGTCCTGGAGTTGCGCCGCTATCCAAAGGCACATATCTTGGGCTGTCGTGTTGATCGAACCGGAAGCCCGGGCGCCGTACATGAGCTTATCCGCCGGCTCGGGAAGGGGCGAGAGAGCCGGCTTCTCCCCTTTGCGGACATAGGAAAAAGCAAACTCAGAGGCCTTCATGAATTCCGGGATCGTGCAGCCGCTATCGTTCATCCCCAGGGGTTTGAAGATCCTTTCCCGGACATAATCGTCCCAGGGCCTTCCCGCGGTTTTCTCAACGAGGTAGCCGAGCGTAATGTACATCAGGTTATTGTATTGGAAAGCGGCCCGCAGCTCCCGGCTCGGCTCCAGGTAGCGCAGACTCCGGACCATGTCCGCGATTTCCAAAGGCGAATTGACCCAGACAAGGTCGTGCCGGGGAAGCCCCGTGCGGTGCGCTGCCAGGTCCCTGGGCGTCGCGTGGAGGGAAGCGTAATCGTCCTGAAGCCGGAATTCGGGGAGGTAGGTAACCAAAGCCTTGTCCCAGTCAAGCTTGTTTTCGGCGGCCAACAGGCCCACGGCCAAGGCGGTGAAGGCCTTGGTGGTCGAGCCCAGGATGAAGCGGGTCCGGGGGGTTACCGGGAGCCCCTTGTCGAGGTCGCGCTGTCCGAAGCCCTCCAGGAACATGACCTGTCCGTCTATCACGACTCCCACCGAGGCGCCTGGAATATCCCACTTTTTCATGATGGCCTCGGTCGAAGAACGGATTTTCAGGACCGCTTCCTTCGACAGCCCCTTTGACGGCGTCGGTTGAAGAGAAGAGGACGGCCCGGCAAAAGAAAGCGCGCCGAGAAACAGGACCCCGATTGCGCGGCTGAGCCTCCGCCTGGTCATCGCTGGCCTCCTTTTAAACGGAACGATCTGCCTTCATTCATCTCATCGATTCCTTGGATAAGCGGGCGGCCCAGCCCCCACCCGGGGCGAGCTTGACCTTGAGCCGGTCGCCTGCCTTCACAGCGAGGACGGACTTCGCATAATCGCTTGCGTACCGGGCTGCGTTGACGCCGTCGGCATACACCTCGGCTTTGTATTCCCCGGGATCCAGAAACCCGAAGTCGATCTCGAGCTCGCGGGGCGTCCAGTCCGTCATCGCGCCGATGTACCACTCCTCGCCGCTCTTGCGGGCGACGACAGCGTAATCTCCTACCTTGGCGTCGAGCCCGAGCGTCTCGTCCCAGACGGTCGGGACTTTACCCAGGAAATCCATGATTCCTGGTTCACGCAGATAGGCCGAAGGCGAATCGCTGAGCATCTGCAGGGGGCTTTCATAAATCACATACATGGCCAGCTGATGGCAGCGGGTCCCCTGGCTCATCGGCTCGGAGAAGACCGGCTGAAAGCCTTTTTCGGTGGCGTTCCTCATCGCCCCCGGAGTGAAATCCATCGGCCCGGCCAGCATCCGGATGAAAGGGATGAGAAGGTCGTGCTCGGGCGTCACGGATTTGCTCCACTTGTTATACTCGAGCCCCAGCACTCCCTCGCGGGTCAAAATGTTTGGGTACTGACGCCGTAAACCCGTCGGTTTGAAGGCGCCGTGAAAATCAACGAAGAGCTTCCTCTGGGCTGCTTCGGCCGCCACCTTTTTGTAGAAATTGACGACCTTCTGGTCATCCCGGTCCATAAAATCCACCTTGATCACCCGGACGCCCCATCTCTCGAAGAGGTCCAGGGCTTCCTGGAGCTGATGGTCGAGCGTCAACCAAACACACCAGAGGATGAGCCCGACATTTTTCTCGCGGGCGTAGGACAGCAGCTCAGGCATATCGAGGGCGGGGTTGGTCTTCAAGAGGTCCGCCGGCTCCGACCAGCCCTCGTCGAGGATGATGTATTCGATCCTATGCTGGGCCGCAAAATCGATGTAGTATTTATAGGTTTTGGTGTTTATCCCCGATTCGAAGTCCACCCCGTAAAGGTTGAGGTCGTTCCACCAGTCCCAGGCGACCTTTCCGGGCTTGATCCAGGCCGTGTCTTTGAGGGCCAGGGGCGGGGCCAGACGATAGATGATGTCATTCTCGATGAGCTCGGCGTCCCGCCGGGCGACCGCCAGGACACGCCAGGGAAATTCGCGGGTGCCGTCCGTAGCGGCGATATAGTCCGCCCGTTCGGCAACGGCCAGCGTCCGGTCCCGCTTCTGCTCCTCCTTCAGAGGATAAGCCGCGAACTCGCCGCTGAGGTTGAAAGACCCATCCGGGGAACCCTTAAGATAGAGGCCGGGGTAGTCGTCGAGGTCGGCCTCGCTGATGGCCACCTTGGGCCCATTCTGGATATCGACCAGAATAGGAAGAAAGGCCATCTTCTCGGCCGAGATCCGGCTGAGCGGAAGGGTGGAGTAATTGCGCTCGAAGGAGCTGAGGAAGCTGTCAGTTACAGGAAAATAGACGGAATGGTCGCCGCCGAACTTGAGGCTGACCTCTTCCGAAACCACCTTGACTCTGCCCTTGAGCCGGGTGAAAAAGCGGTAGGCGACACCGTCGTCATAGGCGCGGAAGATCAGGCCATAGCCTCCCCGGAACGTCAGCACCGCCTCACTGAAGCGATCGCGGATGACCGCCCTCTTTTCCTTGACGGGCGGGATGATCTCCTCAGCCGCGGTCCTCATCTTGACGCCGGAAAGCCGCGGGCTCTTTCCCAAGATGCCGCTGCCTTCGACGGTCACGGAAAGAGGGGACGGCAAGAGGATCTGCTTCCCGTCACAATAGACCGAGTAGGAGACTTCGCGGTCAACTTGAATGCTGACCTTGATCTTCTTGTCCGGCGAATAAAGGTCATGGGTCGTGGCGGCGAGCGCCGTTCCGGACCCGCCCAGGACAAAAAAAGAAAGCAGGCAGGCCAACCTCGCTCCATGAGTCTTCTTCATCGTCACAACCTCCTCTTGAGCGTTCCTATCATAGAAGTCAATCACTCGCGGCTTGCTCCTGAAAATGAACGGCCCAGGATACCTCCCTGCTTTGAGCGGATTTCAGGCTGATTCGCAGAACCTCCCCCTCGCGATGGGCTTCAAGAGCCGTCTCCCCCTCGCCTTCGGCCCGGTCATAAGAATATCCGGGCGGGAGGGAAACGAACAACTCGTAGGCGTCTCCGGCCACGACCCGGCTCCTGCCGGACAGACGGCGGCCTTCCCAGCTGACATCGAGGAGGTCGACCCCTCCACCCGTGATATGGCGGTTCGTGGCCAGGACTTGGGGATGGGCCTGACGCTCGCGAAGGCAAAACACCTGGCCGTTGAATTTCGGGTCGATCTCTCCCGGCTGGAACCCACCGCGGAAGGCGCCGAGAAGCTTCCGGCCCCAGAATTCAAAGACGAAGTACTCTCGCTCTTTGTCCAGGCCCAGGTCTTCAAACCTGACCTCCTTATCCTCGCCTCCCGTCCTGCCGAGGACCATCCAATCCTCGAAAGGCCGGCTGATTTCGAGGAGATAGAGGTCACATCCCGGCACAAGACCGGCGTCAAAGGATTTGGGCTCTTTGCCGCTGACTTCGGCATCGACGCGCCAGAGGTTCTGGGAGCGAGAAGGATCGACATCGAAAATCTGCCCGGGGAGGGTGAGCAGGACAGGCGCCGACCGCTTGGCCGGCTCGACGATAGGCGTCCGGTACACCTCCGGCTTGTCGGTGAGAAGCAGCAGCGAGCCGGTGAGGGAGGTGACCATGGTCGACCTGTAGGCTTCGACTGCGGAGAGCTCGATATGGTCAGGGTCATTCCGCCAGACGATATTGTTGAAGGAATTGTACTGGGAAAGACCGGCATAGGAGAAGCCGTCCGTGCCCAGCCGGCAGCCGTCGACGAGGCCGATGAGCTCGGGCCTGACTCCCCAGCAGCCAAGCATGAAAAACTCCGGGCCGATCACGTCCCGGATCGTCTGGACGTAAGCGCGGAAGGCGGCCGTGCCATCAAGGCGCTTGTTCCGGAAATGATCGCTAAAGGTGTTGTATCCCTCATAGCGCAGGTGGCGAAGGGCATCAACTTTGAAATACTCAAACCCGTCCTCGCGCAGGCCCCGGTAGATGGGTTTGATGACTTCGTCGCGCGCCGCCGGCACCGAAGCGTCCAGGATGTGGCGGATCCAGTTGCCCTTGGCCACCCGTCCCTGTCCATCGAGAACGAACCAATCCTCGTGATTCTCGGCGTATTCAGTCTGGGCGAAAGCCGTGTTGGTCCAGATGCCGGGTTTCATCCCCTTCCGCTTGATGTACGAGGCCAGATAATCCAGCCCGTGAGGGAATTTCGCGTTGGGCTCGAGCCAGAGCTCGGGGAGGCCGATGCCGCGCTGATAACCGTCGTCCATCTGAACGTACTCGTAGCCAAAGGGCGCGAGGACGTCGGCCAGCACGTCGGTCGTCCGCAGCATGTCCGCCTCGGTGACCTTGTCTAGAAAGGCGAACCAGGAACACCAGCCGACGACAGGTCTGTCCCAAACCTGGTATGTCCAGGGCTCGAAATACCTGAGTCCGCGATGGGCCTGGTAGAAGCGGGGTCGGAACCGGAGGACGATCTCGCTTCCTTGAGCCCGCAGGGAGAAATCATGGCCGGTTGGGGAACTCTGCTCCGGCCTGATGACGGTCCGCGTGCGCGGCTGGTCGTCCACGGAAAGCACCCAGTCCCACTTCCGGTCATAGACGGCCTGGTTAAGGAGGCTCTTGCTCAGCCCGGAGCTGTGCCTGACGACCGCCGGCGACCGCGGATTCGGGTCAGACTCGCAGGGGAAGGATTCCTCGCTCCCGCTAAGGCGGCCGGAAAGGACGACCCGCTTGTCCCCCGTCCTGGCGTTGAAAGTGATGGTCTGATGAACGGCCTCGCCGACCCTGAAATCCTTCGCGGTCACGCGGTCGAGGTCGGCGGCATTCTCCATTCGGCCGCTGAAGATCGTCTTTCCATGATAGACAATTTCGAGCGCTGTCCCATCGAGCTTGACCATGGCCGGTGCATTCGGCGGCGGGTTTGTCCTTTCCTGGGAAAGAGGTTCGATGAAGACGGCAAAGGTCAGCCCGGCAACAAAAGGTATAAGAAGAAAGGAGTTTGTCTTCATCGCAAGTCTCATGGGCCTATTCCTTCCATTGTTTAATCCAGGGCCGCCTCCGCCATGGCGGCCACGTTCCGCGGCGGGACATCGGGAAGGATGGCCTCATGGCTGGGACTGATGATGAGATGGGGGCCCAGCAACCCTTTGATCCGGCGTACTTCTTCCCTCACCTGAGCCGGCGTCCCGCAGTTGAGCACCTGTTGAGTGTCGATGGCTCCCATGAAAGCGATCTTCCCCCCGGACTCCCTGGCCAGCCTCTCGGCTTCCATGTTTTTGGCTTTTGCCTGAAGGGGATGGAGGCAGTCGACTCCGGCCTCGATCAGACGGTCAATGACCCGGTAGATCGATCCGCAGGAATGGAGGATGACCTGGTATCCGCGGGAGTGAGCCTGTTCGCTGAACAATCGAAGCCAGGGCAGGACGAACTTATCGAAAAGGGCCGGGCTGAGCAGGAGGTCCAGCTGGCTGCCGAAATCATTGCCGAAAAAAAAGCCGTCGATCATGTCCCCGGCTTTCTTATAGAACAAATCATTCGCCCCGAGGTAGAAGCGACAGACCCTTTCGGTGACTGCGGTGACGACCTCCGGGTGGGTGGACATCTTGACCAGGTAGGACTCCATCCCGAAGAGATCCATGACATCATGGAAGAACGGGCACCAGAACCCGCTGGCCCGATAGAACTCGCCGGCCCCTTGAAGCGCCGCAACAGACTCGCTGAAATCGAGGTGTTCGAGCTCCGGCCAAGGGAATTTCCCGACTTCGGCCACGGACTCACATTCGGCCAGGGGTCCGGCCTGGCCGTGGGATTTCTTCTCTCCGTGCAGGTCGAAGAGCTTCCGGCCCTGAGGATGCTTGTAGGTCGACATCAGAAATTGGGGCGATATCCAGCGGAAGTCGTCCCCCAACTTCCGCCGCAGCTCCTCCTCTGTCTTCGTGCCGAAAAAGCGGTGCAGGATCGGCCAGGTATCGGGATGGGGATTCCCCAGCCAAAAGCCGCAGCGCGGCGCCGGCCGGCGGTTGATGATGGCCCGAAGCACCTCTCTGGGGACGTTCCCCGAAGTGCCACCCTTCATGGAATGATCATCCCCGCTTTTCATTTTTTGCTGCCGGCCGACATGATTTCCCTGACCAGAGAAAAATACCGGTCTCCTGTTCCCAGGTCCCCGCCCGCACCTTCGGCGGCCGACTTGAGTCTCGACAACACAGCAGCGGCTCTTTGTTCATCTCTTTGGTATTTCGCCAGCGCCCAGGCGAAAACAGGGTCCTTTTCGCCTCGGGCGGCGCGCCAATCAGCAAAGAGCCGGGCCGCATCTTCTTCACGCCCGGTCTTTTCAAGAGCCACGGCGCCGAGCAGGTGGACGGCATCCCAATTCTGCCGGAACTTGTCCGTAGATGCGCAGACGGACGAATACAGTTCGTCCGCCTTTTCCGGGTCTTCACTTTTTTCGGCCGCGGCCGCCAGGATGAAATCCTCCAGCCGCTCATCGACATCAAAAGGCTTCCCCACCCCGAGGTGCTCCGGCCAGAGCTTGGCTTTTTTGGCCGATCTGGCGGCCGCTTTGTGGTTCGCCTTCTTGAGTTCCGACGCGGCCGCTAGGAGATGGGCCTGCCGGTAGAGGTCGCGGCCTTCCCAAGCGCCTTCATAGGGGAGGACGTTCGTCTTGCCAAGCACCTTCAGACATTCCTGATATTTCCCGGCGCGGAGCAGGGCCTTGGCAAAATCCATCGCCAGCGCGGGTTTATCCGGCTTTCTCCCGTAGATCTTCTCGGCACTCTGGAGCGCCTCCTTATCTTTCCCCATCTTATCAAGAAGTCCGGTCTGGGCGCGCCAGGCCCGCCAATCCTCGCTGTCCAGGTTGATGGCCTTCTGGATGTCGGCCAGCATGTCCTCCCAGTTCCCTTCGTCCTCCAGGGATCGTGCCCTGGTCAGGTAAAAAGGCCCCCAATCCGGGATATCGGCCAGCCGTTTGAAAAGTTCCCGGGCCTCCTCTTTTTGTCCGCTGTTCCACAACACCAGGCCAAGATAATAGGACGTCTTCCAGCCGGCCCCGTTGGCCGCCGCCCAGCGGAGAACGGGGATATCCTCTCGTCTATGGGGAAATACCAGATGGGGCGAAGCGGCTTCGGCTGTCTGCAGATGCCGTCGGCTCCTGGCGTCGTCCGTCTCTCGCCACAGATAGGCCAGCCAGTGGTCGACCAGCGGATGGGAAGGCGCCAAGCTCAACACATGGATCGCCTCCTCCTTCAGCCCGAGGCTGCAATAGCACATAGCCAACTCGAGGTAGGTTTCGTGAGGGAGTTCATTGCGGATTAGGGAAGTGAAATCCCTGCGGCCAGCGGCGGTCGCTTCGAGGAGGCTGCGCTCGAAGCGGGCCAAATGGTTGAGGGGATCGATCCTGAGGATAGCATCCTGGGCAGCGGCCGCGGCACTCTGATCGTCTCCCAACCGGAAAATAATCGCCAGAAGCCCGCGGGCGTTCATATTGAAGGTGTTATACTCCAAAGAACGCCTCGCATACTCGGCCGCCCGCTCGAGTTTCTTCTCGATAAAAGACAATTCCGCCAGCTGCTCGTAGGCCGCCGAGCGGAACTCCAGTGAGCGGGCCGCCCAGCCGAACCCATCCTTGGCATCGGCGAAGCGGCCGAGTTGACGGTTGATCGTTCCATAGACAAAGTTGGCCCCGGCGTCATAAGCGTTGATGGCCAGCGCCTTCTTGGCATGATCGAGGGCCTTGAGGTATTCTATGCGCCGGAGATAGATCTCGGCGGCGCGGGTCAGGGCACGGACATGGCCCGGCTCCTTTTCCAGACAGGCTAGGAGTTTGACCAAGGCTTCGGCGTAGCTCCTCTGCCGCAACAGCTCCTCCCCGGCTACATACAAGCCCTCGGCCGATGTCCAGCTGAAATCCTGCGGGGGGACAACGGGCCGTCCAAGCCTGTTCTCTTCTTTATCACGGCTGGCCCAACTGAGCTTCTCTTTACCGAGCGTTAGGGCGATCTCACCTTCCCTATCGCCGGTTTCGAGCGTCTGGATGAACGTCTCCATGGGCTTGAGTCTCAGCCGCTTGCTGAATATGGCCTGGCCGCCCAGAGTGACAATGAGGTCGTCATCGATGGGCCGGAGCGGGCAGAGGCCCACCTTGAGCCTGCCGCCGGCGCGCTCCACATTGAGCGCGGCGTGGGGCGAGGCCGCCACCAGGCCGCCAATGTCTTTCACGGGGAACCAGATCTCCCTCCAGTGCATTACGGACTGGGGCTCGA
>Ga0153916_10002677_pt1 | contig 13027 bp, 12 predicted proteins | sample Opewatmetagenome_FD_109642 | JGI IMG/M metagenome (GOLD analysis project Ga0153916, IMG submission 109642) | Freshwater wetland microbial communities from Ohio, USA - Open water 3 Core 3 Depth 4 metaG | ecosystem: Environmental > Aquatic > Freshwater > Wetlands | place: USA: Ohio, Lake Erie...
GAAGCAAGGAGGAAGAAAAATGGCAAAACAGATTATTTATGGCGAAGATGCCAGGCACGCCCTCAAAAAGGGCATCGACGCTCTGGCGGATGCGGTCAAGGTTACCCTCGGCCCGAAGGGCCACACCGTGGCGCTCGATAAGAAATGGGGCGCCCCGTCCGTCATCGATGACGGCGTCACCATCGCCAAGGAAATCGAGCTGCCCGACCCGTTCGAGAACATGGGCGTGCAGCTCGTCAAGGAAGCCGCCAGCAAGACCAACGACGCCTGCGGCGACGGCACCACCACCTCGACCATCCTGGCCCACGCCATCATTTCCGGCGGCTTCAAGAACGTAGCCGCTGGCGCTGACGCCCTCTCGCTGAAGAGGGGTATCCAGAAGGCCACCGCCGCCCTCGTCGAGCAGCTCAAGAAGGCCTCCACCGAGGTCAAGGACAAGGCGCAGATCGCCCAGGTCGGCACCATCACTGCCAAAGATGCTGAGATCGGCGATATGCTGGCCGAGGTCATGGAGAAGGTCGGCAAGGACGGCGTTATTACCGTCGAAGAGTCCAAGGGCATGAAGTACGAGGTCGAATACGTCGAGGGCATGCAGTTCGACCGCGGCTATATCAGCGCCTATTTCGTCACCAACGCCGAGCGCATGGAAGCCGTCATCGAGGACCCGTATATCCTGATTACCGATAAGAAAATTTCGGCCGTCTCCGATCTCCTGCCGGCGCTGGAGAAAATCTTACAGGTGTCCAAGAACCTGCTCATCGTCGCCGAGGACGTCGACGGCGAAGCCCTGGCGACCCTGGTCGTCAACAAGCTGCGCGGCACGATCAATGTCCTGGGCGTTAAAGCCCCCGGCTTCGGCGACCGCCGCAAGGCCATGCTCGAAGATATGGCCATCCTCACCGGTGGCAAGGTCATCTCGGAAGAGGTCGGCCGCAAGCTTGATTCCGTCACCGTGGACGATCTCGGCCGGGCGCGCCGCGTCACCTCCGACAAGGACAACACCACCATCGTCGAGGGCAAAGGCGCCGAGGACGCCATCAAGGGCCGCATCAAGCAGATCAAGGCCCAGATCGAGGAGACCACCTCCGACTTCGACAAGGAGAAGCTCCAGGAGCGCCAGGCCAAGCTGGTCGGCGGCGTGGCCGTCATCAAGGTCGGCGCCTCCACCGAGGTCGAGCTCAAGGAGAAGAAGCACCGCGTCGAGGACGCCCTTTCAGCGGTACGCGCCGCCGTCGAGGAAGGCATTCTGCCCGGAGGCGGCGTCGGCCTGCTCAACGCCCTGCCGGTGCTCGATAAGCTAAAGCTGACCGGCGACGAGGAGACCGGCGTCGATATCGTCCGCAAGGCCGTCACCGAGCCGTTGCGGTGGATCGCCACCAACGCCGGCAAGGACGGCTCGGTTGTCATCGATGCTGTCAGGAAGAGCCCCAAGGGGGTCGGCTACGATGCCGAGCACGAAGCGTACGGCAACATGGTCGAGGCGGGCATCATCGACCCGACCAAGGTCGTCAGGGTGGGCCTGGAGAACGCCTCCAGCATTGCCGTGATGGTCCTGGTGACCGAGGCACTGGTGGCCGATATCCCGGAGAAGGAGAAGTCGCCGGCGATGCCGGGCGGCGGCATGGGCGGCGGCATGGGCGACTACGGAATGTAGTTGGCGAAACTCTAAATTCTAAATACTAAACTCTAAACAAAGAGGAAGAATGGCCGCGACCGAAAGGTCGCGGCTGTTTTTTTGCCTTTTTTCGATCGATTTGTTATTTGTTTTAAAAATATTTTTCGAGGTCTGTAGCTTCAGGCTGAAGCTGGGATTTGTTTTTTGATTTATGGTAAGTCAGGCATGATTTCCGGGTATTCGTTTTTAGCGTTATGGTAATCAGTTTACAGTCCACGGTTTACAGTTCACAGTATAGAGCAAATAGAGGAAAAAGGAAACGGAATTTTGTCAGGGAGGGGAAAAATCTCCCTCTTATCCCTTCCTTCGGCAAGCTCAGGACAAGCCTTACGAAGGAGGGACGTCGATACCCGAAAGGGAGTGTTTAAGAGGGGCATCGCCCCTCTTTTAAATTGTTTCCCCCTTCCCCCAGGGAAGGGGGATCAAGGGGGATGGGCGACCGATGTAAAAGCATTTGGCCATTTCTTTCTCCCATCACCACCCCCTGGATTCCCGTTTTCACGGGAATGACGTTTGCGGTGGGGTTTCGCTTTTCTAGACGGATCTAGCTGAGCACACCAGCCGGTTCAGGAACCCTCGTTTTTTCGGGGTTAACACTCCCGGCGACCGTCCGGGCGAAGCTCCGGGCTTCGGTGAGTTCATCCGGCGTCGGGTGATTTTTCTTGACCGGCCCGAGGCGCCCCAGGCAGGCGTAACTATCGGTGATGATGACACCTTTTTCCGCCAGCCGTTTCTGCATCGACTTTACTTCGGCGCTTAACCCGAGGAGTGAAGTGGTGAAAAGGGCGATCTTCCTGCCGGCCATATGGTTTTTCTCGATGAACCTGGTAATGTCTTCTACGAGCGCGGCCCCGTAACACCCGGAGCCGAGAAATATATAGGAGTCCGGCGGTATCGTGATAATGGTGCTGATATCCCTGGCGACGACGCCCAGCTCATCGGCGATGGCCTCGGCCACCTTTCGGGTGTTCCCGCTGCGAGAGTAGTACACTACTTCAAACATTTTAACGCCTCCTTTGTCTTACTCGTCAATAGTATAAAGGGAGACGTCCGCCCGGCACGCCATGCTTACGGGGGTTTTTATGACTGGATTTCCGCACAGTTAATTGGCTATACCAAAGGACAGGGGATCTCCGCGTTCGGAGAGGGGCACCAAGGGGATGAGGTCATTGGATTCCAGCTTTCGCGGGAATAACGGCGGAGCAGATTCTCACGGTCGCTTCGCTCCCTCAGAATGACACTTACCCTTTCCGCCGCGAATTTGCTAGAATAGTGTTGATGAAAGCCACGCTGCCGGCCACCCAATGTGGAAACACCATGTTCCGCTGGGGCGAGAAGACCTATGTCATGGGCGTCGTCAACCTGAGCCCGGACTCGTTTTCCGGGGACGGTATCGGGGATAATGTCGAGGCGGCGGTGGCCCAGGCCAAGCGCATGGTAGAAGAAGGCGCCGATATCATCGACGTCGGCGGCGAGTCTACCCGTCCCGGCACCCGCCCCACCACCAACCAGGAAATCGAAGAGGAGCTACGGCTGGTCATCCCGGTCATCGAACGCCTGGCCGGAGAAATAAAAGTCCCCATCAGTATCGATAGCTACAAGGCCGGCGTCGCCAGGCGGGCGCTCGAAGCCGGTGCCGCCATTATCAACGACATCTGGGGACTGAAACGCGACCCTTCGCTGGCGGAGATCGCCGTCAAGACAGGGGCGCCCATCATCCTCATGGCCAACGAGCGGGACTCGCCCCCGAAAGCCGGTATCCTGGCGAAGGTCATCTACGACCTTGAAGCCGGGATCAAGACCGCCGAGGCGGCCGGGGTGCCGCCGGAAAACATCATCATCGACCCCGGCATCGGGTTCGGCAAGACCCTGGAGCAAAACCTCGAGCTGATCAACCGCCTGGCCGAGTTGAAACAGCTTGGCAAGCCCATCCTGCTGGGCACATCACGCAAGTCGATGATCGGCCTGGTACTGGACCGGCCGCCGGACCGCCGCCTCGAAGGCAACCTGGCGGTCACGGCCATCGGCATCGCCAACGGGGCGGACATGGTTAGGGTCCACGACGTCTGGCAGACGGCGCTCGTCTGCCGCATGAGCGACGCAATAATCAGGAGGGGAACAATAGGTGACTGAACTGATAACGGTTTACCTGGGTCTCGGCTCCAACATCGGCAACCGCGAGGACAACCTGGAGATGGCGCTGAAGCTGCTGGGTCAGCGCATGCAGGTCGGCAAGGTCTCGTCGATCTACGATACCGCCCCCCTGGGCAACACCAACCAGCCGCGTTTCCTGAATATCGCCTGCCAGGTCTCCACGCGACTGTCGCCGGAAGGGCTGCTGGCCCTGGCCAAGGGTATCGAGCAAAAGATGGGCCGGCACGGGCGCTCGGGCGAGCCCCGCACCATCGATATCGACATACTGCTCTTCGGCGACCAGGTCATCGACACGCGCGACCTTAAAGTACCGCACCCGAAGATGGCGGAAAGGGAGTTTGTCCTGGCGCCCCTCGCCGAAATCGCGCCCGAAGCCGTCCATCCGGTTATCAAGAAGACGGTCAAAGAGATGCGCGAGGCCATCAAGGAAAAGCAGGGCGTCTTCAAGTGGGAGGTAGATAAAAAGGACTGATGTACGAGATCGCCGTGGAGAGGTTTTTCGACGCGGCCCATTTCCTGCGGGGCTACCAGGGCAAGTGCGAGGCAATGCACGGGCACCGCTACCGGGTAGTGGTGAGGATAAGCGCGGCGGGCCTGAACGACATCGGCCTGGCCTACGACTTTACCGACCTGAAGAGGCACCTGGACGGTATCCTGGCGCGGTTCGACCACGTCCTGCTGAACGAGGTACCGCCTTTCGATAAGATTAATCCTTCGGCGGAGAACATCGCCTCGACTATTTTTAACGAGCTTAAGATGAAGCTGGCCGGGGAGCCGGTGACCATGGAGGCCGTCGAGGCCTGGGAAACGCCGCACCAGGGGGTGGTTTACCGACCATCGTAAATATGTCATTCTGGGGCGAGCGGAGCGAGTCCGAAGAATCGGGGTCTTAAGGGTACGGATTGCTTCGCTTCGCTCGCAATGATATTGTTACGAGCCTTGCACACTCCGTCGGCTTTCCTGTAAAATGAGAGCAGCTTCACACCGAAAGTAAAGCTGTCGATGATTAACCGTCCGGTGCTGGTCCTGAACCAGAGCTACGAGCCGCTGACAGTGTGCCGTGCCCGCCGCGCCATCGTCCTTATCTTCCAGGGCAAGGCGGAGATGCTGGAAAACGGCGTCGGCAGCATCCGTACCATCAGCGAAACCGTCGAACTGCCATCCGTTATCCGCCTGGCGCAAATGGTCAGGCGCCCCCGCCGCCAGCGAAAGATGACCCGCTACGAGATATTCAACCGTGACAGGTACACCTGCCAGTACTGCGGGGAGCAGAGCCGCCACCTGACGCTCGATCACGTGGTGCCGCGCTACCGGGGCGGGCAACATACCTGGGAGAACGTCGTCAGCGCCTGTGTCGCCTGCAACCGGCGCAAGGCCGGCCGCACCCCCAAGGAAGCCAATATGAAGCTCGTCCGCAAGCCGGGACCCCCGACGGGTGGCACCTTCTTCAGCCTGCCTTACCATTACCTGAGCCGGCACGACGAGTGGCTTAAATACCTGCCGAGGTAGTACCACCGGTTTTGGAGGGGCTGTGCCCTTCTTAGATGCCACGTTTATAAAAAGTAGGTGCGGGTTTCACCCCCCAAAAAGGTACCATTCCGGCGAAAGCCGGAATCCAGTGGGAAACCTTTTGACCTAGATACCGACTTTCGTCGGTATGGTTGGCTGTTCAACAGGTGGAAATGGGATCCTAATCCCTGTTCCCTCAACCCTCAACACTATTTCCTAATAAGACACTTCCGCCAGCGGTAGCTCCACCGTGGCCTCGCTGTCAAGCTCAACCATCACCGTGCCCTTGAGGGCATTGCTTCCCACTACCGTGGCCTCCCCCATGCGGGTGGACACCCGCTGGCCGTTTTTCGGCATCTTTTCCTTCATGGCGCGGTACTGCTCGCCCTCGTAGGCCAGGCAGCACATCAGGCGGCCGCAGGCGCCGGAGATCTTCATCGGGTTGAGGGGCAGGTCCTGCTCCTTGGCCATTTTAATCGAGACCGGGGTGAACTCGGTGAGAAATGAGTTGCAGCAGAGCTGGCGGCCGCAGCGCCCGAAGCTACCCAGCAGCTTGGCCTCGTCGCGGCTGCCCACCTGGCGCAGCTCCACACGGACTTTGAATTTACCGGTCAGGCGCCGCACCAGCTCGCGGAAGTCCACCCGCTCTTCGGCGCTGAAAAGGAATGTCAGGCGGCTGCTGTCCAGGTTATATTCCGCGGAAAGCAGCTTCATGGGCAGGTTCAGCTCGGCAATCATCTTGCCGCACTCGATCAGGGCTTCCTCCGCCCTGGTTTCCAGCTCCTCCGATTTGGCGATATCCTCCGGTTCGGCCTTGCGCACCACCGGGCTGAGCTGTTCCTGGGAGTCGGCGGCCTGGACCTGCCCTGGAGCGATCACCACGTGGCCCAGCTCGACGCCCCGGCTCGTCCGCACCACGGCGAAGTCCCTGACCTGGAGCTGTATTTCGCCGGCGTCAAAATAGTATATCTTGCCAGCCCTTTTAAATCGTATACCAACAATATTAGCCATCTCCAGCGCCACCTCCTTCTATTTTCGGCATGTCGAGCATCAGCACCTCGAGCGCCAGTCTCGGGTTGACGTTCTGGCGGAGCTGCGCCGCGGCTGCCTGTATGCCCGCCATGAAATTCTTGATACCGGCCAGCGACAACCGGCCGGCCAGCAAGGCCAACTCGTCCCGGCGGTCACTGTTGGTGATCGCATCATGGCAGCCCAATTTGACCAGCATCAGGTCCCGCCAGTAATCCAGCCAGAGGTCCAGGATGTCATAGACGGCGCCCCGCTTTTGATTGAACCCCGCGGCCAGCCGGGATACCAGGGCGAATCGTTTTTCATAGTCGCCCCGGATAACCTCAACAAGCCGGTCGAGCTGCTCGCCGCGCTCCGCCAGGAGGCCTTCGTTGCCGCTGGCGTTGACCGCCCATCCCAGGCGGCCGTGGGAAAGCCCGGCCAGCAGCCTGGCCCTCGCGGCGGGGACGCCCCATTTTTCTTGCAGGGCGGCGGCCTCGGCCGGCACGGGCAGGGGCGTGACCTCCAGGCGCTGGCACCGCGATACCACCGTCGCCGGCAGCAGCCGGTCGTTGGTCGTCAGCAGGACGAACGTCACGCCGGGGACGGGCTCTTCGAGGGTCTTCAGCAGGCGGTTGGCGGCCCCGATGGACAGCCGTTCCGCGCCATCGATGATGAAAATTTTGTGCCGGCCTTCAAAGGGGGGCAGGCTGGCCTGGTGCTGTAAATCTTCGATCTGCTGGACGACGATCGATTGTTTTTCGGTAGCTTCTTCGGTCTGGAGCAGCCGGATGACCTGGACATCAGCGTGATTGCCGGCGGCAATCTTGCGGCAGGAGGAGCATTCCAGACAGGGGCGCTCCTCTGCCTGGCAGTTGAGGGCCTGGGCCAGGTTCAAGGCCAGCGTCATTTTGCCGGCGTGTTCCGGCCCGACGAACAGGTAGGCATGGGCCAGGGTGCCCGTCGCCAGGCTGCGCTCTAAAAGGGAGACCGCCCGCGCCTGTCCGATTACCTGCCACATAAAACAACTAAATCCGAAGCACGAAACAAATTAAACTCTAAACGCTAAACTCTAAATTCTAAACCCCGCCCCGCCCCCGGTCAATCAATATCGCAGCGCGTGAGGTCGGCCACGGTCTCACGGCGGCGGACGAGGCTGGCCAGCCCCTCTTTGACAAAGACCACGGCCGGGCGCAGGTTGCCGTTGTAGTTGCTCTGCATGGGTATGGCATAAGCGCCGCTGCCGGCCATCGCCAGGATATCGCCGGGGTGGGGCTCCGGCAGGTTTGTCTCTTTTATCAGGATATCGCCGGACTCGCAATACTTGCCGGAGATGGTGACTTTAACGGTCTCTTTCTCCGCGGCGCGATTGGCCAGCAGGGCCTCCTGCCGGGCGCCGTACATCGGCTGGCGTATATTGTCCCCCATGCCGCCGTCCACGGAGACGTAGCGCCGGATGCCCGGGATGTCCTTGATGACTCCCACCCGGTAGAGGGCCACCCCGTTCCGGGCGACGATGGCCCGGCCCGGCTCGATGACCAGCCGGGGCAAGTTAAGCCCCAGCCGGTGGCACTGCGTCTTTACCTCGCCAGTGATTATCTCAGCGTAAGTGGAGATGGGCGGCGGTACCGCCTCCGGCACATATTGGACGCCGTAGCCGCCGCCGATGCTCAAAATCTTTGTCACGAAGCCGTGCCGCTTTTTGATCTCCGCAGCATAGTCCAGCACCACCTGTATGGACTTCAGGTAGGGTTCCAGCTCGAAGATGCCGGAGCCGAGATGGAAATGCAGGCCCAGCAGGTCCAGGCCGGGGATAGCCAGCGCCTTCGCCACGGCCTCGTCCCAGGTGGCGAGCGTCAGGCCGAATTTGGAGTCCAGGCAGCCGGTGGTGTTGTAGGCGTGGGTATGAGGATCGATGCCCGGGGCCAGTCGCAGCAGGGCCCGGAACCGCCGGCCGCCGATGATATCCCGCAGCATTTCCACCTCGGGGAGGTTGTCCACTACCAGGGTGCCGATGCCGCTGGCGATAGCCAGCTCGAGCTCGGCGGCGGACTTGTTGTTGCCGGCGAAAGAGACCTTCTCCACGGGGAAATCGACCGACCGGGCGATCTCCAGCTCACCGCCGGAGACGACGTCCAGGCCGAGGCCTTCTTCCATGACCAGGAGCAGCATGGCCCGGGTGGTGAAGGCCTTGCAGGCGTAGAGGACATCGACAGCCGGGTAGCGCCCGCCGAATTCCTCCCGGAAGTCCCGGCACCGGGCGCGCAGGCCGGCCTCGTCGTAGACATAGAGCGGCGTGCCGTACTCTTCCGCCAGCTTCACCGTATCGCACCCGCCGATCACAAGGTGATCTTCTTCGTTGATACTGGTTGCCGGGGGGAACAGGACCAGCTTCGGTACGTTCAGTTTAATACTCGTCTTCGTCACACTTTTATAGTAGCAGTGCCTAATGTTGGTGTCAATTGACGGGGGGGGGGTTGCTATTTTAATAGCGGGGGCCCGAAGCAATCCGCATCCCCATCCCCCTTTATCCCCCTTCCCGGTGGGAAGGGGGAGCTATACAGAAGAGGGGCTGCGCCCCTCTTAAACGCCCCGTTCTTAAATGTTGTCCCGGCGAGCCTGCCAGTGTAAAATAGGACTGTGCACCTGATTACCTCACCGGGTATACTCTAACCCATGCCAGAAAAGCCGAACGAGTCTAAAGACGCAGCGCCAACCTGCCCCCCACGCCGTGGCATGTCCACCAGGCTATCCGGGACATTTGTCTCCCTCCAGAACCCGATCTACCGCCTTTACTATGTCTCCATGTCCGGCCACTGGATCTCCATGAACATGCAGACCATCGCGCGCTCCCTCCAGGTCTACCGCATCAACGAATCCGGGGCGATCCTCGGCCTGACTTCCCTGGCGGTGGCCATACCCATGATCATTTTCGCGCTGCCGGCCGGCGTCATCGCCGACCGTATCCAGAAAAAGACCGTGCTGGTATGGGGCCAGGTGGGTTCGGCGGTCGTTTCCTTCGGGGTAGCGCTGAGTATGTTCTTCGGCTACCTGGGCGCCCAGAACCCCGAGTCGTGGTGGGTGCTGGTCGTGTCAGCGCTTCTCCAGGGCAGCATCATGGGCATTATTCTGCCCTCACGACAGGCGATCATATCGGAGATCGTCAGCGAAGAGCACCTGATGAATGCCATCTCCGTCAACAACATGGGCATGAACGTCTTCCGGATACTGGCCCCGGCTTTTACGGGTGTACTCATCGACCTGGTCGATTTCTATGCCGTTTATCTTATCATCACAGGGCTATATGTCATGGGGGCCATCAGCATCGCCATGGTGCCTCCCACCCGGAACCGCACCGTCTCCATGAACAGCGGCACCCTTAACGACGTCCTGGAGGGATGGCGGTACATCCGCCGCGAGAAGGCCATTTTCCTGGTGCTCATCTTTACCATCCTGGCGACCGTGCTCGGCATGCCTTACGCCCAGCTGCTGCCTATGTTCACCGAAGGCATCCTCAAGGTGGGGGCTACCGAGATGGGGGTATTGATAACCGTCTCCGGGGTCGGCGCCATCCTGGGTTCGATAATACTGGCCAACCTCCGCAATAAAAACCGGGGCAAATTGATGGTGTTCAGCGGTCTGCTGATGGGCGTGGCGCTGCTGGTCTTCTCCTTTTCGAGCTGGTGGTACCTTTCGCTGGGGGTCATCGTCCTGGTGGGGCTGGGGAGCACCGGACAAATGGCGCTGGGCAATTCGCTGATCCAGTACTACGCGGACGCCGCTTACCGCGGCCGGGTGATGAGCTTTTATATGATGGGTTTCGGCTTCGGCGCCCTGGGGACTTTCCTGGCCGGCATCCTGGCCCAGGTAGTCGGGGTGCAGTGGGCGGTGGGCTCCTTCGCCGCGGTACTGGTCGTCTATGCCGTCTGGGTGCTGGCTTTCACACCCCCTTTGCGCCGGCTGGACTAGGCCATCTCCGCATTGACAGGGGACGGCCGGAAACCTTATCATTATTTATTCACTCGCTTTGAAAGGACGCCTGATTGTACGATAAAACGACCCTGGATAACGGCCTGCGGCTGATCACCGCCGCCATGCCGCAGACGCGCTCGGTCTCCATCGGCTTCTTCATCGGCACCGGCTCGCGCTACGAGACCGATGCCCAGGCCGGGGTCTCGCACTTCGTCGAGCACGTCTGTTTCAAAGGTACCAAGAAGCGCCCGACCTCGGCGGAGATCTGCACCGTCATCGAAGGGGTAGGCGGCGTGCTCAACGCCGGCACCGACAAGGAGCTGACCATCTACTGGTGCAAGGTAACCGAGCCGCATTTTATCTCCGCCCTCGACGTCATGACCGATATCCTCCTCAACGCCACCTTCGAGCCGGTCGAGATAGAAAAGGAGCGCCAGGTCATTATCGAGGAGATCAACATGTCCCTGGACTCGCCGGCACAGCGGGTCTCCATGCTTATCGACGAGCTGGTCTGGCCGGGGCACGCCCTGGGCCGGGACATCGCCGGCAACCGCGAGACCGTGGCCGCCATCACCCGTGAAATGATGCTCGATTACCTGACCAGGCAGTACCAGCCCGACAACGCGGTCCTTTCGGTAGCCGGCAATATCCGGCACGACGAAGTTTTGGAGGAGGTCGCCCGGATGACGGCCCCCTGGAAGCGACGCGGAACCCGCCTTAAATACGCGCCATATCGGGCTGTCCCGGGCCGCCGCGTCACCATCGAAAAGCGGGATACCGAGCAGACCCAGCTCTGCCTGGCTTTGCCGGGGCTGTCCATCACCGACCCACGCCGCTTCGCGCTGGACCTCCTCAACGTTATCCTCGGGGAAGGCATGAGCAGCCGCCTGTTCACCGAGATCCGTGACAGGCTCGGCCTGGCTTACAGCATCCAGAGCTACGTCGAGCACTTCTTGGATACCGGCGCCATGAACATCGCCGCCGGTGTGGACGCCAGGAACCTCGATGTCGCCGTAAGGGCTATCCTGGAAGAGCTCGGCCGTTTCAAGAGCGAGGCCGTGCCGGAAGCGGAGATGTCCAAGGCCAAGGAGCTGTTCAAGGGCCGCATCGTCCTGCGCATGGAGGACAGCCGCAACGTGTCGGGCTGGCTGGGCGGGCAGGATATCCTCACCGGGAAGATCCTCACCGTCGATGACGTCGTCGGTATTGTCGAAGCGATTACGGCGGAGGAGCTTCGGACGCTGGCGGCCGACCTGCTGGTAGGGGAGAAGCTGCGCCTGGCCGTGGTAGGCCCCGTCGATCCCGACCAGCCGCTGGAAGAGATACTGAAGTTGTAGCTTGCCGCCTGTCATTCTGAGGCGCGCAGCGACGAAGAATCCCGGGGAGGGGGGCAAGCCCACCACCCCGATATCCTTCGCTTTGCTCAGGATGACATAATAGTTACGTTAATCGGCTTGATAATACGGAAAGGCTTTCTGGATACATTCCCGGTTACGGTTGACATAGTCGCAGATGACCGGACCGTCCTTCTCAAGGACGATGCCCAGCTTCTCTTCCAGGAACTTACAAGCCGCCTTCAAGGCATTGCGGCTGGCCCGTTTACAGCAGCGCGGCCCGCTGTCCGCCATCGTCCTCAGCGCCAGGGAGGTCGCCTCGTTGGCGAGCGACCTTTGTTTCCCCGTTAGCGGCGTGGCCCCGGTAATGACGCTGACGGCGACACCCACCCCGATCCCCGCCCCGCAGGCGCCGTAGAAGCCGCACCAGCCGCCCGGCACCTTGCTGCCCCTTTCGATGGCCTTTTCGACGGCGCCCTCCGGCAGCGGATAGCCGGTATTCCTGACCGCCGCCACGATAGCCGCTGGCACAATGGCGTGGTGCTCCGGCCCGTGCATCGGCACGGCGGGGTGGGCCATCACCTTCTCGACGATGGCGGCGGGGTCGGTCTCCGTGCTGGCGGCCAGTACGTCACGCAGGACGTCCAGGGCGGCGCGGTTATGACACGAGTCACAGACATAGTGGCCCTCCGGGCAGTATATCAGGGCGGCGAACTCCCCGCCGCAGAAGTCGCAGCGCCTCATGACCTCTTCGGTACCGTAGACGAGCGGCCGGCCGCAGACCCCGCAGTTTTCCGTCGATTTCATATTATCTCCTCAATCTTAGTATAGGTCGCCCGGCTGAACACGGTCAACCACGAGTGGCGCCCTTTTTAGTCCTGGTGCGGCATATACTGTCTATTTCTCTCCCTTGATGGGTTCATCCTGAAGGGTTCACCCTGAAGGGAGAGGCCAGGAGAGTCCCGATGTAATCGGGATTAGTCCTTTCCCACACAGGGGAGAGGAACCGGGGGCAAGCCTGTAACAAAGATCGAATAAAGTCACGCGTCCCGCCGCCTTTACGCCTTCCCCCAAAAAACGGTAGAATAGGGGCGTGGGGTTTGGTCGGTCCACCGGGAGACTGCCGGTTGGCTAACAGGGCCCTCGAATGGCTGCTCGAAGGCCCCGCCTGGTTAAGGTATGCCGTCGAACTCCAACTCCTGGACGAAAAGCCGGATGCAGGCCCTGTTCTTCGTGATGAGGCCATCCAGAAGATAGTCGGCCGCCTCAAAAGCCGCGACGCCGGCCTGCCTGCCCTGAAGACCGGCCGGGTCCACTACACCGAGGCTGGCAAGACCTACTGGGACCTCTTTTTCCTGGCGGACATCGGGTTGAC
>Ga0153916_10002678_pt1 | contig 13026 bp, 10 predicted proteins | sample Opewatmetagenome_FD_109642 | JGI IMG/M metagenome (GOLD analysis project Ga0153916, IMG submission 109642) | Freshwater wetland microbial communities from Ohio, USA - Open water 3 Core 3 Depth 4 metaG | ecosystem: Environmental > Aquatic > Freshwater > Wetlands | place: USA: Ohio, Lake Erie...
AAAAAAGCGGATGGGCTTCACGGGGTAGTTCTGTGAAAACGCGCTCGCTGCAGCGAACGCCAACAGCATGGTGGTGACTATGCAAACAGTTCTTTTCATGACTTTCCTCCCTGTTAAATATGATGCCGGTCTTTCGCCAATGCCGTCACTGCGATTATTCAGCGGCGCGCGACCGATCTACCGTGTCCGTCAACCTGCGAAGACCATCGGTCATCTGCAGCACCTGCTTGCTTGCCGACCGCGGTCACGCTCTTGCCGCGCCGGGCGCAGGTTGGCATAGAGTTCGGGCTGCTTGCGTATCGTGCCCGGCATGACGACCACATTCATTTCACACCGCTTTTTCTCAATGGCCAGCCGGATCACCCCACACCGTCCTTACGATCCTGCCAAATCGTGACCGGCGCGATGCCAGCCTTACCTTGTGGAGGGAGCGCCGCTCAGGCGGCAACTCCGAGCTTCCCGATAACCTTTAGTTGGGCTTGATTCCGGCCCGGGCAACAACTTTTTTCCACTGGTCGATTTCTTTGCTGATCCGCTGCTGGAATTCCTCGGGCGGCCCGCCATCCGCCGACAGCCCATCGCTCTGGAGCTGCTCTTCCATTTCCTTCTGCTTGATTATCTTCGCGACCTCGCCGTTGATGCGGGCCACAATCGGGCGCGGCATGCCTTTGGGACCGATGAGGCCGTGCCAGTTCGTCACGTCGTAACCCGGCACACCGGACTCGGCAATGCTCGGAATGCCAGGTTGCGCCGGGATGCGCTTCGCTGTAGTCACCGCGATTGGACGCAGACGCCCCGATTTTGTGTACGGCAGCGTGGAAGCAATGCTGCCGAACAGCAAAGTCGTCTGCCCCGATATCGTATCGGTAAGCGCAGGTCCGGTGCCCTTGTAGGGAATATGGGTCATTTTGATGCCGGCCATGCTGAGAAACAGCTCGGTGGCCATGTGCACGATGCTGCCCTGTCCGCTTGTCGCATAGTTGATCTCTCCGGGCTTGGACTTGGCGAGCGCGATCAGGTCCTTGATATTTTTGACCGGCATCGACGGGTGTACGACGACGAGAAACGGCCCCTTGTCGATCAGGATCACGGCCGAGATGTCGTTGGCGGGATCAAACTTGAGCTTGTAAAGGCTGGGATTGACCGTGTAGCTGGCGGCGATCATGGTGAGCGTGTAGCCGTCGGGCGCGGACCTCACGCCGATCTCGGTGCCGAGGGTGCCGCCCGCCCCGGGACGGTTGTCGACCATGACCTGCTGACCCAGCGCCGTGGTGAGTTTCTGCGCAATAATTCGGGCGATGAAATCCGTGCCGCCGCCCGGGGCAAAAGGCGCAACGATCCGGATCGGCTTCGTCGGATACTGCTGGCCCCAGGCGAAGGAAGGCGCAGCAAGGATGGTCGCGGTAATCAGTGCCGGGAAAAGCCTCCTTGTGTTCGGACGAGATATCCACCTCATGATTGTTCTCCTTTGATTTATTTGTGGAAAAAAACTTTTTCACCCCGCGCATGCACGCCATGCGCAACGCAGTGGCAAACCGGTCAGCCTAGGTCCAGCGGTCTGTCGGCAGTCACCGGAAACAGCAATCCCGCCGCTGCCGCCTCTTCCTCAAGCACAGCCCGCACGTCCGCGGTAAGCGGTATGCCGCTGCGGCGACGCTTCCCGGCGGTGTGAGCTTCCGGCTCCCCGGGCATCAGGATTTCATCGAAACCGGCCGCTCTGGGACACGCCTTCGCGCGCGTAACCAGCGCGTCCATGCGCGACTCGTATTGGTCCTTCGGCATGAACAGGTCGGGCTTGATGGCAAGAAAGAAGTGTCCCACATTTTGCGGCGCCGAGAAATCGAAATAAAGACTGCGCACCTCGCCTCCGAAATTGGAGCCACTGAAAACGCCCGCGAAGATTTCCATCATCATCGCCAGCGCCGAGCCCTTGACGCCCCCGAATGGCAGGCACACCCCCTCGAATGCCTGTTTCGCGTCTGTCGTCGGCCGGCCTTCATTGTCCAATGCCAGCCCTTCCGGTATCGGTTCTCCGCGCTGCGCGGCCAGGCGGATCTTGCCGCGCGCAATCACCGTCATCGCCATGTCGAGTATGAACGGCGCCTCGCGCCCGCCCGGCGCCCCCGCCGCGAACGGGCTCGCGCCAAGGAAAGTGGTGCGCCCACCCCAGACCGGCAGCGCCGGCGAGGAATTGGTGAAGGCGAGACTCATGAAACCCGCTTCGATCGCCTGCATGATGTAGATCGCGCCCATGCCGTAGTGCGTGCTGCGGTGCGCGACGCACATGCCGATGCCGATGTCGTGCGCCATGGCGATCGCCTCGTCCATCGCGCGTTTGCCGACGACGAAACCCATGCCGTCGTCGCCGTCCGCAACCGCCGCAGCGGGCGTCACGCGTTTCACTTTGATATCGGGGCGGGGATTCACGACCTTGTGGCGCAGTTTCTTGACGTAAACCGGGATGCGCGCGACGCCGTGCGAGTCGACGCCACGCAGATTGGCCAGCAACAGACCGTCCGCCACCAGGGCCGCATCCCCCTCCGGCAGCCCGTAATGCACGAATACCGCGCTCGTGAAATCATGCAGCGCCTTGGCGCCGACATAAACATTGCTTGCAGCCATGTGGTTCCTTAGAGCCCGGGGTTGTGAAATCGACTGGCCACCATTATCGCATCCGGCACGTGAATCACCACCGGGACTCCGGCAGCGGCTAAACTAGAGCCTGTCTCACGGAAAGAATGCATGATGAAACGCATACTGATTACTGGCGCCGCTGGCGCGATCGGCAGCACGCTCCATGCCGGCCTGCGTGGCGCCTATCCGCTGCTGCGTCTTTCCGATGCCCGCCCGCTTCCCGCCCCTGCCGCCGGCGAGGAATGCGTCAGCGCAGACCTCCGCGACTCCGGCGCCACCGCCTCATTGATGCAGGGAATCAATTGCGTGGTCCACCTCGGCGGCGTGCCTAAAGAAGGTCCATGGCAAACCATTCTCGAAAACAACATCGTCGCCACCTACAACGTGTTCGAGGCGGCGCGGCAATGCGGAGTGAAGCGCGTGGTATTCGCCAGCTCCAACCACGTGATCGGTTATTACCGGGTCGGGCGCAAGGTGGGCATCGAAGAGCCACCGCGGCCGGACAGCCGCTACGGCGTCTCCAAGGTCTTTGGTGAGGCATTGGGCCGGCTTTATGCCGACAAGCACGGTTTGTCTGTGGCTTGCCTGCGCATCGGCTCGTTCCGCGAGCGCCCGCAGAACGCGCGTCAACTCGCGACCTGGATCAGTCCGCGCGACATGGCGCATCTCGTGCGCTGCGCTATCGATGCGCCCGTATACAATTTCCTGGTGCTGTATGGCGTTTCCAGCAACACGCGCTCACGCTGGAAAAATCCCGCGGCAGATCTCATCGGCTACCGACCGCAGGACAATGCCGAGGATTTCGCCGCGGAACTCCTGGGCAAGCCATCAGCTGCCGCAGACCCTGCGGGCGAATTTCATGGCGGCGAGTTCTGCGCGCTGGAGTTCACGGGCGATATGGGTGCCATCGAGTGAATGCCCCGGGTGGCAATCGTCGATCCACCGCGCTCCTAGGGGCTGCCCGACAAATGCTTTTCCAGCAAGTTAAAGAGCGTTGGCGGCTCGATCGGCTTTCTCATCAGTGCCCGAATGCCCAGCGCGTCGACCTCCCTTTGAACAATGCCATCGCTTAAACCGGTATAAAGAATGACCGGCAGATCGGGTCGCAGGGTGAGCAGTTCACGCGCCAGTTCGACACCTGTGATTTTCGGCATCGTCTGGTCCGTAATAACGATGCTGTAGCGGTCCGGCGCGGCTGCCACCAGGCCGCGAGCCTGGGAGGGGTCGGCAATCGCAGTGACATTGAGGCCCCAGCTCTCGAGCATGTCTCGCATGAACTCGCACACGGTCTCCTCGTCATCGATCACCAGCACGTGTCCCTGTAACCGTGAGCGCGGGGCTGCCCCGTGGCTGTTGTCGCACCCCGGAATCGGTGCCTCCACCGACATCCGCTGCATGGCCGGGAACAGCACCCGGAAACGAGCGCCGTGGCCGGGGCTGGTTTCCACCACGACGTGTCCTCCGGGCTCGTGCACGATGCCGTGGACTGTCGAAAGCCCCATCCCACTGCCCTTTCCGACTTCCTTGGTCGTATAAAACGGCTCGAACATGCGGTCGAGAACCTCCTGCGTGATTCCGGGCCCATTGTCTTCGACGCGCAGTTCGACAAAATCGCCGCCGAAACTCTGGCGGCACGACGCGCAGGTCATTTCCTTCACGCTGCTCTGATCGACCGCGACGTGGATTGTTCCGACGCCGTCCATCGCGTCGCGCGCATTGATCCCGAGATTGAGCAGCACCTGATCGATGTGAACAGGATCCAGCAGCACGGCGGACACTTCCCGGCCGAGATCCGCATCGATCTCCACGGTGGATGGGAGCGAGGACCTCAGTAGCCTCACCGCCTCCTTGACGAGTGGCGGCAGCAAAAGCGGCCGCCGCTCCCCTCTCTGCCCGCGACTGAAAGTAAGCATCTGCTGGATCAGGTCCCGCGCCCGCCGGCATGACAGATGGGCCTGCTCGAGATACTTGGCGAGACGGGGATCGCCTAGCTCGGCCTGACGTTCCGCTGCCAACACCACGTAGCCCATTATGCTCGTGAGAAGATTGTTGAAATCGTGCGCGATGCCCCCCGTCAAATGGCCGATGGCTTCCATCTTCTGGGCCTGGCGCAACTGCGCCTCAAGACGCACGCGCTCCTGCTCCGCGTGCTTGCGGCTCGTGATATCGCGCAAAATGCCCAGCACATGAGGCTCGCCTCGATACTGCATCGGCACGAGATGCACTTCGAATTGATATGACGTGCCGTCTTTGCGGACGCCCTCGCCCGCGATGCTGGCCGCTTCGCCCGCGAGGACCCTGCGCTGAAGCGCTCTTGCGTGCTCGCGTTGCCCGATCGGCATCGTGAGAACCTTGTCGGTACCCGAAATTTCTTCCCGGGCATAGCCGGTGATCGCGAGAAATGCCGGATTCACATCCACGACACGGAACTTCGCGTCACGCAGCAGAAGCCCGTCCGCCGACGCGTTGAAAATACCGCGATACTGTTCCTCGCTCTCCCTCAACGCGACCTCCGCGAGCTTGCGGTCCGTGATCTCGCGACTAAACGCGAGGACGCGTTTCGTGCCGGCGATGACCGTGCTTCTGAGACATACCTCGTCCCAATGGAGACTCCCGTCCTTGTTCCGGCGATGCCACTCGAAGCGCAACACTCCCCCGCCCTTCGCCTTGCCGATCAGGCGCGCAGCCTCCTCCGCCGTATAGGGATGCACGTTCGAGCTGATGCCGGCCACGGATAGCTTCAACATCTCATCATAGGTATAGCCGTAAGCCGCGCACGCCTTAGGGTTGACGTCGACGATCGCGCCGGTGTCCCAGTCATGAATGAAAATCGCGTCCTCGCTCGCTTCAAAGATTGCCCGGTAACTCGCCTCTGACGCGCGGAGCGCTTGCTCCGCATGCAAACGCTCCAGTTCGGCGGCTGCGCGCACGGAGAAAATTTTAAGGATGGACTCGATAAACTCGGTTTCGGACATCGGCTTGCGCGACACGGCCGAAATCAGGCCTAGCGGCTTGCCGTCCGAGCCGCTGAGCGGGAACCCGGCATAACTTTCAAACCCGAGCCGTGCGAAATCCAGGTCTACCGGAAACGCCGCGCGGAGACCTGAGGGATAGACGCGGAAGGCCTGCCCGACCACGGTCTCGCACGGTGTGCCGGCAATCGGGTATTCGAAGTTTTCCCTGATTTTGCCGTCCAGGAAGAATGCGAGCACGTGCATGGTACGGGAATCCTCCTCGCTCGGCACGGCGATAAACGCGCAGTCGAGCTTGAGGGTGGTGGCGAGATATCGCACCAGTTCCTGAAAAACCGTAGATCCCTGCGCGCTCGATACGGCGAGCGCCGCGCTGCGCAAGGCGTCCTCGATCCGCTTGCGATCCGAGATGTCAGTCGCTATGCCGCAGACGGCATAGGGTGTTCCGTCCGGGTCGAACAGCGGAAACTTGAACGAATGAAACGTTTTCTGCTTGCCACCGAAGGCGTCGGTGACCTCGAACTCGATCGCCTGCCGTTGCTCGAGGACCTTGAGATCACTGCGCCGGAGGCGTTCGGCAAGTTCAGGCCTCCACAGATCGCGATCGGTGCGCCCTACGATCTCGTGCGCCGCCTTGCGCACCGCACGCTCCATTTCGCGGTTGGCGAAGATGTACCGTCCCTCACGGTCTTTGGCGAAAATGAGTGCCTTCGTATTGTCCAGGACATGTCGCAGACGAGCTTCGCTCTCCTCACGCGCCCAGCCCGTGCCCCGCAGCTGCGAAAGGTCGTGGATATGCGCGACAAGCCGTCTCGCACCGGAGAGGGAGTACATGCTCAAATGCATCAGCGTGTGCACCGCGTTGCTGTCGCGGGTGCGTAACTGCCATTGGAACCACTGCGGCATCCCCCCCCGGGCCGCGTGCTCCCGACGCTGCCAGCGCTCCGAGGAAAGCGCTCCATCCGGCTGGATCTCCGGTGATAGGTCCAGGAGGGATCGTCCGATCAACTCGTTGCGGCCGACTCCGAGCACCCGGCAGGCTGTCTTGTTGCAGTCCTCAACCGCGCGACCCAGAACAATCACACCGTGTGTCGTTGTCGCATCGAGATCAGGGCCGGAAGGCTGACTTGAAATCATGGGCGGCAGGCAAGTAAAAGGATTACGTGACGCGAGTATAGACACCGTTCCGGACGGCTGGCGTGACTGTTACAAGACTGAAACAATCGAGTCCCGGCCGCCGGAAGGAGCAGGGTCAGGGACAGCTGGGGATGAACATGTAACCGGCACCGCGCACCGTTCGTATCGCCTGGGGGTTATCGGGGTCCGATTCAATCTTGCGCCGCAGCCGGGCGATGCGGATGTCGATCGAACGATCGAACGGCTCCCACTCCCGGTTGCGCGTCGAGGTGAGAATCTGGTCCCGGGACAGGACCTTGTGGGGGTGCTCGACAAATATTTTCAGGAGCTCGAACTCCATCGCGGTCATCGGCACTTCCCGCCCGTCGCTGTCGAAGAGCTGGTGCGAGGCGAGGTCCAGCAGGCAGCGGCCTACCGCGATGCGCTCGGAAGCGCGCGGACCGGATGCCGGGGCTGCCGGCGGCGCCTGGATCCGGCGCATTACGCTCCTCAGGCGCGCCAGCAGCTCCCGAGGATCGAAGGGTTTTGCGAGATAATCGTCGGCCCCGATTTCGAGACCCACGACGCGGTCCACCACGGCCCCAGCGGCCGTGACCATGATAATGCCGACGTCGTAGCGTTCGCGCAGGTAGCGCGCAAGCGTCAGCCCGTCTTCTCCCGGTAGTCTCACGTCGAGCAGCACCACGTCGGGCAGGCTGCGCTCGATCTCGGTGCGCATCGCCGCACCGCCATCCGCCTGCGCGACCGTGTAGCCGTGCTCCGACAGGTACTCCGCGACCATTCGGCGCACGTCGGCGTCGTCTTCCACGATCAGCACGTATCCGCTTGACATATATCAGTCACATCCCCCTCCTATTATAGCCTGCGGACCCGAGATACACATGGATACAAATTGTTTCGGGATCGAAATCAGGCGAAAACGTCGGATCCATAAACTGCACAGCACATTGCAGCAAGCCATGGAGCGCATCTTGGAACCACTCGTCCAGCTCATTGAGCAATACGGCCTGCTCCTGGTGTGGAGCAACGTCTTCTTCGCGCAAGCGGGTCTGCCCATGCCCGCGGTGCCGGCGTTGCTTGTTGCCGGCGCTTTTGCAGCGCGCAATGAATTCTCCTGGATGGCGCTCTTGTCCGGCTCCGTGGCCGCTTCGCTGGTCGCGGATTATTTGTGGTACCTCACCGGCGTGCGATTCGGAGACCGGGCGTTGCAGCGCGTCTACCGGATACTCTCATTGCCGGAGTCGACGGCGCGGCGGATCGAGACCATCGTAGCCCGCTGGGGAACCTGCTCGTTGCTGATCGCGAAGTTCATACCGGGTTTCGGTCTGGTCGCCCCACCACTTGCAGGGACGATCCGCATCCACCCGTTGACTTTTCTCGTCGTGGACGGACTGGGCGCGGCACTGTGGGCAGGTGTGCCGATCGCCCTGGGTACGTATTACCAGTACGCCGTGCATGACGTGCTCGCTGCCGTGAACCGTCAAATTGCCTGTGTCGGGGTGCTGCTGGCCACGGTGTCACTCGCCATTGCCGCCATTTGGTGGACGCGCCGCCATGCATGACGCGCACACCGCGTCGCAGGTAAAGGCCGCGGATACACATCGATACAAAGTGTTTCGCAACAGACATCAACCGATTACCTCTGCACGTTACGATGTCAGCCGTCAATCACGAGGAGAAGCTACCATGAGCGCGTATAGCAACGACGACATATTCCTGGCCCCGGAAAGCATCATCGCCGATCTTCTCGTGATGACCTCCATCCGCGAAGACCACGCAATGGACGACCCTGACGATGCCGCGATCCCCGCGGCCGCCTTCAACGCCGACGAGGTGGAAGCCTGGGGCCGCGAGGCGGCGCACCCGTGCGATTCCGGGGTGGAGTAAGCCCACTGATCCCTTTTTTACCGACGTGCCAACAAGGAGGCAATCATGCAAGCGACACAGCAGCAAACCGATGCAAGGCGCTACGCCAAGTGCGTGGAGGTTTCGAAACGCATCCGGTTCGACATCGACCGCGATGTCATACGCGCACGCAAGCTGGATTTTTCGAAGAAGTTTCTGCCCGACGGCATCTCCAAGGTGGATCGCCTCGCGTTCCTGGGCGCAGACGAGCGCCGGCTGTTCAGCCAGATTCAAGGGCGCACGTACGCGAACATGTTCGGCCTCGTCGAGCGCTTCATCAGCGCCAAGGTGCTCGAAGTGAGCCGCGATCACTGGCTGGGCGACCAGACTGCGCTCGAGGCGCTGGTACGCTTCACCGATGAGGAGATCAAGCACCAGGAATTGTTCCGGCGCATGGAGCGGATGACAGCCGAAGGGATGCCTGCCGGTTATAAATTCCTCCCGCAGCCCAACGATGTTGCTTCGCTGGTCCTGGGCAAATCGACGTGGGCGGTGCTCGCGTTGATCTGCCACATCGAGCTGTTCGTGCTCGCGCATTACCACCAGAGCATCGAACCGGATTCCGATTCGTCCGAGTTGTGGAAGGATGTCTTCCTGTTCCACGCGCGCGAGGAATCGCAGCATGCAATTCTCGACGAGCTGGAGTGGGGGCGCGAGAATGCGAAGCTCACGGCGGCCGAGCGCGATCAAGGGGTCACCGACCTGATCGAACTCGTCGGTGCGGTGGACGGCCTCCTGCAGCTACAGGCGAAGGCCGATGGCGACTACTTCTTCACGTTGTGCAAGCGGCCCTTGACGCCCGCGCAGATCGACGAGGTTCGTGCCACCATCCTCTACGCTTACCGGTGGCAGTACATCATATCGGGCGTTCAGGATCCACGCTTCGCTGGAATCCTCGGCAACATGATCACCGAGGCCCAGGCAAAACGAATCGGCGATGCTCTCGGTCCGATCGTCAACGCACACTGAACCGTCGACTCGGTACACCCATCAGAACCGGAGCTGCAAACCCGCGCCTGCGGCTGCTCGCCACATGTTCACCTGCGGCGGGCAGTCTCGGGAGCGGACTTAGGAGATTCCCGTGACACCATGCAATAGCAAAGTCGGTTGGCGGTACTGGCTCGCCATGGATGCCTTGTTGGCCATCGGACTGTCCGGACTCGAGCCGCTGGCTTTGCATGCGTGCCTGGCTTTGGGCGGCGCGCAGAGTATCCATTACCTGTTTCGCGAACGCCGCCTCATGGCTTTCCCAGTCCAAGTCCGCCTTGCGTACTTCGGGCTGCTGCTGGTCGGATACTGGCATCTCGTTGCTTTTGTCCACTGGATCCAACTCGTCGGCACCACCGCATTTCTTGTCTTCGACTACTGCCCGCTCGCGCGACTGCTCTCGCTCGCACCGTGGAACCGTCGCCATCCGCTGACCCCAACGCTCGTATGGCGGACGTTTGTATCGCCGCCTGTGCCGGGGAGCCTATTGCAGGGCGCTCCCGGAACATCGAAACATCCATTTGATCCTCGGCACCAATCCATCTCTTGAAGAAGAAACGCAATGCTGAAGCTCAACAAAGTTTCCGTCCTCATGGCCAGTCTCTTCGCGATCAATTCGCTCTCGCAACGTTACCCGAAAACCTGGTCACTGCGACGGCACCGTCCCGCGACGACGGACAGGTCACCCGAACGGCCTGCCCAAAAACGGCTATGTTGTCTATCCCGAAGCGAGCCACGTCATTTACCCGCACAGGGTTTGCGTGTTCGACCGCCAGTTGAACCACGTCCTGCAACCGGCACGAAACCCTTTACGGCGCCCGCGGCGGGCCTGGGGACAACGCCTCGAGCTTTACGGATCCCTCGCTGATGGAACAGCCGGTACCAAACAGAGGTCTATCGGCCGCTTGATCGGGCCTTGACGGTCCCTTCGAGCAGCAGTGACCTCGGAGTGTAATGCGAGGCCAAAATCCGCATTGCCAGTGGCCCAGAGAACAGAGCTTACCCATTTGATTACATTTATGTTTTTACAAACGTCTCGCGCCGTGGGCACTTGCCATGCCGGCCAGCGGTCCAACAGAAAGAACGATGAAGACGAGCGAGCGGGACGGCGCTGCCCACACGCGTTTCTCGTGTCCCGTTCGGCGCGCCAATGGACTGAGGACAATGTCAGGAATTCGGAAGGCATTGGTCATAGTCATCGCAGTATTGTTCGGTGCGCTGGCGCTGGGCACGCTGACGCTCGCGTTGTTCGATTGGAACCTCGCCCGCGGCTGGATCGCGGTTCAGGTCAAAAGTAAGACCGGCCGCGATCTGACGATCGACGGCAACCTCCGCGTCCACCCCTTTTCGCTCAATCCGCGCGTCAGCGCCGAGCGCGTGACGCTCGGCAACGCGGAGTGGGGCGAGCGCAGACCGATGCTAACCGCCGATCGAGTCGAATTTTCCATCAGTCTTCCCGATTTGATGGAGGGACGCGTCGTATTTCCCGCAGTGAGCCTCCAGGCGCCGGCAGGTCTGTTGCAGCGCGACCGCGAAGGGCGGCGCAACTGGATCCTCAACCCCGCCGAGGAAAAAACCGCCGCGTCGCCGCGGATCATGAGACTCCAGGTCGACGCCGGACAGTTCGAATTCCGGGATGGCATCTCGAATACCGCGGTTACCGCCCGCGTCAACACCGTCGACGGCGAGCAATACGGCATCGCATTCACCGTCGCTGGCCGCGCTGTCGGCATTCCTCTCACCGCAAGTGGCATGGGCGGCGGGCTGCTCACGCTGCTCGACGAAAACACGCCGTATCCGATCCGGGTGAAATCGACGGTCGGCACCACGTCGATCGACGCCGAGGGCATCGTCCACGGCATCGCCACGCTCGGCGTCGTCGACGCGAAATTCACGATCGCCGGCAAGAATCTGGCGCTGCTTTCGGACCCGCTGCACATCGCGCTGCCGCCAACCGCTCCATACCGGCTTACCGGGCATCTCAGCCGGCGCGGCAGCGTCTGGCAATTCGAACGTTTCCGCGGCACCGTCGGCGGTAGCGACCTCGCCGGCAATTTCAGCGTCGACACCGCACCGGCGCGCCCGCTGCTGCGCGGTACGCTGACGTCGTCGCTTCTCAATGTCGCGGACCTCGGCGGCTTCATCGGAGCGGGGTCGGGTGTGGAGGCGTCTGCCGCTCCCGGGCGGGTATTGCCGCATGCCAGATTCGATCTGGAAAAACTGCGCCGCGTCGACGCCGACGTCAATTTCTCCGCGCGACGCTTCACCAACCGCGATACCCTCCCGCTCGACGATCTCAAGGCGCGCCTCACGCTGAAGGACGGCATCGCGCAGCTCACGCCGATCGATTTCGGCGTCGCCGGCGGCCATATGCGGTCGATCGTGCGGCTCGATGCGCGTGAGCCTCAGATCAAGGCCAGCGTCGACACCGCGTTCCAGCGTCTGCACATCAACCGTCTCGTCCCGCGCGCGGAGGTCCTTGAATCCGCGCTGGGAACCATCGACGGCAACGCCCGCCTCGCGGGCAGAGGGAATTCCGTCGCCGACATGCTCGGCACCGCGGATGGGCGGGTCGCCCTGGTGTCCGCCGGCGGAAACATCAGCAATCTGTTGCTGGCATTTGCCGGCGCGAATGGGGCGAAGATCCTGCAGCTGCTGGTGCTCGGCGACCGCGAGGCGGCGCTGCATTGCGGGGCAGTCGCATTCAACGTCAAGCAGGGGCTGATGTCGAGCGACGTCATGGTCATCGATACCAGCGACACCAACATCGTGGGCTCGGGCAACGTCAGCCTGCGCGACGAGATGCTCAACCTCACGCTCCATCCGCTGCCCAAGAAGCCGAGCCTACTGTCACTGCGCGGGCCGTTGCATCTCACTGGCACTTTCCATGATCCCGGCATCGGGCTCGACAAGCCCACGGTATCCCTGCGCGCGGGCGGCGCGCTGCTGCTCGGGCTCATCAACCCGCTTGCCGCGCTGTTGCCGCTGATCGAGACCGGTCCCGGCAAAGACAGTGATTGCGCTCAGCTCACCACATCGCTCGCCGCCGCTGCGCGCGAAATCGAACAAGGCGCGACCGGGCCGCGCCGCATGCGCGGAGGATGACGGCGGGAAAACCGGCGACAAGCCGCGTCTCGTCCGTGCGATTCCCGGACCGCTACAGCCAACCCGCCCTGCGGAAACGGAAGAACAGATAGGCATCGATTCCTCCCATCACGGCAAGCGTGGCCGGGTAGCCGAATGCCCATTTCAGTTCCGGCATGTACTCGAAGTTCATGCCGTAGACGCCGGCGATCATGGTCGGCACCGCGACCAGCGCCGCGTAGGCCGCGAGCCGCTTGGTGGTTTCGTTCTCCTGCAACGTGATCAGCGACAGGTTCACGGAAATCGC
>Ga0153916_10002679_pt1 | contig 13024 bp, 7 predicted proteins | sample Opewatmetagenome_FD_109642 | JGI IMG/M metagenome (GOLD analysis project Ga0153916, IMG submission 109642) | Freshwater wetland microbial communities from Ohio, USA - Open water 3 Core 3 Depth 4 metaG | ecosystem: Environmental > Aquatic > Freshwater > Wetlands | place: USA: Ohio, Lake Erie, Old...
GCCGGTCGAGCGCCTGCCGCAGGGCCGCCTCGGCGATGTCCCACGCCGCGTCGCCGCCGATCTTCTTGGCGGGCCGGGTGGCGAGATCGAGCCGGTACTCGAAGCCGAACGTCCGACGGAGCACGAGATCGGTGAGATCGAGCAGATCGTAGATCTCGTCCTCGATCTGGTCTTCGCGGCAGAAGATGTGCGCGTCGTCCATCGTGAGGCCGCGCACCCGCAGCAGCCCGTGCAGCGTGCCCGACAGCTCGTTGCGGTACACGTTGGCCACTTCGGCGAGCCTGAGCGGCAGGTCGCGATACGAGCGCTGCTGGGCCGCGTAGATCAGCGTGTGCATCGGGCAGTTCATCGGCTTGGTGCGGTAGCGTACGTTGGCCGCTTCGCCCTCGCCCGCCGCCATCGCCGGGAACTGGTTGTGGGCATACAGCGGCAGATGTCCCGACCGGATGAACAGATCTTCTCGCGTGACGTGCGGCGTGTACACCAGCTGGTAGCCGCGCCGCAGCACCTCGTCCTCGATGAACCGGCGCAGCTCGAACTGGATGGTCGCCCCACGCGGGTGCCACAGGATGAGCCCCGGGCCGACCTCCTCCTGGATGCTGAACAGGTCGAGCTGGCGGCCCAGGACGCGATGGTCGCGCTTCTCCGCTTCCGCGAGGCGGTGCAGGTAGGCGTCGAGATCGGCCTTGGTGAGCCACGCCGTGCCGTAGATGCGCTGCAGCATCTGCCGGCGGGAATCGCCGCGCCAGTAGGCGCCGGCGGCGTGCAGCAGGTGGAAGTGCTTCAGCCGGCCGGTGCTCGGCAGGTGCGGCCCGCGGCACAGGTCGGTGAACGGGCCGTCGCTGTAGACGGTGATGACCTCGTCCTCGCCCAGCTCCGCCAGCCGCTCCAGCTTCAGCGGATCGTCCCGGAACCGGCGGCCCGCCTCGGCGCGGTCCACCTCCTCCCGCACGAATCGGTAGTCGGCGGCGGCGACCTCGCGCATCCGCGCCTCGATCGTCTGCAGGTCATCCGGCGTGAACGGCCGCGGCACCTCGAAGTCGTAGTAGAACCCGTCCTCGATCGCCGGCCCGAAGCCGATCTTCGCCTCCGGGAACAGCTGCCGGACGGCCGTCGCGAGCACATGGGCGGCCGAATGCCGCAGCACCTCGAGCGCGGCCGGGTCCTGCTCCGTGATGATCTCCACACGACCATCCGCCCGCAGCGGACGATCGAGATCCCAGATCGCGTCGTTTACCCGCGCGGCCAGCGCCGCCTGCGCGAGCCGCGGCCCGATCCCCTCCGCAATCGCCCGCGCCGTCGTGCCGCTCGGCGCGGCGCGCTGCGTTCCATCGGGCAGTGTGATCCGAATATCCACCGGCATTCCACCTCAGTGTAGGCCGCGCGCGTCCGTTGCTTTAGCCTGGATGTTTGGCGATCCTTCTGGACGCGACGACCTCGAATTGTAGTCACCCCCGAGTGGGGATGCCACAGGAGAATGCGTGACGCAGCGTGACGAGCGGCCGGGCGCCCTAAGCTTGGCCCTCATGGGGACGGTGGGCTTCGCGCTCGGGGTGCTCGGCGGCATGCTGCTCGGCGGGTCGGTGGGGCCGCTGCACGCCGAGCGCGTGCGCGGCGCCCTCAGCCGGCTGCGGGGCAATCACGACCGGTCGGCCCAGCCGGAGAAGCTCGAACGCGCGGTGCGCGAGGCGCTGCGCGACGACGAGGCGACCCGCGACCTCGATCTCGAGGTGCACGTGGTCGGGCCGGGGCTGATCGAGCTCACGGGCGTGGCGTCCGATGCGCTCGTCCGGCGCGCCGCCGCCGACATCGCACGCGCCGTCCCGGGGACGGACGTGGTGGTGAACCGCATCCTCCTCCGCGGCACGGACTTCCCTCGGCAGCCGGTCCCCCCGGGACCCGCCCGCGGCTAGCAGCCCGCCGGCCCCCGAGTCCGACCGCATGCGCAGCCGACAACTCGCTCCGCAATTCGACCCGAGCGCCATCGAGGCCGCGATCTACCGTCGCTGGCTCGCGGCCGGCGTGTTCGCCCCCGACGAACGCGCGCCGGGGACGCCGTACGTCATCGTGATCCCGCCGCCCAACGTCACCGACCGGCTGCACATGGGCCATGGGCTCAACAACACGATCCAGGACGCGCTGATCCGGTTCCACCGGATGCGCGGGCGCCGGACCCTGTGGCTGCCGGGAACCGACCACGCCGGGATCGCCACCCAGAACGTCGTCGAGCGGTTGATCGGCCGGGAGGGCTCCGACCGGCACGCGCTCGGCCGCGACGCGTTCGTCGAGCGCACGTGGCAGTACGTCCGGGACACGGGCGGCACGATTCTCGAGCAGCTCAAGGCGCTGGGCGCGTCGTGCGACTGGACGCGCACCCGGTTCACGCTCGATGACAAGTACTCGGCGGCGGTACGCCTGGTGTTCGTGTCGCTGTATCGCGACGGGCTGATCTACCGCGGCCACCGGGTGATTCACTGGTGCCCGCGATGCCACACGTCGCTGTCCGACGAGGAAGCGGAGTTCGAGGACACGGACGGGAAGCTGTATTACATCCGGTACCGACTCATCCCCGCCGCCCCTGCCGCTTCTGCCCCCTCTGCCGCTGGGGCGGCAGGGGCGGCAGGAGCGGCAGGGGCGGCAGAGGGGGTGGTGGTGGCGACCACCCGCCCCGAGACCATGTTCGGCGACATCGCGGTGGTGCATCACCCGGACGACGACCGGTTCGCGGGGCTCGCCGGACGATCGGTCGAGATTCCGCTGAGCGGCATCCACATCCCGATCGGGACCAACTCGGCGGTCGAGCGCGAGTTCGGCACCGGGCTGCTCAAGATCACGCCGGCGCACGACGCCAACGACTTCGAGATCGCCCGCGCCCTGGACCCGGACGGCGAGATGCCGGTCATCATGGAGCCCGACGGACGCATGGCGAGCACCGAGCGCGTGCCCGTGGCGCTGCGCGGGATGGACCGGTTCGCGGCCCGGGACCGGATCGTCGCGCTGCTCGAGGCCGGCGGCCAGCTGCTCAAGGTCGAGCCGCACCGGCACGCGGTGCGCCACTGCTACCGCTGCCACACCGTCGTCGAGCCGCGGCTCTCCGACCAGTGGTTCGTCCGGATGAAGCCGCTGGCGGCGCCGGCGCTCGCGGCGTATCGCGCCGGCGGGCTGCGGTTCGTGCCTGAGCGCTGGGGCGCGGTGTACGAGCGCTGGCTCGTGGAGCTCAGGGACTGGAACATCTCGCGGCAGCTGTGGTGGGGCCATCGCATCCCGGCGTGGTACTGCATGCGCGAGGGCTGCGACCACATCACGGTCGCGGAGACCGACGTGACGGCGTGCGGCCGCTGCGGCGGCCCGGTCCGGCAGGACGAGGACGTGCTCGACACGTGGTTCTCGTCGTGGCTCTGGCCGTTCGCGACGCTGGGCTGGCCCGAGCGCACCCCCGACCTGGCGACGTTCTACCCCGGCCACACGCTGGTCACGGCTCCGGACATCATTTTCTTCTGGGTCTCGCGGATGGTGATGGCCGGGTATCACTTCTTGGGCGAGCGCCCGTTCGACACGGTGTTCCTGCACGGCGTCGTGCGCGACACGCAGCATCGCAAGATGTCCAAGTCGCTGGGGAACGGGATCGACCCGCTGGAGGTGGTCCGGCGGTTCGGCGCGGACGCGCTGCGCTACACCGTGCTGGCGGGCTCGGCAGTCGGCAGCGACGTGATGCTCGACCCGAATGATCTCGAGACGAGCTTCGCCGCCGGGCGCAACTTCGCCAACAAGGTGTGGAATATCGGCCGCTTTATCCTGGCGAGCCTGGGCGACACGACGCCCCGGCTCGGCACGGTCGATCCGGCGCGGCTCGAGCTGGCGGACCGGTGGATCCTGTCGCGCTGCCAGCGCGCCGTGGCCGAGACGACGGCGGCGCTGGACGACTTCCACCTGAGTGACGCCGCGACCGGCATCTACCATTTCGTCTGGGACGACCTGGCGGACTGGTACCTGGAGCAGGTGAAGCCGCGGCTCTACGGCGACGTGCCCGGCGGCGACGACGCGCGCGCGGTGCTCGCGCACGTGTTCGAGACGGTGCTGCGGCTGCTCCATCCCGCGATGTCGTTCCTGAGCGAGGAGCTGTGGTCCCACCTGCCCGGGGCGCGCGAGCCGCTGCTGGCGGCCGCGCGTTGGCCGGAGCCCGACGGCGCGTGGCTCGATCCCGAAGCGGAGGCGCGGTTCGCCAGCGTCCAGGCGCTGGTCGCCGCCGTGCGGAACATCCGCGCCGAATACGGCGTGGCGCCGGGGCGGACGGTGCGGACCTTCGTGGCGCCCGCCACGCTCGCCGCCGCCGAGGCGTTCAACGCCGAGGAGCGGACGATCGAGCGGCTGGCCAAGATCTCGGCGCTCGGCCGCGCGGTCCCGGACGCGGGAGTCGGCGCGCACGCCGTCCTGCCCGACGGGTCGGCGGTGTTCGTCCCGCTCGGCGACGCGATCGACGTCGCCAAGGAGTGCGGGCGGCTGCGTCAGGAACTCGAGCGCGTGGACCGCTTGCTGGCCGGCGTCGCCGGCCGCCTGCGCGACGCGCGGTTCATGAGCCAGGCCCCCGTGGACGTCGTCGAGCGGGAACGGGCAAAGGAGAGGACGTGGCGGGAGCAACGCGCAACGCTCGCCGACAAGCTCCGCGTCTTGGGCTGCTAGTCCTCGCGGCGGCGTGCGCGGCGGCTCAGGAACCGCCGGGCGGTCCTCCCGACGTCACGCCGCCGGCGTTGGTTGCCGTGCGGCCGGACTCGGCGGCCGTGTTGCCGGGCTACCGCGATCCCGCCGTGTTCACGTTCGACGAAGTGATCAACGAGCGCTCCGGCGGGCGGCTCGAGGACCTGTTCCTCATCTCTCCGCGCCCCGAGCGGGTCACCGCCTCGTGGAAGCGGACCCGCGTCGAGGTCCGACCCGCGGGGGGTTGGCGGCCGAACGCGGTGTACCGCGTCACCCTACTCCCCGGCATCACCGATCTCCGCAGCAACCGGATGCGCACCGGCAGCGAGCTGATCTTCTCCACCGGCATCCCGATTCCCCACACGCGGGTGGCCGGCACAGTGATCAACTGGGCCGCGGGACGCATCGGAATCGGCGCCCTGGTCGAAGCCATTGGACCGGACTCGGCGGTCTACTACACGAAGGCGGATTCCGCCGGCGACTTCGTGCTGCGCGCCCTTCCGGTGGGAAGCTACGCGCTGATCGCCACCATCGACGACAACAACAACCGCCAGCGCGACCGGCGTGAGGCGTTCGATTCCCTGCCGTTGCGGGTGGACACGACGGCCGCCGACTCGACGGCGCTGCTCGATCTCTGGGCGTTCGTCCACGACACCGTGGGGCCGGCCCTCACGACCGTATCGCGCCAAGACAGCATCACGGCACGCCTGGAGTTTGGCCAGAAGCTCCGTCCGGGTGAACCGGCGCCGGACGCGGTGACGGCGCGGCTGCTCCCCGACTCGACGCCCGTCGCCGTCGTGGCGGTGTGGACCCCGGCCACGTACGACTCGGTGCATGCGGCGGAGACGCCGCGCGACACGAGCGTGGCCCCCGGCGACACGACCCGGGCCCGACGCGACACCGCCGCCGCGCCACGCGATACGGCGGCCCGCCCGCCGCGGGGCGGCGTCGGGCCGCGGCGCGCGTTCGGGCAACCCGAGCCCAAGCCGGCGGCGGCGGATACGGGACGCAGCGCGCGGCTGCTCAAGCAGCGCCCGGCCCTGATCGACGTGTGGATGGTGCGACTCGCCGAGCCGCTCGCGCGGGGCGGGCGCTATCTGTTCGAGGCGCGCGCCGCCAACGTGAACGGCGTCACCGCCGTGGCGCGCGCCGTGCTGGCGGTCCCGGACTCGACCGCCGCGGCCGCCCGACGCCCGTGACCGATCCGCGCCGCCGCCTGCCCGCGGTTCACGTCCTGCTCGCAGACGCCGAGCGGGCGGGGCTCGGCACCACCGTGCCGCGCGTGGCGCTCGCCGACGCGGTGCGGGCGGCGCTGGACATGGCGCGGGCCGGCGGCGGCGTGCCGCCGGCCGACGGGTGGATCGCGGCGGTCCGCCACCACCTGACCACGCGCGAGCGTCCGTCCCTCGCCCGTGCGCTCAACGCGACCGGCGTGGTGCTTCACACCAATCTTGGCCGGGCCCCGCTCGCGGTGGCGGCGGTGCGGGCGGTGGAGCAGGCGTTGGGCTACAGCACGCTCGAGCTCGCGGTGGCGGACGGCGAGCGCGGCTCGCGGCAGGACCATACCCGCCGCCTCCTGACCGAGCTCACGGGTGCCGAGGAGGCGCTCGTCGTCAACAACGCGGCGGCGGCGGTGTTGCTCGCGCTCACTGCGCTCGGCGCGGGTGGCGAGACGATCGTCTCGCGCGGCGAGCTGGTGGAGATTGGCGGCGGGTTCCGCATCCCGGAGATCCTCGCCAAGAGTGGCAGCACGCTGGTCGAGGTCGGCACGACGAACCGCACGCGGCTGGCCGACTACACGCAGGCGCTCGGCGAGCGCACGCGCTGCGCGCTCAAGGTCCACCGGTCGAACTTCACGCTCACCGGCTTCGTGGCCGAGGTGGCGGTCGGCGACCTCGTCGCGGCGCTGGCGCCGCGCGGCCTGCCGGTGGTGCACGACGTGGGGAGCGGGCTGCTGCTGGATCTCGCCGCCTGGGGCCTCGACGGGGAGCCGCGGGTCGCGGACAGCGTCGCCGCGGGGGCGCTGGTGGTGTTCTCCGGCGACAAGCTGCTGGGAGGGCCACAGGCGGGGATCATCGTCGGGCCGCGCGCCCTGGTGGAGCGGCTGGCGCGCGACCCGCTGGCACGGGCGCTGCGCCCCGACAAGGTGACGTTCGCGGCGCTCGAAGCGACGCTGGCGCTCTATCGGGACCCGGCGCTGGCGCGGCGTGAGATCCCGGTGCTGCGGATGCTCACCGCCAGCCCGGCGGAGCTCAAGCGTCGGGCGCGCCGCCTCGCGCGGCGGATCCCGGGCGCGGCCACCGTGGCGGGCGAGTCGGCGGTGGGGGGGGGCGCCTTCCCGCACGCCCGGCTTCCCACGACCCTGGTGGCGATCCCGGCGCCGTCCGCCGATACTTTGCTCGCGGCGCTGCGACAGCAGGAGCCGCCGGTCATCGCGCGGGCGGGTGACGGGTGCGTCCTGCTCGACGTGCGCACCCTGGCCGACGACGAGCTGCCGCTGGTCGCGGGCGCGGCGGCACGGGCACTGACGGGGGCGGCGACGATCACGGAGGAACGGACGTGATGCGCATTGCGGTGCTGGCGTCGGGGTCCGGAACCGACCTGCAATCGCTGCTCGACACCTGCCGCCCGCCGGCGGCGGCCGAAGTCGTGCTGGTGCTGAGCAACACGCCGGAGGCCGGCTCGTTCGCGCGGGCCGAGCGCGCGGGTGTGGCAACCCACCGGATCGCCGACCCGGCTGACGGGGCGGCACTGCGGGCGGCGCTCGCCGCCGGGCGGGTGGACCTGGTCGTGCTCGCGGGGTATCTCAAGCTCGTGCCGCGGGACGTGGTGGAGGCGTACGCCGGCCGCATGATCAACATCCACCCCGCCCTGCTGCCGTCGTTCGGCGGGCACGGGATGTACGGCATGCGGGTGCATCAGGCCGTGCTCGCCTCCGGCGCCCGCGTCTCGGGGCCGTCCGTGCACCTCGTCACCCTGGAATACGATCGCGGGCCGATCCTTGCCCAGTGGCCGGTACCGGTCCTGGCGGGCGATACGCCCGAGACGCTGCGCGACCGCGTGCTCGCGGTCGAGCACCAGATTCTGCCGGCGGTGGTGCTGGCGGCGGCGCGCGCCGGCCGGCCCGTCCCGCTCGTGCCCGCGGGCAGCAGCTTCCTGACCACTGATGCGGCGGCCCCGCTCGGCGACCAGCTGATCGCGGGCGCGCCGCGGGCTCCGTAGGGGGATTCATCGTGCCGCGTGCACTGATCTCGGTATACGACAAGTCGGGCATCGTGGAATTCGCGCGGGAGCTCGCCGCGCGCGGCTGGGAGATCGTCTCGACCGGGGGCACGGCCAGATTGCTGGCCGACGCCGGACTCGCCGTGATCCCGATCGAGCGGGTGACGGGGTTCCCCGAGATGATGGACGGGCGGGTGAAGACGCTGCATCCGGCCGTGCACGCGGGCCTGCTCGCGCGGCGTGACGTGCCGGCCCACATGGCGGCCCTCCGGCAGCACGGCATCGCGCCGATCGATCTGGTGGTGGTGAACCTCTATCCGTTCCGCGAGACGATCGCGAGGCCCGGGGTGACCTTCGCGGAGGCGATCGAGCAGATCGACATCGGCGGGCCGAGCATGCTGCGCTCGGCGGCGAAGAACCACGCGTCCGTGCTCGTGGTCGTCGACCCTGCCGACTACCGCCGCGTGATCGCGGCGCTGGACGCCGGCGCGCCCGATCCCGCGCTGCACCGCGACCTGGCCGCGAAAGTGTTCCTCCACACGTCGGCCTACGACGGCGCGATCGCGGGGTATCTCGGGGCGGGCGACGGCGACGCGCTGCCGCCGTACCTCTCCCTGCCGCTCACGCGCATGATGCCGCTCCGCTACGGCGAGAATCCGGCACAGCGCGCGGCGCTGTACCGCACCGGGGAGCCGGGCGGGATCGGCGACCTCAAGCAGCTCCACGGCAAGGAGCTGTCGTTCAACAACCTGCTCGACCTCGAGGGTGCGCTGCTCGCGATCGAGCCGTGGCCCGACCGGCCGGTGTGCGCCATCCTCAAGCACACGACGCCGTGCGGCATCGCCCTCGCCAAGACCGCCGCCGAGGCGTACCGGCGGGCCCTCGCAACGGATCCCACATCGGCGTTCGGCTCGGTGATCGCCTTCAACACGGTGGTGGACGCGGAGACCGCGCAGGCGATGCACGAGCTGTTCGTCGAGCTGGTGGTGGCGCCGCACATCCGCGCGGATGCGCTGGAGATCTTCCGCAAGAAGAAGAACCTGCGCGTGATCGAGCTACCGCTCGGCAGCGCGGTGCCCGCCGCGCTCGACTTCAAGCGCGTGCGGGGCGGCATGCTGGTGCAGGACCGGTTCCGCTTCGTGGCTGACGAGTCGCAGTGGACCGTCGCGACCAAGCGCCGGCCCGGCGAGACCGAGTGGCGCGATCTGCGGTTCGCCTGGGCGGCGGTCGCGAGCGTCAAGTCGAACGCCATCCTGCTCGCCCGCGAGGAGGCGGCGCTCGGCATCGGCGCCGGCCAGATGAGCCGGGTGGATGCCTCGTTCCTCGCCGTGCACAAGGCGCGGCAGGCCGGCCACGACACGACCGGCGCCGTGCTCGCCTCCGACGCGTTCTTCCCGTTCCCCGACGGGGTGGAAGAAGCGGCTGGGGCCGGCATCCGGGCCATCATCCAGCCGGGCGGCTCGGTGCGCGACCCCGAAGTGATCGCGGCCGCCGACGCCCGCGACATCGCCATGGTGATCACCGGTCGCCGGCAATTCCGACACTAACCCCTGCTCCGATGACGACGACGCGTCCCGCCTCCGCCGACCGGCCACCGTACGGGCTTGCCGCCCTCACGGCGGCCTGCGTGCTCACGATCTACGTCCTCACGATCGCGCCGACCACCCAGTTCTGGGACACGTCGGAGTACATCGCGGCCGCCAAGGGCCTGGGGATCCCGCATCCACCCGGCAACCCGCTGTTCGTGATCATGGCCCACGTGTGGGGCTACCTCCCGCTCGCCGCGAGCTACGGGCTCCGGATCAACCTGTTCAGCGCCGTGATGAGCGCCGCGGCGTCGGGCTTCCTGTTCCTCGTGATCGAGCGCTGGCTGCGGCCGGTCGTCGCCGACCGCTGGCCGCGGATCGCGGTCGCGGTCGCGGGCGTCCTCGTGGGCGCGATGGCGTTCACCGTGTGGAACCAGTCGGTGGTGAACGAGAAGGTGTACACGGTGAGCCTGTTCTCGATCGGGCTGATTCTCTGGCTCACCGTGCGGTGGGCCGACGTCGCGGAGGGCGAGCACCGCGACGGGCTGCTGATCCTGATCGCGTATTTCCTGGCGCTCACGTCCACCAACCACATGATGGGCGTGCTGGTGGCGCCGGCGGTGGGCCTGTACGTGCTGGCGACCGACTGGCGCCAGGTGCTGCGGCCGTGGGTCCTGTTGCTCGGCCTGCTGCTCGCGCTCGCGGTCACCAACCAATGGGCCCTGGTGATCAACGGGCCGGCGGCGGCGCGCGTGCTGGTGATCCTGCTGGTGGCGGGGGCCTTTGCCTACGTCGCGTGGCGCGAGCCGGTCGAGTTCCGGCAGCCGGCGCTCTACCTCGCGATCCTCGCCGTCGTCATCGGCATCTCGCTCAACCTCACGTTCCTGCCGATCCGGGCGGCGCAGTTCCCGGCGATCAACGAGGGCGAGCCCACCAACTGGCAGGCGCTGTGGTCGGTCCTGTCGCGCGAGCAGTACCAGAAGCCGCCGGTGACGCAGCGCATGGCCGACTTCCCGTCGCAGCTCGAAAACTACCTGCAGTACTTCGGGTGGCAGTTCGGCCGTGACTGGGGCGAGCCGGTCCGGCGCGGCCTCGCGGTGGTGTTCGGCGCGTTGGGACTGTCCGGCATGGTCGTGCAGTGGCGCAAGGACCGGCGCGCGGCGCTGGCGATGACGGGCCTGATGCTCACCGTGACGCTGCTGCTGATCTGGTACCTCAACTTCAAGTACGGGTTCTCGATCCGGCCCAACGACTCGGGCCTCGACCACGAGGTGCGCGAGCGGGACTACTTCTACATCGTTTCGTTCCTGCTGTGGGGCGTGTGGGTGGCCCTGGGGCTCGGCGCGCTGTTCGCGAGCCTGCAGCAAACCCTGCGCGCGCGCCTCGCGCCACGCGCGGCGTGGCTCGGGGCCGCCCCGGTCCTGCTGCTCGCGGTCGTGCCGCTCGCCGGCAACCGGCTCACCGCGTCGCGCGCCGGCGAGGCCCTCGCCCGGGACTTCGCGTACGACATGCTGCAATCGGTGGCGCCCTACGCGATCCTGATCACCGCCGGCGACAACGACCTCTTCCCCCTGTGGTACGCCCAGGAGGTGGAGGGCATCCGCCGCGACGTCGTGCTGGTGAACCAGTCGCTGATGAACACCGACTGGCACGTCCGGCAGACGCTGCGGCGCCCGCAACAGCCGTTCGACGTCGAGCACGCGGTCGGCCCGTGGCGCGGCCTGGAGCCGCCGTCGCCGACCAAGCCGGTCCTCAACCTCAGCATGGCCGGGGTGGATTCGCTCCCCCTCATATTCCAGATCGACCGCCGCAGCTCGTTCCGCTTCGGCGACGTGACGGCGGCGCTCGCGCCCGGCGTGTACGAGCGGCAGATCCTGGTGACCTTGATGCTGATCCGCGACAACCTCGGCACGCGGCCGATCTACTTCGCTCGCACCACCGGGGGTACCGGAGATCAGCTCGGCCTGACGCAGTACCTCGTCAGCCAGGGCTTCGCGCGCCGGCTCATGCCCAAGCCGGTCACCGAGAGCGACAGCGTCACATACATCCAGCCGCTGGGGTGGGTCGACCTCAAGCGCTCCGAGGAGCTGCTGTTCGACGTGTACCATCCCGAGAGCGCCGCCCGCGCGCGGCCGCGCGGCTGGATCGACACGCCGTCGGAGAACATCCTCACGCTGTACTACGTGACGTATGCCCTGTTCGGCGAGATCCTGAAACAGGTGGCGGACAGCACGAAGCCGGAGGAGACGCGGCTCGCGAAGGTCTCGAGCGACTTCGCGCAACGCATGCTGATGAACACGAGCTTCCGGGGACGCTGAGTGCAGCGTACAGCGGGCAGCATGTAGCGTGTAGCGGGCAGAATAGCTTTGGGGCTCAAGGAGCGCACCATGCGACCCGTCCTCCAGTTCCTCGGCCCTGATCTCGTGCGGCGCATCGTCGCTGAGGCCCGGACGGTGCTGCGGGAGCTGGGTGTCGAGATTCACAACCCCGGCATCCTGTCCATGCTGTCGGACCACGCCGCCCGGGTGGACGCCGCCACCCAGCGCGCCTTCCTCACCGACGAGATCATCGACCGGGCGCTGCGCACGGCGCCGCACGGCTTTCGACTGTACGACGCGCTCGGCCGCACCGCGCACGACCTGTCCGGCGACCGGGTGCACTTCACTCCGGGCTCGGCGGCGATCTACGTGCTCGATCACGACGCGCACACCACGCGGCCGCCGACGACCGACGACTACGTCGCGTACGCGAAGCTCACGTCCCGGCTCGACCACCTCGCCTTCCAGAGCACCGCCCTCGTCCCCGCCGACGTGCACCAGAACATCTCCGACAGCTTCCGGCTGTACTTGAGCCTGATGCTGGGCGAGAAGCCGGTCGTGACCGGCGCGTTCACGATCGACGCCTTCAACGTGATGCGCGACCTCCAGCTCGCGGTGCGCGGCAGCGCGGCCGCGCTCAGGGAGAAACCGCTCGCGATCTTCTCCTGCTGCCCCACGGCGCCGCTCAAGTGGAGCGACGTCACGTCGCAGAACGTGGTGGACTGCGCGCGCTATTCCATCCCCGTCGAGTATGTCTCGATGCCGCTCAGCGGGTTCGTCGCGCCGGTGACGCTGGTCGGCTCGCTGGTGCAGCACACGGCCGAGACGCTGAGCGGCATCGTGATCAGCCAGCTCACCAACCCCGGCACGCCCGCGCTGTACGGCGGCTCGCCCGCCGCGTTCGACATCCGCTTCGAGACGACCCCGATGGGCGCGGTCGAAACCATGATGATCGAGTGCGGCTACAGCGAGATCGGCAAGTTCCTCGGTTTGCCGACGCAGGCGTACATGGGGCTGAGCGACGCCAAGCTGCTCGACGCGCAGGGCGGCCTCGAGTCGTCCATGGGCGCGACGCTGGCGGCGCTCGCGGGCGTGAACAGCGTCTCGGGCCCCGGCATGCTCGACTTCGAGAGCTGCCTCTCCCTGGAGAAGCTCGTGGTGGACAACGAGATTTGCGGCATGGTGCAGCGGCTGGTGCGCGGCATCGAGCCGAGGGACGACTTCCCCGCCCTGCCGCGGTTCGAGGAGCTGATGAAGGATCAA
>Ga0153916_10002680_pt1 | contig 13021 bp, 11 predicted proteins | sample Opewatmetagenome_FD_109642 | JGI IMG/M metagenome (GOLD analysis project Ga0153916, IMG submission 109642) | Freshwater wetland microbial communities from Ohio, USA - Open water 3 Core 3 Depth 4 metaG | ecosystem: Environmental > Aquatic > Freshwater > Wetlands | place: USA: Ohio, Lake Erie...
CTACAGGCCCGAGAGTGCTCCTTTCCGCGTCGTCACGCGCCGGCATCCGACGGAAGAGGAGTCTCGGGCGCTTGTCTTCGCCTGGCGTGTGGCAAAGCACGTGAAGTCGAACGCCATAGTCTACTCGACCGGCGACCGCACCGTCGGCATCGGCGCGGGACAGATGTCGCGAGTGGATTCCGCACGGATCGCGGCAGTGAAGGCCACGGAATCGGGCCTCTCGCTCCAGGGGACGGCCGTGGGATCCGACGCGTTCTTCCCCTTCCCCGACGCGCTCCTGGAGGTCATCCGCGCGGGAGCGACCGCTGTCGCGCAGCCCGGCGGCTCTATCCATGATGACGAGGTTATACGGGCGGCCGATGAAAAGGGCATCGCCATGGTATTCACGGGAACACGGCATTTCCGCCACTGATGAAAGACCAGAGACACTTTACTCCATAACAGAACGCCCCCGCATGAGCATCTTCTCCTTCTTCTCCGCAGACCTCGCGATCGACCTGGGAACCGCCAATACCCTCATCTACATCAAGGGAAAAGGCATTGTTCTGAACGAGCCATCGATTGTCGCCTTCGACCGAAACACCAAGAAGATCGTGGCCATCGGCCACGAGGCGCAGGAGATGCTCGGCCGGACCCACAGGGACATCCGCACGATCCGTCCGATGAAGGATGGCGTGATTGCCGACTTCGAAATCGCAGAAGGGATGCTCCGCGAGTTCATCAAGAAGATCCACGTCAACTGGATGCCGAGCCGTCGGATCGTCATCTGCGTCCCCAGCGGCGTCACCGAGGTGGAGAAGCGGGCCGTCCGGGACTCGGCCGAACACGCCGGTGCAAAGGAAGTGCACCTGGTGGCTGAGCCCATGGCAGCAGCCATCGGCGTCGGGCTCGACGTCGAGGCCCCTGTGGGGAACATGATTGTCGACATCGGCGGCGGAACCACCGAGATCGCCGTGATCGCCCTATCGGGCATCGTCAACGAGGAATCGATCCGCATCGCCGGCGATGAGATGGATAACGCCGTCATCCAGTTCTTCAAGAAGAACCATAACATCCTGATCGGCGAGCGGACGGCGGAAGCGATCAAGTGCGAAGTGGGCTCGGCAATGCCGCTGAAGGAGGAGATCACGATCCGCGTCAAGGGACGCGACCTCGTGAACGGCATCCCGAAGACCACCGAGGCCAGCTCCGTCGAAATCCGCGAGGCTCTCAACGAACCCGTCTCCCAGATCGTGGAAGCGGTGAAGATCACGCTGGAGCGGACACCGCCCGAGCTCTCCGCCGACATCCTCGACAGGGGAGTGATGCTGAGCGGGGGAGGCGCGCTGCTGCGCGGTCTCGACGAGCGGCTCCGCCTGGAGACCAGCCTCCCCATCCATGTCTCTGAAGATCCCCTCACTGCCGTCGTGCGCGGCACGGGGAAGATCCTGGAGAATCTCGCACGATATTCGAAGGTCCTGATCAAGAGCCGTCGCTACTAGGAATTCGCCGGCGTGAAGCGCCGCCGCGCATATGACCGGAGCAACCGGTTCTGCGCCACGTGAGAGATGATCAAACGACTCTACGATATATTTCGTGCTTTCAAGGAATACCTTCTCGCCGGTTCCCTCATCGCCGTCTCCCTCGCCCTGCTTGCACTGAACGACACCCGGCAGATCCGGAGCATCCGCTCGCACGCCGTCGTCGCCGTCGGCGTGCTGCAGGGCGTCGTCAACACCAACCCCGCCTATTTCAACCTGCGCCAGGAGAACGCGGCGCTGCGGGATATGAATGTGGCTCTGAGCGACGAGGTCAGCCGGCTGCGTGAGGCGCGCCTGGAGAACATCCGGCTCCGCGAGCTGGTGGGGCTCCAGCAGAAGCCCGCCCACCACTACCGCAGCGCGACCGTCGTCGGCAAGTCGCTCCAGCTGCTCCGCAATACGGTCACGCTGGATGTGGGAGAGCGCGACGGGGTGCGCGTGCCGATGCCGATTGTTTCGGAGTCCGGGCTGGTCGGCAAGATCATCTTCACGGAAAGCCGCTACTCCGTGGGACAGATCCTCCTCAACAGGGACGTCCGCGTCAGCGCAAAGGTGCAGCGCAGCCGCGTGGACGGCATTATCCAGTGGGACGGCGGAGAGACCCTCATCCTCCGCAATGTCGCCAAATCCCTGGACGTGCAGCCGGGCGACGTCGTGATCACGTCAGACTACAGCAGCCTGTTCCCCCCCGGCATCAAGATCGGCACGGTGCTGGCGAGCACACTCGCACCGGGCTCCCTGTTCAGGAGCATTGACGTTGCGCCCAGCGTGGATTTTGCACGCCTGGAGGAGGTCTTTGTGGTCCTTTCAACGCCGGACTCCGCGCGCCTTGCGCTCGAAGGGCGCGCGAAGAGCTACTCGGGGGAACAATGAAAGACTTTCTGACGGACGTCCTTCTCTCCCTCCTTATCGTTGTCATCCAGACGACGCTCGTCCGTTTCGTTGCGATCGCGGACATCACGCCCGACCTCCCCCTTCTGTGGGTCATTGTGATCGCGATACGGCGCGGCCAGATCGCCGGGACGGTCGCAGGCTTCTCGATCGGCCTCCTGCTTGACCTCCTCAGCGGCAGCGACAGCATGGTGGGCCTCTCCGCCCTGACGAAGACTGCGTCGGGATTTGTGGCCGGCTATTTCTACAACGAAAACAAGACACTCCAGACGCTCGGCGGGTACGCTCTCATCCTGATCACCCTGCTGGTGTCCGCCCTCCATAATCTTCTCTATTTCTTCGTCTTTCTGCAGGGAACGGATTCCGGCCTCTCCGGTGTCCTGTTCCGGTACGGGATCCCCACGACACTCTACACGGCCGCGGCTGCTCTCCTCCCGATGTTCGTCTGGGGGCGGCGCACCGCACTGCACGTATGAGCCTCCAGGAAGACATACTGCACCGCCGACGCGCCCGGGTCCTGTACTGGGTCATCATCGCGATCGCGATTCTCTTCTTCGGACGCCTCTACCAGCTACAGTTGCTCTACCGGGAGGAGTTCAGCACAAAGTCGGTGGAGAACAGCATACGCGAAATCTCGAAGGAGCCGATCCGCGGCTACATGTACGACCGCAACGGCCGACTCGTGGTCGACAGCCGCCCCTCGTTCACGGTCACCATCATGCCGTACGAGTTCAGCCGGGAGGAGATCCCCTATCTCGCGGGATTGCTCTCCCTCGACACAACGTTCATCCTGGACCGCCTGAAGAACGGGGAGGCGTATTCGCGTTTTGCACCAGTCAAAATACGCCGCGACATCGATTTTCAGACCCTCTCTGCACTCGAAGAGAATCACGAGCGCCTGCCGGGCGTCAGCTACCAGGTCGAGTCGAAACGCTTCTACCCCACGGGCGCACGCGCATCACACCTCCTCGGCTACACCAAGGAGATCTCCGATCACCAGCTGAAGAGCCTCGGCAAAGACTACGTGCAGGGAGACGTCGCCGGAGCTTCCGGCCTGGAGGGGCAGTACGAGAGCACCCTCCGGGGCAGAAAAGGGATGGAGTTCAGCGTGGTCAACGTGCGGGGTCAGGTCGTCGGAAGGCTGGAGGACGGGAAACAGGACAACCCCTCCACCGAGGGGGAAGACCTCCTCCTCACCCTGGATTTCGGCCTGCAGCAATTCGCCGAATCCCTGATGGTCGGGAAGCGGGGTGCCCTCGTAGCCCTCGACCCCGCTGACGGGGGGATCCTCGCAATAGTCAGCGCGCCGGACTACGACCTTTCCTGGTTCAGCGGCGTGACGCCACCGAGAATATGGAAGCAGTTGAATCAGGACCCGTCTGTGCCGCTCTTCAACCGTGCGACACTCACGCGGTATCCTCCCGGTTCAACCTTCAAGATGGTTCTGGCCCTTGCGGCTCTGGAACACGGCATCGTGAAACCCTCGTGGCGCGTGTCGTGTGGAGGATCCTATCGAGTGGGAACAAAAGTCTTCAAGGACCTGCACGTCCACGGCTCGGTCGACATGCTCACGGCAATCCAGAAGTCGTGCAACGTCTACTTCTATCAGCTCATGATGAAGACCGGCCTCGATCCATGGTCGGCGATGGGAAAGGCGTTCGGGTTCGGCAAGGCCACAGAGATCGACATTTCCGAAGAAAACCCCGGCCTCCTTCCCACAACGGCATACATGAACAGGCGCTACGGCCCCGCTGGATGGACCCGGGGGTTTCTCCCGAGCCTTGGCATCGGCCAGGGTGAACTCGGCGTCACCCCGCTCCAGATGGCCTGCTACGCCGCAGCGCTCGCAAACAGCGGCATCTGCCACCAGCCGCATGCTGTCTGGGGAGTCGCCAACCGGGCGGAGAACAGGATCGACACGCTCTCCCTGTATCCTCCCCACCGGATGCCTGTCTCCGCAGGCTCCTGGAAGGTTATCCGGGAGGGGATGCGGCGGGTTGTGGAAGAGCCGGGTGGGACCGGCACGCTCGCGCGCATCCCCGGCATCACGTCGGCGGGAAAGACCGGCACGGCGCAGAACCCCCACGGTCCCGACCACGCATGGTATGTCGGCTTCGCTCCGTTTGACGCACCACGGATCGCGATCGCTGTCCTCGTTGAAAACGCGGGGTTCGGAGGCACCGCCGCAGCCCCGATCGCGGGCAAATGCATGGAACGCTATCTCACAGGAGGCAGCGCCCCGCAGACCGGGGACGCAAAAACGCCCCCTCTTGCCTCAGCAATTCCCGTTGCCCCCGGGGTGGCGCAGTAGCCATGTGGAACTACATCCGCGAATATTTCGACTACCGCACGTTCCTGATCGTCACCGCACTCACGGCCATCGGGCTCCTGTCCATCTACAGTGCTACCTACGATGCGCGGGCATCGGAGATTTTCGGCCGCCAGCTCGCTTGGGTAGGGATCGGTGCCTTCGCCCTGCTTGTGGTAATGCTCCTCCCCTACCGCCTCCTCCAGTTTCTCTCTGTTCCCTCCTACGCCCTTTCGATCGCCCTGCTGGTGGCGGTCCTCGTGATGGGGAAGACGGTCTCCGGCTCCACCAGCTGGTTCAACCTGGGCACGCTGCGGCTGCAGCCCTCGGAGTTCGCGAAAATCACCACGGCGCTCACCCTGGCGTCCTATCTCTCGCGGAGTGACGTCTCGCTTCGCCGGGTGAACAACCTGGCGGTCGCCGCCGGCATCGTTCTGCTGCCGATGGTGCTGATCATGCTGCAGCCCGACTTCGGCACGGCACTCATCTATATCGGCATGTTCTTCCCCGTTCTGTACTGGGCCGGCGCCAGCCGCTTCACACTCCTGTCGCTCCTGGCACCCGGTGTGGTCGCCCTGGCCGCGCTGTTCGGCACCACGGCATTCCTCCTGGCAGTCCTCGCGTTCGGCTTCCTGCTGTACATCACCAAGGAGAACAGGGTTATCGCTGCTCTTGTCTTCTCCGCGATGGTGCTCATCGGGATCTCGGTGCAGTTCATCTATGACGGGCTGAAACCCTACCAGCAGAAGCGGATTGCGGCATTTCTCGATCCGGCCGTGGACCCCCGCGGCGCGGGGTACAATATCCTCCAGTCGAAGGTGGCGATCGGTTCCGGGGGCCTGCTGGGAAAGGGTTTCCTGCGGGGAACGCAGACGCAGCTGAACTTCATCCCGGAGCAGTGGACGGACTTCATTTTCTGTGTCCCTGCGGAGGAATTCGGCTTTCTGGGGGCGGGGACCGTGCTGCTTCTCCTCATTCTCCTCCTGCTGCGTGCGGTCCACCTGGCGAGTGCGGCAAAAAGCCCCTACGCCGGAATCCTGGCGATCGCCATTGGCGGCACCTTTGCGTCCCACATCGTGGTCAACATCGGAATGTCTCTGGGGCTTCTTCCCGTAGTCGGGGTTCCGCTCCCCTTCCTCAGCTACGGGGGGTCATCTCTGCTCGCCAATATGATCATGGCGGGCATCCTGTTGAATCTGTATGCACACCGAAAGGAATACTGATCGTATGCCATCCAAGAACGTCACCGCGAAGAAACCCACGAAAGCGCAGAGCGCTCTCTCACCCCTCATGAAGCGCTGCGAAGTCGCTCCTGAAAGCCTCCGCTGGAGGTGCGACCCCGCTTCCCTTCGCATCACCAGCATGGAAGAGGTCAAGCCGCTGCGCGAGATCATCGGGCAAGACCGCGCTATCAGGGCGCTGCAGATCGGCATGGAGATGAGACATACCGGCTACAATATCTTTGTGACCGGCCTTCAGGGAACGGGGCGGACGACCACCATCAAGCGGATGCTGCATGAGGTGAAGTCGAGCCATGTCGAGCTGACCGACAAGTGCTACGTTCACAACTTCCGTGATCCCGATGCCCCCACGGTCATTGCCCTTCCCGCCGGGTTCGGGACAAAGTTCAAGAAAGACATGGAGCTCTTCCTGGCAGAACTTGTGAAAGGGGTGCCGGCGGTCTTCGAAAGCAGACGCTACCTGGCGCAGCGCAAGTCGCTCCTCGAGCATTTCCAGGACAGGCAGCGGAGCGTTCTAAAGGATTTCGAAAAGCGCGTGAAGGAACGGGGGTTCGAAGTCGTGCAGGTTCAGGGAGGAACCGCAACCCGCCCGGAGATCGCCCCGGTCCAGGACGGGAACCCCGTGAGCATCGAACAGATCCAGGCACGTGCGGACGCCGGTGAAATCAGCAAGGAAGAGCTGGCCAGAATCGTCTCGCAACAGGCCGAGCTCGATGCCCAGATGGACCTTGTCATGCGCGAGATGCGCAACATCGAACGGAAGGCAAAACGGTCGATCGACGACCTCAACCACAAGATCGTCGTTCCCGTCGTCGAGGAGCTCCTGGAAGACATCGAGCGCAAACACACCTCGGAGCAGGTGGAGAACTTCCTGGAGGAGCTGAAGAACAACATCCTCGACAATATCGACCGCTTCCACCAGAAGGAGGAGCAGCCCCACAGCGTCCTGGGGATCCAGATGCAGAAGGAGGAGGACTCCTATCTGGAATTTCAGGTCAACGTCATCGTCGACAACAGCACGGTGCAGGGCGTTCCCGTCATCATCGAGAAGAACCCGCGGTACAAGAATCTCTTCGGTACCATCGAGCGGGTGATCGACCGGAACGGCATGTGGCGGACGGACTTCACGCACATCAAGGCGGGGTCTCTCCTCAAGGCGGACGGCGGCTTCCTGGTGATCGACGCACTGGACGCTCTCTCCGAACCGGGCGTCTGGCCGACGCTCAAACGGGTTCTTCGCAACCGCCAGATCGAAATCCAGCCGCTCGAATCGGGTGTCTTCGGCGCGAGCTCCGCCCTCAAACCCGAAGCGATCGACCTTGACGTCAAGGTCATCATGATCGGGGATCCTTCCGTGTACCACATCCTCTACAACCTTGACGAGGATTTCAAGGAGATCTTCAAGATCCGCGCGGACTTCGACAGCGAGATGGAAAACGACGCGGACTCCATCTCGAGCTATGTGGCGTTCATCAGAACCCTGTGCGACCAGGAAAAGCTGCTGCCGTTCGAGCTCGACGGCGTGGCGGAAGTTGTTGAGTACGGTGTGCGGCTCTCCGGCCGTCAGCGGAAACTCACCACGCGCTTCAGTCTCCTTGCGGACGTCATCCGCGAAGCCAGCTACTGCGCGACCAAGGAGGGGGCCACGAGGCTTTGCCGCGACCATGTCCGGAAGGCCATCGACCAGCGCATCGAACGGGTGAAGCTCGTCGAAGAGAAGATCGAGGAGATGATCGACGAAGGGACGATCATGATCGATACCACCGGCAGCGCCACGGGGCAGGTCAACGGTCTCTCGGTGTACCAGCTCGGGGAATATGAATTCGGCAGGCCGTCCCGGATCACCGCCAAGACCGCCATCGGGCGGGCAGGCGTCATCAATATCGAACGGGAAGCCTCCATGAGCGGCCCCTCCCACAACAAAGGGGTCCTCATCCTGAGCGGGTACCTCCGCAGCACGTTCGCCCAGGACAAGCCCCTCGTGCTGAGCGCCAGTCTGGCGTTCGAGCAGTCCTACTCCGGCGTGGACGGGGACAGCGCATCGTCCACCGAAATCTACGCGATCCTCTCGAGCCTCTCAGGCGTCCCGCTCAGGCAGGATATTGCCGTCACCGGTTCGGTGAACCAGCACGGTGACATCCAGCCGATCGGCGGCGTCACCCTCAAAATCGAGGGGTTCTACGATGTCTGCAAGGCGCGCGGACTCACCGGGTCGCAGGGCGTGCTCATCCCCCATCAGAACGTCAAGGACCTGATGCTGCGCCACGACGTCGTGGAGGCTGTCACACGGAACGAGTTCCATATCTACGCGGTCACGACGGTGGACGAGGGAATCGAGATCCTCACCGGGCGCCCGGCCGGGAAACGTTCAGCGCGCAACACCTTCACGCCGGGAAGCATCCTCGCCCTGGCCGATGCGAAGCTCCGAGAATACGTCAAGACACAGAAGAAATCGGGAAGCAACTGAGAAGAAATCGCGATCGGACGGCCGCGATGGACACCTCCGAGTTCCGGAAATACGCGCACGAGCTCGTCGACTGGATGGCCGACTACATGGAGAAAGCCGGCTCGTATCCCGTCCGGGCCGCAGTCCAGCCCCGCGAGATTTTGCGCCAGATACCGGAGTCCCCGCCGCAGAGGGGTGAACCCTTCGAGACACTCTTCGCCGACTTCCAGAACATCATTCTCCCCGGCATGACCCACTGGCAGAGCCCCAGCTTCTTTGCCTATTTCCCCGCCAACTCGAGCCCTCCTTCCATCCTGGCGGAAATGCTCACCGCGACGCTCGGAGCCCAGTGCATGAGCTGGGTGACTTCCCCTGCAGCGACCGAGCTCGAGGAGAGGATGATGCAGTGGCTCGCCGGCATGATCTCGCTCCCCGCGACGTTCACCGGCGTCATCCAGGACACCGCCTCCACGGCAACGCTCTGCGCGCTGCTCACCGCACGAGAACGCGCCTCGCATTTCTCCGTCAACGCACGCGGCTTCTCCTCCTCCCCCCCGTTCACCGCATACTGCTCGACGGAGGCACATTCCTCCGTTGAGAAGGCGGTCAAAATCGCGGGACTCGGGCGGGAGAATCTGAGGAAAGTGCCGGTGGACGACGCCTTTGCGATGCAACCGCGGGCGCTGGAGAGGATGCTGGAAGAGGATCGCGCCGCCGGGCACGTTCCCCTCTTCGCCGTTGCCGCCATGGGAACCACAGGGTCGACGGCCATCGATCCGCTCAGGGAGATCGGCGGACTGTGCCGCCGCTATCAGGTGTGGCTCCATGTCGACGCCGCATTCGCCGGTTCCGCCCTGATTCTGCCGGAACTGCGGTGGATGAGCGCCGGCGTCGAGATGTGCGATTCCTTCGTCTTCAACCCCCACAAGTGGCTCTTCACCAATTTCGACTGCTCGGCCTACTTCGTGAGGGATGTGGAGGCGCTGGTCCGCACGTTCGAGATCCTTCCCGAATACCTCAAGACCTCCGAGAGCGAAAGGGTAAACAACTACCGGGACTGGGGCCTCCAGCTGGGGCGCCGTTTCCGCGCCCTCAAACTCTGGTTCGTGATCCGCTCCTACGGCGTGGAGGGCCTCCAGGAAAAGCTCCGGCTCCACATCCGCATGGCATATGATCTTGCCGAACAGATGCGCGCGAGCGGCGACTTCGAGCTTCTCGCCCCCGCCCCCCTGAACGTTCTCTGCTTCCGGTACCACCCGGCAGGGATACGCTCCGACGAAACGCTCAACGAACTCAACGCAAGGCTGCTTGAGTCGCTCAACGCCACCGGGAAACTTTACCTCACCCACACCAAGCTCGGGGGGAACTTCACGCTCCGGCTCGTCATCGGCCAAACGAACGTCCAGCCGCCGCACGTCGGAAACGCCTGGAGACTCATCCAGCACGTGGCACGTTCGCTGGCCTGAACCCGATGCAGCCCGTCCCCCCCGACAACCCTCAGCGCCCGTCACCGGCAATCCGCGCGGTCGTATTCGATTTCGGGAACGTCCTCTGCACATTCGACGTAAAACTCCTTGCACGCAACCTTGCCCGGGTGAGCGGCGTGCCGGTCGCGCAGATCGGGGAGGGGCTCACGAAGTTCCGTGACATCGCAGAGCGCTATGAGACGGGACTCATCTCCACAGAGGCGTTCCTGGAGGGCATTATCGAGCGGACGGGCGTACGGGTGAGCCCCGCACAGCTCCGCACAGCATACTGCGCGATCTTCGCACCGATCCCCGAGTCCTTCGAACTGGTGCGCCGGTTGAAACCGCGCTACAAGCTGGGGCTTCTCTCCAACACGAGCGAGCTGCATTTCCAGTGTGCGATCAAGCCCGTGGAGGTGTTCCCCCTCTTCGACGCCGTCACCCTCTCCTTTGAAGTTAAGGCGATGAAGCCTTCACCGAAGATCTACCGCGACATGCTCGACAAGCTCGCTCTTCCTTCCTCCGCCTGCGTGTACGTCGACGACCTCGCCAACAATGTCCGCGCGGCGGAACAGCTGGGCTTCCACGCAACGCTCTACCGGTCGCCGGAGGAGCTGCAATCGTTTCTGCGAGAGCGCGGGGTCCACTTCTAGAAGACCCGTCTTCCCTGGCTCCCCCTCGATGCGGCTCCTCGACCTGAAGAGACTCCGCCACCCCTCACGCGCGCGGGGTGAATTTCTTGGAAAGCGCAGCCCGATTTGGTATATTTCCCTGTCGCACTCCGGGTGAAAATGCTTCAGAAAGAGCTGAAAAAGGGTCGTCTCGTGCTGCTCCAGGGTGACATCACCACCCAGGACGCCGACGCCATTGTCAACGCCGCAAACTCGAGCCTCCTGGGGGGAGGTGGCGTGGATGGGGCAATTCACCGGGCGGGCGGGGCGCAAATCCTCGAGGAGTGCAGGGCTATCCGCGCCCGCCGGGGAGAGTGCCCCGCGGGCGAAGCGGTAATTACGGGCGGGGGCGCGCTGAAAGCCCGTTTCATCATCCATGCAGTCGGTCCCGTGTGGCGGGGGGGCCAGAAGGGTGAGGCGGAGATTCTGCGAAACGCCTACCGGAACTCGCTCCGACTGGCCGAGGCAAACGGCGCCGTGAGCGTTGCGTTCCCCTCGATCTCCACCGGCGCATACGGTTTCCCGATCGAGGAAGCGGCACCGATCGCAGTTGACACGGTCTCCCGGTTCCTCACCACCTCAAAGAGTGTCCGCGAGGTGCGCTTCGTGGCATTCAGCCGGGAGGACTACGAGGTGTACGCAACAGGCTTCAGAGCGACCGCTTCAGGAGAGACGGCCCCGCAGAAATGAAACCGATCGAAAGTACGCTCATTCACCGGGTTCTTCCACCCGAACGCCCGTCGGACCGGCCTTCCCCTCTTCTCATCATGCTCCACGGGCGGGGGGCCGACGAGGAGGACCTGCCGGGGTTGGCAGGCCTGCTTGACGGGCGGTTTCTCGTCGTCAGCCCGAGGGCGCCACTTCCCTTCCCCTACGGGGGTTTCACGTGGTACGAGCATGACGAGATTGGGACCCCGGAAACGAACACCTTCACCGGAAGCTATGAGAAACTTCTCGCCTTCGTCGAGGAGGTGAAGCGGGGCTACCCGGTAGACCCCGCCAGAACATTCCTCTTCGGCTTCAGCATGGGAAGTGTGATGTCGTTCGCCCTCTCCCTGACGCACCCGGAACTCTTTGCGGGAGTCGTTGTGAACAGCGGGTACGTTCCCGAGGGGACCCCCCTCCAGTTCCGCTGGAACGATCTCGCCCACACCGCTTTCTTCATCGGGCACGGGACGGCCGATCCCGTCATACCGATTCCGCTGGCGCGGCGCGCCAGGGATCTCTTCGCTCACTCCACCGCTCCCTTCATCTACAGGGAATACCCCGTTGAACATCAGATAAGCGACGCGGGTATTGCCGACGTTGCTGCATGGCTTCGGGATCACCTGGACAGCCGAAAGCCGTAGCACTATGCCCGCCAACGAGATCATTCTCTTCATCCTCTTCAATCTCTTCATCCTGGCGCTTCTCCTTCTGGACCTCGGGATCCTGCACCGCACCCCGCGCGCCGTGACCATCCGGGAAGCGGCCGCATGGACCATCGCCTGGATCATCCTGGCGCTGCTGTTCAACCTCGGGGTCTTCTGGGTGGCAGGGACAACGAAGGGGCTCGAGTTTCTGACCGGCTATCTGATCGAGCGGGCCCTCTCGATGGACAACATATTCGTCTTCCTGGTGATCTTCACGTACTTCGGCGTCCCCTCACGGTACCAGCACCGGATCCTGTTCTGGGGGGTGCTTGGGGCCCTGGTCTTGCGCTCGGTGTTCATCATCCTGGGGGCGGCGCTGATCGCCCAGTTCGAATGGATACTCTACATCTTCGGCGTGATCCTTATCGTGAGCGGCTGGAAGATGTTCTCGAAGACCGAACCCGAGGTCCATCCGGAGAGAAACATCATCATACGGTTCATGAAGAAGATCTTCCCGGTCACCACGGATTACGATTCCCCCCGCTTCGTCCTCCGCCGGCACGGAAAGACTTTCATCACCCCCCTCTTCATCGTTCTCATCACCGTCGAGACGACGGACGTCGTCTTCGCCGTCGATTCAATCCCCGCCGTCTTCGGCGTCACCCGCGACCCCTTCATCGTCTACTCCTCCAACGTGTTCGCCATTCTCGGACTCCGGGCGTTCTATTTTCTCCTCGCCGGGGTGATGAACACGTTCTACTACCTCAGCCACGGGCTGTCTCTGGTCCTGATTTTCATCGGGGCCAAGATGCTCCTGGAACCGTTTTCCGTGCACATTTCCATTACCCTTTCCCTCCTCATCGTGACCGGGATCCTCACGATCAGCATCGTCGGATCACTGATCAGGGCGCGGCGTCAGCGCCGCGGCACACCAGGCACTCGCAACTTACGCTTCCCAGAATAGTCCGCCGCCACGGGAGTTGCTGTTGAGATCTGCAGCGGCCATAAGTGGTCTGCAAGTGGCGACACTATTCGTCTGATCCGGATGGCGCATCATTATCGGTTGATGGTTTACTGGAGTTGGAAAGCCAAGTTCAGAATGTCTTTGGTCGAAAGTCGCCCGTAA
>Ga0153916_10002681_pt1 | contig 13020 bp, 9 predicted proteins | sample Opewatmetagenome_FD_109642 | JGI IMG/M metagenome (GOLD analysis project Ga0153916, IMG submission 109642) | Freshwater wetland microbial communities from Ohio, USA - Open water 3 Core 3 Depth 4 metaG | ecosystem: Environmental > Aquatic > Freshwater > Wetlands | place: USA: Ohio, Lake Erie, Old...
ACCTTTTTACCCTGGACTTCGATCTTGATCACTCCACGCCCGATCATCTCTTGCAGTCGTTCCTGGATAAGATTTGAGCGGTAATAGCGTTCTTCAATCGCTTTCCGGATATGCTGTGAGTTAATTAAATCGGCCCCATCCAGTCCAGCGTAATAGCTCGCTTCACGAATCACATCTGAGATTTCACCAAAACGCGTGGACAGTTTCTCCTGATCATCTGCCAGGCGCGAGCCATGTTCTACCAGCCTGGATAAGCCGGTACCATCCAGGTGTTTAAGGTTCTCGGTGTTGCATAGCATGGTGGCAAAACCCGCATATTCACGTGTATGCTCGGGGTTGCGTGACATGGAGGTATCAAACTCAGCTTTCACCTTGAACAGCTCGTGGAAGTGGGCTTCATAGGCAAGCAATGCCTCGAAGATGTCGGGACGCCCGATCAATATCACTTTGATATCCAACGGAACCGACTCGGGTTTAAGGCTTTTGGTGGAAAAACCGTACTTTTCTGTGGCATCTTCAATGACGATCCTGGCATTCGCAAGGGCATGGCTCAAATCATCCCAGGCAAAAGGACTACGTAAAACATCTTCAGCTGGCAGTACCAGGTAACCGCCATTTGCACGGTGCATTGCCCCGCTCCTCACCAGGGTGAAATCCGTCACCAAAGCGCCAAAACGTGCTTCCTGCTCGATGCGTCCAAACAGGTTGTCATGCGTGGGATTGGTCTCGACAATTACCGGGGCACCTTTCAGCTGTGAGTTGTCCACCAGGATATTTACGGCGTACTTCTTCAAAGGCAAACCTTTTGGTGGAGCTGCAAATGGAAGTTCGGGTGTTTCTTCCTGGCCGTCGGTTTTGAAAAGCTCCACCTGATCGAGCAGATCCGTTTGCACGGCATCGATATAATTCAAAACCTCCGGCAGTTCCCCAAACTTCTCCTTCATATCCTCATTCCAATTTCGCAGTGCATACAGTGTCACTTCACGGTCAACCTTATCCAGGGCATCGCGAGCATCCTTATCCAGGCTTCGTGTCTGCCGTATGGAGGCTTCCAGGGCGTTTTGCACCTTTTGCTGTTTTTGTACCAGCTGCTCTTTATCTTTTTGAGTTAGCTTAAGGAAATCCTCCTCACTCATCGGCTTGCCGTCGCGAGTGGGTACGGTTATCACGCCCATCGGCGTGGGCTGCAAGACAAACCCTTCCCCAATCGCTTCCTGGTTGACTTTTTCCAGGATTTCCTGCTTTTGCTGTTGGAACTTATTTAGTGTTTCTTCCTTATGCTTGGCATATTCTTCGCTCTCGAAAACGTTACGGACCTCCTGAAAGACCAGCTTGGTCAGGTTTTCCATTCCTTTTTGCAGCTCGATTGCTCGACCAGCAGGCAGGCTGAGTGCATGCGGGTGATAGGGGTCCTGGAAATTATTCACATAGCACCAATCGGAGGGGATCGGTTTGGTAACTGCCATTTCTTCCAAATACCTGCGGACGGCGGTGGTGCGCCCGGTGCCAGGCATACCTGAGACATAAATATTGAAGCCTTTTTCCTTGATGCCCAGACCAAACTGCATGGCGCGAATGGCTCGGTCTTGACCTACAATCGTTTCAAGGGCGGTCAGCTCCTGGCTGGAATCGCAGCCAATGTTCTCCGATCCACATGCTTTGTAGGCTTTTTCTGCAGTTAATTCAGTGACCATAGGAACCTCCTCATGTCTTTTGGATTAATTGACCCATTACACAGTGAAGTGGCGGTAAAACCAGCGCTTCACCATCTCTGCCGAGATGAAATACAAGATGATAATACCCGCAATTAAACCCAAGGCTTGAAGGCCCAGCGGTTTGAACCCGAGAATATTAGCCAGAGGTGAATATGGGAGCAATAACGCCACCACACCCACGATCAGGGTGACCAGCATCATAGTCCGGCTAGGCTTGCTGCGGATGAATGGTAAGCGGGTACGGACAGCAAACACCACGACGGCAGCCGATAGCACTGATTCTATAAACCAGCCTGTATGAAATAATGCCTGATCGGCGTGCATCAACCATAATAGCACGCCAAAAGTAAGCAAGTCAAATACCGAGCTCAACGGTCCAAACACGAGCATAAACCGGCGGATGAATCCCACGTCCCAACGGTGAGGTCGCTGGATGAAAACCTCATCCACATTATCGCTTGCAATGGTCATTTCCGGTAAATCCGTCAGAAAGTTGATCAGCAGGATTTGCTTGGGCAGCATGGGCAGGAAGCTCAGGAAAATGGATGCGCCGGCTACACTGAACATGTTCCCAAAGTTAGCGCTGGTGGCCATGAAAACGTATTTGAGCGTGTTCGCAAATGTCTTCCTGCCCTGGATGATACCCTGATGCAGGACCTCCAGGTCAGTCTTCAGCAGCACAAAGTCTGCAGCTTCCTTGGCGACATCCACGGCATTTTCCACTGAGATTCCCACGTCGGCACTGTGCAGTGAAGGCGCATCGTTGATTCCATCTCCCATATAACCGACCACTTTTCCAGCTTTTTTGAGTGCCAAGATGATGCGATCCTTCTGAGCAGGGTCGACCTCTGCGAAAATGTCATTATGGCCGACCGCATAGATCAAAGCCGATTCGCGCATGTCATCCAGCTGCTCGCCGGTCACAATCCCTGAAATTTCCAAACCGATTGCGTTGGCTGTATGCCGGGCTACCAGCTGGTTATCTCCGGTGATGATCTTGAGCTCCACACCCAACTGCTCCAAATCCTGGATGGTTTTCAAGATGCCTGGTTTGGGTGGGTCAAAGAAAAGCAGGGAACCGGTGAAGGTCATCCCAGCTTCATCGGCACGCGTAAAGTTACCCGTGCGCTTATCCACAGATTTAACCGCCACGCCTAATACGCGAAAGCCTTGCTCGCTCCAATCCTGATAGCGCTGGTGGATCTGGGCGCGAATTTCGTCATTCAAGGCAACTGTTTCAGTTCCATTTTGCACCTGAGTACAGATTCCAAGGATATTCTCGAAGGCACCCTTGGTGAGCATGGTATCCTGATCTTTTTCCCTGACGACCACCGTCAGTCGCTTGCGCACAAACTCGTAGGGGATCTCGTCCACCTTGTTTATGCCAGAAATGTCCAGTGTTTGCCTGGAGAGAATTGCCTCATCCAGCGCATTCGATAGACCAGTCTGAAAATGTGCATTCATATAAGCATAGCGGAACAGCATATCAGATGGCTGACCTTGCGCATCCATCGCATTATCCAGCTTGACCACACCCAAGGTCAGGGTGCCCGTCTTATCGGTACAGAGAACATCCATGCTGCCAAAGTCCTCAAGCGACTCAAGCCGACGCACGATCACACCCAATTTAGCCATGATTTGCGAGCCTTTAGACAGGTTGATGTTGATGATTGCCGGTAGTAGCTGGGGGGTCAGCCCGACTGCCAGTGCCACCGAGAAGAGCAAGCTATCCAGCACAGCTTTCTTGAAGTACACATTCACTGCGAAGATGGCGATGACCAGCACCAGCATGAACTCAGTTAGCAGGTATCCCAGCTGGCGGATACCACGCTCGAACTCGGTCTCCGGTGGGCGCAGGTTAAGACGTGAGGCAATCTGCCCAAATGCAGTCTCTAATCCAGTCTGCACAATGATTGCTTTAGCGCTGCCACTTGACACATTGGTACCCCTGAACACCATATTCGTGCGTTCCACCAGGCTGGATTTTTCAGGCAGGACGCCAGGCTGCTTTTCAACCGGGAAGGTTTCCCCGGTCAACACTGCCTGGTTTACAAAAAAGTCATTAGATTCCAGGACTACCCCATCCGCTGGGACCAAGCTACCTGCCGAGAGCAATACAACATCCCCAGGCACGACCTCATCCGTGGGGATCGATAGAGACTTTCCACCGCGCAGGGTGTTCGTCTTGAGGGTTACCTGCTCGCGCAGCTTATCAGCTGCATTATGGGCGTTGTTCTCCTGTACAAAACTCAGGGTGGCACTACCTAAAACAATAAATAAAATTATGATCGCATCCGGCCAATCTTGCAGGAAGGCGGACATTAATGTGGCGAAAATTAGGATGAGCACGATTGGGCTTTTGAACTGGTTGAGGAACAGACCCAGTGGGGTAAGCTCACGCTTGCTACTCAGTACGTTCGGACCAACCTTTTCCAGACGTTGACTTGCTTCAGCTTCCGCAAGCCCTTGAGCAGAGCTTTCAAGCTCCTGCCAGAGCTGATCAGGGCTCTGTGTCCAGTATTTCGATTTCGTTGTCGATGAAATCGTCTTCGAATTCGAAGTTGAAATGTGTTGTGGGTCGCTCATCATTCACCTCGGTGTGGGTTTTTGATGGATTTGTTAACTCTGATGACCCAAAGTTACACCTTTATTATATTCAGTTACCAACTTTATAAAAACAGATTTCGATATAAGCTAGCCATCGTGCACAGGCACCAGTAATAATGGTAAGTGGGTTTGGGTGGCAATCTTTGGAGTCACACTCCCTGACCAGAAAGCGTCCATAGCAGTCTTGCTGTGGGTACCCAAAACGATCATATCCGCTTGAAATTCTTTGGCAGCCCGCACAATCTGCTTGGCTGGGTCACCCCGTTGTACCTCACCCGTGACCGGGATATGTTTATCCAGCAGTTTTCCCATCAACCCTGCCAGGTACAGCTCACCCTCTTCACAATCCATATCTAAAAGCGCAGAGGTGGCTGTGGGTAGAAGAACGGCTGCGGCAGCCTGCTCACCGGGTAAAGTGGATAATTCATGGATCACCATCACCAGATGCAGCTTGGCGTGGCAAGCCTGGGAAAGCTCGACTGCCATATCCAGGCCAGCTTCGTGATCGGGATCACCATCCAGAGGTACCAGAATGCACTGGCAGCTACATGACTCTGCACGCTGCTCTTTCTCGGGTGAAAACAACAACACTGGGACATCACCCTTGTTGAGCACGTCCTGGGCAATATTGCCGAAAATTCGCTTCTCCAAGCCGCTTTGACCATGCGCACACATCACAATCAAGTCCACCCCCAGGTCCTTGCAATGCTCGACGATGCTATCAGCGACATTCTTTTCAGCGCTGGTATGGACGTGACGGTCAATTATTACGTCTGCTGGAAGTGATTGGCAAACCTGATCCAGGTAGGCTGATGCTTCCTGTTGGTTGGTCAGATGACGTTCACCGTGCACTGTCGGGGGAGGATTCTGCTCGATGACATGAAACAAGATGAGCTTGGCCTGGTTCTGTTGAGCGAGTAAGGCGGCTAGAGGTAATACTGTCTCTGAGAGCATTGAGCCATCCAATGGGACGAGGATATTTTTGATGGTCATATCATTTTCCTAAAAAGATTTGCACAAGCAAATAAATATTCAAGACGATAATCAATACCGCTACCAGGCTCGCAACGACGGTGGTGATTTTACGGTTTACCAATACCTTCATGACCTTCTGCCGGGAGGTAAAAATGATCAGCGGGATGACTGCAAAGGGTAATCCAAAGCTGAGCAATACCTGGCTGATCACCAGCGTGCGAGTGGGATCTAAACCGATCAAGATGACCACCAGCGCTGGTAACATGGTTACGATCCGTCTAATCCACACAGGGACATGCCACTGGAGGAATCCCTGCATGATCACCTGCCCAGCCATGGTCCCAACCGAAGAGGATGACAAACCGGATGCCAAAAGGGCTAAGGCAAAGAATACGCCAGAAGCTTTGCCCAGCAGGGGTTGAAGGGTCTGATGAGCTTCCTGGATGGTGCCCACACTGGTCAAGCCAGAGCGGAAAAATGTCGAGGCTGCCATCATCAGCATGGCTGCATTGATCAGCCCCGCCACTCCCAATGCAATGATCACATCCGCCAATTCAAATTTAAATAATCGGCGCAGCTTGGCAGGGGTGCGGACCACGATCCGTTTTTGGGTTAAAGCGGAATGTAGGAAGATCACATGCGGCATAACCGTCGCACCCAATATACCGGCTGCCAGTAACACACTCTCAGAACCGGAAAATTGGGGCACAAATGCATGGTGAACCACCTGACCCCAATCTGGGCGCCCCAGGATAGTCTCAATAAGGTAGCTGATCGAGATGACCCCGATCATAGCGGTGATGACGGCTTCAAGAGGTCTGAAGCCGTAGCGTTCCAGGCCTAAAATGACAAAGGTGATGATCGCAGTGAGGAAACCTGCTATCCATAGCGGGATCCCTAAAAGGAGATAAAATCCAAGCGCGGCACCCAGGAATTCTGCCAGATCAGTCGCCATAGCCACAATTTCCATCAATACCCACATTCCGATTACTACCGGGCGTGGGAAGTTATCATGGCATAGCTCAGCCAGGTTTTTACCGCTGGCAATCCCCAGCTTGGCAGATAGGGTTTGGATCAACATAGCCATCAAGTTGGTGGCAACCACCACCCATAACAGGGTATAGCCGAATTGAGCACCTCCCTGGATATTTGTGGCAAAGTTCCCCGGATCCATATAAGCCACACTGGCAACAAAAGCGGGACCCATGAAGGGCAACAGGCGTGCCAGACCACGCTTTTTACTTTTACCCGAAAGGATGAGTGCGGCTGCCCGTTCGGTGTTGGTCATTTCTACTGAAGAAGGTTTGTTTTTCGCCATACTCAGGTAAATTTATATCACAACTCTCGGTCTCCTGTGTGTTAATAACCCTTAATCACATGTTCTTCCTGGATAATATCATGATTACCAGATGATTCAAATTCCGTGAAAATGATGATTCGATTAAAAGCACCCTCACTGGGAGGGAGTTCCAGGAGCGTTCCAGTATGTCCGGCACCGATTTTTAGTGGCAATATGTCTAAGAATGCGACTAATTGGGTGACGGTTTAGTCTCATGCGTCCTTGATTGCCGTACTGTAGCGGAATAATTGGTCCAATATTGCACCCGATCTGCACGCGATATTCATCGGTATGAAGCAAGGAGAGGCGACCCACAACACTGTCCGAAAGGGTAAATTGCTTAATCTTTAGCGTTCTTCAATTCTTCTGCAACGTTGGACGTCAAGTTAACGATTGGATTTGCTCATTCACTAATGCTGCCAGCTTCTCTAGGTGCGCCACGACCACACACACTGCACGGGCCGCGCCGCCTGAAATAGTAGCCCAATATCGCTACCGCAAGCGCTACACCCCAAAGTGGGAACAGCAAGGTGGGCCCGACTTGAAAGATGATCGCCCCGATGAGTTCCGTACCCTCTGCCCCAATAGCACTCAAATTAGCAACCATCTGGGGTAAGCCGGACGAAATCCCGATGCCACCCACCACCAGCAACACCGATGCGAGCGAAGCCGGGACCACCGCCATCGCGATAGGCACCCGGTGTCCAGCCAGTCCGATCATCCAGCGGGGGAATACCTCACCCCAGCGCTGTACCAAGCCGAGCGTCAGGACAGCCCCCACCAGGCCGAAGGTCGCCAGGAAGAGACCCGAGATCCACGTACCACTCGCTTGACCTTGATGCAGGTACTCCTCGCTCATCCCCAGCGGGAACCCCAGCGCCCAGGCGTAACGGGTGAGGGCGTAGAAGATTGGCGCCACCATCGACACATACACGGCGATCCGACCCCAGTGCGCGGCATGGTCTGGGCCATTCCATCCCTCCGGGCCGTCTCGACGACCACAATACAGGCAGGTGCCACCGCTCTGGCGAGCATAGCTGACGGTAGCCGCCAGCCAGAAAAACCCGCCGATCAGGCATAACAACTGGTGCAGCACGGTCCATTGAGTCCAACCCTTCAGGTAGCTCTGGCCGAACCCAGCGCCAAGGATAAGGCTGCGGACGGCATAGGGGATATAACCGAATAAGACCAGCAGGTCGAGGCCGGTCATGAGCAGCAGGAGAACCCCGGCGAGCAGCGCTCCGGCAATGATGAAAAGAGGCCGGATCACCCGGCTTCGAACCCCACGCAGCATCGCCACCCCCAGCGCTGCCGCAGGAATCCCTGCCAACATCACGACAATCAAAGCCACGACTGGTCCGAACCGTCCAACCATCGGCCCCATCGGGTCGGACACGTTTTCGGTGGTGTACGGGAACCCGCCTCCGCCCAACGCCCAGTAAGCCCCCAGGGCGGCATAGATTAGCGACCAGGCCACTGCTGCGTAGGGCGTCCAACGCTGCCAGTCGCGAACCCTTCCCCCCCGAGTAGGCACGATACCAGCCATCCCATTTGAACCTGCGACTAGAGTTTTCATGTTTTTTCCCTTATACCTCATATTTGTAGGAAATTGGTATTCAGATTGGTCGCCCGTTACCAGATGATAAGTTAATTTCGATAAATACCTGCCTGCGCGTGGATCACCATCATCACAACTAACTTTTGCTACCCTATCAGCGGTAATAAATCTAGCTTAGCGCAAAAAACCCTTCACTCATAAGAGGCTCAGACCCTGAAATACACCCTTTTGGTCTCGATGCCTAGCAAAGCAACGTAGCTGAGAAATAGAAACACAGTAATCCATTCAAGTACATACACTGTCTGTAAGAAACTCATGAATATGACGAGCACGGCAGTTAAAACACCCAATAAGAGCAGCCATCGCGTGACCCATTGATGGTATCTCAACATCGCAACAGAAAATATAAAAGCGGTTGAAAGCATGATGTACAGGGCAGAGGACCAGAAAGAGTGAATATTAAATAAATTGATCGGGAATATTGCACTCATCATCATGCATATTACTCCCAATATACCAAATGCTTGCGTCAATCGCAACATAATTATTTGGACTCTTCTATCCTCAATCTTCCATACCGATAAACCCAGAAAGAACAGCATCAACAGCAAGGCTGTTGAGATAATCCCAATGTTATAAAAAATTGCCCCTTGTGGATTGTTTTGGGGATTACCCAAGTCACTGAGCCAATTACTTGTCGGGGAGTAGAGTAACGGATAGCGACTAACGGCGAGTAACGTGAATGCTGAATAAAAAAGGACCACAAGAATACCCGTGATAAAGCTAATGTTTTGATTTTTTTTCATCATCTCATCCTTTGGAAGAGCGCAGCGAGTCCAGAACCGCTCAGTATGGAATGGGTACAATAGTATATTCTAATGCTTTGCTGATGTTACTATTTCTTTTTTTTCAGATAGTAAGAGTCAATCACACATAAACTCCTATCTCGTGGCGTAGAGCAACCTCGAGCTCTGGATACCTGAACTGATAACCTGAAGCTAAGAGTTTATCGGGCAGGATTCGCCGGCTGGGTAGGATAAGCGCATCCGCCATCTCCCCGAGCATCAGCCGAAGCTGAGCCTCAGGTAAGGTGGGACCAGGTTCGCAGCCCAAAACACGACTGACCGTAACCACTAGCTCGGAATTGCGAACTGGGTTCGGACTGACCGGGTTGACGGGTCCAATGAGAGTATCCGTTTCAAGTATATGCAATATGATCCTTGCCAGCTCATCCCGACCCACCCAGCTGTTCCATTGATTTCCGCTGCCAATCTGGCTCGTATTTCGTTGGATTGCCTGTCCGCCCATTACTGCCGGGGTACGTAAATGGACTACCCTGATCCCTGCAGCACTGGCTGGTTTTGTAGCTGCCTCCCCATCGATTTGTAAACCGGCCAGGAAATCCGTTCCTAATGGGCTATCTTCAGTGATGAACTGATCACCCGATGTCGGGTAGATCCCCTGACCCGAAGAGCAGATCAGCACCCTTGGTTTGATATTGCAACTCGCCAATGTCCTGGCTAAAAGGCCATTTGTCCCAATTCGATTGGCGTAGATCAGTTTCTTGGCTTCATCTGTCCATGGCATTGGCCAACGCATGGTCGCCAGATGAACCACTCCATCCATACCTTCCAGGCCTGTTGCATCAATTTTCCCTGCATCTGGGTCCCAGAACACCTCCCCAGTATCGGGCTCGCGCCGTACTAACCGGATAACCTCGTGACCCTTGCTTACCAGATAAGGCCTCATAGCTGAGCCTATCATTCCACCCGCGCCTGCGATTAGAATTTTCATTTTTATCTCCTCTCAGTTCAATTTTTTTAGTTGATGACATTTATTTTGGTTGCCCATTTACTGATGAAAGACCATTACGATAATCACCTGGCTGCGCCTGTATAACGATCAGCACGAACAGCTTATGCCACCATCAGGTTACCGGAAACATGGACCAACCTTCGTCTGCATTGAGCCATCATAGATATTTTTCCAGATAAAACTTATACATGGGTGGGTATGGGTTTTCGCCCCAGCTGTTTCCATCCGACGGCTAACCCTAGCCAATAGAGAATCCCAGCGGTCAACGCGCCAAACGTGACCAGCCAGCTAGGCAAGTTCATCATCCCGCTGGAAAGCAGGGAACTAACCAATCCCAATTCCCGAAATATGATCAGGAGGCCGTAAGGGACATAGATCGCGCCAATCAGGAAAATCCCCAGCCGAAGCAGTGGCAACCTGCGGATCAAACCCGCACCTGAAAGTCCGTAGAAAGCCCAGATGGTACAGAGAATCATCACCACCAGACTCGCTGCCTGTAACAGGCGCGGATTGGGAACGAGAAAATCTCCACCACTGAAGATAGCGCTCCATTGGGGGACCAAGGCAGTCGCCAAATGTATAGCGGCTGCGCAGAAGTTGAGAATGCTACCCACTAGTAAGAAGACGTTTTTGATTTTCATTTTTGTTTACTCCACTCCATTCCAAGACATATGAACTGTATTCATTTTTAAGGATAGGAAGGTGCATACCAGGGTTATCGCAACCACTGCAAGCTATGCCCTTGTTATTTTTGCTAACCATGGCTGCCAGGCAGATGATCACTGCCCGAATGGTTGGCGTTACTCCACAGATCGATTGGATGTCGATCAATGGCATCATCGCAAAATCCTGGGCATGGGGTATCTAGCCCGCTGAGACCATATGCACTCTCAATCAGCTCTACCAGCCGGTGGGTAAAACGGGCAGCCGGAGCTCCATCGACAACATCATGGTCGAAAATCAAGGTCAGATTGAGAATCTCACGCGGTTCGATCCGCCCCTCAACCACAGCCGGCTTTATAGCAATACTCCCCACGATCAGACCAAGTGTTTCGGTTGCAGGATAAATACCCCAACCACTATGACCCGCGGTAAACATACCGACCGTAGTGATGCCTACTGTGCCTCCCATTGAGGTAATAATCGTTGGGTCGCGACGTATGGCTATAAGGAAGATAGTTCTAAACAACCAAGACAGTGGTCCTGGTAGTAGCATGGCCGTGCGAAACCAGCGAGGCAAGCCCTGGTCCAGCGGCAGCGGTGCAGACTGCACCTGTCGAATCTCATCATGGATCTGGCGATACGTCTTGCGGTTAGCGCCCCGGATAACATGACCCATCAGGACCTTTTTCTCGCCAACCGTGTGCTCAACCATAACCCCAACATCCACGTCATCAAATAAGATCAGCTGTTTACGACCTTTCAAGTAGGATTGCACCTCTTTGTTCTCTTCCACAGCCCGACCCAGGCAACAGGCAAGGAAACCTGTGAAGGAAAGTGCCTCCCCGGTAAGCGACTTGTGCTCTCCGATGATCTGCCTGGCTACCGTCACGTCAGATTCCAGCAAGGCGTACATATTATGGTTCGACTCTGACAAGCCGAGCATATTGATCATCAAACGTCGCTCTGGTGGAAGATCAACGACACGATAGGGTCCGATTTTCTCTCTCATGATATGATGCCCTCTATAATTAACGCTTTGGCAAATTCTCTGATCATGTGGATTTAAGTTTTCTCGTTATCGTCAAGGATAACTCGCTGCGGTAATTAATAATTTATCCAACGGATGCTGACAATGCTGAATAATTCCACTATTATCGGCTTGAGTATTACCGGTGCGAATTTTGATTCTCAATTTTATTTAATAAATAATCCCACTTTCTAATCTTCATCGAGAGGCTGAGCGGATGGACCAAAACAAGTGACCGTGATCAATGGGATATTAAGATCACGTATGGTTTCAAGCAGGCCATGAAGAGCAGCCTGGTCAGGCAGAAAGCCGGAAATCATGGTTTGGTCTCCTTCCAGGTGGGTCAACGTCAATCCTGAAAACCAATCCGACCAGCATAGATCTAAATTTCCCTTGATTTTGATCTCGTAATATTCCGGCATAATTGCTCCTCGTATTCCGTAATAACCAATAGTTTATCGAGCAGCACGCGAACTAGCATCTGCCAAAAGGTATATCCGGGGGTTTATTTTTAGAGGGTATCTAACCTGGATGGGATAAATATCTTCCGGAGGGATTTTGAAAGCTCAGGTGAGGAGGCCGAGCTGCCTGGCGCGAGCCACCGCCCCTGTCCGGTTGGAGACATCCAGCTTCCGGTAGATACTGGCTGAATGTGCTTTGACGGTGCCTCTGGATATGAAAAGCACCTGGGCAATCTCTTTATTAGTCTTGCCGACTGCAATGAGGTGAAGAACTTCTAGCTCGCGTTGGCTCAATGGTTCGACCAGATCACCAGCCAGGGAGACTTTTTCTTGCGTTGGTGTAATAGGGTTTATTTCAGCATCGAAATGGGAAAGCAAGTGAATAGCGTAATCACGCAAGGAGCCCGCACCAGCATGGATCAGCCATTGTTTGAGCAGCCTCTGCATGCGCGGACCCTCGTCCAGGAAGACACGCACGTACCCGCCGGACTCAGCCAGCTCAAGTGCCACATTGAGGTTTGCCAAGGCAGAGACAGCCTTACCCGCGGGTCGCGCCCGCGAGTTGGCTTCACTTGGCGGAGCAGGTACTGCCTGCAAAGCCATCGCTGTAAGTACCAGGCAACTAATCTCTATGTTTGTATGACCGGCAGTCCTTGCACGCCCGGTGAGGTGCTCCAGCATCATTAGGGCTTCTTCGGCCTGCCCTCTTGCAAGCGCGGCGCGTGCCAGGGTGAGCGCGGCTGATTCCGCGGCATCATCTATGGTCTCGGTCGGTGTCCCAAGCTCATCTCGCCAGGCAGCCATGATCTCCCCAGCTTGATTTGCCAGGGGGTCTCCCGCTTCGAATGTTGTACCGGACT
>Ga0153916_10002682_pt1 | contig 13018 bp, 7 predicted proteins | sample Opewatmetagenome_FD_109642 | JGI IMG/M metagenome (GOLD analysis project Ga0153916, IMG submission 109642) | Freshwater wetland microbial communities from Ohio, USA - Open water 3 Core 3 Depth 4 metaG | ecosystem: Environmental > Aquatic > Freshwater > Wetlands | place: USA: Ohio, Lake Erie, Old...
CTCGGCGACCTCTGGCGGCAGACTCAGAGTGTTGCTACCGGTAAGTTCGGTCTCGAATTCAATCGTCTTTGTCATGGCGACGTAGTCTCCGGTTCGTTAAGCCCGGTCAGTACGATCATTCTCCGCCCCAAGCAAGTGCGCGGCGAAGGCGTTAGGGCACCGGCTTCAATTTGAGAACACTCCCACCGGTTGTCAATGGATGCCACGTGTGGGTCTTTTATGGCTCATCTCCCAGGTCGGTGCCATTGTACGCGAGGATCGGTGTTCTGCCCATGACAGGGTACCCCTGCTTACTCGAAGCTTCCGTGCAAAAACCACCGTCCGTCGGCCAGGCGGCGGAAGAGCCAGAAGCGCTGGCCGGCGGCGGTTTCCACGCGATAGTAATCGCGGGCGACCATCGGCCCGCGCCACCAGCCGGTCTCGATCCGCTCCGGTCCCCATGCCTGTTCGATCCGGTGTTCCCGGCCGCGGAAGGAAAAGTGGAGCGGCGGGCCGTCGGGGACCAGCCAGACGACCAAGACCGGGACCGGCTCGCCCAACAGCCGCAGGGGGCGGGGCGGCCAGTCCCAAGCCGCCGCCAACCGTTTCCCCACTTGACCCGCCTTACGACTGACGCTCTCTATCAAAACTCCCCTCTCCCTTCGTGGGAGAGGGGTTGGGGATGAGGGGGACAGCAGCGGATCGTACCGATAGGCCAACTCGGGCTGGGCCTCGGCGAGCAGCCGCGGGCGGAGCACCGCGCCGCGTCCCAGCCGGCTGGCCAGCCGGTCCACCAGCCCGGCCAACAGCCGCCGTGACCAGCGTCTTGGACCGCCACCATCGAGGTCCAAGAGTTCTTCCTGCCGGCGCTCCAGCGGGGCGGTGGCCGCGGCCTCGACCGAGACCGCCGTCACCGGCCCGGCGAGCCGCAGCCGCTCCAGCCGCATTCGCAGCAGTCCCAACAGGTGCTCCGGCGAGGCCGAGGGCCGGAACAGCCCGACGGAGAACTCCGCGGCCTCGTAGGGGGGGCTGTGCCCACCGGATTCCTGCAAGCACTCGTCGGGTACGTGCTCTGCACGCACGCACGCTTGGCACTCCAGCCGGCAGTCCAATCGCACCGCTCCACGGCCGCTGCCCAGGAGCATCTCGGAGAGCCGGCCGACGAGCCGCTGGAGGATCGACTCGACGATTTCCCGCCGGGCGGTCGGATATTCCAGGCCCTGGCGGACCCGGAAGACCCGGACCGGCGGCAGGGCCGGGATCGGCTCGGCCCGTTGGCCCGCCGCCTGGTCCCAGCGGTCGACCAGCACCGGCCCGAAGCGCAAGGCGAGGTCCGATCGGGGTAAAGGGTCTAATTGCCCGATCCGCTGGATGCCCACCGAGTGCAGCCGCTGGAGCACGTCCCGCGGCAGGCGGAGGGCTTCGATCGGCAGGAACCGCAGGGCGTTTTGCGACTGCCCGGGCGGGACGATCACGAGTCCCCTCACCCCCGGCCCCTCTCCCGCAAGGGGAGAGGGGAGTTCCTTCGGGTTCTCGGCCGCAAGGGGAGAGGGGAGTTCGAAATGGGCCGCGGCCCAGGCGGCCCCCAGCGTGTCGGCGATCGCCAGGCGAGCCGACAACCCCCGCCGCTGGAGCGCATCGAGGACGGTTTGGCCCAGCGATCCCTCGTTGCCGAACAGGTGCTCCAGCCCGGTCACGTCCAGAAACAGGGACTCCGGGGTGGCGGAATCCTCCACCCCGACCAGCGGGCTGAACTGCCGGCACCACGCGGCCAGCTCCTCCAGGGCCCGGCGCTGGTCAAGCCCCGGCCGCGCGGCGGGGGTCCGCTGGGCGGGCCAGTGGGGGAGCCAGATGCACAACACGCGCTTCATCGACGAACTCCACCTCGACACTCCCGCCTCCTCCTTGGCGGCTGCGGAGCAGTTGGACACTCAGCCGCCGCCCAACGCCGGGCTCTCCGGCCGGCAGCGGCCGGACCCAAAGCCGCACGTCGGCCCAGGAGGGCTCCTGCCGGACCCCCTCCGGCCGGATCAAGAGCCCCAGCCCTCTCCCTTGCTCGGCCGCCAACTGGAGCCGGCGGAAGGTTCTTGAGTCCAGCTTCTCCGGCCACGCCAGCGCGGCCGCCACGCCCGGGCAGCGCAGCGCCTGGTCCAGGGCCCAAAGGTTGTCGGCCTGACTGGCGGCCTGGACGACGATCAGCCGGTCCAACTCGATCCCCATCCGGACGGCCTCGGGGGGGTAGAACTGCCGCGCCCGATCGAACACCACCAGCGGTCCTCCTTCCCGGCACGCCTCCCGGGCGGCCACGAGGGCCAGGCTTTCCGCGCCGCTGCCGTCGCCGGAGGCAAGCCACTCCACGAGGGTCCCGCGGTGCAAGCCTCGGCCGGGCAGGAGCTGGTCGAGCGGATCGCAACCGGTCGAGAGGGGGGAGTCGCTTTTCGGCCGCCGGACCCCCTCCAACTGGGAAATTCGCTGCCGCAGGGCCTCGACCAGCGGGCCGCGGGCCTGGCCGCGAATAATACCCAAGTTGGGGTAGTCGTCATTCCCTGGCAACATGCTAGCACTCTTCCCACAGATAGTGTACATGCGTATCCTATCCGCGTCAATCGGGATATCGGCACTTCCGCAAAAAATTCCGAGGGGGAAGCAAATAGGAGCAAAGAGGGAAAGAGGCCCGCGGCGGCGCAACAAAGAGGCCGGGATCCGGAAAACACCCACCCGGCGATGCAGATAGGACTGAACAGGCTTGCCGCGGATCAGGTCGTCCGCTCGTTTTCTCGCCGCTGTGCTTGTCGGACGCGGTTCACGCCCCACACGATCCCCGCCACGACCCAGGGGAACAACAGTCCGGCAACCCCCGGGCCCAAGTACAGCAACGGATAGTTGCCGTAGTATTCGTAATTGCCGTGATGCTGACTTCCCAGCGACATTAAGACCATGATCGAAACGGCCAGGCAGCCGATGCCGCACACGAGCGATACAACAGCGACGGCGAGGACCAACAGAAATCCCAACAGAAACTTGTGCATCGCCCACCCCCCTTTCGAGGCCAGCGGCCCCGTCAACACACCCTCGCCACGCAAATGGAACTCTCCACGTCAGGGGCGTAATCTGGCCGCAACATATAACGCCGCCTCAACCGTGCCCGGCAACACCGGCCGTCACGGCCCCTTCTCTTCGGGGCCTTGCGGACGCGACGGCCTGGCCTGCTCGAGCGCGGCCCGGGCCTTCTTGAGCAGAGCGGGATTGCCCGAGCCCTTCGCGGCGGCCACGGCGACCTTGGCCGCGCGGCCGGCCTCGTCCGGACGGCCCGCCACGGCCGCCCGCTCGAACAGCCCCAACGCGCTTTCGGCAATCTCCCGGTGGCCGACGGCCGAGCGGACCGCCTTGGCCATCTGCTCGATCGCTTCCAGCTTCATCCCCAGCGGATCGACCTGGAAGGATTGGTCGACGGCGTCGATCGCCTCCAGCGCCAGGGCCGGCTTGGCCGCGGCCACCGCGACGTCGCGTGCCTCGGCAAGGATCGTGAAAAGGGCCTCGGGGGTGTCCGGGGTTGCCCGGGCGGCGTCGAGGAGTTTCCGCGCCAGCGCGGCCTTGCCGGCTGTCGAGGCGGCGCGATCGTAGTCGGGCTGGAACCGCGCCCGCACCGCCTGCCTGATTTCCTGGAGCTTTGCGGCGTCGGAGGGCGGGGGCATCTTGGACGCGCCGCCGGCGCCGGCGGACGCCCCCAGCGGCCCCTCCAACTCGGCCATCAAGGCGCCCACGTCCTCCCCTTCCTGCCGGGCCTCCTCCCAGAGCCTTCGTGCCTCCCGCCGGTCGCCTCGCGGGTCGAGCGCCAGGTACGTGCCCAAGAGGATCTTGGAGGAAGCGTGGGCGGCGAAGCCGCTGCGGGCGAGGGCCTCGACGACCGGCCGGGGAAGATTCTTGAGATCGTACGTGCGACTCCTTCCCTCGGTCCGCAACGTCAGCTTGTCGCGCGTCACCGAGACGACAATGTACTGCGCCTGACCCGCGGAGATCTCCTGGGCGACCGTCAGGCCGGCGACGACCTGGGCGATCCCTTTCCAGAACTCCTGGAGGTTGGCCAGCAGGAGTCCTGCGCGGGCCGCCTCGGATTGCTCGGCTGGAGTCTGTGCCTGGGCCGTAGCTGCCCCGACGCGCCGCCGTGCCGCGGCGAAGTCGTGCTTGGCGATGGCTGCCCGGGCCGCGACCAGCTCCCGGCGGAAGATTTCTTGCTTGTTGGGGTCGGCGACGATTTCCGGCGTGGCGGCCGAGTCGGCTTCGGGCTTGGCCGCTGCGTCCTTCTCCGGTTTGGCCGCTGCGTCCTTTTCCGGCTTAGCCGCTTGGCCACCCTCCGGTGCGACTGGTTGGGCGACGGTCGGGGCGGCCGCTTGGGGCGGCGGAAGCGGCGTCTCAGGCCCAGTTGCTGCCGCCCCGCCCGTGCCAGCGGCGGAAGGCGGAAACGGCATCGCGGGCGGTGGCGAGGCAGGGCTCGTCGCCGGCGCGGAGGGCGCTTCGAGCGGTGAGCCGGCCGAGCCCAGCTCCCGGCGACCACGGTGGTGTTGGTAGAAGGCCAAGGCGACGACGCCGGATGCCACGACCAGCATGACCAGCAACATGCGGCCGAGCATCGGCCCCCAGCAGCGCGGATCGAACGGGTCGTGCACCACAGCATCCTTCTGTTTCGAGGTTGACGCCACGGAAGCCGCCGACCTCACTCTTTACATACATACTCCAAAGGGGTTGGTCGCGGCAAGTCATGCTTTCGCCGGCCCGCGGCAGGAAGCACGGGCAAGATGCCCGTGCCACCCGTCAATCCACGGTTCCGTCTGGAGAGGGGCTCGCCAGACTCCCGGGGACCAGCTATCCTTCCTGAGGAAACGCTCCCTGGGTCTCGGCCGTCTAACAGCATGGGGGTTACCCTGCGGAAGGGCGCCCGACGGTCAAGCGGCGTTAGAACCGGCGGAAGGAAACCGAATCATGAGAATGACGATGCTGCTTTGTCTTGCGATTCCCATAGGATGCCTCGCGTTGGTGATGGCGGCTTTTGTGGCGGGGGCCGCGGTGCCGCCGGAAGACCCCCCCGACCGGGAGCAACTGCGGAAGACCTTCCAGGCAGGCAACTACAAGGATGCCTACGAGGGCCTCCGCACGCTCGCCTTGGACCCCAAGGACGACCCCTTGCTGGCAGGCGGCGACCTCCAGCTTGCCGTCCAGGCCCTCCAGAACCTCAACCGGACCAGCGAGATCGACGCCTTTCTGGAAGGGGTGATCGCCGTTCACCAGAAGAACTGGCGCCTGTTGCGGACGGCCTCGCAGGTCTACATGCAGATTCCCCATCAAGGCTTCGTGATCGCCGGGAAGTTCGAGCGCGGACCCCATCGCGGCGGGGGCCAGATGGTCAACTCCAATGAGCGGGATCGGGTCCGGGCGATGCAGTTGGTGGTCCAGGCCATGCCCCTGGCCCAGAAGGACGACAATCACTCCGAAGTGGCCGACTTCTATCTGGAGATGGCCAGCCTGCTCTTGAGCCACCGCGGGTACCACGAGGCCTGGCGCTTGCAGTACCTGACCGACCTGGGCACCCTGCCCGACTACGATCCCGGCTGGGGCTACTATCAGCCCAGCCGCGGGGCCCCGGTCGGCGAGGACGGCAGGCCGGTCTTCCACCGCGTGCCGAAGAGTTGGCAATCCGCCGCCAGCGACGGCGAGCGCTGGCGGTGGTGCCTGGCCCAGGCCATCGAGCACGATCCCCGCCGGGCCAACCGGGTGAAGCTCCAGTTCGCCGAGTTCCTGCTCAACCAGTTCGGCGTCCAGACCCTGGCCGAGTACGGCTGGGCCTTCGGCCGGATGGCGACCGACGACACCCAAACCAGCGAGAGCGGCACCTACGCCCTGCACACCCTGGCCGAGACCGAGACAATCGCCCGGCTGGCCACCGGGATCAAGCGCTTCGAGCTGCCGGAAGAGTTCAACTTCATCAAGGTCTACCAGGAGGTGGCCGAAGACGGCAAGAGTCCCGAGGCGGAGCAGGCCCTCAGCCACTTGGCGTCGATCTTCGAGAACCGCCGGCAGTATCCCCGCGCCGCCGAGTATTGGCGGAAGCTGTGGGAGGCGTTCCATCAACCGCACTACGGCTCGCGGCTCCAGCAGATCGTGGGGAACTGGGGGCGGTTCGAGCCGATCGTCACCCAGCCCGCCGGCCAGGGAGCGACCGTCGACTACCGCTTCCGCAACGGCAAGGCCGTGGAGTTCACGGCCCACGAGATCCGCGTCCAGAAACTCCTGGACGACGTGAAGGCTTACATCAGATCCCGCCCGAACCAGTTGGACTGGGAGAAGCTCAACATCCAGGACCTCGGCTACCGGCTGGTGACCAAGAACCAGCGGGAGTACGTGGGGGTCGAGGTCGCCTCGTGGAAGCTGGATTTGGAGCCGCGCGAGAAGCACTTCGACAAGCGGATCACCGTGACCACGCCGCTCCAGAAAGCGGGGGCCTTCTTGCTCACCGCCAAGATGGCCGACGGCAACACCTGCCAGATCGTCGTCTGGCTGGCCGACACGGTGATCGTCAAGAAGCCGCTGGGCGGCGTGCCTGAGGGGGGCAAGCCTGGGGGGGGTGGTCCTCCGGCGCCCAGGCCCCTGGGGGGCAAGACCACGGGCGCCGCCGCCCGGCGCGTGGGCCCCAAGCCGGCTCCCCCGACCATCGGCCCGGGCACCCCGGACGGTAAGGTCTACTACTACGTCGCCGACGCCGTGAGCGGCAAGCCGATTCCCCGGGCCAACGTCGAGTTCTTCGGCTACTGGCAGGAGCATCGCGACGGCCGGCAATTCGAGGTCCACGTCAAGCAGTTCGCCGAGTTCACCGACGCCGACGGCCAGGTGATCCTCGGCCCCCAAGAGCAGCCGAACAATTACCAGTGGATCGTCACCGCCCGGACCCCCTCCGGACGCCTGGCCTACCTTGGCTACACGGGCGTGTGGTACGGGCGGATGTACGACGCCGAGTACAACGCCACCAAGACCTACACGATCACCGATCGGCCGGTCTACCGCCCGGCGCAGCCGGTCCACTACAAGCTCTGGGTCCGTCACGCCCGTTACGACCAGGACGACGTCTCCGATTTCGCCAACCGGCCCTTCACCCTGGAGATCCGCAACCCCAAGGGGGAGCGGGTGGTCGAGAAGCAGGTGACCGCCGACGCCTACGGCGGCGTCGAGGGGCAGTATGAGCTGCCGGCTGACGCGATGCTGGGGGTCTGGTACGTGGGCCTGATCGGCCAGGGGGGCGGGCAGTTCCGCGTCGAGGAGTACAAGAAGCCCGAGTTCGAGGTCTCGGTCGAGGCCCCCAAGGAGCCGGTCATGCTCGGCGAGAAAGTCCAGGCCACGATCAACGCCAAGTACTACTTCGGCTCGCCGGTCACTCACGCCAAGGTGAAGTACAAGATCACCCGCACCGGCTACACCGAGCGCTGGTACCCGATCGGGCCGTGGGACTGGCTCTACGGCCGGGGCTACTGGTGGTTCGCCTACGATTACGACTGGTACCCGGGCTGGAAGTATTGGGGCTGCCTGCGGCCGCGCCCGTTCTGGATCCCCTGGCGCCACGCGCCGCCGGAGGTGGTCGCCGACCGCGAGGTGGAGATCGGGCCCGATGGGACCGTCAAGGTCGAGATCGACACCGGCGTGGCCAAGGCGATCCACGCGGACCAGGACCACCAGTACACGATCACCGCCGAGGTGGTCGACCAGTCGCGGCGCACGATCGTCGGCACGGGGAGCGTGCTGGTGGCCCGGAAGCCGTTTGCGGTGACCGCCTGGGTCGACCGGGGCTACTACCGGGTCGGCGACGTGATCCAGGCCCACTTCGCGGCCCGCACCCTCGACGGCAAGCCGGTCCAGGGGGCCGGCAAGCTGGCGCTATTGGCCATCACCTACAAGGACGGCCAGCCGGTCGAGCAGCCGGTGCTGACGGCCGAGGTGCCGACCGACGCCGAAGGCCTGGCTCGCCGCCAGCTCCGCGCGGGCCGCGCCGGGCAGTACCGCCTCTCCTGCAAGGTGACCGACGCCAAGGGCCACACGATCGAAGGGGGCTACGTCTTCACCATCCGCGGCGAGGGCTTCGACGGCTCCGAGTTCCGCTTCAACAGCCTGGAGCTGGTGCCCGACAAGCAGGACTACCAGCCGGGGGAGAAGGTGCGGCTGGCGGTCAACACGGACCGGGTGGGCGGGACGGTGCTCTTGTTCCTTCGCCCCACCAACGGCCTCTATCTCCCGCCCAAGGTCCTCCGCCTGGACGGCAAGAGCACGGTCTTCGAGCTCGACGTGGTCCGCCGCGATATGCCCAACGTCTTCGTCGAGGCGCTCACCGTGGCCGACGGCAAGGTCTACACCGAGGTGAAGCAGATCGTCGTGCCGCCGGAGAAGCGGGTGCTGGCTGTCGAGGTCACGCCCTCGGCCGCCGCCTACCGCCCCGGCCAGAAGGCCCAGGTCAAGCTCAAGCTCACCGATTTCCAGGGCAAGCCGTTTGTGGGCTCGACCGTGGTGGCGATCTACGACAAGTCGGTCGAGTACATCTCCGGCGGCACCAACGTCCCGGAGATCAAGGCCTTTTTCTGGAATTGGCGGCGGCACCACTCGCCCAATACCGAGGAGAGCCTCCGCCGCTACTCCGGCAACCTGGTGCCGCCGGGGACCCCCGGCATGCAGGACCTCGGCGTGTTTGGGGCGACGCAGATTGAGGAAGTGGGGGCCATCGAGCCGTCGAGCGGCATCCGCCGAGGGGCAACCACCTTCGGCGCGCTCAGGGGCCCTGCGCCGGCCCGAGAAATGGCCCGGGCCGCCGCGCCCGGCATGGGCATGGGCGGCGGCATGGCCGGCATGGGGCCCATGGCCGAGGCCGCCGCGATGCCCATGCTCGCCAACGCCACGACGATGGACAAGGCCAAGGGCGAGGCCGAAGGAGCCGGCGGCGCGGCGATGGTCCAACCCACGGTCCGCAAGCAGTTCGCCGACACGGCCCTCTGGGTCGGGGCCCTCGCAACCGCCGAGGACGGCACCGCCGAGGTCTCGCTGAACATGCCCGAGAACCTCACCACCTGGCGGATCAAGGTCTGGGCGATGGGCCACGGCACCAAGGTCGGCGAGGGCCAGACCGACGTCGTCACCCGCAAGGACCTCATCATCCGCATGCAGGCCCCGCGGTTCTTCGTCCAGAAAGACGAGGTGGTCCTGTCGGCCAACGTCCACAACTACCTGAAGACCGAGAAGCAGGTCCAGGTGGCCCTGGAACTGGACGGCAGATGCCTGATCGTGCTGAGCGACGACAAGATTGCGGGCGACCCGCGGACGCGGACCGTCCGCGTCAAGCCCAACGACGAGGCCCGCATCGACTGGCGCGTGAGGGTCCTCGACGAGGGGGAAGCGGTGATCCGCATGAAGGCCCTCACGGACGAGGAATCGGACGCCATGGAGCAGCGGTTCCCCTGCTACGTGCACGGGATGCTGAAGATGGAGGCCCGCTCGGGCGCCTTGCGGCCCGACCAGCAAAGCGGCACGATGAGCTTCAAGGTCCCGGCCGAGCGGCGGCCGAAGCAGTCGCGGCTGGAAGTCCGCTTCTCGCCCACGCTCGCGGGCGCGATGGTCGACGCCCTGCCCTACCTGGCCGACTACCCCTACGGCTGCACCGAGCAGACGCTCAACCGTTTCCTCCCCACGGTCATCACGCAGAAGGTCCTGATCCAGATGGGGATCGACCTGGCCGACGTCCAGAAGAAGCGGACCAATCTCAACGCCCAGGAGATTGGCGACGAGAAGGACCGGGCCAAGCAGTGGAAGCGGTTCAAGCGCAACCCGGTCTTCGACCAGGACGAGGTCCGGCGGATGGTCAAGGAAGGCGTCCAGCGGCTCACCGAAATGCAGCTCTCGGACGGCGGCTGGGGCTGGTTCTCCGGATACGGCGAGCTCTCCAGCCCGCACACCACCGCCGTCGTGGTCCACGGCCTCCAGGTCGCCCAGCAGAACGACGTGGCCCTGGTGCCGGGCGTGCTGGAGCGGGGCGTCCAGTGGCTCGTGAACTACCAGAACGAGCAGGTCCGCCGGCTGCAAAACGCCTTGAAGAAGCCCAAGATCGAGCCCTGGAAGGAGTCGGCCGACAACGTCGACGCCCTGGTCTACATGGTCCTCACCGACGCCGGCGTCAAGAACCCGGAGATGCACGAGTTCCTCTACCGCGATCGCACGCACCTGGCCGTTTACGCCCTGGCCACGTACGGCCTCGCCGTCGAGAAGCTCGGCGACAAAGAGAAGCTCGACATGATCTTGCGCAACATCGGCCAGTTCCTCGTTCATGACGAGGAGAACCAGACCGCCTGGCTGAACCTGCCCGAGAGCCGCTCCTGGTGGTACTGGTACGAGAGCGAGTACGAGGCCCACGCCTACTACCTGAAACTGCTCGCCCGGACCGATCCTAAGGGCGAGACCGCCCGGCGGCTGGTCAAGTACCTCTTGAACAACCGCAAGCACGCCACCTACTGGAACTCGACCCGGGATACGGCGCTGTGCATCGAGGCGATGGCCGATTTCCTGCGGGCCAGCGGCGAGCAGAAGCCCGAGATGACGGTCGAGGTCTGGCTCGACGGCCAATTGCAGAAGGCGGTCGAGATCACGCCCGCCACCCTGTTCACGTTCGACAACAAGTTCGTCCTGGACGGCGAGGCGGTCAAGGACGGCCCGCACACCGTCGAGCTCCGCAAGAAGGGCACCGGGCCGCTCTACTTCAACGGCTACCTGACCAACTTCACGCTGGAGGACCCGATCACCAAGGCCGGCCTGGAGATCAAGGTCGAGCGGAAGTACTACCGGCTGAAGAAGGCCGACAAATCGGTGAAGGCCGTCGGCGCCCGCGGCCAGGCCGTCGACCAGAAGGTCGAGAAGTACGAGCGCGAGCCGTTGGCCGACCTGTCCACGCTCAAGAGCGGGGAACTGGTGGAGATCGAGCTGGAGATCGCCAGCAAGAACGACTACGAGTACCTGGTGTTCGAGGACATGAAGCCCGCCGGGTTCGAGCCGGTTGATTTGCGGAGCGGCTACACGGGCAATGCTTTGGGCGCGTACGTCGAGTTCCGCGACAACCGGGTGGTGTTCTTCGTCGGCCGGCTGGCCCGGGGCAGCCACAGCGTCAGCTACCGCATGCGGGCCGAGATCCCCGGGCGCTTCAGCGCCCTGCCGACCAAGGCCGCAGCCATGTACGCCCCCGAGCTCAAGGCCAACTCCGACGAAATCAAGCTTCAGGTGACGGACTAGCCAAGTCGCTGGCGGCTTGGCAGGGCGATGAAGCGCCGGCCGCCCGGGGTCAGTGCGGCGGGCGGGGGTTCTCGGCGAGCATCGGCCGCAGCTCGGCGACGAAGTCGTGGACGTCCTCGAACTGCCGGTACACGCTGGCGAAGCGGACGTAAGCCACCTGGTCCAGCTCGCGGAGGTGCCGCATCACCAGCTCGCCGAGGTAGCGGCTTTCGACTTCGGACTGGAAATGCGACTCGACGTGATTCTCCACTTCGGAGACGATCGCCTCGAGCTGGGCGTCGCTGATGGGGCGTTTCCAGCAGGCCTTCTCCAGGCCCAGCTTGAGCTTGTCGCGGTCGAAGGGGACCCGGACGCCGTCCTTCTTGACCACCTTGATGGCGGCCCGCTCGATCCGCTCGTAGGTCGTGTAGCGCCGCCTGCAGTCCAGGCACTCGCGGCGGCGGCGGATGGCTAGTCCGTCCTCGCTGGCCCGCGTGTCGAGCACCCGGTCGTTGTCGGCGCGGCAATAAGGGCATTTCATGGTGGGGCGGCTCCCTGCCTCATCTTTACTATACCCGGGAAAGCGGCACCGCAAAGTGGCCAAACGGAAAGAACCTCCAACCATCGCCATGTTAGTATGGCGAACCTCGGAAAGATAGTCAAGGCATGCCCGATCCTCCGGGCCCGTGCTCGGGGGTCCCAGCGGTCGCTTGCGGAATATCCTTTCCCGGGGTGCGAACAACGGGGTGATGCGTGGACCGGTGGTGAAACCGCCGCGTCGGTGGTATATAATGAGCCCCGCCGGTTCTCCTAAGGCTGGTCCGGAGTAGAAGGGTAGCGCCATGAACTGTCGCGAATGCGGTGCTGAGACCCAAGCCAATTCCGTGTACTGTCCGCAGTGCGGAGTGCGGATCGAGTCGCCGGAGGCTGCCATGTTCGGCCCGATCGAGCGGGAGGCCCCGGCGGCGCAGCCGGCGCGATTCCCGGCCGACGCCAGCACGGACGAATCGCTTGCCCTGGCGCCCGAGGGCGCCCCGGCCCGGCCCTCGCGGGAGGCTTCCGCCCGGACCGACGGGCCTGGACTGTCCGACACTCAGACCCTCTGGGAAGGCCGGTACGACGTGCGGGGCATGGTGGACCGCCTGGTGCTGAGCGGGCTCGTGACGATCGCGGTGCTCGTGCTGTGGATCTGGTGGCGGCCGGGGGCGACCATCTGGCTGATCGGCCTGGGCGCGTTGGCGATCCTTTGGCTGTATCAACTCCTGCTCTACGTGAGCCGCCACTACGGACACCGCTATCGCCTCACCCCGCAGACGTTTTTCCACGAATCGGGGATCCTGATCCGCTCCTCCAGCCCGATCGAGATCATCGCCATCGACGACATCAGCTATCAGCAGACGCTTCTGGAGCGATTGCTGGGGGTGGGAACGATCCGCATCACTTCGGCCGACCGGAGCGATCCGGAGCTCGTGCTGCGGGGGATCCGCGACGTTGGGAAGGCGTTTGGCGTGATCGACCAGGCCCGCCGCGCGGAGCGCCGGCGAAGGGCGGTCCGGGTGGACAATGTCTGAGTGACGAAAGCGAACGAGCCCTCGAGGCCGTCCCTGAATTCCGAGAACCTGACGCGTTTTAAGAACCTGACCCAGCGAGGTGACCAGCCATGGCGGACGCTCCCCAGACCCCCGAGCCGAGACTCCGAGACACCGCTCCGCTTCCTTCGCGGCCGAAGCGGGGGGCGGAGAAACCGATGCGGATC
>Ga0153916_10002683_pt1 | contig 13016 bp, 10 predicted proteins | sample Opewatmetagenome_FD_109642 | JGI IMG/M metagenome (GOLD analysis project Ga0153916, IMG submission 109642) | Freshwater wetland microbial communities from Ohio, USA - Open water 3 Core 3 Depth 4 metaG | ecosystem: Environmental > Aquatic > Freshwater > Wetlands | place: USA: Ohio, Lake Erie...
GGCACGCGGTGGAACGTCTTCGGCATCACGACCCACGAGACCTTCGAGCTGGACGGCGGCCGCACCCATTTCCTCGAAGGACGCATGGACGCCAGCTTCGGCACCACGCCGCTGGCCATGACCCAGGCCGTCCGGCTGATGGAGCGCGGGCTGGTCGACCCGGAGAAGATCATCTCCCACCGCTTTCCGCTCTCCGAGATCCACCGGGCGGTGGAGGTGATGGGCCGGCCGGAGCGGAACAAGGTGATGATCCACCCCCCCGTTGCAGCGACCGGGCGATGCGGCTAGGATGGGGGCGAGCCAGCGCATTGCTACCCTGCCGCCAGGCGCCGGGTGCCACTGCTGGCTTGTCCAGCAGTGCGGAAGACACGGTTGGGCAAGCCAACCGTGGCACCCGACAACTTGATTTTGCCGGACTACTGGCTCGCGCCGCCCGTTCTGCAGAGGAGTCTCGCCATGACCCGTCTCAGCCGCCGTCGGTTCCTTCGTCAAGGAGCGCTTTCGGGCGCGGGACTTTGGCTCGCCGCCGGGGCGGCCGCAGGCGAGAGAGGATCGCCCAGCGAGAAGCTGAACCTGGCGTTTGTGGGCTGTGCCGGGCGCGGGCAGGACAACCTCAATGCCCTGGCCGCGCAGAACGTCGTCGCCCTGTGCGACGCGGACGAGAAGCGGGCCGGGCCGGCCTTCGAGCGCTATCCCAAGGCCCGGCGGTTCGGCGACTACCGCAAGATGCTCGACGCCGTGCACCGCCAGATCGACGCCGTGGTCGTCAGCGCCCCGAACCACATCCACGCCCCGGCAAGCGTGACGGCGATGCGGCTGGGCAAGCACGTCTACTGTGAGAAGCCGCTGACGCATTCGGTGTACGAAGCCCGGGTTGCGGCCCAGGTGGCCGCCGAGAAAAAAGTGGCCACCCAGATGGGCACCCAGATCCACGCCAGCGGCAACTACCGGCGGGCGATCGAGCTGGTCAGGGCCGGGGCGATCGGTGCGATCCGCGAGGTGGACGTCTGGACGATGGCCGCGGAAGGGGGCGGCGATCGCCCCAAGGACACGCCGCCCGTCCCGGCAACGCTCGACTGGGACGTTTGGCTCGGACCCGCGCCCTATCGCCCTTACCATCCCTGCTACCTCCCGCGGCAGTGGCACTTCTGGTGGGATTTCGGCGGCGGCGTGCTGGGGAACGTGGGCTGCCATTTCATGGATTTGCCTTTCTGGGCGTTGGCGCTGAGGCACCCGGCGACGATCGAGGCCGAAGGTTCGCCGCTCCACCCGGAAACCACCCCGCCCAAGATGCTGATCCGCTACGAGTTTCCCGCGCGGGGGGCGATGCCGCCGGTCAGGCTCACCTGGTATCAAGGGCGGCGGTCGCCGCGGGTCGAGACCGCGGGGGTGCCCGCCTGGGAGACCGGCTTCCTGTTCGTCGGCGACGGGGGGATGCTCTTGGCGGACTACAACCGGCACGCGCTCCTGCCCGAGGCGAAGTTCGCCGGCTTCAAGCCGCCGGAAAGGTCGATCCCCGAGTCCATCGGCCACTACGCCGAGTGGGTCGCGGCGTGCAAGACGGGCAGCCCGACCGGCTGCAATTTCGACTACGCCGGGGCCCTGACGGAGACGGTCTTGTTGGGGAACGTGGCCTTCCGCGCCGGCCGGAAGCTCCAATGGGACGCGGTCGCGCTGCGGGCCACCAACTGCCCGGAGGCCGAGCGGTACATTCGCCGCGAGTACCGCACGGGATGGACGCTCTGAGCACCGACTGCAATCCATAGATCCAAGAACAGACCGAGGAGAACTATCATGCCAAAACGCGTCAACCGCCGGGAGTTACTCAGGAGTGCGACGCTGGCGGGCGTCGGAGTCTGGATCGCCGGCGGCGCATCTCCGGCCGCCGACAAGTCGCCCAACGAAAAGCTCGACGTCGCCGTGGTCGGCTGCGGGAATCGGGGGGCCGCGAACCTCGGCGGCGTCTCCAGCGAGAACATCGTCGCGCTGTGCGACGTCGACGACCGGCAGGCCGCGGGCGCCTACAAACAGTTTCCCAAGGCTCGGAAGTTCCGCGACTTCCGCAAGATGCTCGACGAGGTGGGGCGGCAGGTCGACGCGGTGGTGGTGAGCACGCCCGACCACACCCACGCCCCCGCCGCCGTGATGGCGATGAAGATGGGCAAGCACTGCTACTGCGAGAAGCCGATGGCCCACTCGGTCTTCGAGGTCCGCACGATGCGCGAGGTGGCCCAGAAGAACAAGCTGGTCACGCAACTGGGGACCCAGATCCACGCCGAGCCGAACTACCGCCGGGTGGTGGAGCTGGTGCAATCGGGGGCGATCGGGGCGGTGCAGGAGGCCCACGTCTGGTTTGGCGGGAGCTACGCCGGCCGCGACCGGCCCACGGAAACCCCGCCCGTCCCGCCGGAGCTCGACTGGGATCTGTGGCTCGGCCCGGCCCCCGTCCGGCCGTACCACCCCTGCTACCTGCCGGGGGCCTGGCGGCGGTGGTGGGATTTCGGCACCGGCGCGATGGGGGATTTCGGCTGCCACTACATGGACCTGCCGTTTTGGGCGTTGGGGCTGCGCTACCCGACGCGGGTCGAGGCGGAAGGACCTCCGGTGCATCCGGAGGGGACCCCGGCCTGGATGATCGTCCGCTACGAGTTCCCCGGCAAGGGCGGATCGCCCCCGATCCGGCTCACTTGGTATGACGGGGGCAAACGCCCCGAGCTGGTCCGGCAGGGGAAGGTCCCCGACTGGCATTCGGCCGTGCTGTTTGTCGGCAGCAAGGGGATGTTGCTGGCCGACTACACCAAGCGGAAGCTGCTGCCCGAGTCGCAGTTCGCCGGCTTCGAGACCCCCAAGCCGACCATTCCCGACTCGATCGGCCATCACAGGGAATGGATCGCCGCCTGCAAGAGCGGCGGGGCGACGACCTGCAATTTCGACTACTCCGGTGCGCTCAGCGAGGCGGTGCTGCTGGGGTGCGCGGCCTACCGCAGCGGCAAGAAGCTCGACTGGGACGCAAAACAGCTCAAAGCCAAGGACTGCCCCGAGGTGGACCGCTTCGTCAAGCCCGAGTATCGCCAGGGCTGGACGCTTTGAGCGCGTGTGCGAAAGGGGCGCCGTCAGCCCTCAGCTCTCAGCCATCAGCCGAGCGCTCGCACGTCCCTGGCCGTAGTCCCGAGCCATTTCCACGTCAACGTTTGCCAAGCTGAAAGCTGATAGCTGACGGCTGATAGCCGGCACGAGCCGTGCGGCGCCAATTGCTACTTCTTCAGCGACTGCGCCATCTCGACGGCGAGGGGGGCAAAGATCATCAACGGGGCCCACGCGGCCAGGGCCGGGGGGATCACGGACATCGAGCCCAACTGCTGGAATCCCATCACCACGGCCATGAACGCGGACATCAAGGCCCCGCACAAGAACATCGCGAAGAAGACGTTCCGCGTGCCCCAGGCCAGCACCAGCGGCAGCCCGAGAAACAGCAGGGTCATATCGAGCAGCGGCTGGATCAGGCGGGCGTGGATGGCCACGCGGATCTTGCCGCCGAAGTCGGGACTGCGGTTCCGCAGCGAGCGGATCAGTTGCGCCGTGGACAACAACTCGCGCCACGTGTCGTTGTTGGTGAGCTGTTCGAAGGTGACGTCGCTCACGAGAAAGCACTGGTCGGGGCGGAGCCAGTCGGGGGCGTCGCGGGCGGTGATCACGAGCGGCCGGTCGCCGACGAAAAGCGACGACTGGAGATGGAGGTCCTTGGGCTGCTCGACGCCGTCCACCAGATACCCGCCGGGGCGGCCGTCCTGCGGCGGCTGGTAGAACGCCTCCCGGCCCGCGATCTGCCGGGCATACGAGTCCAGCGCCGGGGGGAGGCGGAAGACCGGCTTTTCGATCCGTTGGCGGTCGGCATAGGCCGCGCGACCGCGGAGGTGGACGTTGGTCCGCTCGTCGTACTGGGGAACGACCTCCCGCGGGGCATTGCCCGAAAGCTCCTTCGGCTTGAGCGCCAATTCGTTGGGCAGTTGCGGGATGACCAGCTCTCGGTTGGCCACGCCGGCCAGCACGATCACGCCCACCCCGCCGACGATCGGCGCCACCGCGCGGGCCTTGGAGATGCCGGCCGCCATCAGCGCCGTCAGCTCGTGATGGCGCTGGAGCCAGGTGACGGTGAACATCGCCGAGGTGAGGGCCAGCAGTCCCAGGGTGCGGTCGAAGAAGAGAACCGATTGGCAGCCGTAGTACTGGCTCAGCACCCCCAGCAGGCTCCCCTGCTTCTGGGCGTAGCGAAGGAAGTTGTCGAGGTTCGTGAAGGCGTGGAAGACCACGTAGATCCCGGTCAGGCTCACCAAGCAGATCACGAAGGTCTGCGTAAACTGGCGGAGCACGTAGCGGTCGACGATCTTCATGGGAGCACCTGACGGATCGCGCGGGCCAGCGCCTCGACGCCCCGCCGGATCGCCTCGCAGGACGGGATCCCGAAGCTCAGCCGCAGCATGTTGCGCGGCACCGGGCAGCCCTCCGGCGGATAGCAGTACTCCCCGGGCACGTAGAGGACGCCTTCCTCCACCGCCCGATCGAACAGCGATCCGGACAGGCCGGTGTCGATCGATTCGGGCAGGCGGAGCCAGACGTACAAGCCTCCCGCGGGGCGGACCCAGCGGATGCCCCCCAGCGGCGCCAGGAACCGGTCGGCGGCGTCAAGCACGGCGTCGATCTTCCGCCGGTAGCACGCGCGGACCTGCTCGACGTGGGCGTCGAAAAGCCCCGAGCCGAGAACCGCTGCCATGAGAACCTGATTCAGGTTGGGAGAGCCGAAGTCGAGATTCCCCTTGGCGGCAAGGACCGGCTCGACCAGCGGCCGTGGCAAGATCCCCCAACCGACGCGAATCCCCGGCGAATACGCCTTGGAGAAACTCCCCGCCACGACGACCGTCTCCCCGTCCCGGTCCATCGAGCGCATGCTGGGGACGTCGTCGCCGTAGTACCGAAGCTCCCGGTAGGCCGTGTCCTCGATCGCGTAAAGCTTGTGCTTTTCCGACCAGCGACGAGCGATGTCCACCAGGGCCGCGCGGCGCTGGGCGGGAAGGGTTATCCCCGTCGGATTATCGAAGGAGGTCGTCACGTAGATCAGTTTCACCCGGTCAAGCTCGCCGATCGCCTCCCTTCGGCGGAGCTCCTCCTCGACAGCCTCGGGGATCAACCCCTGCTCGTCCACTGCCACGCCGACAGCCCGGGCGCCCAGATTCTCCAGAGTCCCCAAAAAGACGAAATAGGTCGGCGCCCCGCAGATAACAACGTCCCCCGGGTCGAGCAGGACGTCGCCCACCAGGTAGAGCAGTTGGTTGCTCCCGGCCGTCATCACGACCTGGTCCACAGACAGGTTCAGTTCCCCCGCACTTGTACGGTCAGCACGAAGCATCCGGTCGAGAATGGCGGGGCGGAGCGACGGGTGGCCAATCGTGCTCCCGTATTGGAGCGCGGCCCGGGCCTGTGAAGGTGCGGACCAGATCGACTCCAGCGCCTGGCGGGTGGGCTCCACCGGCAGACTCTCGTGGTCGACGAACCCGGCGGCCAGGGACACGATCTCCGGGTGGGCCAGGGTCTTGGCCATGAGGATGTTCGCGATCGGTTGGCCGCCGGCTTGCCGGGCCCGGCGGCTCAGCCGATTCCAATCCCCGGGACTCTGGGCGAGTTGGTCGGCCATCGGTGGGTGCGGCGTGGACGGAACGGGTCGTCACGGGCTCGGCTTGCGGCCCTCGCGGGAAAGGGCCGAGAAACGTCGGGATCTTAGCATCTCCCGCCCTGCCCGTATACGGAGAAACCGGCTATGATGAATCGCGGGGCTCGCCGGGCGAGCCCGACCGGAAGTGAGCCAAGACGAGGAACCGGGCATGCTGACGATCGCGGGGAAAACCGCTCGGCTGGCTTGGGCGCTCGGCGATCGCCTGCGGCCGAAGGTTGCCGCGTGGCGCCAAATCGCCTTGAACTTGCTGTTTCCCCCCCGGTGTGCCAATTGCGAATGTCACCTGGACGCGCCAGACGACGGGGTGCTGCTGTGTCCCTCGTGCCGGCGGGAGGCTGCACCAGTCCAATGGGTGGGATGTGGGCGTTGCGGGGCGGGGTCCAGCGGCCTCGTGGCGGGCGAGAAATGCCCGCTATGCCAACATAGCGTTCTCCACTTTGACACCGTAATTGTGTTGGGACGGTACGATGGGGCCCTGCGCGAGGCGGTCCTGAGAATGAAGCGGAAGGGGGGAGAGCCGCTGGCGACTGCCCTCGGCGAGTTTATTGCGCGAATGCGGGGAGAGGGTTTGGCGTCGCTCAGGCCGGACGTGGTGGTCCCCGTACCCATGCACTGGAGGCGCCGCTTGGCACGCGGCACCAATAGCCCCGAAGTCCTGGCCGAGAGGATCGCCGGAAAGCTGCGAATCCCGGTCTTGAAGCGGGCGTTGCGACAAATCCGGAACACTTTGCCGCAGAAGGATTTACCTATTAAGCGCCGGTGGCAAAACGTCCGCGGCGCCTTCGGGCTCCGGGCGGGCTACGATTTGGGTGGTGCTCGGGTGGTCCTGGTGGACGACGTCTTGACCACGGGAGCCACCTGCAGCGAGGCAGCCGGAGTACTCAAGAAAGGGGGAGCCTCGCACGTCGCGGCGGTCGTGCTGGCGAGGGCCCTGGGGACCGACATCTCGTAGTTCCGCCCGCGCGCTTTCGCTTGGTGTTGATCGAGGACTCGGTTCCTGACGATGGAGCAGCCTTATGACCCGGACCCAGGAAGTGGAAGTTGGTGCCCGACAGTCCAGCCTCCACCCCTTCCGCGGCGCTGTGATTCGGGGGCTGGGGGTCCTCCTTCCGCCTCTTCTGACCGTAGTCATATTCCTTTGGATCGGCGGAACGCTCCAGCAGTACATGCTGGAGCCGATCATGGGGGGCGCCGAGCGGCTGTTGGTCTGGGGCGTCGCCGACGTCCGCAGCGAACAGGATTTCCCCGCCGACCAGCTTGGCAAAGACAAGGAGAATCCGGTCCTCGGCGACGTCGTTTACCAGCGCCTGGACAGCGGGAGCTACGTTCCCAAGGCCGTCTACGCGGTCGTCCGCCGCCACGCCACGGACGAGGTGACTCCGCGGAGCGGTCAGGGAGTCTACCGGGCCTACGTTCGCCTGACGTACCTCCGCCCCGCCCAGGTCATCCCGTTATTCCTGGCCCTTTTCCTCCTCACGCTGTACTTGCTCGGCAAGTTCATGGCCGCGGGGATCGGCCGGTTCTTTTGGGGCCTTTTCGAGGGAGGAGTCCAGCGCGTCCCCGTCGTGCGAAACGTGTACTCGGCGGTGAAACAGGTCAGCGGGTTCCTGCTCAACGAGCGCGACATGCGGGTCTCCCGGGTGGTGGCCGTCGAGTACCCGCGGAAAGGAATCTGGCAGATGGGGTTCGTCACGGGCGAGGGACTACTGCACGTCGAGGCCGCGGCCGGGGAGGAGTGCCTGTCGGTGCTGATCTGCACCTCTCCGGTGCCGATGGCCGGGTTCGTCGTCAACGTGCGGCGGAGCGAGGTGATCGACCTGAACATCACCATCGATCAGGCCATCCAATTCATCGTCAGTTGCGGCGTCGTGGTCCCGAGGCCGAAAGGGGGGAAGCCGCCGGTCGCCGCAGCCGGGGGTCCGCAACTGCTCGCCGCGAGCGACGCTTCGTGCTCCTCTCCGCCCCCGGAACCGACCCAACGATGACCTCGCCGCAGTACCTTCGACTCGGCACCCGGGCTAGCGCCCTGGCCCGCTGGCAAGCCAACTGGGTGGCCTCCCGCCTGCAGGAACTCGGCGCCGAAGTGATCCTCGTGCCAATCGCCACCAGCGGCGACCGGCAGGCCGAGGGCTCGATCGGCAGTCTCGGGGAGAAAGGGGTCTTCACCAAGGAGATTCAGCGGGCCTTGCTCCACGACCGGATCGACCTGGCGGTCCACAGCCTGAAGGACGTCCCGACCGAGCCGGTGCCCGGCCTGTGCCTGGCGGCGGTCCCCGAGCGGGCGCCTGTGGCCGACGTGCTCGTCTCGCGCAAGTACGGCTCGCTGGATGAATTGCCCCAGGGGGCCGTGGTGGGAACCGGCAGCCTCCGCCGCCGGGCCCAGTTGCTCCACGCCCGCGCGGACCTCGAAATGAAGGACCTCCGCGGCAACGTCGACACGCGGCTGCGGAAGCTCAACCAAGGGGATTACGACGCGGTGGTCCTGGCCGAGGCGGGGCTCCGGCGGCTCGAGCTGGCCGAGCACATTACCCAGGTGTTGCCGCTTTCGATTCTCCTGCCGGCCGTGGGCCAGGGCGCCCTCGGCCTGGAATGCCGCGACGACGATCGCGCGGCACGCGAGCTGATTGCGCCGTTGGACGACGCGGCGACCAGGGCTGCCGTGCTGGCCGAGCGGGCGATGCTGGCCACATTGCTGGGCGGCTGCCTGGCCCCGATTGCCGCGTGGGGCCGGGTGGAGAACGATCGGCTGGTCCTCACCGGCCGCGTCCTCCCCCCGGACGGCAGCCGGAAGGTGGAAGCCACCCTGGAGTCGGACCCTGCCGAGGCCGTCCCGCTCGGCAACCAGGTCGCCCAGCTCTTGCTCCTTCAAGGCGCAGGCAAGTTCATCGCCGCCGCCCGCCAAGGCACGTGAGAGCCTCGCCCTCCGCGCAAAAAAAGGGGTCCAGACAAATAGTTCTGACCCCTCTTGCCCTGCCGGGATTTCTCAAGGCGGTAGACGGATTCCGGTGACACCGTACTCAATTCGAGAGGGCCATTGGCAATGATGTATGGTCTCCCCGGAACTGCGGCAGGCGGGGCCATTGCACGTCGCTTCCTGCGCTCGTAACATAGTCTGTGAGAACTGGATCGGTCCCAAGGCATCCGAGGGTAGGAAACCCGTGTACCTATGTCGAAAACTCGATCAGTAACGAAGTCGTTTTGGACGCACCCGTCGGTTGTTCAGCTTTCTGGCATGCACGACCCGGTAAAGACTATGATCGAAAGCGCGAGAGCATTGGCGCTCGATGCGATGCAAAGAGGTTGGTCTGGGCCGCCGTTCGACCCGTTCGCCCTTGCCGAGATTCTTGGAATTCGCCTCATCCCTGCGGATGACGTTCTCGATGCCCGGATATCAGTGGGGTCACAAGGCGGATTCTACATCGAGTTCAATCCAAATCGCCCGGCCGTACGGATACGTTACTCAATCGCGCACGAGTTGGCTCACACTCTCTTTCCGGACTGCGAGGAGTCGGTCAGGGACCGTGTACCGCGCGCAAAGATGCGCGACGATGATTGGCAATTGGAAATGTTGTGCAATCTGGGTGCTTCGGAGATCTTGATGCCCATCGGCAGTTTTCTTGATCTACGGAAGGTGCCTCTAGGAATCGATTCTGTCTCGAATCTTCGAGGACGCTTCGAGGTCTCTTACGAAGCCATGTTGTTGCGGCTGATCAAACTAACTGACCTTGCTTGTTTCGCCTTCTGTTGCGCGAGGGGCGAGCCTACCGACGGTCCAGGGCGCTATGTGATCGACTACACTGTGCCCTCCAAAGGGAGTGTGGCACCGTGTTCGTCCGGCTACGTTTTGCCGATAGGGAGTCGTGTAGAAGAGTGTACAGCCATTGGGTACACAGCAAAGTTTGACGAGGACTGGCCTCACGTTGGTCGTGTGCATCTGGAAACTGTGGGGATCCCGCCCTACCCAGGGCACGAATACCCGCGAGTGGCCGGCATCGCAACATTTCCGAGCGCGGAGCCGCATGCCAGAGTTGGCATTACATACCTCGTGGGCGACGCGACGGAGCCGCGCGGTGACGGCCAACGCATCCTCGCATTTGTTGTTAATGATCGCGCCCGGTCTTGGGGTGCCGGGTTTGGCCTAGCAGTCCAAAGGAAATGGCCCTTCGTACAACGGGAGTTTGAACTGTGGAAAGAAACGGAGCCTCTTGAATGCAAGTTAGGGAACGTGCATGAGACGCGAATCTCGACCGATCTTCTGGCCATGATGATGGTATGCCAACGTGGGTACGGTCCCTCCCGAGGTCCACGGATTCGATACGACGCGCTCCAACAGTGCCTCAGAAAGCTTGGGGACGAGGCTTTGGCATCGAAGGCTACCGTTCATATGCCTCGAATTGGCTCTGGTCAGGCGGGGGGCTCTTGGGATGTGATTAGTGAGATGATCGAAGAGACGCTTTGTAGCGAGGGGCTGGATGTTGTTGTCTACGACCTACCCGCTTCTGAGCGGAGTGCGGGTTACCAAAGGTCTTTGTTCGGCGAGCCCGCGTCGTAAGGTCGCAGGCATGGTGAAGCAGATTCTACTCATCTCTGGCCCAGTAGCTTCTGGTAAGACTACGCTGTCGCGTCTGCTTAAAGAACGGTTCGGGATTCACACTTTCAAGACTCGCGAATACTTGAGGAAGCTTAAGCCCGAGGTGGAGGCCGAACGCACGGCCATGCAGGAGTTTGGCGAAAGGCTTGACAGGAAGACAAAAGGCGAATGGGTCTGTGAAGGGTTGGAGCGCTTTATCCGGTCGGAGGCAATCGAGGACAGTGCGATTGTGGCCGTCGACGCCGTGCGCATCGCGGAACAGATAGCGGCAGTTCGGCGGGCCTACGGCCCAAGGGTCGTCCATGTTCACCTGGACGCGCCACTCGACACCCTCACAAAGAGGTATGCCGGCCGAAGCGACGACGTCTTGAGGGAACTTCCGAGTTACGAGGAGGTTCAGAAGAATCCTACGGAGCGGAAGGTCGGGAAGCTCCGGGAAAAGGCGGACGTGGTTATTGATACCAGGCGGTGTGCGCCAAAGGATGTGATGGTCAAAGCGGCCAGCTTCTTGGGGTTTTACGGGCGCGAATACCTTCGCCTCGTGGATGTCCTTGTTGGCGGGCAATACGGAAGCGAGGGAAAAGGCCATATTGCTTCGTACCTAGCGCGAGAATACGACGTGCTTGTACGCGTCGGCGGCCCTAACGCGGGGCACACGGTGTTCTCCGAATCTCCGATTACTTTTCACCATCTTCCGTCCGGTAGCCTTTCCTCGCCGAACGCGTTGCTTGTTATTGGGGCGGGCGCGACGATTTTCGTGCCGGAACTGCTAAGGGAGATGAACAGCAGCAGCATTGAGGCGGGAAGGTTGGTGATTGACCCGCAGGCAATGATAATCTCAGAAGAGGATCGCGAATGGGAGAGGAAGCACCTAGCCCAGACCATGGGCTCGACAGCTCAGGGCGTTGGCGCAGCCGCTGCGAGAAGAATAAAGTGGCGCAAGCCAGGAGAGGTAAAGCTCGCGCGGGACCTTCGGGAGTTGAAGCCCTTCATGAAGGAAACGTGTGAGGTGCTTGAGGATGCGTACAGGGCCGGCGAGAGGGTTCTGCTTGAAGGAACACAAGGCACCGGTTTGAGCCTCTACCACGGCACGTATCCTTACGTTACGTCGCGTGATACGACCGTCGCCGGCTGCCTGGCGGAAGCCGGGATCTCTCCCAGCCGTACACGGAAGGTCATAGTGGTGTGCAGAACATATCCGATCCGTGTGGAGAGCCCGGAGGACGCTACTTCCGGTCCAATGGGGCGAGAGATCGACTGGAGCGAGGTCGAGACCCGCTCGCGGCAACCAGCAGGTACCCTTGCCCCGAAGGAGCTGACTTCGACTACGCGGCGAAAACGTCGCGTCGGGGAGTTCGAGTGGATTTCCCTGCGTAAGGCCGCCTCTCTGAATGCTCCGACTGATATCGCGTTGACGTTTGTAGATTATATCCACAAACAGAACGAACGGGCGAGGAGATTCGAGCAGCTTACGTCGGATACGATTCGATTTATCGAGGAGGTCGAGCGTGTGGCGGCCGCGCCGGTATCATTGATCTCCACGAGATTTGATTACCGTAGTATCATTGATCGCAGGTCCTGGTAATGACTCCCGCCCAGGTTTGTAAGCACTATCCGCGACTTTATCACATGGGCGAGGAGCACACCTGGCGCAGCGTCCGAGAACTGGGCCTACTTAGTACGACGGCGCTACTCGACAAATTCGAGGTCCCGACCGAAGAGCGGTACCGTTTAGAGTCTTGTCGCCGGCGCCAGTCTGTGCCGATACATCATCCCAAGCATGGGACGGCGGTGTTGCGTGACCAAAAGCCATTGAGCGACTCAAAGCTGATGAAATGCCTTGTTGGGATGGATCCGCAGGGCTGGTATCGGTTTCTTAATGCGCGGGTGTTCTTCTGGCCAACGCGGGAGAGGATTCTCACGTTGCTCAGCGCCCGAGCGTACCGTGGACGCTCGCACACCGTCATCACGGTGGACACCGCTTCCTTCCTGGAGAAGCACGCTGACCGAGTGAAATTGTCCCCGATCAACTCGGGTGCCGTGGTATATCGGGCGACGCCCCGTGGGCTGATGACGTTCCGGACAATTGAAGAGTGGCCCGACGCCGAACGACCTCGCAGCGGGGCCTTGAAACTACCGGTTGCGGAGTTCGCTGTGGACTATTCTGTTCCGGACATCGCGGACGTGGCCGTTTGCGTTGAGGAGATGCGAGGCGACCGCGTTGTAAGAGTCCTCTGGCGGCGCAAGCGCCTTGCTTAGCGCGACTCCATTTATCCGTGGCCGTTCTGCCAAGCACGGAATTCCCGGGGAATTCCGCTGACACCGTACTCAATGCGAAAAGTACACGTAGGTCAGGCAGCACGTGCCTGACAACTGCGGTCAGGTGCTGCTGGCCTGCCTCCGCCAACGAATCGGCGTGACTTTGTTCGGCGCCCCAATCGATCGGGTAATGCCCGGCGCGGACCCAGTGATGAAAACTCGATCACGGCCCGTCGCGCGGGCGGCCTGCTTGACGCGACCCCGGGGGCAGCGGAGAATGGCGGGCTGGACCCCACCGCGCCGGGGGGCGTGCGACTGCCCGGCGCTTCCTCCCCTGAATCGACGCCGACTTGACCTGAAGGAGAACCGTGATGAGCGAACGACGAATACCGTCCCGCCGTGATTTCCTCAAAGCATCCACCGCCACCGCGGCCGGGA
>Ga0153916_10002684_pt1 | contig 13016 bp, 11 predicted proteins | sample Opewatmetagenome_FD_109642 | JGI IMG/M metagenome (GOLD analysis project Ga0153916, IMG submission 109642) | Freshwater wetland microbial communities from Ohio, USA - Open water 3 Core 3 Depth 4 metaG | ecosystem: Environmental > Aquatic > Freshwater > Wetlands | place: USA: Ohio, Lake Erie...
GTGATTGCCCTCAACCAGCCGTCGATGGACAAGTTCGAACAGGCTGTCCGGCCCGGGGGACTCCTGTTGTATGACTCGGCGAGTATTATCAACCCGCCCACGCGGACGGATATTCAGATCGCCGCGATTCCGGCGAGCGGTGAGGCGGTGAAGATGAAAAACACCAAGATCATGAACATGATTGTTCTCGGGGCGTTCCTGGAGCGCACACACGTTGTGGGACTCGACTCCGTCATGAATGCCCTGCGGAAAGTGCTGCCGGAACGATATCATCACCTGCTCCCGCTGAACGAACAGGCTCTCCGGCGGGGGATGGAGCTTGCAGCGAAGCCTGTGACGGTGTAGGTGCCAATGGGAGGGTGCATGGAGAAGAAATGTGTGCATTCCTGCAAGGGTCTGTGCAACGCACTGGAAGTGGCGGAACACAGGGAGCGGGAGGCGATCAGGGAATACACGAAGTTCGTGGCGGACTGCGACTACCCCGATGTCCGCGAGCTTCTTGAGGCGCTGATCGCGCAGCGGGAACGTGCGGTGCAGTTGTTGGTGGAGAAGCGGAACACGCTTTCTGTCCGGTTCAACACCCTGGACAGTATCAACGACAGTTTTGCCTGACGGCAAGGGGGGACGGGGCATACTCTTCGATCGGCAGGGCGTGTCCGTTTGAGGGGACGGCGTGGGAACCGCGAACGGAGCAGCTGCGAGAGAGACAAAACAGCCCCGGGAGGCTATCCCAGCCGGGTAGGGCCGGGAGAACAGACCCTCAATCACACGGAGGCAGCCATGAAGAAGTACATCGTGCAGGTGCTGCAAATTGCCCTGCTCACCCTGGCCGGGACCGGCGGTGCCGTTGTTCTGGGCCTTCTGGTATATGGGACCGGCGTGTTTGATCCCACGAGTGCCGGTTTTTCATTTGTCTCATTCGGCTTCAGCGCGTCGCTCGTGTTTGCGTTCTACCATGTCAGAGGGCTCTCAGAGACAATCACCGCGGCAGTCGTGATCAGCGCGGTTCAGCTGATTGCGTCGTCATCCTATATCACGATGCTCCGCGCGGTGATCTTTTCATTCGGGCTGAATCTGCCCGTCGTCGTCCTGGCGTTCCTGTTCGAGCGTAAACTGGCATCGCTGAGAACATTCCGCTTTCTGATCGTCTCCGTCACGTTCGGCGCCATGTTTGTCCTGCTGACGCTGCTGGTGAGCGCATTCTCCGGCACGGCCGTCCTGCCGGCGACTGTCTTTCAGCAGAATTTCGTCGACGGGGCGCTGCTGGGTATTGGTGTCGGACTCGGCGTGGGAGCCGGTGAGGCGTTCCTCCACTCCCTCGATGAGCACAGGGCTGCGAAGAAGGCCGCCAAGGGATAGGACAACAGACCTCTGGCATCCATTTCAACAACCACACTCGGGCGGTACGGCACGATGAGCAAGTACACGATTGCATGGCTTCCCGGCGACGGGATCGGCCAAGATGTGATGGAGGCGGCGCGCATGGTCCTCGATGCACTGAGGCTTGATGCGAGCTATCCACAGGGAGACATCGGCTGGGAGTTCTGGTGTGCTGAAGGGGATGCGCTGCCCGAACGAACCGTCGATCTCCTCAAATCCTGCACCGCGGCGATGTTCGGTGCCATCACATCCAAGCCGGTCGTGGCAGCTGAGGCGGAACTGAGGCCGGAGCTGCGTGGCAAAGGGCTTGTCTATCGCTCCCCCATCGTGCGCATGCGGCAGCTGTTCGATCTCTACACCTGCCTCCGTCCCTGCAAGGCCTACCCCGGCAATCCCCTTAACTTCAAGGAGGGGATCGACCTTGTGATCCTCCGTGAAAACACCGAGGACCTCTATTCGGGCGTGGAGTTCCACCCCGTTCCCGCAGAGCTGGCCTCGACACTGTCGTCGCTCTCGAAACCGTTCCGGCCCTTTCAAGGACTCTCCGGCGACCAGTACGCGGTGTCGTGCAAGATCAACACGAAGAGGGGGTCGGAGCGGATTGTTCGGGCGGCGTTCGAGTGGGCACGGAAGAACAAGCGGAAGAAAGTCACCATCGTCCACAAGGCGAACGTCGTCCGCGCGAGTGACGGGCTGTTCCTGGAGGAAGGAAGGAAGGTCGCCAGGGAGTATCCGGACATCCAGCTGGACGAGGCCAACGTTGACGCCGTCTGCATGTGGCTGCTGAAGAACCCCTTCAACTACGACGTGCTTGTTGCCCCGAACCTGTACGGCGACATCATTTCCGACCTCTGTGCGCAGATGGTCGGTGGCCTCGGGTTCGGATGCTCCGGCAACATCGGCGAGAAGCTGGCCGTCTTTGAGCCCTCGCACGGGTCCGCGCCAAAGTACGCCGGCCAGTACAAAGTGAATCCGATTGCGACAATTCTTGCCGCAAAGATGATGCTGGACTGGCTCGGGGAGACGGAGAAGGCGAACCGTCTGGAAAACGCCACCGGAGCTGTTATCAAAGAAGGCGCCGTCCGGACCTACGATATGGGGGGAAGTGCCCGGACGCTGGATATGGCGCGGGCGATTGTCGCGAGGCTGTAAGATGAAAAGGATCGTCATCCACGAAGTGGGTATGCGGGACGGCCTGCAGATGGAGAAGGAAGTCGTTCCGACGGAACAGAAGCTCCGCTGGATCGCCAAGCTCCTGGAATCGGATATCGACATCCTGCAGGTCGGATCCTTTGTGCACCCGGTGAAAGTGCCTCAGATGGCAGACACGGATCAGCTCTTCAGGAAGTTGACGGCCCCCGGCGGAAAACCGGCGCACGCGATCCTCTCCGGGCTGGTCCTGAACGAGAAAGGCCTGGAACGGGGCTTTGCCTGCGGAGTCGAGATGTTCTGCATGGGGGTTTCGGCGAGTGAGACGCACAGCCGGAAGAACACGGGCATGCCGGTGGCAGAGGCGACAGATCGCATCATCGCCATGGCTCGCCAGGCAGTGGGGGCTGGAAGCAGAGTGCAGGTTTCCGTGCAATCCGCCTTTGGCTGCGGGTACGAGGGACGCGTTCCCCCGGAGCGGGTGCTCGCGATCGTCAGGCGCTATGTTGAGGCGGGGCTGAAGAGCATCAGCCTGGCCGACACGGCGGGCCACGCATTCCCCGACCGTGTGGAGGCGATGTATGGGGCTCTCCTCGCGCTCGACAGTACAATCGAACTCGCATGCCACTTCCACAACACCTACGGGATGGCGATCGCCAACTGCGTGGCCGCGATGCGTGTCGGCGTGGCATCGTTGGAGTCGTCGGTCGCCGGGCTCGGCGGGTGTCCGTTCACAAAAACCGCAGGAGGCAACGCGTGCACCGAGGATGTCGTGCATATGTTGCAGTGCATGGAACTGCGCCGGGACGTGAAATTGAGGGAACTTCTGGAGGTGGCCAGTGACGTCGCGCGGTTCTTTAAGCGCGATATGCCCGGAACGGTCTACAAGGCCGGACCCATTCCTGAACTGGGTCCTGCGTGATGCGTAAAGAGAGTTCCCATGAAAATCCTTGAAGGAATCCGCGTCCTCGATCTCACCAATGTCCTGTCAGGACCCTTCGCGACGTTGCACCTGGCACTGCTGGGGGCTGAGGTGATCAAAGTCGAGAACCCCCTTGACGGTGACCTGGCGCGCAAACTCGGCTGCGTTCCGCGCTACAACAAGGTGCTGATGGGAACCAGCTTCCTCGCCCAGAATGCCAACAAGAAATCCCTCACGCTGAACCTCAAAGCGGGCGAGGGGAAGGAGATCTTCAAGAAGCTCGCTGCGACGGCCGATGTGATTGTGGAAAACTTCCGCCCCGACGTGATGAACCGCCTCGGCCTTTCCTACACGGTGCTGCAGGAGCTTAATCCGCGCCTGATCTACTGTGCGATATCCGGCTTCGGCCAGACCGGCCCTGATGCGCTCAAACCCGCCTATGACCAGATCATTCAGGGCCTGAGCGGTGAAATGGCCATCAACGGGGATGAACGCCTCAGTCCGCTCCGGGCCGGCTTCCCGGTCTGCGACACCGTGGGAGGACTCAATGCCGCCTTTGCGATCATGGGCGCCCTGTTCCACCGCCAGCGGACGGGTGAGGGGCAGTTCATCGATGTGGCCCTGCTTGATTCCATCATGCCGCTTATGGGATGGGTGGTGGCGAACCTGATGATCGGCGGCCAGCAGCCAGTCCTGATGGGGAATGAGAACTTCACGGCGGAGCCCTCCGGGACGTTCCGGACGAAGGATGGCTTCATCAACATTGCCGCCAACAAGCAGGAACAGTGGGAAGCCGTGACCGATGTGCTGGGTGTCCCAGAGCTCAAGACGGATCCGAGATTCCAGGAGCGGGATGCCCGGAAGAAGAACAGAAAGTTGCTGGCACCGCTTCTCGAAGTGCACCTGATCGAGCGGGAAACCTCCTTCTGGGTGGAGGAGCTGAACAGGCGGGATGTTCCCTCGGGAGCCATTCTGACACTGGACGAGGCCCTGAAGCAGGAACAAGTTGCACACCGCGGGACGTTCACGCCGGTCACGCTCAGGGGGATCGGGGAGGTCCCACTGTTCAACCTGACCGCGAAGTTCGAAAAGACGCCCGGGGTGGTTCAAACGCCTCCGCCAGCGCTCGGCCAGCACACCGCGGAAGTGCTGAAGGAGCTGGGATACACGGAGCAGGAGATCGCGCGGCTCAAAAGAGAAAGCATCGTCTAGGAACACTCCATGGGAATGACCGTCGTAGAAAAAATCCTCGCCAGGGCGGCGGGACTCTCCCGGGTACAGGCGGGGGACGTCGTGGAACCGGCTGTGGATCTGGCAATGTCACACGAAAACGCCGCCCTTGTGGTGAATCAGTTCTTCGAGGTGTTCAAGGGGACCGGCCTTGAACCGGTGATCTGGGACCCGTCGCGGGTCGCGATCATCTTTGACCATCGGGTGCCGGCCGAATCGGCGAAGACTGCGGGGAACCAGAAAAAGGTGCGGGAGTTTGTGGGCAGGCACATGATCCGGAAGTTCCATGACATTCGGGGTGATGTGGGGGGGATATGCCACCAGATACTCCCGGAGAACGGCTATGTGCGGCCGGGCTCTGTCGTGGTGGGGACAGACTCGCATACGACAAGTCATGGAGCCCTCGGAGCGTTCGCCTTCGGCATCGGGGCCACCGAAATGGCCAGCGTCTGGTCTCTGGGCGTGGCTGTCAATATCGAGGTCCCGCGAACGATCAAGGTCAACGTGACCGGTCAGTTCCGGAAGGGGGTTGGGCCCAAGGACCTGATCCTCCGCCTGATCGGACTGCTGACCGCCCAGGGGGCGAACTTCAAGGTCATTGAGTTTCACGGAGAGGCCATCGCTCAGATGTCCACATCCGGGCGGCTGGTTCTCTGCAACATGTCGGTCGAAGCGGGCGCCACCTCCGGCATCGTACCGGCGGATGGGGAGACGACGCGGTACCTCCGCGAGGAAGCACACGTGACCGATCCACTCCATCCGGTGCTTCCGGATCCTGATGCGGTGTACGATCAGGTCCTTGCGCTCGACGTCACGGACCTCGGGCCGCAGATTGCCTGCCCGCACACGGTCGACAATGTCAAGGGGATCGAGATGGTCGCCGGCACGAAAATCCACCAGGTCGTCATCGGCTCCTGCACGAATGGGAGGCTTGACGATCTGGAAACCGCGGCAAGGATCATGGATGGAAAGAAGGTTGCCGACGGTGTGCGCATGCTGGTTTTCCCTGCGTCAGGAAGGATTTACTCGCAGGCTCTTGAGCGGGGCTATGTTGCCAGTTTTGTGAAGGCTGGCGCGGTAGTCATGAACCCCGGGTGCGGTCCCTGCCTGGGCGTCCATGAGGGGGCGCTCGGTGACGGCGAGGTCGCACTTTCCACCACAAACCGGAATTTCAAGGGACGCATGGGCAATCCGAATTCGGAAGTGTATCTCTGTTCGCCGGCGGTCGCTGCTGCCTCCGCGCTGAGGGGCGTGATTGCCGACCCGCGGAAAGGAGCACTCTGAAGATGGCAACGGTTGTTCTGAAACTCGGCGACGACATCTCGACCGACGTGATCTATCCCGGCAGGTACATGGCGACGGTTCTCCCGACGGAAACCCCCCAGTTTGCCTTTGCCGACTATACGGAGTTCAACGAGAAACTCCGTTCCCAGCAGGTGGCGGCCGGGAGTGTCATCTTGGCCGGGCGGAACTTCGGCTGTGGTTCATCGCGTGAGCAGGCCGTCTCGACCCTGAAGGGCCATGAGCTGACCATTGTGGCCGGGGATTTTGCGCGTATCTTCCTTCAGAACGCCATTAACCTCGGACTGCGTGTCGTGGCCGCGCCCGGGGTCAGGGGAACGGTCGGGGATGAGCTGGAGATCACGGGGGAGGCCGTCATCAATCGGAGCACAGGGGAGCGGTTTCCCCTGCAACAGATCCCCCGGGCGCGGCAGGCGATCATGGATGCAGGAGGATTGATCTCCTACACCCGAAGGCGGGTGCTGGAACAACGGTCGAAGGGAACATGAGAGCCATGGAGAGAGCAGAGCGGTCGAGACTCAGGCAGAGGACAACCACGTTCCGGACAAGTACTCTCTGGACAGGGGAGCACACGGGGATGTTGAGCGGAGAGGGGAAACAGCCGCTTACCGTCGCCTGCCCGGAAGATTTCAGTGCGGAACCGGGGATGTGGACTCCCGAGGATATGTTCGTTGCGGCTGTCGAGGTGTGCCACATGGCGACGTTTCTGTCCTACGCGGCGAAGGAAGGTGTCCCCATCGCTTCGTACAGGAGCCACGCCAACGGTGTGCTGGAGTACGTCGACGGCGACTACCGGTTCACGCGGATTGTGATCTTTCCCACTATCACGGTGTCGAGCGCGGCTGTCGAATCGCAGGTCCATGAAATCCTGCGGGAGGCACAGAAGCATTGCCTGGTCGCGAATTCCATCGCCTCGATTGTAGAGGTCAATCCCACAATCATGGTCCAGTAGCGCGTGGGCGGGGAAAGCCAGAATTCAGGAGGTGATTGATCATGCGTTCCCATCGAATCGGTCTGCTGGGGGCGAGCGCTCTTGCGCTCCTTCTCATTCCCGCTGCCGCAAGCCGTGCGCAAGAGCACGAGAAACTGACCATCGAATGGATCTGCGGAGGAGGTTTGCGCGAGGCCTTCGCCTACCCCGTGATCCGGTGGCTGGGAGACGGCCGGCTCGCCTGGTATGACATGCGCAAGCCCCCGTCGGCACGTGTCCTGGAAGCAATTGACCCTGCAAGTGGAAGGATGGAGAGGCTGTTTGAAGGCGAGAAGGCACTGGAGAGCCTAAACGGCCTCCGCCCCGGGAAGGACAGCGTAAAGACCCTCCCGTATCCCTTGGAGATCGATAAAGGGGTGCGCAGGGGGCTGTTCACGTTCGACGGCGACATCTACCTGCTCAACTTCAAGACTTCGAGCTTCCTGCGCGTGACAGAAACGCCCGATGCGGAGAGCTGTGTCCTCCTGTCGCCCGACGGGGACAAACTCTCCTTTGTCCGGTCCAACAATCTCTTTGCCTACGATATCAACGCACGGAAGGAGCTCCAGCTGACCTCCGACGGTTGTGACAGCGTGAAGAACGGAACGCTGTCGTGGGTCTACTGGGAAGAGGTCTTCGGGCGACGCGATATCGCCTACTGGTGGTCTCCCGACTCGAAGGCACTCGCCTACTTCCGCACGGACGAATCGGGTGTAAGCGTACAGCGCTATGTGGATGTTAGGCCCTGGACTCCCCGGGTGATCACGCAACGGTATCCCAAAGTGGGGGAGAAGAACCCGGCAGTCAGGGTGGGCATTGTTGATCTCGAGCCGATGAAGACGGTGTGGGTGGATCTCGGGCGCTATCCCCATGAATACGTCGTCCGCGCGCAGTGGTTGCCGGACTCTCGGCAGCTGAGCGTGCAGACGCTGAACCGTCTGCAGACTCAGCTGGATCTCTTCTTTGCCGAGAGGAAGAGCGGCGCCGTGCGGCATGTCCTGACCGAGAGGGACACCGGCTGGGTCAACATGATGGACGACCTCCACTTTCTGAAAGACGGCGAGCATTTCCTCTGGCCGTCGGAGCGGAGCGGACATCTCCACCTCTACCGGTATTCCCTGGCCGGGAGTCTCCTGAATCCGGTGACCAGCGGCGACTGGAGTCTCCGGGGCAGCGACGGGGTTTTCTGGGTGCAGCGGGCGCTGGTCGGTGTCGGGGAGAAAGAGGGATGGGTTTACTTCACGGCTCTGGAGAAATCACCCCTGGAATGCCACCTGTACCGTGTGAGAATCGACGGGACAGGCCTCGAGCGGCTTTCCACGGAAGAGGGGACCCACTCAATCACGTTCAGCCCCGATATGCAGTTCTACACAGACCGCTTCTCGTCCGCAAGCAGGCTGCCGGTGACCGGGCTGTACCGGAAGGACGGTTCCCTACTGCGCGTGCTTGCCAGCGCGAACAGCGAGCCACTGTCGAAATTCGGGGTGCAGTGTCCGTCGTTCCTGACGATCAGGGCGCGCGATGGCTTTCCGCTTCCGGCACAGATCCTGAAACCGAGGGACTTCGATCCGGCCAAAAAGTATCCTGTCATCTTCTACGTGTACGGCGGACCCTCAGCGCCCGAGGTCTTGAACCAGTGGGAAATGGGTCTCTTCTATGACAATATCCTCCTGGACAACGGGTTCATCGTGATGAGCGTCGACAACAGGGTGGCGACGGGGATCTCAAAGACACTGGAGAATCTCTCCGTCCGCCGTTTCATGTCCACGGTCGAGCTCGACGATCTTGTCGATGCCGTCCGGTGGGTGAAGACGCAGCCCTTCGTGGATTCGACGCGGATCGGCGTCTGGGGCTGGAGTGGCGGCGGGACCTACACGATGCTTGCCATGACGCGGTCGAAGGAATTCAAGGCCGGCATTGCCGTCGCGGGGGTGACCGATATGCGCTTCTACGACACGAAATGGGCGGAGGCGGTCATGAAGACGGAAGAGGTCAACAAGGCCGGCTTCGAAGAGAGCTCGCTGCTCCGGTATGCGAAGGACCTCCACGGCAGGCTCATGATCGCGCACGGCACATACGACGACAATGTCCACATTCAGAACGCCTGGGCCTTCATCAACGAGCTGATCAAAGCCAACAAACCCTACGAGCTACGGGTCTATCCGATGAGGATGCACGGGATCGAGGATCCCCCGGCCAGGATCCATCTCTTCACGGCGATGCTCGATTTCTGGAAAAGGAATCTCTAGCGGGCAGTCAAGAGTTCTCACAACACAAGGATCAACGGGAGAAAGCCATGGATCGAAGGGCGTTTTTCAGGAGGACAATCGGAGCGGGTGCGCTGGCGGGAACGTATCTGGCGCTTGCGAAGCGTGACAGGCTTTTTGCCCTGCAGCTGCCGGGAGAAAAGCCTCTTCCCTATGACCTTGTGGCGATCCGCGGCGGCGAACCCGACGTGATGTTCGACAAAGGGATCGAGGCGCTCGGCGGGATGTCGGCCTTTGTGAAGAAGGGCTCGAAGGTCGTCATCAAACCGAACATCGGATGGGATGTGCCGCCGGAGCGCGGAGGCAATACGCATCCGAAACTGGTGGCACAGGTGATCAAGCGCTGTCTGGAGGCGGGGGCGAAGGAGGTCTATGTTTTCGACCACACCTGCGACAACTGGCAGAGGTGCTACACCACGAGCGGGATCGAGAAAGCCGCGAAGGATGCGGGGGCAAAGATCGCTCCCGGACACATGGAAAGCTACTATCATCCCGTCACGCTTCCCGGGGCGACGGTCCTGAAACAGGCCAAGGAGCATGAGCTCATTCTCGAGTCGGACGTGTTCATCAATGTGCCGGTTCTGAAGAACCACAGCTCGACTCGGCTGACCATCACGATGAAGAACCTGATGGGGAACGTCTGGGATCGCGGCTACTGGCACGGGAACGACCTGCACCAGTGCATCGCGGACTATGCGGCGTACCGGAGACCGACGTTGAACGTGGTCGATGCCTACTATGTCATGAAGCGCAACGGGCCGCGCGGCGTGTCGGTCGGTGACGTGGTCACGATGAAGTCCCAGCTGCTCTCCACGGACATGGTGGCGGCGGAGGTTGCCGGAGCGAAGCTCTTCGGGCAGGATCCGGAGGGGCTCCGGTACCTACAGCTCGCGGTGGAGAAAAACGTCGGACGGAAAGACCTGGAGAAACTGAACATCAAGCGGATCAGCGTCTGAGCCGATGAAGCTGAAGCACCTCAAGACCGTCCGGGTGGTCGTTTCACTCGTGCTGATGGCGGTGACGAGCGTCCTCTTCCTGGATGTCGGCACGGCTGTCACATCCAGGCTCAGCCCGCTGGTCGTTCCCTTCCAGATCGTTCCCGCGCTCACGAAGTCCGTCGGGGGCTTCGGGCTCTGGACGATCGGCGCCGCCGTGGTGCTGCTCCTCACACTTGCGTTCGGACGGGTCTACTGCTCGAGCATCTGTCCCCTCGGGACGTTCCAGGATGTCGTCATCCGCCTGGCGGAGCGCGCCAGGGGGAAGAGAAGATTTCGTTACGCACAGCCGAAATTCCTTTGGCACTACGGCCTGCTCGCGCTGATTGCTCTTCTCTTCCTCGACGGCAACCTTCTCCTTCTCAACCTCCTGGAGCCTTTCAGCAACTACGGACGCATGTTGCAGGCGCTCGTGCGCCCTGCCGTGATCGCCGGGAACAACGGCATCGCCTACGTGCTCGGCCTGATCGACGTGTATGCGGTGTTTCAGGTTGCATTCCATCCCCTCAATATTGGCGTCATGGTCTCCGCGCTCTCCTTCCTCGGCGTCGTGGCGTATCTCTCGATTACCCGGGGCCGGTTGTTCTGCAACCTCCTCTGTCCTGCGGGAGCATTGCTGGGGCTGATCTCACGCCTCTCCTTCGTCCGGCTGGTCATCGATCCGCGCACGTGCAAAGAGTGCGGCCTCTGTGAGAAGGTGTGCAAGGCGAACTGCATTGACAGCAAACGCCTCCACCTGGACTACAGTGCCTGCGTGAACTGCTTCAACTGTGTGCACGTCTGCCCGACGGTGGGGCTGAAGTACGTGGGCCTGTTCACACCCACTCCCGCGAAGGAGGCACTTCCGGTAGACAAAGGGCGCCGGCGGTTCCTCGCCGGATCGCTCACCTCGATGACGGTCTTGGTCGGGGCGGGGACTGACACCCTTGTCGTCCCGCCCGCTGAGCGGCAGAAACATCCCGTAACCCCTCCGGGGTCGGTCAGCATCGAGCATTTTACCGCTCGCTGTACCGCCTGTCATCTGTGTGTCAGCGCATGTCCCACCCGCGTGCTTAACCCCACATTCCTGGAGTACGGTGTGCGGGGGGTGCTCCAGCCGAAAATGGACTACTGGGCGAACTACTGCAACTACGAATGCACGGTGTGCGGGACGGTGTGCCCGACGGGGGCGATCCTGCCTGTGCCGATCGAGCAGAAGAAGCTGATCCAGATGGGGAAGGTGCATTTTGTCAAGGACGAATGCATCGTTGTGACGAAGAAGAAGGATTGCGGCGCATGCTCGGAACACTGTCCAACCAAGGCGGTACGGATGGTGCCCTACGAGCAGAAGCTGATGATTCCGGAGACCGACAACGAGATCTGCATCGGGTGCGGCGCATGCGAGCACGCATGTCCCACAGTGCCGTACAAGGCGATCTACGTGGAATCCAACGTGGTGCACCTCCAGGCTAAGAAGCCCCCTATTGAAAAGCTCGAAAAACCGAAGGAAGAAACGGTCGAGTTCCCGTTCTGACAACTAAGTCCGTCGGTTCATCACAAAAGCAACGAAGCCCCGGCTGATCAGGCCGGGGCTTCGTCGTCAGTCATACGGAACCGTCCTTCACTGGAGTGGGATGAAATTCGTTTGTGCCATCGGTGTGGGGTCCGCCATATGCAGGCGTGCCACGACGCCAGCATGATCGGAGGGCCAGAGTCCCGAAGGGGTGCGATCTTTAGGATTGTCGCCGATCACCTCCGCCTGAACGGGCCCGATGAGGTTCTGTCCCGCAGGGGGCCCGTAGTTGCGGACGAGGATCAAATCAATCCGTTCCACCAGGTTCGGGACGGGGTCCATGAGGTCGGCGGCAAAGGGTGATGTGTACCCGGCTCCCTTGTTTCTCTTTAGATTGTGCACCCACACGTCCTCAAACCCGGCCATTATGGTCATGTACTGATATATCGCATCGGCATAGGGGTTGGGAGGGGTGGGATCGAGCGTGTTGAAATCGCCGACGATGATCAGGGGGAGTGTTTCCCATGCAAATGTGGCGCAGAGCTCCTGTGCCTGCGGCAAACGGACAGCCTCAATAAATGATTCGAGATGCGTTGCGACGAACCTGTACGTCTTGTTCCCCACCATTGCGGCTACGGAGACATAGCCTCGCGGGACTTCAAACACGGGGGCGGGAACGGGCAGAGCCGCCTGGTATCTTCCCTTGATGGTCCCCCATGTCGCTACGTCTCCGCGGACCAGAATTGCGTCGGCGTCAATGAGGTTAACGTAGTCGACGACGGGAGTGGAGCCGCTCATTTCCACTAGGCGGGGAACGGTGACATTGGCATTGCGGACGGAATCTGCCAGCCGGTAGTCAAGTCCGCGCTCTTGGAGGGCGTTCAGGAGAATCTGTAGAAAGTCGAGCTGTTCGGCCAGCGCCATTTTGCCATTGTTGGGAACGAAGCGCTGAATGAGAGAGACTTCCTGCAGGCCGATGAGGTCAGGCCTCTCTTTTCCAATTTGCGTCGCGATGGCACGAGCACGTTCATGGAAACTGGTCTGAGCGAACATTTCGTATGCCGCAGCCACCTTGGTGATTAGGTCCATCTCATCGGTGGCGCTGAGGACCATGTCAACGTCGGTACCGACGTAGATGTTCCATGTCATCACTCTGAGCTCCGGCCGCCCTGCACTGTACGGATCCACCCAAAGCAGATCTGTTGTCATCTGAGGTGCGAGCGGCTCATCCCCGGCACAGCCAAACAGGATTACTGCCGGGACAATCAGGAAAAAGAGTCTCTTCATAGCTACCCCCTGCAAGAAGTCA
>Ga0153916_10002685_pt1 | contig 13011 bp, 9 predicted proteins | sample Opewatmetagenome_FD_109642 | JGI IMG/M metagenome (GOLD analysis project Ga0153916, IMG submission 109642) | Freshwater wetland microbial communities from Ohio, USA - Open water 3 Core 3 Depth 4 metaG | ecosystem: Environmental > Aquatic > Freshwater > Wetlands | place: USA: Ohio, Lake Erie, Old...
AGGAGGCAACGAAGATGAGACAGGGAGGGGGATCCGCTGTCCTGGCTACGGTTGTCTCGGTGGATGGTGATTTTCCGAGAGGGGAAGGTTCAAAGGTTTTGATAAGAGAGTCTGGAGAAAAGGTCGGTTCTTTATCTGGCGGAGCGGAATTGGAGAAGAAAATTTTGAGTGAAGGCGGAGTGGTGCTAAAAGAGAAGAAGCCAAGGATCTTATCCTTAAGTTCCGGAAATAGAAAGGTGGAGATCCTGTTGGAACCCGTTTTTTCTGAACCGACGGTTTATGTCTTTGGAGCAGGGCATATTTCTGAACAACTGGCTCCCCTTGCAAAGAAAGTCCATTTCAAAGTGGTGGTCATCGATGACCGGGAGATTTTTGCCAATCGAGAACGTTTTCCAGAGGCAGACGAGGTTATCGTCTCAGAATTTGAGAAGTGTTTCGACCGACTTAACATTGGGGATTCTTCTTACATTGTCATCGTAACCCGAGGGCATCTTTATGATGGTATTGTATTGGAACAGGCACTCAAATGTAAAGCCCGTTATATCGGCATGATCGGTTCAAGGAAAAAGATTCGAACCCTCTATCAAAGTTTAATCGAGAAGGGAATCGCTAAAGAGACTTTGGGTCGAGTCCATGCGCCCATTGGAATTGAAATCAACTCCGAAACCCCCGAAGAGATTGCCGTCAGCATCGTAGCCGAATTAATTAAGGTGAGGGGAGAACTACCGCGCCGATAAAAATGAGGCAAACTTGGACAATTTTTGCAGCTTGGGCAAAAATTGTCCAAGTTAAGGATGGGAATCTTTTCATGATTCGTGAATGAATTATGGAAGTTACCATAACTATCCAAAATTATTATAATTTATTAACGAATAAGTCATTACAGGATCTTGCCAAAGGTGGCACAGATATTGCTCACTCCTATTTTGCTTGACAAGAGAGTATCGCTTTGGTATTAAATCTCGTAAATTCAAGCAAAATCAAATAAAGTATGAAAAGGAGGAGGAAGATGCTGAAAAACCAAAAGGGCTTCACATTAATTGAGTTGATCGTAATCATTGTTATTATTGGTATTCTGGCAGCAGTGGCGATTCCAACGTATGTGGATTTAACAACGGAAGCTAAGAATGGAGTAGCAAGAGGTGTTTTGGGAAGCCTCAGAAGTGCAAACAGTCTCCTATTCGCCAAGCAATTAATAGGTAATACCACCGGAACATACCCAATGACGTCAGTAGTAAATAATGTACAAGTGCAGGGTGGAGTGGCTTTTGGGGCCTCTGCTACGAATACTGTTTTAGCAACTATTTCCGGGAGTAATTACACATTTTCATTTAGTGTACAACCAGATGTACCCAATACCATTGGATGGGTAATTGTTGATGGCCATACCGACTGGTAATATAAAGAACCGGAAGCAGAGCTTGAAGGGTTGATCTCCCACAAAACATGTTTCCATATCAAAAACTGTGATAGAATCCAAAAATCCGAAGGTTAAAGGGGTCAAACCCGCCGATTGTTTGGCTGGTTTGGCCCTTTTTTTTGCCTCCCTCTTCTTTTTTTATGACCTCTTTGACGGAAGATATCTCCCGACCGAAAGAGACTTGGCTCTTTATTTCATCCCACCACGGTTCTTTTGGGCAGAGACTATCAAGCAGGGCAGTTTCCCGTTATGGAGTCCCTATCAATTCACAGGTCATCCCTTTTTTGCCAATCCTCAGCATGGGATGCTCTATCCCCTAAACAGCCCTTTTTTCCTTTTTCCGTTTGATATAGCGTTCAATGCCATTATCATCCTTCATTTCTTCTTAGGGGGGTTCTTCACATACCTTTTCCTTAAGGATTTAAAGGTCAACCAAACCGGCTCGCTCATCTCTGGCTTGATATTTATGCTCAGTGGTTACCTCTTGTCGGTCCACAGCCTGCTGACTATTCTTCTTTCGAGTGTTTGGACCCCTTTAATCTTGATGTTTTTTAGAAGAGCTATCCTCAACCCCGGGTTTAAGAACGAAATCTTCACTGCTATATTCATTACCCTCTCTTTCTTAGGAGGAGGAATTGAAATTGTCTATGGCAATTTTTTTGTCCTCCTTATAACGTTGATTTTCTTGCCCTCCTCGGCTATTGAATTCGTCGGGGATAAACCCCGACGCTATAGATTCATTTGTGCCGTCCCTATTTACTGGGGACGGATAAGAAGCCTCGTCATTGTATCCCTCCTGTTCTTGTTTCTCTCTGCTATTCAATTATTCCCTTTTCTTGAACTGTTTCATCACTCTATCAGGGGGGTTGGGATCTCCTATCAGGAAGCAACAACATGGAGCTTTGCCCCGAAAGATATTCTCCTATTCTTTCTCCCGGATGCCTACGGATATTTTTTGGACGTGAAGAAATATTGGGTATCTCAATGCTGGTTCAAAACTCTTTACACAGGGGGACTTCCGTTTATCCTCAGTGCCATTTTTCTCATCTTCGGGAAAGGCCGTAAACTCTATCTCGTCCTTATGCTCTTTTCCCTTTTTTTAGCTCTGGGGAAATATAATCCTTTATACCCCTTTGTATTTAAGTATGTTCCTTTTGTTAATGGGATCCGATATCCCGCCAAATTTCTGTACATTTTTATTCTTGTTCTCTCCATCACGGCAGGTCTGGGGTTTCAAAAGTTATCAGAATATTCAAAAGATAACGAGAAGAAAAGGTTGAAACATCTTCTGCTGGTCTTTTCTCTGGTATTCGGTTCCTTTCTTCTTTTGTCCGCCCTTGGGCATAAAGAAGTTGAGCACTTTCTGAAGCTGAAAGGGATCGATTATCCTGATTTCAATCCCCTCTCTATTAATCTTCATCATGCACAGAGATTCCTTTTCTACCTTGCCCTTTTCTTTCTCTTACTGAGAGTGGGTTACGAGGTAAGATGGAAAGGCTGGGTGAAGGTTTTGTTGCTCGTCTTCTTAATGACAGACCTTTTTGGGAATATGGGTTTCTACGGAAAGGAGAAAACAGAAGACTATTTCCGAAGGACCAAGGCATTGGAGATGATTTCTTCAGATAGGGATTTCTACAGACTATTTTCAACAGCCAAAACGATTTCACAAGATACTACCATTATCATTGAAAATCCTACTTCTCTGAATATATTGAAAGAGATAAGCCTTCCTTCCATGAACCTGCTTTTTCAGTTGCATGACATCTGGGGAATCGATGTGATTCGAGTAAAGAGAGTGGATGATCTTTACAAGGCATTTACCACCACCCCATCTATTTCGGCGACTCATCTTATTGACCTCTACGGTGTGAAATATATTACTTCGGTTACTCCTCTTGGCGAAAACAATAAATTTGAGCTTGTTTATGCAAGACTTGAGGGACTTGAAGGGAAAAGGGAAGATCTTCTTAAAGAGAATACGATCAAATTATATAGGAATCACAACCCTCTTCCCAGGGCATGGCTTGTAAAGGACTTTAAGGTTATGGATTCGAGGGCTGTGCTTTCAAGGATGACGGGCAAGGATTTTCGTCCTGGCGGGGAGGTGCTGCTTGAGGAAGATCCCAAGTGGACAAATCCCCCATTTACCAAAGGGGGGAGAGGGTTGAGTGGAGGTGAGGCAGAAATTATCTCTGAGAGCAATAATAGATTAACCCTTCAGGTAGAGGGTGCGGAAGATAGCCTCTTGGTATTGAGCGATACGTACTACCCGGGGTGGAAGGCTTTCGTCGATGGTGCGGAAACCAAGATATATAGGGCTGATTATACATTCAGAGCAATTCCCTTAAATGCCGGGATACACCGGGTGGAGTTTGTTTACGATCCGATGAGTTTTAAGCTGGGAGTCGGAGTCACCCTTCTGGGGATTTTCGGTTGCTTTGGTCTTTTATCAATGAGCAGGGGTAAGCGTAGAGGAACCTCTCCGCGGGCTCCTGAAATCCGGGGATATTGTGAAGGATACTCGCAAGCGGAAGACCATCCGTCTAAATAGGGAACTCTATCAGGAAAAGGGTCAACCTTTTTCTATTACCATCTGTACCCATAAGAACATACCTCTGTTGAATGAATTTGGCGAGTTAATTTTCCAGTCAATCATGAAAGGCACGGTGAGGAAAGCATCTGATCTAATGGCCGTTTGTGTCATGCCAGACCACGTCCATTTTTTGTTGGCACCTATTTCAGAAAATCTGGTTGATCTAATTGGGAAGTGGAAAGGCTATACAACTCACTTAATATGGAAGGAAGGATACAAAGGAAAAGTGTGGCAACGAAGTTTCTATGACCATGCCTTAAGGCAGGAAGAAGACATAATAAAGGTCGCGGAATATATTGTTTTTAATCCCGTAAGAAAGGGAATGGTGCAGAATTGGAAAGAATATCCATATTCTTGGCATCAATGGATTCACGATGGGCGGCCACGGAGGGCCGCCACTACGGATTATAATTCTTAATGTAAGAGGGCCCTCTTTAGTAAGCGACTCGATCCACTTCATCGAGTGTGGTGATTCCTTTCAGGACCTTTCTCAAACCATCTACCCTGAGAGGAACCATCCCAACCGTTTTCCTCGCCACCTCTCGAATCACCTGGGTGGAAGCTCTTTCAGAAATAAGTTTCTTAATGTCCTCATTGACTAAGAGGAGTTCGAAGATTCCTGACCTTCCCCAGTATCCAGATTGCCTACAATTCTTACAACCCTTCCCTCGATAGAGGGTTAAAGGGTCTTTTGAGTTTGCGACCTTCTCACCGAGTTCATTCATGCCCTTCGGGTCAACCTGATAAGGAGCTTTGCAATCCGGACAGATCGTTCGAACCAGTCGCTGGGCCAAGACCCCGATGACACACGAAGAGATGAGGTAGGGTTCGACGCCGATATCCATCAATCGGGAAATAGCCTCTGGAGCGTCGTTTGTATGGAGAGTGCTTAATACCAGGTGGCCTGTGAGGGCTGCCTGCATGGCAATTTCTGAGGTCTCCAGATCCCTGATCTCTCCGACCATGATGATGTCAGGGTCTTGACGGAGGATAGATCTCAACCCTGTGGCAAAGGTAATTCCCGCTTTGGGATTGATCTGTGTCTGTCTGATCAAAGGTAACCGGTACTCCACAGGGTCTTCAATGGTGATAATGTTTTTGTCCTTTGAATTAATCATATTGAGAAGGGCATAGAGGGTGGTCGTTTTTCCACTTCCCGTAGGACCCGTGACCAGGATGATGCCGTTTGTTTTTCGGACCAATTGTTTGAATTGGCCTAGCATCTCTTGAGAAAACCCCAATTCATCTAACTTGAAAAGGACACTGGTCTGGTCGAGAACTCGAAGCACCACATTTTCACCATAGATCGTGGGAAAGGTGGAGACCCTGATTTCGAACCCCCGCTTCTCAAGTTTGACATTGAAGTTTCCATCTTGGGGAAGCCGGGTCTCCGTGATATCCATTTCAGCCAAGATCTTGATTCTTGAGGTGAGAGCGGGCTGAATTTGTTTAGGGAGGGTGAGAGATTCATATAAGACGCCATCGATGCGAAACCGGGCCCGCAGGGCCTTTTCATCGGGTTCGAAGTGGATATCACTGGCACGATCTCGGATGGCTTGAGTCATGACCAGATCGAGCATCCGGGCAGCCGAGGCGTCTTCCATTGGACCCGTGGGAAGGTCTTTCACGATGAGGTCATGGGTCTTTTTATAATCTGAAGGTTCACGGGGTGACTCGGCGTTGTTCCCTTTCATGAATTGCTGGAGCGTGTTCTCAAGGCTCGTCCCCACGGCTCCATAATGTTGTTCAATGGCCTTCTTGATTTTTTTCTCAGTACTGATGGATATCTCGACGTCGGTCTTCACCCGGTTCCTCACCTCATCCAACGCAAGGAGATTGAGAGGATTGGTCATGGCGACCGTCACGACGCTTCCAATTTTAAAAAGAGGGATTAATGTGTGACGCCGCGCTATCTCTTCTGGGATGGTTTTTACGATCTTCTCATCAATCAGATAGGTGTCCAGGTCGACATAGGGGAGATTAAAGTAATCGGCCAAGCACTGAAGGATCAGTTCTTCTTTGGCGAAACCCAACCGGACGATGGCCTGCTCCAAACGCTCCCCTTTCTGTTTCTGTTCCTGGAATGCCTTTTCGAGATGATCGGCGCTGAGTACCCCCAAGTTGACCAGAAAGTCACCAAAACTTTTTTTCTCTTCAACCATACTCAATCCCTTTCATTGAACCGCCCCCATTCCCTTTAGTAAGAAGGGGACTATGGTCTGTTGTTCTTTTTTGCCTCAACGAGAGCATTTAAATGCCTTTGCACCCTCACGACCAATTCCGGATAGGACTTCGAGGAGAGTTGGATAAATTGTTGATAATGGGTGATCGCCAATTCTAAGTTTTGCAGTTGCTCATAGAGCAGCGCCATATTGTAATGAGTTTCCCTGTGAAGTGGGTCGATGGCGAGAGCCTTCTGATAAGATTCGAGCGCATTCTCCCACTGGCCTTTTTTCTTAAAAAGGATTCCGAGGTTGATATGACTTTCGATATGATTGGGGTTGATGGCCGTGGCTTTTTGAAAAACCACCAGCGCTTCTTCGTAACGGCCTTCGAGCAAATAGAGGAGCCCGAGATTGTTGTAGCCTTTCTCATACCTTGGGTTGATCTCTGTTGCCTTCTGATAGGCTCCAAGGGCGCTCTTCGCATCCCCCGTCGTTTGGTAGATGATTCCCAGATTGTTATAGGCCTCGACATAGGTCGGATCCAGCTCAATCACCTTCTGGTAAGCCTGAATCGCTTTAGAAAATTCTTTCTGGTTATAGAAAGCGACCCCCGAGTTGAAATGGGTGAGGACTTCCGAAACCAAGGTGGAGTTCTTTTCTGCCTCCTGTTCCACTGCGATAGGCTTAGGAAGGGCCTCTTCCTTCTGAGTCACCGGAGGAAGAGGCGGGGGGGTCTGCTTGACCCCTGATCCCCCTCGCTTTTCGTTTGGAGCTTGTTTGGGGAGAGATGATTTGGTTGGAGAAGGCGCCGCCTTTTCCTTTACGGGATGAGATGGGCGGTCAGTGAGGGCCACCCTTGCGTTGGACGCCCCCTGATTGGCCGCCTGCCCCGAATCCCGCCCAAGGCGGGACGGATTCAGGGCCAGGTCGGCAGGCAACGGTTCCTCATCCTTCGGCAGGCTTGACACTTCTTTTGGAGGTTCTGAAGATATTTTCTCTGCCACAGGGATGGAGGAAGGGCGGCCACTGAGGGCCGCCCCTACGTAGTGGAGCCCCTCCGTGGGCTCCTCTTTTTTTGGCACTGCTGCAGAGTGTTTCGTCTCCAAGGAAACCATGGCTCCGTTGGTTTGGGTGGCCAAAGGTGAAGAAGCGGGTCTCAAAAAAACGAACAAAAGGATACAGAGGCTAATGAAACCGGCACCGATGACGACCCATTGCTTTTTAGAATTCCTTCTCCCTGTCCTGTTCGGGGATGGATATCGCAAAAGGGGAGAGCCTTCGGACCCATTCAATCGAAGCTGTTGAGTCTTTTTAAGGGCATCGATGATCAGGCTCATTTTGGAGCCTCCTGGGATTCGTTTTCTGAATCCATTCCGGCCTCGTTTTTTGCAGAATATTGATCCGGTTCCTTATTCAACGGAAGGTCCGAGACCGATGGAGCAATGGTACTGGAAACCTGTGGATAGATGTTTTGAATTCTCTCCCATACAAAATTCTTAGCATGTTGAACCGAGGAGAGATAATCTTGATTGATGATGGCCATGGCCGTCAATAAGAAGGTGAACGTGGTCAAGAGTGAGAGACGCAATAGGGTTAGGCGCTGGGTTAAAGAGAAGGAATGAGAGGGTCTCCGGGTCTCCTCTCCCAAGAGACTATCCTTCGCCTTGTTGATGATCCCTCTCTCGATATGGTGGGTTTGCTCAACAAAGCCGCCCAAAAGTGCGCGATCACAGAGGAGATTGATCAGCCTGGGAGTCCCTCTTGAGAATTTATAGATTTCGTGGAGCGCCGGTCTTGAAAACGTAATGCTACCTTGAGAACCCGCTACCGTCAGACGTTGATAGATATAAGACTCCATCTCCGTCCGGGTGAGTGGCACGAGATGATGGCGGATGGCAATCCGTTGGTTCAATTGTTTCAATTCGTTGGATCGAAGTTTCTGGTCCAGTTCTAATTGACCAAGAAGAATGATCTGGAGCAATTTCTCCTTTTCTGTCTCTAGATTGGAAAGCATGCGAATCTGCTCCAGGACGGGGATGGATAAATTCTGGGCCTCATCGATGATCAGGACAGCATTCTTTCCGAGCGAGGACCAATAGATCAGTAATTTATTCAGGGCGTCGATCCGCTCTTTTTTTGTTCTTCCCCTTGAAGGGAATCCGAAATCGAAAAGAATCGATTCTAGCAACTCTTCCTCGGTAAGGAAGGAATTGAAGATGACCGCTGTCTTCACGTTCTTATCTAATCTCTCTAAAAGGGTCCGGGAGATGGTCGTTTTCCCGGTCCCAATATCGCCGGTAACGACCATAAATCCTTCTTTCTGCTGGATTCCGTAAAGGAGAGATTCGATAGCTGTCCGATGGCTCTCGCTTAAGAAGAGAAACTGAGGGTCAGGGGTTAAGACAAAGGGTTTTTGGCTTAGGCCATGAAATTCTTGATACATCTCATTTTCCTCAAATCCGAAATCCGAATTTCGAAATCCGAAACAAATTCAAAATTCAAATTTTCCAAATTCTAAACTTCCCTTTTCGGTCAGTTGCATTTTGGAAATTCGTGCTTGTTTCGAATTGATCCCTGCGGGATGCTTCGCCCGTGCTTCGAATTTAACATTTCATTTCTTCGTAAAATCCTCCACTTTCTTTCCCAGTTGCAGGGTAGGAGTGATCATGATCACCAGCTCTGAATTTGTTTTCGTCCCGGTCTTATATCGAAACAGGCCCCCCAGGAGAGGGATGGAACCCAAGACAGGGACGCCGGTGTAGTTCTCTTGAGTCCTCTCCTGCATTAGCCCAGCGATGATAATCGTCTGGCCGTCTCTGACTTTCACCGTTGTATCAGTCTCCCTGACGCTAATGAGCGGAAAAGTGGACTTTCCGTCGGGAGTCGTTTTATCCCCTGTCTTATCGGTGATACTGGGATGAATATTCATGATGATGGTGCCATCTTCGGCGATTTGGGGAGTGACATCAAGGATGATCCCAATATCAATGGTCATGGGCTGAACGATCTGAGTCACGGTCGTTTGGGTAGCCACAGCCCCAGTAATGAAGAAGACATCCTGATTTCCGACTCGGATAATTGCCTTTTGGTTATTGAGAGTTGAGATCGTTGGACTGGAGAGGATCTTAACATCTCCCTGTAGTGCGATCGCCTGCATGATATCCGAAAGGGCCACCTCTGTCCCTGCCGCCCCGAGCGCCAAAATGCCCCCGTAAGGCGCGATTTTAAGGGTACCGGGAATATCGATGGCTGATGCTGAGGTTCCTCCCGACGAAGAAGATGAACTTGTAAAACCTGTGGTACTTCCAGGAAATCCTTTAGTCTTGCTTTTATCGGAAAATCCCCAGGCTACGTTAATCGAGCGAGGAAGCCCCTCGATTACCTGCCAGTTAATCCCTTCCTTGTGGTCATCAGAGAGGGTCACTTCCATGATCTTTGCTTGGATGCTGACCTGTCTCTGAGAACTTCCCTCAACAGTCTCAAGGTAGGAGGCGACCTTGTTCAAATGGACAGGATAATCCGTCACCATGATGATTCCGGCAGATTTATTGATGATCAATTTTCTCCCTTTCTCGTCCACCCTAGTCCAGTTCGTCTTTTCTTTATCAGAAGAAACTTCTTTCTCCTTCTCCACGACGGTACCAAAAATCAAGCCTTCCAATCCTTTTTGAATATCCTTCCATAAGTCCACTTCATCAACACTGACGAGGTCAGTGTATCCAGTCCGAGCGCCCCCTGGACTGAGAGCGACCTGCTGTCCTGGAAGGGAACTGGTCTCCAACCCCCCGCCTGTGCTGGTGGAAGCATAGACCTCTCTTTTCCCGGTCCGTTTGGTGGCGATATAATTCAGTGTGAAAATGCGGGTCTCCATTTGAGGTCTTGATACTTTGATAAATTTTCCGTCGATTCGATAGGTCCAACCCATGGGAGAGAGAATGGCATCCAGAGCCTCTTTTAAAGTCACCCGTTTCAAATCAATCGTTACCTTCCCATTCAGGTCAGGATCGATGACAATGTTGAGTTCGCTGTCCTTTGAGAATGCAAGAAGAACATCCTGGATGTTTGAATCTCTGGCGTAGACTGAAAAGAGTCTGTCGGGAACCTTTTTCGCTTCCTCCATTTGGGGAATCACCAACTCTTTTAATGTTTCTTCGGGAGGAGGTTTGGATTTGGCGGCCTCCACCTTTTGGGGAGGTAACTTTGCCCGTTCCTTATTCGGGGCAGTAGCGCACCCAAGAGCCAGTGAGAGAGTGAGATACAATATGGGAAAGGCTTTGATTTTCATCGGTATTCTCCTCTATCCCTTCCTTCGCTTTCTCCTCGTGGAGAAGGGTAAGAATGGGGGGGTCTTTCCTCGACGGTTAATTGAACGGGACTCTGAGATAAAAGAACGGCCCTCTTTTGATCTCCTTTTCCTAAAGTGACTCGGTCTGTTTTAATTTCTAAAACCTTTTCACCATGAACCGAATCTCCTACCGCTACAATCTGACGATCGATCAATGCCAATCGAACATGGTCACTGATTAAGATAGCCTTAACCTTCATAAGATCTTCGTTGGGTCTGTTGTCCGTCCCCGAACGGCCTCCCTTTGTACCTGAGGCCGTGCCGGTCTTGGAGAGGAGATGGACTCCGGAGGGGAGGAGGAATGGATCCCTTCCAATTTCTTGAGAAAGAATGGTCCTCCCTTTAGACTGCCCGTTCACCGCGATGGGATTCAATAGGGTGATTCCGGCTGAAATGAAAATGGTGATTAAAGCCATCGTCATCATTATTTTTTGATAACGCCTCATTGAATCTTCTCCTTTAAGATTCTTATACCCGGTGCCATTAATCACAACAAAGGGTGTCATTCCCGCGAAAGCGGGAATCCAGAAAGGCACTGGATTCCGGGTCAAGCCCGGAATGACAGACCGCATAAGACCCATGTTGCCATATATCAGTTAGAAGCAATGTACATACTTAATCCTAAGCTGACCTTTAGAAGTGGTTGTACCTCTTCATTTTTTTCTACCTGGATATTATCCACATTGATGAGAAAGGGAAGTTCCTCAATCCCCTTTAAGTAAGTCCTTAGTTTCCCATACGTTGAGTGTAGAACCATCTGAACCGCAACCCTCCTGTATTGAGAAGTGGAGCCTCCCTTCTTCCCCTCAGGAGAAGGAACGTTTTCTTCCTTGGGAGTCAGGGAAACGACCTTCATCTGAGGAGAATCGCTCTCTCTGGCCAAGTGTCTCAAGAAGGTTTTGAATTCCTGGCCTCTAAGGGTTCGTTCACTCAGTCTCTTTAGCACTTCTTCCTGGCGAAGATTTTCAGCCTTTTGCGCTTCCAGTGCTTTCGTCATCAGATGGGATTCGTCCAATTTTAGATCAGCCGCCTTGAGATCTACCTTCAACGCCTTCATCTTGCGATTCTGTGGCGTGTAGTAAAAGGTGACGAAACCCCAAAAGGCAATGGCAATGACGGCCAAAATGATTAATATTTTTTCTCTGCTTTTTAGCACCATGGTTTATCGTTTTTCCTTCCCTAATGCCCCCGCCCCCTCTTTAGAAATGCCCCCTTCTCCCACCTTTGCAGAAGGGGAGGTGAGAGGATTAGCGGTGGGAAAAGGGGGATTATCGAGATTAATATCGCAGACGATCCCAAATTCCGCCCCCGATTGAGTATAGAGTTTGTCCTCATCGGCTGAAACCAGTCTTACATTATTGAATAGGGATGTTTTCTCGAGACGCTCGATGATCTCCGCCAGCGCTGTAAGAGAGCGAGTATCGCTGCCGAAAGCAACACCCGTTATATGAAGCTCTCTGCCTGCGCCTTTTTGGGATCCCCCTTCCTGCGATTTTGGGGGTTGATCCCCTTCTTGTAGAGGTTTCCCTTTGCTTTGAACCGAGAGAAGTGTCAAGGTGATATTGTCCGGCACAATTTGACTGACTTCTCTCAAAATGTCTCGGTAGGGGACGGGGACGATCATTGAGGATGGGAATTGAGAAAGCTTCTCTTTGAGTTGAATATCTTTTTCTTTTAATGTTTTAAATTCTGCTTGGAGGGCATCCAGATTCGCTATCTTCGCCTTCCTCGTATCTATTTCTTTTTGTATCGTGTTCACCTGCCAGTTCATGTATAGGGCGATTCCCAAAAAGACGAGCAATGCGATTGCAGGGGCCGCGATAGGAATCGATTTTACTACTTGAACTTTAGATAAGAATGGTTGTTTGGCAGGAAGCAGTTCGATTCGTTTGGCTTCAGGGACTGCCATTCCCGCCGCGATGGTGAAGAGGGAACCTATCTGATTGAGAAATTGAGTGTCAACCTTCTTTGAGTCAAAAAGGATCTTGCTTAGCGGATTAAAAAGCTCTACGGGTAGCCGTAGCTCACCGGCGAGATGAGAGACAATATTCTTTAAATTGGCGCCACCGCCGGTCAGAAGGAGTCTGTCAATCCGCTCTTCATTAAATTGGCTTCTATAATAGTCCAGAGACCGTCCTATCTCTGCGGATAGTCTCTCCAACACGGGCCTGACGAGGAAGGATATCTTCGATAAAGAGGTATCCTTAGTCCGCTGAATAGCATCCTGAGCGTGTCGAAGGGCTTCCTGAGAGGGTTCTGAAGGAATTCCCATCTCTTGCTTTATCTCCTCCGCTCGCTCAAAAGTGGCCTCGGGCATTCCCTTAGAACCCATCCCTTCCATAATCGCTCTGGTAATATCAGCTCCAGCAGGAGTGACTTCTCGACCGAATTGCAAGATTCCATCTTTAAAAAGGTAGATGCCCGTTTTCTCAGCCCCCATTTCAATCAAAGCGACAGTTTCTTCCTTTCTCAGTTGATTCCAAACCAA
>Ga0153916_10002686_pt1 | contig 13008 bp, 9 predicted proteins | sample Opewatmetagenome_FD_109642 | JGI IMG/M metagenome (GOLD analysis project Ga0153916, IMG submission 109642) | Freshwater wetland microbial communities from Ohio, USA - Open water 3 Core 3 Depth 4 metaG | ecosystem: Environmental > Aquatic > Freshwater > Wetlands | place: USA: Ohio, Lake Erie, Old...
AGTAAGATAAATTTAGAACGTTGGGTTTGGGTAATATATCCAATAGGCTTAACCCTTCTTCCAATAATCCATAGCATTCTTAGTTGGAGATATAAGTCTTCTTGGGAAGATATGCCCCTATCCGCATGGTGGAGTGGTTTTGTGGTTTGTGGATTAGGGATCCTGATATGGTCTTGGCTCAAGAAATATCAGACTGTTCCATTTTTTTTCGTTTTTCTACAAGATCGAATATTTCGTATTAATTGGATTTACCAGCTTATTCGATTTGTGAGTAGGATGATCGGAGGTATTTTTAATATTTTTTCTAATATTCTTGAGGGTGAAGCAGGAATTTTATGGGCACTTGTTTTATTTGCATTGGTTTTTACCATTTTAATAAGGTAAAACCAGGGAGTGTATAGATGGATTTTCATTTATTTACTCTTCCTGCTTTGATCATAATAATATTCTCTACGGTATTAATTCTGATTAGTCGCATATGGCGATGGGTGTTAATTGGCTTAGCAATTCAATATATAGGTGTTTTTATTCTAACAGCATTGGATTGGTCGATCGAAATGGCTACCGGAAAACTGGTAGCGGGATGGATAGCATGCACTGTGTTGGGAATTGCAATGGTAGAAGCTTTATCCTCATCTACCGATAGCTGGAAGGAAGCAGAACATTTTTCTCCGTCAGGTAGTATTTTTCGTCTTCTAACTGCGATCTTGGTTGGATTAGTTGTTTTTTCTCTTGCGCCAAAAATCGTTTCATGGATACCTGGGATCAGCATGGCTCAGGTGTTAGGTGGTTTTATCTTGATCGGTATGGGTGTTATTCACTTGGGCTTTACAATTCAACCATTAAGAGTAGTTTGTGGGTTATTGTCAGTTTTATCTGGGTTTGAGATCTTATATGCTGCGATCGAATCATCCATCCTGGTCGCTGGATTATTAGCTGCGATTACTCTTGGTTTAGCCCTGGTTGGCGCATACTTAGTAGTCTCCCCTACAATGGAAGGTCCAAATTGAGTGCCCCTCTAATTTGGATAGTAATTCCTGGCTTAGTTTCCATTATTCTTTACTTCCTTGTAAAGTGGCAGCGTTTGGTTACATGGCTGGGAGTTGTTGTAGGATTAGGTCTCAGCCTAGCTGCATGGAAACTTCCAATAAATGAACAATTGACTATTGGCCCATGGTCCTTTAAGGTCATTGATACATTAATGGTTTTTGGTCGTCGTTTTATCCTAACAAATCAAGATCGCCCAATCCTTGTGATTATCTATATATTAGTGGTTTTTTGGTGGTTAGGATCATTATCTGCCAAACCTGGACGGTTATTTACACCTTTAGGATTAGGTATTGTATCTTTGATGGTTGCGTCTTTAGCCGTAGAGCCAGTTTTATTTGCGGCGTTATTTATTGAAGTGGCTATCCTATTATGTATACCCATTATTTGTCCACCAGGTAAGAAGCCAGGACGTGGCATTTTACGTTTCTTAACCTACCAAACAATAGGTGTACCTTTTATATTATTCGCTGGATGGGGATTGTCGATTTTAGAACAGAATCCAAATTCTGTATTATTACCTGGGCAAGTAATGATCCTCCTGGCAATCGGTTTTTGTTTTTTATTGGCTGTATTTCCTTTTCACACCTGGATACCAATGTTAGCGGAGGAAGCCCATCCTTATGCTGTAGGTTTTATTTATTTCATTATCCCAGGAATCGTCTCACTTTTTGGATTGAGTCTCATTAATAAGAATGTATGGCTGCGAAATTCAGAGGTTGTTTTTGGAATCCTACGCTCAACTGGGATACTAATGGTTATTATTGGAGGTGTATGGGTAATATTTCAAAGCCACCTCGGACGAATAATGGGTTATGCCGTCATTATAGATTTAGGTCTTTCAATCTTATCTGTTGGAGTTAGCCAGGAAATTTATTTATCAAATCCAACTTCTACTCCATATTTAGATATTTTCTTTGATTTATTAATCTCACGTGGGATAATCTTATCTACCTGGGCGCTAGCGCTTTCGATTATTTACACGAAGAAAAACAGCTTAGATTTTAGAGAGATCCATGGCATTATCAAGCAACTACCCGTAACAAGCGTTTGCCTGTTCCTGGCACAATTTGCTCTGGCGGGATATCCTCTACTAGCTGGTTTTTCAGCTCGGATGAAATTGTGGACTCAGATTGCTCAGACTATCTCTAGTTACTCATTTTTAGCCATTTTAGGTTGTGTAGGTTTGTTACTCAGTGGGTTGAGAATGTTATTCGTTCTTGTTTCAGATGACGAATTGAAAACCTGGCGAATCGAAGAAAATAACACCGCATTAACCTTTTTAATAATTAGTATATTATTATTATTTGTATTGGGATTATTCTTGAAGTTATAGCTCTGCCCCATGCTATAATCATTTCATAAGGAGATTACCCATGGACGTGGATCAAATATTAAAGCGTGTCCAATGGATGGATGATGAGCGTCGAAAGGATAAGGACACCATTGCGTTTTTAGAAAACCGGATTTTAGCTTTAGAGGGTAGTCTTACTGCAGCACAACAGCAAATTAAAGATCTAAGTGGTGAGATTACCCGATTAAATACTGTGGTAACGCGTATGGATCAATACGATTCTACTTTAATACAACAGCGCGTAGAATCTAAACATCAGATTGAAGAGTTAGATAAAGAAATCAAAAAGCGGGAAGAAGAGTCAGAAAAAGTTCATAGGGTGGAGATTAAAGCTTTAGACGCAAGTATAGTAGATACTAGGAAAGAATTGGAAATTCTCCCTCGGCTGGAAAAAGCTATCCAGGCACGGATAGAAGAAGATAACCGATTGGGCAGATCTATTGATGAAGTACGTGTAAATATAGAAACGGTACGTCATAGCGAAGAAGAATATATTCGTACCTTTCGGCTATTGGAGGATGGTCGCCGACAGGATAATAAACGCTTGAATGACATGGTCGGTGAGGTTACCGCAGTACGGAAGCGAGTAGATGATCAACGCGGTCAGGTAGAACTTTTGTCAAATAGCATTAAAAAACTAGAGACAAGACTGACAGAATTAGTAGCAGTAGAGGCAGAAAGGCGTGACACTTTAGCGAATTTTCTAGATAAACAAGCTCTTACTCAGGTTGAACGTGATCGTACATGGAAAGAATGGCAAGCACGTTTCGATATTATCGAGAAGCAGGCTTCCGATGCAGAATCCCAGCTACAAAGCTTGGAAACTACTCATCGAGAAACGAAACGATCACAACAGTTATTAGAAGAGGTTTCCCAAAAAGTTGAACGAAGATTGAGTGAAATTACCGAGATTCAACGACTCTCTGAGGAGCGCTTCAGGCAAGAATGGGTTACGTTTAAGGCTGATGATCAAAAGCGCTGGACGAACTATACCCTGGTTCAAGAGGAGCAGCGCAGTGAGGGTACACGGCAAAATGAGAAGATAGCCGATCGAATAACCCAATTAGAGGATGGATTACAAGAAGAGCAGGATATCTTACAACAATCTGCAGAACACACTCAAAAACGTCTCCAAACGTTATTGTCTCTCGTCCATGAGTGGGTGGAAAGTTATGAACGAAGCGCAGGAAGAGGGTAATCGTGCGCGTAATTGGTACTGCCGGACACGTTGATCATGGAAAATCGACCCTGGTTGAGGCGCTGACTGGAACAAACCCCGATCGTTTGAAAGAAGAACGCGAACGGGAAATGACGATCGATCTTGGTTTTGTCTGGATGTCTTTGCCAAGTGGCGAAGAAATCGGAATTATCGATGTTCCTGGTCATCGCGATTTCATTGAAAACATGTTAGCTGGTGTGGGAGGTATCGACGCGGCTTTGTTTGTGGTGGCAGCTGATGAAGGGGTAATGCCGCAGACGCGTGAGCACCTAGCCATATTAGATCTCTTATCTATTAATAGCGGGGTAATCGCTTTAACTAAGGTCGATTTGGTTGGAGAAGATGAGACTTCCCGTTTTGAGTGGTTAACTCTGGTTGAGGAAGAAATACGGCAAGTTCTAGCTGGAACTACTTTAAATGGAGCTCCTATTGTACGAGTGTCTGCGCGCTCACGTTTCGGGATTTCTGAGCTAATTCAATCAATTGAGACTTGTTTAAAGGAGTGTCCCCAACGTCCGGACTTGGGAAGACCGCGATTACCTGTCGACCGAATCTTCATAATGCCAGGTTTTGGAACGGTTGTAACGGGTACATTATTGGATGGTCACTTGATGGTAGGGGAGGAGGTCCAAATTCTCCCTAAGGATACACGAGGACGTATCCGTGGTTTACAAACTCACAAACAAAAAGAAGATATAGCTACTCCTGGAAGTCGGACCGCAGTTAACATCTCTGGGGTTAATGTGGATCAGATTAACCGTGGCAATGTAATCGCTCATCCAGGAGATTATGTGCCTACCCGGAGATTAGATGTGTATTTTCGCTTATTGCGTGAAGCCAGCCAATCTCTTGTGCACAACCTGAAAACAAAACTGTATCTCGGTTCAGCTGAGGTAGTGGCGCGTGTTCGTCTCCTGGGTACAGAAAAGCTGGATCCTGGAGAGGAGGCCTGGCTTCAGTTAGAACTGGAGGATCCGGTTGTTGCAGTAAAAGATGACCGGTTTATCCTTCGGCGTCCGTCTCCAGGTGAAACCTTAGGGGGTGGCATAATAGTAGATCCACATCCGGAAGGACGGCATAAACGCTTTAATTCTAAAAACCTGAATCATCTTAATGCCTTAAAAAAAGGATCCCCACAGGATATAGTCTTACATTTATTGATCGGACAAGGAGTGGTTAAAATAAATGATTTGGTTACTCAATCAAATCTGGATAAAGAGATAGCAACCGCTGCGATAATTGATCTATATCGTGCTGGGCAACTGGTAAATTTAGACACGGAAATTTCTCAGAAATCATCAAGTGTACAAGACCATGCTAAATTTATACTTGGGATGGATGATGTGGTGACAAGCAAAGGTTTTTGGGAACAACTTGCTGATCACTTTATTAACGAAGTTAAAAATTATCATATTATTTTTCCATTAAGACGAGGGATACCACGGGAAGAATTAAAAAGTCGTTTAAAAGGTGTCTATAAAAATCAACTAACGACAGCTTTATATAATAGTGCTATTCATAAGCTAATTGAGGAGGGTTTTTTAAGCGAGTCTGGATCGATGGTATTTATACCAGGATTTACAATAGAATTCTCTCTCGATCAAAAAGATCAGATTAAGGCTTTATTAACTCGTTTTACATCCTCTCCTTATGCACCTCCGACAGCTAAGGAGTGTCTGGCATTAATTGGTGAAGAAGTGTTTAATGCCCTGGTCGAATTAGAGAAGCTAGTATTCCTCCCACCCGATGTTGTATTTCGTAAAGAGGATTACGACCAGATGGTCTCTCAGGTAATCCAATTAATAGACAAACATGGAGAGATAACTGCAGCTCAGGTAAGGGATTATTTTAATACCAGCCGACGTTATGTCTTGGCATTTCTCGAACACCTGGATGCTCGAGGGATCACAATCAGGAATGGTGATTTCAGGAAGTTAAAGAAGATAGTAAAGAATTAAAGAATTGGATCACAAAAAGAGTTAATATATCCCAAAGATGGTCAGGTTTATAATTCCTTTTCAAAGGCTTCGTAATCTATAAATACTTGATCATTGTTGCTTTTGGGTACACCCGAAACATTGGGTGATACAAATACTCGCTCAGGAGGTTGACCTCTCCGAGACATTTCTGCAGCAGTTTCCGCCACTAGCGCCATGGCTATCGATACTGAAGTCAATGTCGAACTGGCTGCGACTTTACCTGCCAGCCCCGCAATCTCAACTAATGCGTCTTCGGAAGGTGAGCAGTTATCGATTAGAATATCGACAACATCGTGTAAGGATTTTCCACTCGGATGAGTTGGACGGTTATTTTTTCGGTTTTCTAAAGAAGTAACACCTACTACACATAGCCCTTTTTCTTTTCCAGCTAAAGCTATTTCAACTCCTGCAGCGTTTAATCCACCGTGGGAAAATATCAATAAGGAATCTCGTGGGTCCAGGTGGTGAGATAGGAGCACGTTCTTAATATAGCCAGACTCACGTTCCAACCAAAGCAATTCGCGCGCTCCACCAGGTCCAACGACGTTAAACCACATCAGGCGTGGATCCATTATAGGATGAAAGCCTATAAATGCGCCATAACGTGGAAAGATATCTAATACTGGAATTACGGAGTGACCTGATCCAAATATATGAACAGCGCGTTTTGCCAGGATGGAATCTGCGAATTTAACTGATGCAGCTTGAATGTTTTGTAGTTGAGTATTATTAATTTCTTCAATCAACTTTCTGGCTTCATGTAAATAGGTATTGGCTGACATAAGAAAATCACCCTCCAATAGTGATTTCATTTTTTATAGTAATGATGAGAAACAAGTCTATACCTCTCTTTGTGCTGTGATAAGCTTGAACACTCGAATTTCCCCAGGGGAGATGGTTGAGTTAATAACCAAACGCTGATCCTCCCATATACTCGTAATAGTTTGTTCTTTTAGGATATCAGTGATTTCATAATCACCCGGTGAGATATTTAAAAAGAACGTTGGGGTTGCTCCCAGATCTGTATGGTTGAATACAAAGAAAAGATAAAATGGCTTTCCCTGGTCATCGATACCCTCTAAAAGACGTGGTTCCAGGCAAACTCCAGACTCAATGTTTTTTATGGTGACAGGGGGCTCGATACGGGCCAAGTCTGGCAAGCCCTTTAGAAGGTTACCTGAATATTCATCATCAAATTTATAAAATCCCAGGCTTAGCATTGTTCCCACAAAAATTGCCCACCCCTTACCATATTGGTTAATAACAATCGCGGGTGAACCATCTTCATGTTCAGCCACTACTTCAGCATTAAGAGAGAGGGTCTCTAAAACCTCGCGGAATCGGGCTCCTTTCACAATATCACCGACTTTTAATAAAGGGATTGCAGGGTTAAGACGCGTAATCCGAATATTAACGGGTGATTCATCACTCACCCCCTCTGCTCCTTTCTCTCTACATCCAAAGACTTCCTCTAAACCGAAACCGGGCACTGAATTGCCACAATAACCAAGTTCGTCATTCCAGGCTGTCCTTGCTTCAGCCAAGACTATACCACCATTCTCCACAAACGATTTAATTTCGTATGCTGCGGTTTTAGGTAACATAAAGGAGAATGGAAGATAAAGCACCTTGTATTTTTCCAACTTGCCGTTGGAAATCTCATCAGGATGGATAAAATCTACTGGGAGATTCTTTTCGAAGATGGATTTATAAGCCCCTATATAACTGCGAGTGGGAATATAATGCCACGATTCTCGCATGCATTGCCACATGATATTACTATAATTATTCCAACAGATAGCTATCTGAGCGGTTGTTGGTTTACCTCGATAAAAAAGCTCCATATCCTTGCTGATAATCTTCGCAAGACCTCCAGCCGCTAAGGCGCGGTCGCTGGGTGTTCCATCCAGGTTTGCCATTCCAAAACCTGCTGACTCATAACCACTGTTCATAGGATGCCAGGCATAAAAACATAGCCCCTTTGCACCATGTGCAAGCGGATGTAAAGTGTAGTGACGGGCATCATTTTCGGTCATGTGAGAGGCAAACATGCCTACATAACCATGACCTGCCTGAAGCTCTCCCAACCAGTATGGAGCGTTCATAGCGTCGCAGGCGGAACGCGTCGAGGTGAGCATTGCAGCCCGGAAAAAGGCTTGTTTAGTCTCCCTCGCTCCAACATGCTTTGGGTAAAGCGAGGTTCCCCAAATTTCTACACTCTGCGCCATTTTCCAATCATCTGGCGAACCCTGTTCATCCAGTGGAGAGGTAAGTACCGAGGGTACAGCAGAATGACTGGTAGTTAGATGATTATCGAAACCCTTTATCATGGTTTCACGCCACTTCAAATCCTCCATTAATTTATCTTGAATAAAAAATATCCAATCTATGTAATCCGTATATGTCATTAAAGAGATAAATTTCGGAGCAGGAACTACATCCCAACTTGAAAATTGGCGGTACCAGGCTTTATTTAATTCTTCAATATTCCCATATTTCAACTTTAACCAATCTCGAAAACGTTGGATCGTATGATTACAATAACAAAATACAGCAGGTTGTGGAAGATAATCGAAATATCCCCATTGAACAATATGAGGTTCACTCCACAAATCCCAGGCATAAAAGCAGATTCTGTCAGTCACATGGGCTGCAAGCGTAGACATAAACCGTTCAGCTGCTCCATGGACACCTGGATGGTCATAGCAATAACCGGGTGCTCCTTGAGAGTCAATTGAAACTCCTCCCGCAGATACATATCGGCAGTCAGGGAAGTATTTTACAAGCCAATCCGGAGCTGAATCCAAATAAATCTGGATGATTACCCTCAAATTAATTTGCTCAGCCAGATCCATCAATAAATCGAGCGTCTCGAAATGGTATTCACCAGGTTGGGGTTCGCCTGTAGCCCAATCCACCCAGCAGCGGACAGTATTGAAACCGCACTTACGTATTGTCTCCAGGTCTTTTTTCCACGATTGTGGTGAATCCAGCTCAGGTGGACGAACCATGGTTGCCCGTGTCCGTCCTCCTGTATACCAGACTGCAAAAGGTATGAAAGATTCTCGTTTCATGCTTTCTTCTCCCCACGCAGTAATGCTCCATAAGCTGCACCGAGTAATTCAGCATCAGCTCCAAGATTTGAAGTTGTTATTTTAACTGACTGTGCTGATGTCGGTTGTGCCCATTGCTGGACTACCTGGCGGATGTGTGGCAATAAGCCTTCACATTGACTCCCGACTCCGCCACCTAGAATTACTAATTCTGGGTTCAGTAGGCTAACGATATTGGCTATTCCGAGACCAATCCAATCACCGAGTTGATCATATATTTGCTTACTGAATGTATCTCCCCTTCGTTCAGCTTCGAAGATGTGTATCGCCGATAAACTTTCTCGTTGACTGATACCCCACAAGCAAGAATCCTGATGCTCATTTAATAATTGTTTGGTATATAAACTTAATCCGAGACCAGACGCGATCGATTCAAAGAAACCAAATGAACGAACCCGGTCTTCCTGCACCTTTGCATCGGTTTTAAGGTTAAACCAACCAACTGTACCTGCTAAACGATTGTGTCCGCGATATAGTTTTCCATCTAGAATAACACCTCCTCCGATACCTGTACCTATGATTAAGTCGACTAGGTTCTGGTAACCCTTCCCGCTACCCATCCACCATTCACCGAGTACAGCTGCATGACCATCGAATTCAAGGGAAACAGGGATTTTTATTTCGTCTTCAAGAATTGTCCGTAAATCTAGATTATCCCATCCATTTATATGTGGCGCCCAGATGATCCGATCGGAATGGGGATCTAACCTTGCAGCGATACTAATACCGATACATTTAATATCGGCAAACCCCAAACCAGTTCCGGTTAATAGTTCGCGTAGTAAACGTTTGATCTGGAGTAAACCCTCGGCGAATCCATCCTGGCATGTCTTTTCTTGTTTCCGCGTTATGATTTTACCTGTTCCCGCTACTATTGCTTCTACTATTTTTGTCCCGCCGATATCGATCGCCAGGATATTCGGGGTTGGATCTACCATTTATATTTATTTTTTATTTTGTAATTACACTCAGCGCGCCAATTTGGATATACGGGAATAATCCAGTAAACCACCCGGTAACCCATTCACTCTCTGTGCTTATAGCAGCAATGTTTTTTAGTGCATTATATACATTTCCTGCCAGCATCGTATCTTTTACTCGTCCAACAATCTCTCCGTTCTCTATTTTATAACCTAACACCACGTTTATAGAAAATTCACCGCTAATTGGGTTTCCTTGTCCTAATCCCATTACATCATGGACAAGCAATCCTTGTTTTGTGTTTTTTACCATCGTCTCATAAGGTGTTGTACCAGGATTGATAACAATGTTTGTTGGGTTACAACCTTCTCCATTACCTGTGCTTTTTACACCAGCACGGGCAGCCGTATCCAGATCATACAAAAAATTCTTCATTATCCCATCTTTTATGATGGGTGTGACTTGGTGTGGCACCCCCTCGCCATCATACGGGCTACTACGCATGGCAAAGTCGATTAGTGGATTATCGTACATGGAGAAACTCGGATCGGCTATTTGATCCCCGAGTTTTCCTGCCAGGGGACTTTCACTTAACAGGACGTCCTTCCCGTTGATCCCAAGCTGTAGTGATAACAAGAGGACGCTCAAACCCTCGGGTGTGAAAATAATTGGCATATCACCAGATTGAAGAGGGGCGATCTTTTCAGCTAATTTGAACCAATGTATTGCCCTATTCGCAATTTCAGTATGGTTAATTTCGTGTTTTTTCCACCCAAAGCCATGTCCAGCAAAGAGAATATCTGTACCTCGTACTAATTGCCCTCCAGTACCTAAATCGTAACCCGTATCTTCAGTGATAAATTGTGTCCCATTTGAGTTACTGAATTCATACCGGTTGACATGCTTGTTAATAAATGCCGAAGCCAGAATTTCAGGATTGTAATTTTTAACAAGATCGATCATCTCCTGACCGGTCTGGATCATCGTCTGTTTTGTTATAGACAATACTTCTGGGTCATATACTTTTACGGGTGTGCTTGGTTGTGGTCCAGGGAATTGAAAATGGGCAGGTTTGCCAAATTCGGCGGTTTCTAGGGCACGCTCTAATACACCATCCAGATCGTTAATATCCGTGGTAATTGAGGCGCCAATTTTTTCATTCAGGATGACTTTTACGGCAATTGAGGTCTGTTGTAAAGATTGGGTGGACTTTAGTTTATCGTTTTCAAAGCTAATACTCGTACTTTCTCCCTCCCATATACTCGCCTGAGCGCTCTGGGCTTTTTTTATCGCTTTATCGATTAGTTGATGCGTAATTGTAGATGTCATTGCCTGCCTCCTATTACCACATTTTGTATACGCACATGCGGACCCCCAAGACCTACCCGGAGTGGTGCTTGCCCGCCTTTCCCACAACCCCCCGGACCACCTGTCTCCCATTCAACTTTATCACTAAGCATATCAATATTCTTCAAGGTATCGAAGACATTCCCTGTCAGAGTTACATCTCGGACCAACTCGGCTATTTGTCCATCCCGTATCATAAATGCAAACGCCGCACTGAAGGTAAACATTTCCATGGAAGTTTGTCCACCTATCGCTTTGATCGCGTAAATACCTAATTTAATGTCTTTAATCATATTCTCAAAGGAAATATTCCCTTTATCTATATATGTATTCGTCATACGAACGATAGGCGGGTACTGGTAACCGACACTCCGTGCGTTTCCGGTCGTCGCTTCTCCCATCTTAGCAGCCGTTTCGCGTGAGTGTAACCTACCTACCAGGATGCCATTTTTTATTAAGTAATTTTTATGGGTAGATGTGCCCTCAAAATCGTATTTATGCGTTCCTAATGCCCCCGGTAATGAACCGTCATCGATGATATTCAATAAGTCTGGGCCAAAACGTTTGCCTAATTGCATCAAGGCTTTCATACGTTCATTTTCATATACAAAGTCGGATTCGCTGAGGTGACCGAATGCTTCATGGGCAAAAACACCTGCTAAATTTGGATCTACAACTACAGTATATTTACCGCCAGTTACAGGTGGGGCAGAAAGTAAGTCGACCGCTCTTTTTGCAGTTATTTCTGCTTGATTTTGAAAATTCTCTACATGCTGAAAGCCTGTTGGACCGCCATTACTTTCGAAGGCAACCTGAACATTATCTCCATCACGAGCTGTCGCTGAGGTATAAACATAGGTGTCAGGTTGTTCATCTTCAATATATGTTCCTTCAGTGTTGGCAAACCAGATTTTTTTATATTTATCTCCATATCCAACGTTGGAAGATTGGATCTTAGGATGGTAACCAAGGATAATTTGGTTATATTCTTCAATAACGGCTTTTTTTTGCGCCAGAGGAACCTCTCTAAAATCTTTTACAAGAGAAGCATGAGACATTTCAACAACTGGTTGAACATCAGCAAATTGGGTCTTTTCTTTACCAATAAGGTGGGCTAATTCACATGCCTCTTGAACACGTTTCATTAAATCCCCCAAATCGTTGAAGGTTGTGTAACCCCAACCTCCTTTAACCAAGGCGCGTACGATCCCGCCTACCTCTTTAGCTGAGCCAATATTTTCGAGCTCTTTCTCTTTAAAATATAACCAACTGCTGGTGGTATCCTCAATTCGTATATCTGCATAATCAGCAGTACTGCTTCGTAAGGCTTGTTCAAGTTGATCTCTCATAAATTTATCCTTTCTTTGTTGATTTTATATTATAAGTTAGATAATGAATTCTTAGTCAAAGGGCAAATTAATTGTTAAATTGTCGTTTCTCCCTCCTTAAAAGAGTATACCATGTCATTAATGTTAAATCTGTAATTCCTATTCGTTAATTCATATATCACTAAGGTAAACATTGCTCTGGCGAATAAACAGTTACCAATTATTCCCAGGATGATATAATGTTATTAAATCGTAAACCAACTAAATAACAGGAAGTGAGTATGGGTACAATAATCAACAACCCAAACCTCTCGGCGGGTAAATATGGAGGCGGATTGAGCCGTTGGGTTCGACGTTCCATCCTTGTCTTACTCGGGCTCATGGTAATAGGCTGGCTTGTGCTTAAGCCGTGGACAGTTATGTATGCTGCGCCAGCTCTTTCTATTGAGACGATCACCTGGAACGTGGTTGGATTGGGCAGTGATCCAAACATCGGACCACAAACATTCCCGGTTGGGGCGCGCGTGTGCAATAGTGGTGATTCACCTGCTACGGGGCTAATAATAACCTACACATGGGACAACCCAGATGAGACATTCATCACTCTGGTTAGTGGCAGTACCAGTTTTGGTCTTTCTTCTTTAGCAGCTGGAAATTGTGCTGATTTCTATTTTCACATTTATGTATCACCAACGACTCC
>Ga0153916_10002687_pt1 | contig 13004 bp, 10 predicted proteins | sample Opewatmetagenome_FD_109642 | JGI IMG/M metagenome (GOLD analysis project Ga0153916, IMG submission 109642) | Freshwater wetland microbial communities from Ohio, USA - Open water 3 Core 3 Depth 4 metaG | ecosystem: Environmental > Aquatic > Freshwater > Wetlands | place: USA: Ohio, Lake Erie...
AGGCCTTCCAGGCCTTCGGCGAAGTCACGACCTGCAACATCATCAAGGACAAGTACAGCGGTGAGTCCCGCGGCTTCGGTTTCGTCGAGATGCCCAACAAGGAAGAGGCTGAGAAGGCGATCTCGATGCTGAACGGTAAGGACCTCAAGGGCCGCGCCCTGAAGGTCAACGAGGCCAAGCCCCGGACGGACCGGCCCCGCGGCGGTGGCTTCGGCGGCGGCGGCGGCAGCCGCCGGTATTGATCGTTTAATAGAACGACCGGCTGAGTTGAGTCGCAAACAAGGGCGGACGCCCGGGTAGGGCAGTCCGCCCTTTTTTATTCTCGGGGGGGATTCCCATCCGCTTTCACCGCTGGAACTTATAGCCGGACCAGGGAACGGTCAGGAGATGCCGTGGGCGGGAAGGGTTGCTTTCGACCTTGTGACGCAAGTTATGAATGAAGGTGTCAACGGTTCGCGTCGTCGGAAACTTTTCATAGCCCCAGACTTCATTCAGTATGGCGTTCCGGCTGATCACTTCGCCCTCGTGGGAGATCAGCAATTTCAGCAGCCCAAATTCCTTGGCCGTGAGGCGGAGCGCTTTTTGCCCCTTCGTCGCCGTCTGTCCCTTGAAATGGATGGTGACATCCCCGAAGGAAAATTCTTCGATCTCGACGGGCTCGGGCTGGCTCCGGCGCAAAACAGCCCTGACCCTGGCCAGGAATTCCCGCGGGCCGAAGGGTTTGAGGAGATAGTCGTCGGCTCCCAGTTCCAGCCCCATAACCTTATCCACCTCCTCTTTTTTCCGGCCGGAAATCATGATAACCGGCGTTAAGACCTTGTGTTCGCGGAGCTCCCGGCAGATCTCCAAACCGCCAAGTGAGGGAAGGGCCATGTCGAGGGCGATCAGGTCTGCGGTTCCCTTCAGTCCAAGGTCCAGCCCGTTCCTGCCGTCTCCCGTGGAGACGACGGAAAAACCGTCCTGCTCCAAGGCGATGGTTAGGGTCTGGCGCAGGACGTCATCGTCTTCGATGAGCAATATCTTCTTCATCTGAGTTTGTCCTCCGGAAAAATGATCCGAAACGTGCTTCCCCGGGGGGGTCGGCTTTCGACCCGGATTTCGCCCTGGTGGGCAGCCATGATGTGTTTGACGATCTTCAGGCCCAGTCCAACTCCCTTCGGGTTGACCCGGGCCGCTTCGGGGGCGCGATAGAACTTGTCAAAGATCCACTCCCTCTGCTCGGGGCTGATGCCAATTCCCCGGTCGCTGACATCGATCTCGACTTCGCCCGGTCTGGCCAAGACTTGGATCTCGATCTCCTTGTCCTCCGGCGAATACTTCATGGCATTATCGATGAGGTTGATCAGGACCTGCTTGACGGCGTCCCTGTCGACGGCCAGGAAGACGGCATCCGGTGGAAATTTCAACTCAAGCCTGAAGCCTGCTTCCTCTATCCGGTGAAGCATAACATGGACAGCTTCTTCGACGAGCGGTCTGACTTCGGTGCTCTCAAAATGGTACGCTTTTGTCTGTTGCTCGATTTTTCCAAAATCAAGGATATTGTGAATAAGCCTGGACAGCCGGCCGCTCTCCGAGGCCAAGAGCCCGAGGAGTTCCTTCCTCTTGGCTCTGTCTCTTATCCTTTCCTTTTGGAGGAGTTCGGTGAGCCCTTGGATGGAGCTCATCGGGGTCCGTAACTCATGGGATACCGTCGAGATGAACTCCGTCTTGAGGCGGTTGATCTCGTCCAGCCTTTCCTTGGAAGCCCGCTCATAGATCACCTCTTCCCGAAGCCTGAGCATCTCTAGGCTGAGGGCGAGCTCGCCGGCCAGAGTGGAGAGGAGGTCGAGGTCGTCACCGGAATATTTCTGGCCCGACTTTTTTTCCCCGCAAATCGCAAATCCCGCGAGGGCGTGCGATTGGAAAGGCAGAGGCAGGATGATCTCCGCCGAGATCTGCAACAGAAGGTCTTCATGGGAAAAATCGACTTCCTCCTCCGTACGGGTTGCGCCGCGGCGGGCCCAGAGATGGCCGGAGGGCCGGCCAAGGAAAGCCGCAAGGTCTTCCCTGTCCCATGACCCCCACGAGTAGAGAGGCCGATGCCCTTCAGGTCCGACTTCGTCCACCATGATCGCCATCCGTTGCATCGGGATGATGACCTCAACGCACCCGGAAAAGTCCTCGACCAAAGCCTGCCCGCTCACTGCCTTCTGGCTCAATTCACTGAACTGGAGAACGGCCCTCTTATAATCGGTGCTCTGCCGGAAGAACGATCGATCAACAAGAGCCTGGATCTTCTGCCGGGCCGGATTAAAGGCAAGGGCGGCGAGAAAGGCGCTTCCCAGCGAAACGTACGTCTCTCGGACAACGAAGATCCTGGAAAAAAGGTCGTGCAGCACGCGGACTGAAAAAAGATACACGCTGACCGTGAAGATCGTCAGAAGAGAATAGACCAGGCTGCGGTTGATAACGACCTCGACGTCGAGGAGCCGGAACCGGAGTATCGAGAGGGCAAAGCCGAGCGGGATGAAGAGGAAGAAGACGGATGAGGATTCCTCAGTGAGAAGGGGCCTGAGACCAAGGACAATAGGGAGCTGATAGATCAAGATAAATGGGCTTAGCCCGAATAACAGGCCCAGGAAAACCCATTTTATTTGAGCTTTGTGCTCCTCCAGGCTGGCGCGGCGGTAGGCCCGAATGAACTGAAGAACAGCCGGGACAAGCATGATGATCATGTAGGCGCGGAAGGCTTGGAAGACCGCCGCGTAGATCCGGAAGACATGAATGGATGACGTCAGGGCGGCGGTCAGCACGGCCGCCACAAAGAAGACGCCAAAAAGAAGCGACAGGATATAGAAAATCAGACGTTCCCGGCGCCGCGTCCGGGAAGAAAAGGAGAGGGAAAAATGGAAGAGCAGGGCCGGGGCCAGAGGATAAAAAAAGTAGAAGATGATGATGGGAATAAAGGAAAACCAGCCGTGACCCAGGATGTAGGTCCCACCGCTCACGATAAGGGGGTAGGCAAAGACCAAGGCCAGCCAATAGAGAAGGCGTGCTTTGGGGTCTTTCCATTTCAATATGAATACGGTGAACCCGATGAGGTAGCAGGCCAGTCCGATGAACAAGTAGATCAGGGGGAACGGCACTTTGCTGTAGAAAGGGATGATCTGGGCGCGTCTGTATTCAACGTTCCCGTCGCGGCGGACAGTGAATGTGGCCCAATCGCCGACTTTCTTTTGAGTCAGGACGAACTCGACGTCTTTAAGCCTTTCGATATCGACATCGTCGACCCGGATAACGGCTGTGGCCTGGATCCCTTCGGGAAGGCCGGGCCGTGAACGAAGCAGAAAGAACCCGTAAAGGCTGAGCCCAGCCAGAACCAGACCGCCTAAAAGGGAAAGCGCGACGAAGGGCGGGAGTTTCTGCCTCATTCCCCCATTCCCGGCCAGAATATAACATCAGAGAAGAAGTCAAGTCAACGCGGCAGATCGTACACCTGTAACTCAATGCCTATCAATGCCAATGAATTCTTGACAGACCTTTAACAACTCCATGACAACTCCCACCGCTCATAAACTTAAATTGTTGGTAGAAAACAAACTCAAGAAGGAGGCTGAAAATGAGCAGACATCGCAAAGAGTCATGGCGAAAGGGCAAAATAGCCGTTATCTTAGTCTTGCTCATCACCGTCGGCTGCTCCGCACCTGCTGCCTTCGGCGGCGCTGACCGAGGCCAGGTCTCGAGCAGGAAAAAAGTCGGTCTTAACCTAAAGCTCTCGGGGGGCGCGGGATATCTACTTAATGGCATGGGCGACCTGAACACCTACAGACTGGGAAGGATCGCCTGGGCGGAGCGTTTGGACCAGGAGCCCGGATATTCCTCTGCCCTAAACTGGGGGAGGCCATGGTTCGTTCCTGACCTGAGCGCCGACATCATTGTCAACATCGGCGACCACATTGGTTTTGGCTTTGGTGCGGGCCTCATTCAGGGCCAGTCCAAAGGGGTTCATTCCATCAAGTACTCGGGGCAGGGCAACGATTGGTGGTCCGGCGAACCTTATGAAGAGACAGGCCGAACGGAAGAGGATTACACCTTCGAACTGACCGCCGTGCCGATCAAGTTCGACCTCTACTTTTTCCAGCCGCTCAAGAGTTCAGGAACAATCTCGCTTTTTGCCCACGCCGGAGTCGGCTACTATTTCGGGAAGCTAACGAAATCCTTGGATGGACATGGCGAATCCCAAATCGATTATTTTGGCTATATGTATGCAGACAAATGGGATAGCAAGCTAGAGGAAAAGGCCAAAGGCCACGTCTTGGGCTATCATGGGGGTTTAGGCCTCGAATTCAAGATTTCGAGGACGATTTCGCTTTGTTCGGAGGTCTTTGCCCGGTATGTCGATTGCAACGATTGGAGAGGCGATCTCAAGTATTCGTTCCGGTCCAGCTCTAAGGCCGGCGATGACTTGGGAGGGTGGGAAGAACAAAACTCCGAAGAAACCGTCAATTGGAAGGGCTCGATGTGGACGTACAAGATCTATGACGGCTACCATGATTTTACCGACACCTATATGTACATTCTTCCAGAAAAACCGCAGGACAGTGATTTTGAACAGGTGAGAAAATCGGCCCTCAATCTGAACGCCTTCGGGATTGTCTTTTCCGTGAAGTTTCACTTTGACCTGTTCTGAGAGAGAAAAGGTTAGCTAGAATCAGACGAGGCGATTCTCGGAAGGTCGGAAACAACCGACGGGGGCTCAAAAGAAAGGGGACCGGGACTTTAAAAGAGAGAAGAGAGTTTTCAGACGCTTTCCGCCGTATACGAGGGCGTTGACCGCGACGAGCAAGCGGTATTTTCTTTGCCCGTAGGGGAACCACCAGAATTTCCGTTTTGCGAAGTGGCCGTTCTCGAGGCTGATGACTTTGGTTGACGTGAGCTCGGAAAGGGCCAGCTCTGAGAACAGCCGTCCCCAGCCGCTTCGCTTTGCCCCTCCCCAGGGCGCTTGGGGCATTCCGAGGCTCGCGTCATTGATCCAGACCAGGCAGGCTTGAAGCCTGGCGGCCATGGCGCGGGCTTTCCTGCTGTCCCGGCTCCAGATCGAGGTGCCTAAGCTATAGGCCGAGCCGTTCACTGAGCGGAGCGCTTCTTCGTCCGAATCCACAGGACACACGACCAGGAGAGGCCAGGGGATCTCCCCTTCGGGAAGCGGCGTTTTTGCCGAGTCCGGGGTCTCAAGAACGATGAGTATCATCCCGGCTGAAGTCCGGACCGTCGCGCCTCTCTTTTTCGCGTCGCCGAGGAAACGCTGGATCCACAAAGGCATCTCCTCTTCCCTGCGCGGGCTGACGTCCGTCGCAGGATCCAGAGTCTCGCCGGCCCGGAGCTTGCCCATTTCCTCGACGAGGAGTCCGGCCAAACGGCCCTTGATCGAGGCGTGGACGTACGCAACCTTTGTTCCCAGGCATGACCGGCCGGTGGCGTAGAACGCGCTCCAGGCCAGTCCCCGCGCCGCCCGGCGGAGGTTGGCGTCCGCACGGACGATGGCCATCCCGGCCCCCCCCAGTTCGAGGAGGCAGGGTTTGAAACTCCGACCGCAGAGGGCCGCGACCTTTTTTCCCGCTTCATAGCCCCCGAAAAAAATGATTTTCCGGACAGAGGGGCGGCCGATGACCTCCCGCGCGGCTTCCTCCCCGCCCTCTACGGTCTCAAAAGCCGTGCCGGGAAACCCTGATTCGCGGAAGAGCAGCCCGATGAGGCGGGCCGTCGAAGGGCATTTCTCCGCCGGCTTGAAAACGACCTTGTTTCCGCAGAGGAGGCTCGCCGCGGCGGCCATCACCGGGAGGGAAAAGGGGAAGTTTGCCGGGCCGACGAGTCCGATGGTCCCAAGGGGTTCAAAGACGATGGTGTTCGCTTTCGTCCAGAAGCCCGGCCGCAGGCAGCGGAATCCTCGAGGCTTGAGCCGTCGCGGGTACCTCGTTTCAAAATACCTGAGCATCTCCAGCGTCGCCGTGACCTCCTGGCTCAGGACCTCGGTCACCGGCTTCCCCGACTCTTTGGCGACGGTCCGAGCGATCTCTTCCTGGAAGTGAGCAATGGTCTTCCTCAAGCGCACGATGAGCTTCCGCCTGTCCGCTAACGACAGGCTTTCCCACATCCTTCCCTGTCCCTCTCTCCGGAGTTCGGCCTCAGCCCTCATCTTCTTTCACCATCGCCAAAGATCGTGTCGCGCGAAAAAATATCCTCAAATGTCTCCCGCCTCCGGATCAGACGTGGCTCGCAGTTATCGACCATGACGATGGCCGGCCGCGGCCCGGCGAAATTGTTGCTGAGCGAGGTGAAATAGGCGCCTGTATCCATCACAGCCAGGACGTCCCCCGACGCGAGCTGAGGAAGTCGACGTTCGGCAGCTACGAAATCCAGCGGCGTCGGAAGGCTTCCGTAGAGGTTGTATCTTCGGCCGGCCGGGCCGTCGGCCTTGTTGGCTACAAAGATAGAGTGGTACTCGCTAAGCAGGAGATGGGACAAGCTCATCGCCCCCCCGTCGCAGATGGCGGCCAGGCGGCCTTTTTTTCGCTCCACGACCGATTTGACCCCCAGGAGGAGGAGTTGTGAAGAGGCGCTCAGGGCACGACCCGGTTCGACGAAAATTTCGGGGCAGGGCGTTCGCTTTTCGCGGCAATAGCCTCCCAAGGTTCCTGCGCACGCCTGCGCGACTTCCCCCAGGAGCAGGGTCTGAGGCTTGAACTGCGGAGGCCGCTGCGGCTTATTCCAGGCGAAGAGGCGGATTGCTTCCCAGAGGTCGATCTCTTTTAAGGTGGAGATGTTGTATCCGCCGCCTATGTCCAGGACGTCGGGAACGAGGCCCTGGCGGCGGGCGTCCTCCAGGAAAGGCAAGGTGTTCCGCAGGGCTTCTCGATAGGGGGCGGCTGTCCGAATGCCCGAGCCGATGTGAAAATGCAGACCCCGAAAACGGAAGACCGGTTTCCGGGCAATCGTTTGCAGCGCCTGCTGCCATTCCTCGCTCCCGAGGACGAAGCCGATGGGGCTCCTGGTCGTCCCGGTGGATACGGTGAAGCTGAAGACGCGCGCCCGAAGCCCCGGATTGATCCTCAGCCCCACGTTGACCTTTTTACCCAGGTCCAGCCCGATTCTCTCGAGCGTCTGAAGGTCCGCGAGCCGTTGCACGGTGATCATGTTCGCGCCGTTTTCGACTGACAGACGCAGCAGGGCTTCCGACTTCGCGCCGCCGTTGACGATGATTCTCTCTCCCCCGAGCCCCAGCCGCCTGGCCAGCCGGAATTCGAGCTCGGAGATGACCTCGGCGCCGACACCCACCCCGGCCATGGCCCTAAGGACCTCCGGGACGGGATTCGTTTTGTAAGAAAAAAAGACGCGGGCCTGGAGACCGGCCGGCCTGAAGACTCCGGTGATCGAGCGGACGGCTTCCTCCAAGACCCGTCTATTGACCACGAAGAGGGGCGTTCCGAACTCCCGGGCCAGGTCGGTGAGACGGCACCCGTCCCAGTACAATTCATTCCCTTGACGTTCCAGCGCCCAGTTCTTCAAGTTGCTCATTTCTTGATTCTCATCCTCCACCCAAAGACAAGCCCTGCGGCCAAGAGGAGGAGGCTGCCATAGACCAGGCTTCCCCCTAGGGGGGCAAGGACCGAATGGTCGCTGAAGGCGGCGGCCATGCTGACTTGCGAGGGAAAATAGGCCGGCAGGTGCCGGATGATGAACTTGTTCTGGGCTTCGGCGTAGTAGATGGGATTCTGGAGCCAGCCGATATCGATGTTGGCCAGGAGGACGATGAACAGGATGCCCTCGAGCTCCCGCCTGAAAATGGCGCCGACCATCAGTCCGTAGCAGCCGTAGACAAAGCCGGCCAGCATGAATCCCAGGAGGACGAGGGGCAGGCGCCGGGGCTGGAAAAAAAGGAGTAGGAGGAGCGAGATATAGACGCCGATGACGACGATCAAGCCGACCAATGTGAGGAATTTCGAAGACAGAAGCTCCGAGGTTGTGTACCCGCAGAGAATCAGCCGCCGGTTGGCGGGCGCATGTTTCTGGGTGAGGTTGAGGGCCAGGAAGGAGGTGAGCAGCCCCACGGCGGCCAGGCCCATGAAGACGAGCGCCTCCTGGCGCTGGCTGACCCGGATGAACATCTCCTCGGAAACCGAGGCGAGTTTGAAGAAGATTTCCTTGTGGGTCGTCGTGAGGAGGATGATGGCGTAGAAGAGGGTCGGGATGACAAAGAAGAGGATGACGGCAATCCGGCTGCGGAGAAGTTCCCGGACGGACATCCGCCACGCGGCCACGATATGGCTCAAGCGCATTGCAGAACCCCCTCCCGGAGCTCGTAGACGGTGTCGAACTTGCTCCGATCGTAAAGGAAATGGGAGACGACGAGGAAGCAGGCCCCGGCCGCCTTGAGTTCCGCCGCGTAGTTCCAAAAGTGAAGGTAGGTCTCCCAGTCGAAGCCGGAATACGGTTCGTCGAGGATGAGGAGGCCGGGCTCATGGAGGACGGCGAGGCTCAGGTTTAGTTTTTGCCTTGTCCCGCCGCTCAGATTGGACACGAGGACATCCCGGTAGGGCGCGAAGCTAAAACGGGAAAGGAGGAAACTCTCTCGGCCGTGCCAGCCGTCGGCCCCGGGCCCCTGTCGGAGGCCGTAGGCGGCGGCGAAATAAGCAAAGTTCTCATGCACGGTTAGTGTTTCGAAGACCAGCATCTCCTGCGGACAATAGCCGACTTTCTCCCGGACGACGATCTCGCCCGCCGAGGGAGAAAGCAGGCCGACGATCGTCTTGAGGAGCGTCGTCTTACCCGAGCCGTTTTCTCCGACAATGCCCACCATTTCCCCCCGTCTCAGGATGAAGTTAATATCCTTGAGGACACGCCTCTTGCCGAAAGACTTGGCGAGGTTCCTGACTTCCACGACATTTACCATGGCAGAGTTCCTTTCCGCAGGACATCAACCGTCACAAAGAGCGCCGCCAGAAAAAGGGCCACGCCGGGCAGGATGGTCCTGAGCATGTGTTTCAGGGCCGTCCGCGGCTCGACCCTTACGTCGGCCAGGCGGGGATAGACAATACCCGCCGCCCACCAAGCGACAAAGGCCCAGACGATCCCGAAGACAACATCGAGGATGATGTGCTGCTTGGTGAAGAGGGTTGAGACGGTGATCAGCACGGCTCCGGTCGGGATTAGGAATCGCGTTGGCCTTTTCAGACGTTGCTTTCGGCAAACGAGGAAAATGATCCAGGAGAAGGCCACATGAAGGCTGGGCAGCTTATTGGCGCCCGGCTTGAAGTCGAAATCCTGCTCCCAGCGGAGGATGAGGTCCGAGAGCGAGCCGCCCAATACGGGCCGGGGGTAGGAAATGGGAAGAGCGAAATAAACCACATAGGCGGTAAGGTTGGCCAGGATGATCGCCAAAATGGCCCGGTTGAATCGATGCCAGTCCTTGAGCAGAAACAGGGGCAGAAATGGAAAGAGATAGCAGAGCACGTAAGGCCAGACGAAGACGGCCGCAACAGGGATCGATCTGTCGAGGCCGAGCGTCAGGTCGCGGGTGGGCAGCGTCGCGGCGTACTTTCCCACCGTTTCGAAGACGAGAATCCAGGTGAGATAAAAGAGGAGGCTCGTCTTGAAGTAGAAGCGCTTCTCTGCCGCGGCCGTCGTCACCATGAGCCGACCCTCCGCCAATGGAAACCGGAAACGAAAAAGATAATCCCCGCAAGGACCAGGACGTATGGGACGAGGGGCAGGACGCGGCCGATGGCCGCCAGGTCCAGGGGCAAAGGAGAAGCGGAACCTGTGGCCGGTCGGATCGCGAACAGGAGAACGAGGCCGGCGGCGAACATGATGGCGCAGCCAAGATGTCCTTCATTCAGGCAACGAAGGATTTCGCCGTCGCGATCGCGGTAGGATTCGATGAAGAGCCGGACCGTGGGATAGAATAAGAAGACGAACGCCGTCAGGAATCCCGCGGACATCCGAAAGGCAGGCAGGATGTTAACCAGGGCGAAGATCACAAGCCCTTCGAGCGCGGAGTAAAACGGCGTCGGATGCCTCAGGGTCGGGCTCAGGCCGCGCAGGCGGTTGATCTTGGCCTCGGTGTTTCGGTAGACGACCCCGCGGCCGGCCGATTCTTTGCCCCAGCAGCAGCCATAGGTCAGGCAGCCTAGCCTTCCCAGGGCATAGGCGATGAACATCCCCCGGACGACGATATCCAGGACCATCAGCCCGTCGTAACGGAAGATGCGGGCGAAAGCCGCAGCGGCGACGACCAGTCCGAAGAGCGCTCCGTAGGAGACAAAACCCACCAGCCGGAAGCCCCACAGGGGTTGGCGGAGCATCTCCTTCCAGCGCTTCAGCCACCAGAACGCATGGGCGAAGAAGGCCCCCGACAGAGCGCTGCCGGTGAGGAAAATGACGATTTCATTCGGGCTGACCCCCTGGAGCAGGAAAAGCGTCGAGATGTGGAGCATGAAGATGAACGACCCGATGGCCACAAAGAGTCCGTAGGTTACCAGGATGAGGTTGCCGCGGCGAAAGAAAATGGTGAAATCCGCCAGGCGTGAGAGCCTGCCGCAGAGGCGGCGGATCCACGGATCGAGTGCCTTCGTGATGGCCCGGCCGACCCTGTGGGGGAAGAACATGGGCGTCGACTTCCGGTATTCGGCGTAGGCCTGCCCGAAGCGGTCCAGCAGGATGGGCTCCTCGTAGAAAAAGGCATAGCCCACCCAGCCGCCAATGAGGAGCGGCGTGCTGAACGTCAGGGACCAGAAGGAGCCGATAAGCACGGCAGCCCCCATAAAGAGCGCCGTATAGCCGACGTAGATCGGATGCCGGAAAAAGCGATAGATGCCGCTCGAAACGAATTTTTGGGGCGGAAGGTGGGATATGGGCAGGCCCTTCCCCCTGGTCCACAGGTGTTTGATGCTCAGCACGGCAAGCGCCAGCCCGATGCCGGTCAGGACTCCGCCGATCGTTCGCGAAACGGGAGAAGGCGTCCAGAGGATGGGCAGCAGGGCGTCCATCCGCAGGCCGATGGAAAAAAGGAACGCGGGCAGGACAACCCAGAAGACAATGATGTAGACGGCGATCGTCAGAGCGATGGAAAGGTGGGATTTCCCGTCGCTCGGGCTGTTCATGGTCGCACCTCCTCGGGCCAATGCCAAGAGACGTGTTCATGGAGAGCCGTTCCTAAAATCGTCCTTCCGTTGAACTCCAGGCGGGCGGGGGAAACCATCTTTTTCTCCTGCGGGTTGCCGGTCAGCCGCTCAAGAAGCCGGCGGGCGGACTTCGACTTGAACCGTTCTGCGGTGACCACTGGGCTTTCTTCGATGACTTTCGGGCGAGTCAGGAGAAGTCCGAAGGCCCCTCCTCGGCTGATGGATGTTAGGGCGTCATGGGCATCGGCCTGGAGAGTGAAGCTTTGCTCATCGAAGGCGGGCTGCTGCCCGGATTCTGAATCGGGTCTTGTCTCTGTTAAGAGAAGGTTACGGATGAATTCACCTTGCCTTGTTTTGATCTGGTTGAAGACGACGGTCTGCTCCGCGAAGTGAGCTCTTCCCCACCGGAGCTCGGCCAGGGGAAGCCGCCAGGCCGGGATGTCGGTTTCGACCACGTCAAGGTACCCGTCTCCGGAGATATGCCTCTTGCTGCCGTCGGCGGCGATGACACCTTCAACCCGCGCGGACGGCACGGGGACGTGCCACCGAAGTTCCTTGGGGATTCGGCCCTCCTGTGTGAGGAGGACGCCTCTCTCCGTGGGCCACCACGGTTCGAGGCGCGGCGCATAGGCCAGGTCCAAGGTCAGGTTGTTGAATTCCATGCGGGCCTCAACCCCGCTCCCCCCGAAGAAGAAGCCGTGCCGGCCCAGCTTCAGGCTGCCAGAGGCATCGGCGGCGGCGAACGGTGTTTTCTCGATGGCCCGGACTTCTTGACCCTCCCGCCTGCGGAGATGGGCGGAGGCGATCCCCTGCGCGAAGCCCGCGATGCGGGCCGTGATGAAGTAAAAATAGAGGGCATCGCCTTCCGGACTGACAAGGTCGAAATACCATTTTTTGAGATAAAACGGGATCATCGCTTGTCCCTCCGGTTGCGTTTTTCTTGAGCGACCATCGCCAGGGCCTCCTTGATCCAAGGACAACATAGTCCCCAGGGGTCCCGGAGTTGTCAGGGAGGGGTTAAGAGTTTGTCAAGCTTCTGTTAAATGGGGGGAACAGGGGAGAGGCGGCCTGGGGAATGCGGCCGAACGAAGAAATCACAAGGCCTGGTAGAACGTCCTGTTGTTGACGACCTGAGCCGTAATGAGCTTCTTGCCTAAGAGCGCATCCAGGAGAACGTACATTTCGTTGATGTTCTTGCCCAGGGTGACCGAAAGGTCCTCGACGGTCATCGGCCTCCTTCTGAGGGTGGCCAGAAAATAGTCGATATCTCGCCGGCTGATGGTGATCCGCGGCCCGGCCTCGGCTTTTCTGGAAATGATTTGGACGGGCAGCGGGGCGAGGAATCGGGCGATCTGACGCAGCCGTTCGGGGGACGCCGGCTGGATGCCCGCAAAGGCCGGGGGCCGGTCGAGCGTGTTCAGATGAACCCGGTCGAGGCTGATCTTTTCGAGAGTCTCCTTGAACAAGGCGAGATCGACCTCGTCGTCGTTGATGCCCGGGATGATGAAGACCTCAACCCACAGGATGCCCGAGTAAATTTTGGATAAGGTGATGAGCCCGTCGATAGCCTTCTGGTTGCTCAGGCCGCTGGCCGGCTGGTTGATCTTCTCGAACGTTTGTTGCCGGACCGCATCGAGCGAGGGCAGGACAAAGTCAAAAGCCAGGCAGCTTTGCCGTACCTCCTCGAGATAAAAAAGAGACCCATTGGTCAGGAGGGCCGTTTTGTACTGAGGATAGCGGCTCTGGATGTGGCGAAACAACTCGGGCAGAGCCGTATTGAGGGTCGGTTCGCCGCTGCCGGCGAAGGTGATGACATCCAGGGAGGGCGCGCCGCTCAGGAAGGTG
>Ga0153916_10002688_pt1 | contig 12999 bp, 16 predicted proteins | sample Opewatmetagenome_FD_109642 | JGI IMG/M metagenome (GOLD analysis project Ga0153916, IMG submission 109642) | Freshwater wetland microbial communities from Ohio, USA - Open water 3 Core 3 Depth 4 metaG | ecosystem: Environmental > Aquatic > Freshwater > Wetlands | place: USA: Ohio, Lake Erie...
CGACGTCGACCTCAAGCGGTATCGCGACGAGGATTGGTTCCTCGAGCTCGTGGCGTTCAAGTAAAGGCTTCGCTTCCGGCGTTGAAAAAAATAAAGGGCCCGGGGGGCCCTTTTTTATTTGCGGGGAACGGGGAAGCGCGGCGCGGGGTTTATATTCCCTTAACCTTTTTTATACTCACACCTGCCGTATTTACTGAGTAAATCGTGGCCTTCTTTTTCATTATATATTTTTACCCTACATTCGGCCGTACAAGTTGGCCTAGTACAACGTTTTCGAACGGGTATCGTTAACCGTTTTTTACGTAGGTCGCTTTTAAGTTGTTTATCTTTAGTACTAACCAGCCGGATTCCCTTCAAACGAATAATCGCGATAATATCTTGGTCATTGGAATCGCAATCGAAAGATATTTTTTCGGCCCGGATATCCGCATAAGGTACGTCGTCGATTTTACCGGCTCGTTCTAATTCCGTTAGGCTTTTTTTATATTTCCTATGTTTTAATATTTCCGTTTTCAACTTACCACCGTAAGCCATTTTAGCGTAATTTTTTCCGAATAACCAATCCCTTAAATTAATAAAAGAAGGTTTATTACTAAAAACCTCATGGACCACGTCGTTATCGATAATAACGGCCATTTACTTACTAAGCAACGCGTGTGCTTCTTTTAAGAAAAAATCTCTATAAGAAGCCGGCGGGCGAATTATGTTCCCTTTTTCGTCTAACCGTAGTTTATTTATTTTAGTAGTATTATTTTTTAATTCTAGGAAAAGGATAGACACGTCTTCCGCTGTTATACTGCCTTTGGAAATTTCAATCCTTATTCGGTCCAAAATAAAATCGCTATGCGTTTCTAGTACGAACGTCTTTTTCCTTTCCCGGGCAAGGTTTACTAATAATGTACCGAGTGCTGCTTGTGCCTCCGGATGTAGGTGAACTTCCGGTTGTTGAAGTGTCATTATTGCCCCGTCTGGGCATTTTAAAGATTCCACTACGATAGGTAGGGCTTGGGATACGCCGTACCCCACATCTACGATATTTCTAACGGGACCGTTTATTTCTATTAATAATTCGAATCTATTGCCCTTTGGGGTCCCGAGTTGTTTAACATCTAGTAATTTATAAAGGCCACTTGCTTTGCCGAATTCATTAAGCGATTTTATTAATCCTTTCCTCTTGGTTCGGGAGTCAACTTCTATTAAGTAAGGAATATGGGCGCCTTCGGCTGTTATTTGCTTTTTATAAGTTTCGTACGTGCGTTCGGGCTTGCTTCTTATAGGAGCGATATTCAGGTTGCCGTAGGCTAGATCCGCGAACCCAAAAGGGAAACCGAATACGGGCAAGGCTTTTCTTAGTATTGTTTTTATTTTTTCTTTTTCAGATTCTACTTTATCCCGTTTCTTCTTTCCCGGACCTATTTCTGCAATCTTTTTTCCGGTGGTTGTATCGATAATTAATGGGTAGAATATTATATCGGTCGCCATACGGTCCATTACTTCGATTGGTATATACGAAGTGCCTGTTAGCCTTATTAACCCTTCTTTTTCTAACGGTTTTAAAGTATCCCAAATAATCTTATTAAACAGCGTTTCATAGCCTTTATTTAATATTAATTCTACTATATACGCTTTTTTGCTTTTCTTAATAAAACCCATTTGTGCCTTTTTAGTATTCAGCGTCGCTTTTTCTAATACGGGTCCTAATTCTTGGGTATGTTTTTTATATTCCGCCATGTATACGAATTCCGTTTTTTCCGAAGCACCCAATACACCGATTCTTATATATTTTTCCTTGCTTTCTTTACCTCCTTTATTCGTAACGATATTATCGAAGGAACCTAGGTTAAACGGTCCAATATTGAAATCCGGTTTAAAAAGCAAAGGTCTCCCTGACGTAATCGCTGCTAAAGTAGCAAGTAGCGTAGTCTTTCCCGTACTATTTTTACCCACTAGTATTGTTAACGGTTTTATCTCTATTTTATGGGGTCCAGAGAAACACCTTACGTTCTCGATATATAGTTCTTTAATCTTCATTTTTGTTCCTCTTTAGTATTATCTAACGTTAAAATCCCAACTCTTCAAGTCAAATATTACCGATAGCGGTAATCGCGTTACTCGTTTTTCGTGGTTCTATTTTATAAATGTTGTGGTAGAGTATTATTACTGTTTTCACGGGAATATTAGCATCCGAATTAATCCTCCTCCAGACACTCCGCCTCCTCGGCGGCGCGGCCTTCGTCGGCGCCGAAGCGGCTACTTCTATTCCGCGTAGGCCTTTTCTTCCTCGGGGGTCATGGTTAGGATGAAGCCTATGTGCCGGATGTCTTCGAAGTCAAGCTTCTCTTTAAGCCACGCCCAGATTTCGTCTTGGCGTTTCTTTTCCGGCTTATTTTCAAAAGCCCCGGTGATTACCATGAATATTGGATTCGAACCGTAGCTCCGCTCGATTTTGATTCTCGCGTTCGGGTATTTCTCCAAGAGCGCTTCTTTTATTTTCTTCTCGTATTTGGCCATCGTGCTCTCGCCACCTTGAGTAGTAAATCGAATGCCTCTAATGCGTTTTTAGAAATGGTCCTGACGTTAGTAGTCCCCAACTTATCCCGCTTCTCTTTAAAATACGCTTTCAGCCTCATAATATTCCTGTAACGGTGTCCAATCTCCCATACTTCATTTAGGTACGCATTAGCTTTTTCGACGTCCTCATATACCTTAGGGTTGTTTATCGTCCTAAGGAATGATTTATTAGCCAGTATTCTTAGCTTATGCTGTTGTTTTTTTGGAATCGTGGCGTACGGGTCATTTTTATAAATAAAAGCTCTTAGTAAACATTCCGCGGCGACGCCGACTAGGTATACGGCGCCCGCTTCGTAACCGTTGCCCCGGTAAAGATAATCCGCTTCTTCTCGCCGCTGTATAGCGGCCTCGAAATATTTTTCCGGGTGCTCCGGTTCTTTACGTTTAACGTTTCCGCTCTTGGTGCGCTTCTTCATCACTAAGTCATATTGAAAAACCACGACGTTTTACCTAATTATTATACTAGGCTTAGTAGTAAGTGTCAATCCTCCTCCAGACACTCCGCCTACTCGACCACCGGGCCCTCGGGTCGGGGGGCGTTTTTTCCTAAATCATTAGCGCCTTATTTTGGCCGTTTAATCCTCCTTCAGACACTCCGCTTCCTCCGCGGCGCGGCCTTCGTCCCAACCGAAGCGGCACGGGTCGTACTTGCCGACGTTGCCGTCGTCGACCCGGCAGATCAGGCCGCCGGTGGCGTAGCACTGTTCCGTCGGTTCCGGGAAGCGCGCCAGCGCGCATTTCAGGCAGACGAGGACGGCCTGATTCATGGCTGCCTAAAGGGTCTTAACAGCCGTCGCGGTTATGGTTATTTGTAGTAGCTTTTCCAAGCCGCGGATTTCGCCCTGAAGAAAGCCTCCCACGCTTTCTTGTGGGCGGCGAACGCCCGCGTGATCGCTTTTTCGCAATCCTTCCGGGCGGCCGCGATCGCCTTATCGCGCGCCTTTTCCGCGGCGCGGATCTTCGCCTCGAGCGCTCTATCGGACATGGCCATCGTGTTTTCTCCTGGGGCTTTGGCCCCGCTTAGGTTAAACGAGCTTCGTTACGATTCTCCCGGTCTATGCCGAGCCGGGAACCGCGCGAGGGGCCATCTCAGGGGGATAAACGTCGCGCGGTCCTATGCCATCTCCGGCAGCGTCCCCTCCTCGAATTTTTTGCGCAGCTTCGCGAGCATATCTTGCGTCATGGCGTCCAAGTCGTAGGCGGGCTTCCAGCCCCACTCGGCGCGCGGCGGTGGTTTATAATACGTGTTCGCGGTCGTACGTTTCTTTTTCGGCCCTCGTCCAGGTTATTATATAGGAGACATATTTCAAATCGGCATATTTGAATTTACCGTGAAGGTATTCCCAAACCTGCTCTTGCCTTTCGCCTTCGGGGATACCTTCGAAACCATCCCAAACAATATTCAATGTAACGCGGGTCGGCCCGGCGTACTCGTCTGTTACTTCAATTCCCTCGTACTCAGCTTCGAGGTCTTTTTTTATCTTTTTTACCAATTCCTTTAAGTCCATATCTTTTCACCTTCTTTTACGATAACTTCGGCAGCATAAAACATTTCGTTAGCTATCGTTTCCGCGGTCGGCGTAGAGGCCGCTCTTTGGTATTTATTGGAAACGCGCCGAGCGAAATATGACGAATCTAAATACCTCAAATCCGTTTCCCAATTCTTGAAATTATTGTGGATTTTCTCGGCCGCCGTAGAAACCGAGGGGATATTCTTAAACGAGGTTCTTTTACCTACTTTATCGATATTGTGACTTGCCAGAACGCGGTGGGTATCGTTTTCCCGGAGGTAATACGCGGTCAGCATGCATTCCGCCGCGATTACCGATAGGAAGTTAATCATTATCCAGTGGTTCGCCGCCGGGTTCGCAGTTTGCGTATTTTTCAAAGCACGAGCATCGTCTAACCGTTCGCTAGCGCTGTTTTTAAAATCCTCGGGCGTCATACGTGGCGCTTTATCGCATGTGTATATAAAATTCGCCATCGCCGTATTTTAACCTCCTTTCTGTATACCTAACGGTCAGTTTCTCTAACGTATATTTAACGGCCGCCGCGAAGTTATCGTATAACCCTCGGTCCGGTAGCACTGCTCCTACAGCGCCCGAAATAGCGCCCGAGGCCATTTAACCCATATCACCGTTATTCTATTTCGGGTAGGGTATCTTCTTTGTGCTTCTTCTTGAGTTTCGCGAGCATATCTTGCGTCATGGCGTCCAAGTCGTAGGCGGGCTTCCAGCCCCACTCCGCGCGGGCGGCGCCGTCGTCCAGCGAGCGCGGCCACGAGTCCGCGATGGCCTGGCGGAAGTCCGGCTCGTACGTCGCCTTGAACGCCGGGACGTACTTCTTTATGGCCGCGGCGAGCTCGCCCGCGGAGAAGCTCATGGCGCCGACGTTAAAGTCGGAGTGGTGTTGGAGCCGGGCGAGGTCGGCCGCCATCAGGTCCATCGTGGCCTTCAGACAGTCCGGCATGTACATCATAGGGAGGACCGTGTCCTCGCGCACGAAGCATTTATACGGCTCACCCTTAACCGCGGCATAAAATATCGCCACCGCGTAGTCGGTGGTACCGCCGCCCGGGGGCGTCTCCGCGGAGATGATGCCGGGGTAGCGCAGGCCGCGGACGTCGAGGCCGTATTTGCGGTAGTAGTAGTCGCATATCAACTCGCCGGCGACCTTGGTGATGCCGTACATCGTGCGGGGCTTGAGGACCGTTTCCTGGGGGGTCCGGTCGCGGGGGGTCTCGGGGCCGAAGGCGGCGATGGAGCTGGGGACGAGGACCTGCGCCATCCCGCGCTCGCGCGCCACCTCCAACACGTTCAACGTCCCGTTCATGTTGACGTCCCAACAGCGCATCGGGTTCTGCTCGCCCACGGCGGAGAGGATGGCCGCCATATGGACGATGGCGTTGACGCCGTACTTGCCGCACACCCAGTCGACGGTCTCGCGCTTGGCGACGTCGATGAACTCGAAGGGCCCGGATTCCTCCAACGTCTTGGATGGTTTGGTCTTGCGGCCGGTGGCGACGACGTTGTCGGCGCCGTAGCGCTCGCGCAGCGCCAACGTAAGCTCCGAGCCGATCTGGCCCACCGAGCCGGTGACGAGGATTTTCTTGATGGCCGCTTTCGCCATAATGCCGACCTCTCTTGCGAAAATTTAAGAAATATGGCGTCGGTTTATTTGGGGCGCAAATATACAACGCCTCGCCGCCGAAGGCAAGCGTAATGTTCCGCCGGTTTCGAATCGATGCCAAAGTAAAACGCCCCTCGGGGAAGGGGCGTTTTTACGGCGACGGTCGGCGGCCGCTACCGCAAGAGGGCCTTGACCCGCCCCAGGCTCGTGGCCTCCGCGCCGACCATCGTCCCTATCGTCAACCGGATGCGCTGGCCGTTGTTGTAGACGGTCCCCTGCGTGGCGGTGTCGTCGAACGCGTAGCAGCGGGCGTAGGGTTGGCCCGAGCGCCAGCAGCGGACGTCGTAACCGTCGTCGCCGTTCCAGCGGATTTCCAGAAGTAAGTTGCGTTTGTTGTCGTAGTTGAATCGGTTAGGGATGATGCGGAGGTTGAACCAGCCGGTTCCGCTCACGCTGAGGCTGCGCATATTCAGGACCTCGAGCGGCGTGTCGCCGGTGTAGTTATTAGCGAAGGTGGCGTCGAGCGCGGTTTTCCTGGTGTGACACAGCCAGGCCCGGACGCTATCGAACCGGCCACCGGCGCCGTCCGCTTTATCGAACTCGACGGCGTTGACGTAACCGGCGTAGTTGATATCGCTTTGGAGCCAGAGGCACTGAAATCTCATGGAATCGGCGGAGGCGCCGAGCCACGGGACGGCGTGGGGGGTCGCGCGCGCCCCTACGACGACGACCTTGCCGGAGGCGTTCGCTGCGGGCGTGAGGACCGCCGCCGCAACGGCCGCCGCCGTTAGCATTATGACCTTCTTCATAACAACACCTCTCGCTTTCGAACTTAACCCCGTCAATCCCGCTCTTGTAATTTATAACATCCCGGCTCCCGTTTTACAATAAAAACTTGTCGCGAAGCGGCGGCGCGGGAATTCCGCCGTAGACGTGGCCGCCGATAAAATCGCGCTTGACCTCCCGCGGCGGCCGTTGTAAAATGCGCCTCCGTCCGAAACGTCCCGCGAACGGCACCGCCGTATGTCGCACGAATCCCATAGCGCAAGGAGAACGCGACGGCCATGAGCAACATCGGCTCTTACGACAAACGACGCAAGGATTTCGACTGGAGTCAAGCCCGCGAGGAGTTGGCCTACGACGACGCGCCGACCAAGAACATCGCGTACTTCCTGGCGGAGCGCAACTGCGAGCGCGGCCTCGGCGACAAGGTCGCCCTCATCTGGGAGAACGCCGCCGGCGACGCGACCCGCCAATTCACCTTCGACCAGCTGCGGTTATACGGCAACGCCTACGCCCAACTACTGCGCGACCTCGGCGTGGCGCCCGGCGAGCGGGTATGCATCTTTATGGATAAGATTCCCGACCTCTACTTCTCGTTCGTGGGGATACTCAAGGCCGGCGCCATCGCCCAGCCGCTGTTCTCCGCCTTCCGCGAGGACTCGCTCTTCACCCGGCTCGAGAATGCGCAGACGACCGCGGTCCTCACCATGAAGAGGCTGGCGGGGCGCGTGCGCCACATACGGGATAAGCTTCCGGCGCTCAAACACGTCATCGTGGTGGACGCCGGCGGCGCCGAGGCGCGCGAGGGCGAGACCCACTTCGACGTCTACGCCGCGGAGCCGGTGGAGGCGTTCGACATCTACCCGGCGGGCGAGGAAACGCCGTCGGTGCTGCACTACACCTCCGGGACCACCGGCGCCCCCAAGGGCGCGCTCCACGTCCACGGCTCGCTGGTGGCGCAATACATAACCGCCAAGTGGGTCCTCGACCTCCGCGACGACGACGTCTACTGGTGCACCGCGGACCCGGGTTGGGTGACGGGCACGTCGTACGGCATCATCGGCCCGTGGGCGCTGGGGACGACGCAGCTCGTGTTGGAGCTCGGCTTTATGCCGGAGCGGTGGTACGCCGCCATCGAGAAATACCGGGTGACGGTGTGGTACTCGGCCCCCACGGCCATACGGTTGCTGATGAGGGAGGGCGCCGAGATCGTCCGCCGCCACGACCTGGGCTCGCTGCGGCACCTCGTCAGCGTCGGCGAGCCGCTCAACCCGGAAGCGGTCATCTGGTCGGAGGACGTCTACGGCCTCCCCTTCCACGACAGCTTCTGGCAGACGGAGACCGGCTGCATCGTCATCTCCAATTATCCGGGGATGAGGATCAAGGCCGGTTCGATGGGCAAGCCGTTCCCGGGGATAGAGGCCGCGGTGCTCGACGCCAAGACGTTCCGGCCGGTGAAGGCCGGGACGGTGGGCCTTATCGCGCTCCGGCCGGGGTGGCCTGCGATGTTCCGTCAATACTGGAGGAACGAGGAGACCTATCACAACAAGTTCGTCAACGGCTGGTATATCTGCGGCGACCGCGCCACCGTAGACGAGGACGGCTACTACTGGTTCGTGGGGCGCGACGACGACGTCATCAACACGGGGGGCCACCTCGTCGGGCCGTTCGAGATCGAGTCCGCGCTGTTGGAGCATCCGGCGGTGGCGGAGTCGGCGGCGGTGGGGAAGCCGGACCCGGTGAACCTGGAGGTCGTCAAGGCCTTCGTGGCGCTCAAGCCCGGCTACGAGGCCAACGACAAGACCAGGCTGGACATCATCAACTTCGTCCGCAAGAAGCTATCGCCTATCGCGATGCCGCAGGAGATCGAGTTCATGGCCTCGATGCCCAAGACCCGCAGCGGCAAGATCATGCGGCGGCTGTTGAAGGCCCGCGAGACGGGCGAGGAGATAGGCGATACGTCGACGCTGGAAGACGATTAATAATAATTTATACTAAAGGAGAAGGATATGGCCGACGAACTCAAAGATAAGATCCGCGCCTACGTGGTCGACGAGTACGTCGAGGAGGGGGAGGACGTAGAGGTTAAGGACGATACCCCCCTTATCTCGGGCGGCTTCGTGGACTCGTTCTCCATGGTCTCGCTCAAGCTCTTCCTCGAGACCGAGTACGGCATCAAGATCCCGGACGAGAAGGCGACGGCCGAGGCTTTCGACACGGTGAACGCCATCGCGGCGCTGGTCCGCCAATATACGGAGGCGTAACGATTCCGCGCCGCGGCGAATTTTGCAGCTGAGGAGGATACGATGGTATACGGAAGCACTGCCCGCGAGTTCTACCAGAACGAGCTGGTAGGGATTCGCAACGACGGCTTGTTCAAGGAAGAACGCTACATCATAACCCCCCAGGGGGCGGAGATCGAGGTGGAGTTCCCGGAGGGCGCCCCGGTCAAGAAGGTCATCAACATGTGCGCCAACAACTACCTCGGCCTCTCCAGCCACCCGGAGGTGGTGGCCGCCGCCCACGCCGGCCTGGATTCCAAGGGCTACGGCATGTCGTCGGTGCGCTTCATCTGCGGCACCCAGGATACCCACCGCCAGCTGGAGCGCAAGCTGACCGAGTTCCTGGGGACGGAGGACACGCTTTTATTCGGCTCCTGCATGGACGCCAACGCCGCGCTGTTCGAGGTCACGCTGACGCCGGAGGACGTCGTCATCGCCGACCGGCTGGTCCACGCCTCCGTCATCGACGGCATCAAACTTTGCTCGGCGCAGTACGATTCCTTCAAGCACATGGACATGAAGCACCTGGAGGCCAAGCTCAAGCAGTTCCAGGATAAGCGCCTCCGCATGGTCGCCACCGACGGCGTCTTCTCCATGGACGGCGACATCGCGCCGCTGGCCGAGATCTGCGAGCTGGCCGACAAGTACGACGCCATGGTCATGGTGGACGACTCGCACGCCTCGGGCTTTATGGGCAAGACCGGCCGCGGCACCCACGAGCACTGCGGCGTGGTGGGCCGCGTCGACGTCATCACCACCACCATGGGCAAGGCCATGGGCGGCGCTTCCGGCGGCTGCATCTCGGGGCGCAAAGAGCTCGTCGAGCTATGCCGCCAGCGCGGCCGGCCCTACCTCTTCTCCAACACCCTCGCCCCCGTCGTCGTCGCCGCCTCGCTCAAGGTGATGGACATAATCTCCCAGACCACCGAGCGGCGCGACAAGCTGGAAAATAACACGCTGTATTTCCGCGAGCAGATGACCGCGGCCGGCTTCGACATCCGCCCGGGCGTCCACCCCATCGCCCCCATCATGCTCTACAACGCCAAGCTGGCGCAGGACTTCGCCCGCGACCTCTACGGCGAGGGCATCTACGTCATCGGCTTTTTCTTCCCGGTGGTGCCGAAGGGGCAGGCGCGCATCCGCGTCCAACTCTCCGCGGCGCACGAGAAGGAGCATCTGGACAAGGCCATCGACGCGTTCAAGAAAATAGGCGAGAAATACGGCATCCTGGGGTTGAAAAAGCAGCAGATCATCGACAAATACGGGATGTAGCGGGGGCCCGAGCCCGGGACGTAAGGGCGGCCCGCCGGGCCGCCTTTTTTGTCGTAAGGGCCTTATCTCGCGGATAAGGTGGCGCGTCGCCTCGAGCGCCGGCGCCTCTAAAAAAAACTTGACAATAAGACAATAAGCCTGTTATAATAATAGTTTAAAAGGGTTCATAATCCCAAGAGGTTAGCCATCAAAGCGTTTCACGACAGCTTAACTTACAGGAGGCGGTAGATGATGAGACGGCCGGGAGTATTTATCCTAGTCGCGGCCCTGACGTTGGCGGTCGCGACGTCGGCGCTGGCGACCGGCAGGCAGATTACCTGTTATTCGGCGCAAGCCTCAACCCCCTGTCCGTTCTGGGGCGCCGCTTACAGCGGCATGAGATTCCAGACCAATATCGAGCAGTCGCGCATAAGATACGCCGGCTCCATCAACGAGGTGGAGTTCTACAATTACGCCGGCGTCTCCGGCAGGTTCAACAATTACGTCGTTTACCTGTGCCATACCGACCGGGTGTCGCTATCGACGTATTTCGGCGTCAATTACTACGGGACGCCGGTGCAGGTAGTTAGCCTGGCCGCCTTCAACATCCCGGCGGTTCGAGGCTGGTTCGGCCTCAAGATGACGCGCCGCTTCAATTACGACAACGTCCGGCACCTGCTCATCGAGGTTCTGTGGGAGGGGGACAACGCCGTAAACGTGCCGGTCTATATGAGCGACCAGGTATCCGGTTACCGCCGGATATGGGCCGTCAACAACCCCAGCGCGCCGTACGGCGTCGGCGACGCCTCGGCATACTACATCCGGCTGAGCTTCGGCGTCTTTACGGCCTTGGAACCGACGAGCCTGGGCCGCGTCAAGGCCTTGTACGAGTAACTGGACTTTGCCCTAAAAACCCCGCCGCGCGGCGGGGTTTTTTATTTTCACCGGGGTTAGTGAAGAAAAAAACGCCCCTCTCGCGAGGGGCGTTCGTAATTCTAAGCGCTCAGCGGATACTAGTGGAACAGCGACTTGACGCGGCCGAGGGAGGTGGCGCTGACGCCGACGTAGCCTATAGTGATCCGGCCGTAATGGTGGTAGTTACCTTGAACGGTACCGGTAGTCGCGGTTTTCGACGAGGAGTTATATACCCGGCCCGGGAAGTTCGAGCCGCTCGTGCGGATCCAAAAATAGTTTACGCCGGCGGTCCCGCCTTGCCACGAGATTTCTATGAGTAGGTTGTCCCTATTGTTGAAAGTGAAGTTCTTCGGTTCCACGATGGTTACCCACCTGTTGGCGGCGCTCCTGGGGAGTACGTACGAGCCGTGGAATACGTTTACCGGGGTATTCCCGCCGTAGTTGTTATTGAAGGTAGACGTTAGGTAGGTGAATACCGTGTGGCAGAGCAGTATGTCGCAGTTGTTGTACGTACCGCCGACGCCGGCCGTCGTCCAAGTCTGCCACTCGATCTTCGTTACCGCGCCGGTTTCGTTGAGCTCGCTCCGGAACCACATCGTCTGCCACCGCATCGCCGGGGCAGAGCCGTAGAAAGGATAACTGTTCCCGGCGTTGGGCGTTCCGCCGCCGACGGTGTGCACGCCGGCGACCGCGGCCGTAGACGCGACGACTAGTAAAGCTAACGTGAACGACGCTAACTTTTTCATTATGCTACCTCCGTTTATGGGTTCCGGTTGCGCTCTCCTTATTATATATGATATTAGAGCACAGGTATTCCGGTATTGCAAATGAAATCCGTCGGGTAAGAGGGGGCTGCGGTTTGCAAGGGCCCTTTTAGGCTTTTGGAGGCAGTAAAAACGCCCCTCTCGAGCGAGAGGGGCGTTCGTAATTCGAAGTACTTAGCGGATACTAGTGGAACAGCGACTTGACGTGGCCGAGGGAGGTGGCGCTGACGCCGACGTAGCCGATGGTGATGCGGGCGTATTGGCCGTACGCCGACCCAACGGTACCGGTGGTTGCCGTAGAATCCCAAGCGTATACCCGGCCCGTGCCGGTCGTCGACGTTTTAAAGGGCGTAGTGCCGCCGAGGCTGGGGCCAACCCACGTCACTTCGATCAGTACGTTGTCCTTATTGTTGTAAGTGAAGTTCGTAGGCTCAACGATAGTATGCCAGGCGCTGGCGGCGAGCGAGGGGATTACGAACGTACCGCTGAATACCTGGACGGGGGTATTGCCGCCGTAGTTACTGGCAAAAGTCGCCGTTACGGCGGAGAGCGAAGTGTGGCAGAGGTACATCTTACAGGTGTTAAACGTACCGCCGCTGGCCGTGCCGCTGTCCCAATTTTGCCATTCGATTTTGCTTATGGGACCGGCCTCGCCTAATTCGCTTTGTAGCCATATGGTCTGCCACCGCATCCCCGGGTCCGAGCGGCCGCCCCAGAACGGGATCGTATTGTTGCTGGTACCTGTGCCCCCGACCATGTGCACGGCGGCGACCGCGGCCGTAGACGCGCCGACTACCAGCGCCAGCGTTAAGAATGCTAACTTTTTCATTATACTACCTCCGTTGAAGTGTGTTAGTTACGCTCTTCGTTTCCTAGATAGTATTAGAGCACAGATATTTCAGGATTGCAACTAAAATCCGTCGGGGAATAAAGGGCTGCGGTTTGCAAGGGCCCTTTTAGGCTTTTGGAGGCAGTAAAAACGCCCCTCTCATCCGAGAGGGGCGCCTCGTCGCGAGTAGGCTTTTGTTTACCTGAATAGGGTCTTGACGCGGCCCAGGCTCGTGGGTTTAACGCCGGTCATCGTGTTGATGTAGAGGCGGATGCACTGGCCGTTGTTTTGGACGGTGCCGGTCGTTGCGGTGTGGTCGCCGATGTAGACGCGGCTGTTCGCCTGGGAGGAACGCGCGCAGGCGTCGCTAACGCCGCCGTCGCCGTTCCACCGGATCTCCATAAGCAGGTTATCGGAGTTGTTGTAGTTAAACTTATTGGGGTCGATGCCGAAGTCTACCCAGTTCGGCCCGGCC
>Ga0153916_10002689_pt1 | contig 12998 bp, 13 predicted proteins | sample Opewatmetagenome_FD_109642 | JGI IMG/M metagenome (GOLD analysis project Ga0153916, IMG submission 109642) | Freshwater wetland microbial communities from Ohio, USA - Open water 3 Core 3 Depth 4 metaG | ecosystem: Environmental > Aquatic > Freshwater > Wetlands | place: USA: Ohio, Lake Erie...
CCTCCTGGAAGCTTCCCTCCCAAAAGCCGATAGCCCCTCTTAGGTTGACCTTCGATGACAGCGGAACTTTCCACGATTCCAAAATGACCACGCCCTAAAACTTCAAAGACCCATCCGTCTGTGTTTCAGCGATTCCACAGGTATTTCCTCGTGGAGGCCTGGTAGAAAAACTGGGCGGGCAAGAGGGGCGAGGGGGTTGACTTTTGGAGAATTATTCTCTAATTTTTAGGAAGGCCCTTCAGGCCGGGATAGTCAATGGACCGCATGACGACGAAGACGCTGGCTGAGATCTATCTCCAACAGGGTCATCTTCAGGAGGCCTACGAAATCTACAAAACGCTCGCTGAAAAAGATCCCTTTGATGCGGAGATACAGAAGAGGTTAGAAGAATTGAGGGAAAAATTGTATCCCTCCCCTCCTTCCAGCTTCCCCTACCCCCTTTCCAAGGAAGAGAAGATACAGCATCTCGAAAAATGGCTGGCCAATATTCGGAAACGGAGACCCAATTGATGGGGAACCCCTTTTATGAGACCCGGCAAAAAAGTTCCCGAAAGATCCTGGATTCCTGCCATCTGGATGGGATCCTCTTCGTCAGTCTTGAAAATATTCGCTATCTTTGCGGCTTTACCGGAAGTGATGGCGCCTTCGTCACCACCCAAAAGGAATCCTTCTTTCTAACGGATTCCCGGTACTGGACCCAGGCGGATGAAGAGGTGAAGGGGGCCCAGATCATCCACTACAAAAAGAAAATGGAAGGGATCTTCTCCCTTTTATTTGACTTGAAATTGAAAGAGATCGGATTTGAATCCGCCTTCCTTCCCTTCTCGGCCTACCAATTTCTTACGGAAAGATTGGCCAGCGGGGCAAGACTCCTTCCGCTGGAGGATCAATTAAAAAACCTGAGGGCGGTCAAAGATGCCCATGAACTGACTCTCATCCGGAGGGCGATTGACATCTCATCGAACGCGTTCTCCCACATTACGGGAATGCTCAAAGAAGGCGCTGTGGAGCGGGAGGTCGCTCTGGAAATGGAATCCACGATGAAACGCAGCGGCGCAGATGCCATTGGTTTTGACATCATTATTGCCTCTGGAAAACGATCTGCTCTCCCTCATGGGAAAGCAGGTAATAAACAAATCGAAAAAGGAGACTTTGTCCTCATCGATTTTGGCTCAGGATTTCAAGGCTACCACTCCGATCAGACACGCACGGTGGTCTGCGGTAACCCTTCCCGAGAACAGCAGAAAATCTATCAAATCGTAAAGGAAGCTCACGACCGGGCGATTGAGACGGTGAAGCCGGGCATCCCCCTCGGTGAGGTGGATGGAGCAGCAAGAGACCACATTCGAAATCAGGGATACGGGGAATACTTTGGCCACGGCACAGGTCACGGCATAGGACTTGCCGTCCATGAGGATCCTGCAGTCAATAGTGAAAACAAGGGGCTCCTTCAGGAAGGAATGGTCTTTACGATAGAACCCGGCATTTATATCCCTGACTGGGGAGGAGTTCGGATCGAGGATATGGTTCTCGTTACCCCTCACGGAGTGGAAGTATTGACTCATCTTCCTGGTGAGTTGAAGGTAATTTAAAAATTTCTTGACAAGGCTCTCCGTTTTCCTTTATTTTGAACATGAACGATTGATCATTGGACGTGTCATAGGGCGGGCATAGCTCAGTTGGTAGAGCATCGGCTTCCCAAGCCGAGGGTCGCGGGTTCGAACCCCGTTGCCCGCTCCAATTTTTTTTCTGAGTAATTTTGTACTTGCTTTTTAGAAACTTTTTTGTATACTTAGACTTTAAATCACTTATCCAAGAGGAGGAAAGAGTATGGCAGGCAAGAAACCACTTACGAAGGCCCAGATCATTTCATTTTTTGCGAAGAAGTTTGACCTTTCCAAAAAGTCTGCTTCATCCATCATCGATGAGATGGCGGGGTTGGCCGTCGCTGAGACCAAAAAGGTTGGAGCATTCACCTTCCCCGGGATCGGCAAGCTCGTCCTTGTGAAGCGTAAAGCGCGCGTCGGAAGAAACCCAGCTACGGGTGAACCGATCAATATCCCGGCCAAGACCGTGGTGAAGATGCGTGTCGCTAAGGCTTGTAAGGACGCAATCGTTCCCCCAAAGAAATAAATATTCTTCACTCGACACGAGCGCGCGGCGTTAAAAAACCTTCTGTGTAAAGGGATTTTTATGCCCATACCTTTATGGACATCTAAATCCCTCCGGTAAATTTACAGCGGGGGAGGAATTTCCTTCCCCGCTGTAAAGAGCTCCAAGGTATGGCCCATGCGAGCCATGGCCCGCTGACCGGAAAGGCTGCAGGAAATTGCCCTGGCAGCCTCTCGGCGGGGACGCCGAAAAAGTCCTGCGGGGGCTGGCCTGGGAGTTCCTACATCCATCAAATTTTAAACCTTACTCATAAATCAGATTAAACAGTCTATTGGCGAGTTCCTTATCCAATCCCTTCAGGATCTTATATTCCTCGATGGCGGATCCCTTGTCCCCAAGCCTCAAATAGGCCATCCCCAAGTTGAGATGGGCTTCGGCCAGAGAAGGCTTCAACCGGATGGACTGCTTGTAGGATACGACCGCCTCTTCAATACGGCCGGTATGAAAATAAGCTGCCCCTAAGTCCAAATGCACTTCCGCGTAATCGAATTGGATGCGAATCGCCTCTTTGTAGGAATCGATCGCTTCTTCGTATTTTTTCAAAGCAGCGTAACTATTTCCAAGATTATAGTGAGCCGGAGAAAAGTCAGGTTTGAGGCGAATGGCCTGTTTACACGCCTGGACGGCTTCCTGATAACGTCCCACCCTTTGATAAGACCACCCTAAATTACTATAAGCTTCTGCAAAATCGGGCTTGAGCTGGATGGCCCCTTTGCATGATTCAATCGCTTCATCATAGCGGCCGATCCTTCCGTAAGCAGCGCACAGATTACCGTGAACGCCTGCCTCCTTCGGGTTGATGCGAAGAGCTTGCTTATAAGACTCAATGGCTTCTTTATACTGTCCAAGTTTGGCCAGACAATATCCCATTTGGAAATACCCTGCACCGTGGCCCGGGTTTCTCTTGACCGTCTCAACAAAATAGGGAAGAGCCTTTTCATACTCCTCTGCCCAAAGGAAACGAAGCCCGGTGGCATAAAGTCCTTCTGCCGAGGCAAGCCAATCTTTTATTCTCCCTTCATCCCGCTCCGAAAGGGTTTCCCCTTGCCCCATGGCTAGTTTTGTTATTCTTTCTCCTGGAATGGCAAAGTTGATGTTCTGACCCGCCACCACAAAGAAAGTTGCAATCCCGATCACTTCCCCTTTCATATTGATCACTGGGCTGCCACTCGACCCGGGGGAAATGGGAGCGGTCACCTGAATGATTTTCCCAAAAGCAGGTACGTCCCGGACCGCAGAGACAATGCCATCCGACACCGTTTGATCAAGTCCGAGCGGCGTCCCTATGATAATGATTCTCTCCCCTACCTCGGGGAGTTCTGCTCTGACGGGTAAGGGTCTGGCAGCCTCTTTTGAAATCTCTACCGAAACCCGGACTAAATCGCCTTCCGTGTCATCCGCGAGAACTCTTTGAATAACGTGTTCCTTCCCGTCGGTTGTTTTAATGACGGCGCGGCTTGCCCCCTGCAGGACATGAGAATTCGTGACTACATCCCCTTCTTGATTGATAAAAAAACCCGTCCCTTGACCGAGCATGTTCCCTTCCTTGTTATAGGTCACAATCACAACGATCGAGGATTCCACCTTTTTGATGAGAACAGGTAAGTTTTCCTGACCGCTCACCGGGGAAACGCTTAGAATAAAAAAAAGTGCCGCTATGATCAAACCATAAGGCTTTGACATCTCTTTCCCCAACAAAGAAACCCTTTAAAACATTTTAAAACACCCGCCTTACAAAATCAGGATGGAAATCCGAGGTCCCTTAACCCTGATAGGTTTCGGCCAGTTTTCTGTGAATTGCTTTCATGAGTTGATTTTTCTTTCTTGTCCAGTTTCTCATTAACATACCCATATTACTGGCAAAGTCTTTTTCAGTCGCGGCCGCTAGGTTAATCTTAATATTGAGCAACCCCCCTGCGCAGGCAGCATCTGCAAGAAATGCAGCGACCCCCGCATCACTGACTGCATTCGGGTTGCCCGTTAAGATAAGAGTCTTGGAATATTCCAAGAGTTGAAGAGACCGTTGACACACCAGTTGTGGGGTAAGGGTGGCTCTTTGATAGGCCTTTTGAATCTCCTTGACCCGATGGAGACGCTCTTTTTCTGAGTTTCTGGGAAGCCGAAAGGCCTTGATAACGGTGTCAAAAGATTTTGAATCCTCCTCAATCGCCTGAAAGAGCCTTTTCTGAATGGACAATCCTTTCTTTCTGATCCCCTCCATCCCTTTCTTTTTTGATTTATCCTTCCTAGAAGAAAGTCCTGCGACCATCGTCACGAGTGAGGCAGACAACGCCGCTGCTAAGGCAGAAGCACTTCCTCCCCCAGGGGTCGGAGTATCGGACGACAATTTTTCCAAGAATCGTCTGAGTTCCATTATCTCTCCCTCTCACTCAAATTCTAAAATTCGCTGCTCAATCACCTGCCGGATCGAAAACGGCTGGCAGTTCAGATAGTGCTGGGCGATCCCTTCTAAAACGCCGAGAGGGATCAATCCTACAATTTCTGAACCCTCGATCTCTATCCCTTTTTTCAAAGCCTCTTCCTTGATGAATTCGTATACTTTTGGGATATTGGTCACCCGATAATCGGTCAGGTTCATCGACACCTGGACCATTTCTCTTTCTTTCAGATCCACCCCCATGGCCCTGACATGAGGGAACCCTCCGTCCTTGAACCGGACCTTTCTGGCAATCTCTTTGGCCAAGGGGAGGTCTTTTGTTTTGAGATTGATATTATAGGCCACCAAAGGGAATCGAGCTCCCACAACCGTCGCCCCGAATTTTGGGTTGAAACGGTCGGGTCCTTCATCCGGCTTCCATTGACGGTCCTTCATCTTCTCCGCCAATCCCTCGTACTCCCCTTTTCGTATGGAAGGGAGATCTTTTCTCTCCGGCCGGGTCGCTGCTTCTTCATAAAAAAAGACAGGGATCCCCCTCTTCCCCAACCCCTTTCCAAATTCACGGGCTATTTGAACAGCCTCCTCCATCTCCACTCCCTGAATGGGAACAAAGGGAATAACATCCACTGCTCCCAGGCGCGGATGATCTCCTTTGTGTTCCCGCATATCGATGAGGTCGAGGGCCTTCATGGTGAAGGAGAAGGCAGCCTCTTTAACCGCTTCGGGTTCGCCAATGAAAGTGAACACGCTCCTGTGGTGGTCCTTATCCGAAGAACAGTCAAGAAGTTTGACTCTTCTGTGTTTTCTTACTTCCTCCGCAATCGAAGCAATCTTCTCTTCATCCCTGCCCTCGCTGATATTGGGAACGCATTCAAGTAGTCGCATGGTACCCCCAAGTAGTCAGAATGCACTCGGCAGAAAGCAGGGTTCGGTTTCAGTGAACGGCAAGTAGTAAGCAATCCGCATTCCGCAATGCGCAATTAAAAGGTCCTCTGATAGATAATCTTCCCCTTCTTAATCATCGTTTCAACGTGGTCCACGCCAAAATGATAAGGGAGATAACGATAATTTGGGATGTCGAGCAATAAGAGATCTGCTTGTTTTCCAATTTCCAGACTGCCAATCTCTTTTTCTCGCCCCATAGATCTTGCCGCGTGAATCGTTGTCGCTTGAATCACCTCTTTGGGAAGTAATTTGTACATCGTACAACCCATTGTCATCATCAGGGGAAGGGACTCAGTCATCGAAGAACCAGGATTCAAATCCGTGGCCAGGGCAACAGCCATTCCTTGTTCGATCATGTCTCTTGCAGGAGGGTATTTCTTCATAGAGAGAAAAAAACTTGCCCCTGGCAATAAAACCGCGGTGACTCCCTTCGCAGCCATTTTCTTGATACCCTCCGGGCTCGCATATTCCAAATGATCAGCGGAATAGGCATCGACCTCTGCCGCCAGTTCTGCTCCGCCCCCCGAGCTCAACTGGTCAGCATGGATCTTGGGTTTTAGACCATATCGCTTCCCAGTCTCAAGAATCTTTCTCGATTCTTCAAGGGTAAAAGCCTTCTCTTCGCAGAAGACATCGCAGAATTCAGCGAGTCTTTCCTGAGCCACCTGAGGAATCATCTCTTCAGTCAGGAGATCCACATAACGCGCCCGTTCCTCTCTGAATTCCTTTGGAACGGTATGGGCTCCCAAAAAGGTGGGAACGATATCGATGGGGTGGCTCTCCTGCAAGGCTTTCATCACTTTGAGGATCTTCATTTCATCCTGGAGAGAAAGTCCGTATCCGCTTTTTGCTTCCACGGTGGTCACTCCCTTGGAAAGCATCCGGTCCAATCTTTTCTCGCCAAGGAAAAGAAGTTCATCAAAGGAAGCATGCCTGGTCGCCTCAACCGTTGAGAGGATTCCCCCTCCTCTCCCCGCAATGTCTTGATAAGAGAGGCCCTGAATTCTTTGTTCAAATTCATTCTCTCTTGACCCGTCAAAGATGAGATGCGTATGAGCATCGATGAGTCCAGGCATGACCACTTTTCCTGTGCCGTCTATTTCCCGGCCATCCCGACTCAAGGAGAGCTTTCCAGAAATCTCTTCTGTCTTCCCAACCCAGAAGATCCTTCCCTTTTTTACGGCGACTGCCCCATTTTGAATCATCCCCAATTCTGACTCATCCTTAAAAGAAGGAGAAAGAGTCAAAAGCTCTTGAGCATTCTTTATGATCAGATCAACGTCAATTTTCGGGGCCATTCGGGTTGAGCTCGCTGAGTCCGTTTTGTTCGTTAGGACCACTCCACCGATTTAACGGTCTCAACGGCTCAAACGATCCTAACGTCCATAACGAAACTAACGTTTGAAAATCTTTTTGAGGGCCTTGATGAATCTGCGGTTGTCCTCCATCCTTCCAATGGTCACCCTGGCAAAAGTGGGATAACCCCATACCTTTCCAGGGCGAATGATGATGCCTTCTTTCAAGAGGGCCTTAAAAATGTCTCCAGAATCTTTTTCAAAATCGATAAAGATGAAGTTGGCCTGGCTGGGAACATAGGAGAGTCCCATCCTATCCAGTTCCTTGCAGAGATACCTCTTCCCTTCGTAGACCAATTGAATGGATCGAATGGCATGGTCCTCATCGTTCAGGGCAGCCACGGCAGCCACCTCCGCCAATCGATGAACAGGAAAAGGGTCTCTCACTTGATAAAGGCAATCCACTAAGTCTTCCCTCCCCAAGGCATAACCAATCCTTAACCCCGCCAGTCCGTAAACTTTTGAAAAGGTCCGGAGAACGATGAGTTGTTTTCTTTCTTTAATATAGTCCAAGCCGTTTGGATAAAATGCATCTTCAACAAAGTCTCCATAAGCTTCATCCAGGACAACGATGACATGTTTAGGGAGTTTGGAGAGAAAATGGTTGAATGCCTCAAGGGAGACCGTCGTACCCGTCGGATTATTCGGGTTGCAGATGAAGACTAATTTTGTCCTCCTGTTAACCTTCTTGAGCATGGACTCCAGATCATGGGTGAAGTCCCTCAACTTTACCTTGATTGGCTTTCCACCCATCATCTGGGTCACATTCGTATAGACTGAGAACGTGGGATCAGCCATCATCACCTCATCCCCTTCATTCACAAAGGCATTGGCGATCATGAGAATGAGATTATCCGCGCCATTGGAGATCACGACCTTTTTTTCTGAAATTCCAAGCTTCTCGGCCAGGGCCTTTCTTAAAACCGTACAAGGGCCTTCTGGATAAAGAAAGATATTGGGAAGTTCCTTCCGAATGGCTGCGACCGCCTTTGGAGAAGGACCCAGCAGATTTTCATTGGAAGCTAACTTAATCCATCTCTTAGCCCCGAACTCTTTTTGAACCTCTTCAATCGCCTTCCCGGGAATATAGGATTCAATTCTTGAAATTCCTTTTCGTGTAAGTTTCTCTGCATTCAACTCTTCTTCTCCTCTCTCTTCTGTTCTGGAACAGGGCTTGCAAAAAAGCCTCCCGACCTCCCCGATGCAGACTTATTCTTTCCGCAGTGTCGCCTTGATCGCTTCTTCTCGAATGAGGACGAGGGCCTGCTTTTTTAGGTTGTGGAATGCCTCCGTCGACTTGAGTTCGTAACTTCTGGGCCGCTCCAAAGGAATGTCAATCTCAGCTTTGATCTTCCCCGGTCTGGCGGTCATGACGAAAACCTGATCCGACAGGAAGATGGCCTCTTCCACATCGTGGGTAACAAAAAGGATGGTCTTATGAAGTTCTTCCCAAACTTGGGTGAGGAGCTCCTGCATGAGTGCTCGCGTCTGAGCATCCAGGGCTCCGAAGGGCTCGTCCAAAAGCAAAATGGCGGGATTGTTCGCCAGAGCTCTCGCGATGGCAACTCTCTGCTTCATCCCTCCGGAAAGCCCTTTCGGGTAAGTTTGTTCAAACCCGTTCAGGCCAACCTTCTCCACGAACTCTTGCCCGATCTCCTCTTGTCTCGTTTTGGAGATGCCCGAGATTTCAAGTCCGAACTGAATATTCTGTTTCACCGTAAGCCAGGGAAAGAGGGTATAGCTCTGAAAGACCATCCCTCGATCCTGACCGGGTCCGCTGATCACACTCCCATCCAGTTTGACCACTCCTCGAGTCGGCTTGATCAGTCCTGCCACAATGCGAAGGAGCGTGGACTTCCCGCACCCTGAGGGACCGAGGATCGTGGTAAACTCTTTGTTCCTTATCTTGAGATCGATCTCATCGATGGCCACCACTTCGTGACCATCCGAGCGGTAGATCTTTGAAACGTTATGGATATGGAGTTTGACCCCTTCTTCCACCTTCTCATTCCACCCACGGAAATAATCTATTATAAAGCCATTTCGAGAAAAAGTCTGTGAGGAGACCCAGCATTCCGATCGTAAGAATCCCGAAGATGATATTCCCTGTACGGAGCATCCTCTGGGAGCTGATGATCATATAGCCGATCCCCGAGGCAGAGGCGACCAATTCAGCGACGATGATATAGGTCCAAGCCCATCCGACGATGATCCTCAGCGTATCGACAATCCCCGGGAGACTGGCCGGAAGAAGGACCTTCCGGATCACCTGAAATCGTTTTGCCCCCAAAGTATAGGCGGTCTCCAACATGTCTTTATGCACATTCTTGGCGACAACCGCCACCATCAGGACGAGTTGAAAGAAACTTCCCACAAAGATAATGGCAATCTTTTCAATATCGCCGATTCCCAGCCAGAGGATGAACAGAGGGATAAAGGCAGAGGCAGGCATATATCGTACGAAACCCACCACGGGTTCCGTAAAGGCCTCTGCAACCTTGAAGGTTCCCATAATCAACCCGATGGGGACGCCGATAATGGCTGCGATGATAAACCCCATCATCACACGATATACACTGTTGAGGATATCGGTCGTAAACTCTAATTCCAAGAAGAGATCAACACCCGCCTGGAAGACCCTTCCTGGTGATGGAAGAAACAGGGGATCGACAAACCTCCCGTAGGTGAGAATCGACCATAAGATAAGGAAGAAGGCAAAACTGCTAAGGGCAAGAATTAAATAGAGGCCTTTAGGGATGGGCTCCCTCGGGCTCAAGAAATCCTCAAGCTTCCGGGGAGCCCTCTCGAGTTCTTTATCTTTTTTTCCATCCATCGGTTAAAGGAATGAACCATCAATCAAATCGGCTGCTCTGGGTTTGGTCTTGATCAACTTCAATTCAAACCAGAGGTCTGCCGCGCGTTGGGTCACGGTGTAAAGAAGACCAGGCTTTTGCGGCGTTCCAAAATAATCCTTATTCTCTTTTACCCCATAGAACCGAACTCCTGTCTTCTCTTTTGTGAATTCCTCGGGTTTCTGGCCGGTGAATTTCGCCATAATCGCATCGGCTTCTTTTGGATTCTCGGCAGCAAATTTAACCGCCTCATACCATCCAGCGACAATCTTCTTCACATCCGCTCCACGCTTTTTCAAGAAGTCGGGCTTGAAAGCCAGGGAGTCCACAATAATCCCGGGAGTCTTATCGCTTGAAAGCAGAACGTGGCCAAAAGGGGTCTCCCTCGCTTTGGAGAGCCATGGTTCCCACGTCACAGCGGCATCCACCTTGCCGGCTACAAAGGCTGACCCTGCATCGCCTGCCTTCATATCAATTGCCTTGAGATCAGCAAGCTTCATTCCATTTTGCGCCAGCACGTAGTTCAGCCAGAAATAGCTTGCCCCTGCACCGAGTTGAGCAGCGACGGTCTTCCCTTTAAGGTCTTTAATTGTTTTAATCTCTTTTTTCGCCACCATGCCGTCGCCACCGTGCGAATCATCGAGGGCCAAGACCTGTTTTACCGGAATCGGGTTCTCGGCGGCTGTGGTCATCACATGGGTATCCACGGTCGTCGCCATTCCCTGGATTTTATCCGCAGCAAAAGCAGCTCTTCGATCTGCAGGGCTTTCGATCACGACAACCTCCACATCCACCCCCTGTTTCTTAAAAAACCCTTTTTCTTTGGCCAGATATAAGGGTGCATATCCGAGCCAGGTAGACATACCCAGTTTGATCGGTTCAGCACCGAATGCGGAACCCGCCGTCAAAAATACCAGAACCATCATCCCTGCCATCCAACTTTTCTTCATATCAAGTCCCCTCCTCCTTATAGATTTTCTTACCTGGGAATCTTTTTAACTCCCAAAAGTATTCGAAACTACTATCACAAACCTTAAAGAAAATCAAATCGTTTATTGCAACTTACTTCAACACTCCCACTACCTTTTCCATTCGTTTGAGCAGTTCTCCAGATTCCAAGAGGCAACAAGTCGCTTCAATACCTCGATCCAAACTCCTGAATATCCCATGGCAATCACATTCGCCCTTAACAACATGATGGCACGCGTAGTCACCTTATCGAAGTATGGACCGACTCCTACACAATGGCTCCGGATGAGATTTCTCTGAAGGTCCTCGATCTGGGAACGGTCAATGATCTGGTTTGAAAGCATTCCAAATCCTGTTGTGACGCCGTAAATCTTCTCTCCGTGTTCAAGAGCCTTCTCAATAAAATCTCTTGACTGCTTCATCTTCTTCTCAACAGGGGGAGAAATTCTTACTCTGGCTCTTCCTTCTGCCACTTCCAACACTTGCTCTAATGTAAGATGTTCACCATCAATGCAAACAGCCGCCATCTTGTCCTCAGTCATTATTTAGTAATTTTTAGATTTTCATAGATACAACCGTAGATACAAATCCCAATATCCAAACCCCAATGACCTAATATCAAAATTTGAAATATTTTTGTTTAAAGATTTGTATTGGGAACCTGGGTGTTTATTTGGTTTGGTCCTTGGAGTTTGGAATTTCTCCTGAATGATTTCCTGAAGAATTCAAAGTTCGTTAGATTTAAGCAATAAACTATCTCTGATAAATCGTCACCCCTGGAATTCTAATCCCCTTTTCTTTCGCCGTTTGAACCGCTTCTTCATATCCCGCGTCCGCATGACGCATCACTCCGGTCCCGGGATCTGTTGTTAGTACCCTCACCAGTCTTCTTTCCGCATCCTTCGTCCCATCAGCAACGACCACCATCCCAGCATGGATGGAGTAGCCAATCCCCACACCGCCTCCGTGATGGACCGAAACCCAGGTCGCTCCGGCAGCCACATTGAGAAGGGCATTCAAGATGGGCCAGTCCGCAATGGCATCGCTTCCATCCTTCATCCCCTCTGTTTCACGATAGGGGGAGGCGACCGAACCACTGTCAAGATGATCTCTTCCAATCACAATCGGTGCTTTCAGTTTTCCCTTGGCAACCATATCGTTAAACACTTTTCCAATCCTCGCCCTCTGGCCGTATCCCAACCAACAGATCCTTGCCGGGAGTCCTTGAAATTTTACCTTCTCCCTGGCCAATCGGATCCACCTCGCGAGAGAAGCATCATCAGGGAATTCCTTTAGAATTGCATCATCCGTTTGATAGATATCCTCGGGATCTCCCGACAGAGCCGCCCAGCGGAAGGGTCCCTTGCCTTGGCAAAAGAGGGGTCGGATAAAGGCAGGGACGAATCCGGGATAATGGAATGCCTCTTTGACTCCCGCCTGAAAAGCCTGGGCTCGAATATTATTACCATAGTCAAAGACCACCGATCCCTTCTTTTGCAATTCCAGCATCGCCCGGACATGAACGGCCATGGACTCCATGGCTCGACGAATATAGGTTTGCGGTTCTTTCCTTCGAAGTCCGAGGGCCTCATCAAGAGTAAACCCCGCAGGAACATACCCGTTTAACGCATCATGGGCTGACGTCTGGTCTGTGACCAAATCTGGAACGATCCCTCTCTTCACGATCTCTGGATAAATCTCCGCTGCATTTCCTACGAGGCCAATGGATTTAGGAATTCCCTTTTCTTTTGCTCCAAGAGCCAGGATAAGCGCATCTTCCAAACGATCAACCATCCCATCCAGATACCCTGTTTCAAGGCGGCGTTTCATCCTTGCCGGATCCACCTCCACACCCAAGAAAACCCCTTCGTTCATCGTCGCCGCCAAAGGCTGAGCTCCCCCCATTCCTCCAAGGCCCGCTGAAAGGATGAGTCTCCCTCTGAGTGACCCTCCAAAGTGTTTCTTCGCTGCAGAGGCAAAGGTTTCATAAGTCCCCTGAAGGATCCCCTGGGTTCCGATATAGATCCAGCTTCCTGCCGTCATCTGGCCATACATCGTGAGCCCCAACTCTTCCAACTCTCTGAATTTTTCCCAGTTGGCCCAATGGGGAACCAACATCGAATTTGAAATCAAAACCCGAGGGGCATCTGGGTGAGTTTTAAAGATCCCAACGGGTTTGCCCGATTGGACGAGCAATGTTTCATCATTTTCTAAATTCCTCAAACATTCGACCAACGAATGATAAGCCTCCCAGTTTCTGGCAGCCTTTCCAGAACCTCCATAGACGATGAGTTCAGCCGGTTTTTC
>Ga0153916_10002690_pt1 | contig 12998 bp, 7 predicted proteins | sample Opewatmetagenome_FD_109642 | JGI IMG/M metagenome (GOLD analysis project Ga0153916, IMG submission 109642) | Freshwater wetland microbial communities from Ohio, USA - Open water 3 Core 3 Depth 4 metaG | ecosystem: Environmental > Aquatic > Freshwater > Wetlands | place: USA: Ohio, Lake Erie, Old...
CCGCTTCAACACTCACCGCATCCTTTACTTATAGCCCCTCCTCTCCGGTGGCAGGTCAGGTCGTATATTTTACAGACACCTCGACCGGGGGCCCGACTTCCTGGCAATGGAACTTCGGGGACAGTGCGACCTCAAGCTCCAGGAATCCGAGCCATGCATATACTGCGGCTGCATCTTATACAGTAACCTTGATGGTTACTAATAGCACCGGCTCCAAAAACACAAGTCAGCTAGTCACCGTGCGGCCGGCGTTTGCCGCGTCCTTCACTTATAGCCCCCCCTCCCCGAGGCTAGGTCAGGCGGTGCAGTTCACGGACACCTCAACCGGGAGCCCAACCTCCTGGCAATGGAACTTTGGCGATAATGCCACAAGCACCGTCCAGAACCCAAGCCACACGTATGCGGCGGCAGGATCATACTGGGTTAATCTGATCATAACCAAGGGGACGGATTCACAAAGCACGAGCCAAATGATAATTGTAAGCATACCCGGAACTATTACGGCGGCGAGTCCATCTTATACGCATGTCAGCGCAGCTGTTTCTGCGGCTGTTCCGGGAGATACGGTTATTGTGCCTGCGGGCACGGCGACCTGGGACAACCGGCTTGTCATAAAAAAAGGTATTGTTCTGAGAACGGCCACCAAGGGCGCTACTACGATCATAAGCAATTACATCGCTCCTGAAAAGGGAAGTCAGAGCCTTGACATAAATTATTTGATTGTCTATGAACCGGAGAATCCAGAATTAGACGAAACCTTTCGTCTATCAGGATTTGTTTTTGAATTATCTAACAAATGCTTTGGGGTTGTTTTTGAAAATATGACACGAACAGCAATAAAAAACAATAGACTAGACAATAATGTATTTTCTGGCACAATTGGGTATCAGTTTGTTGTTTTGGGTTCTGTGTGGGGCGTAGCAGACAATAATGTTTTTAATGCAGGGGGCATTACATGGGGCGTTCATGGCATGGGTCAAGAATGGCAATATAGGACTTTTGATTTCGGGACGAGCGAGAATTTTTATTTTGAAGACAATACAGTAAATTGTGAAGATTCTTTCATGATGGCAGGTGCTGGAGGGAGATATTGCATAAGATATAATACTGTCAATATAAATCTCGTTCCTCCTACGTCTGGCATATATCCTGCGATCGATATGCACGGAAACCATCCACAGGGAACATGTTCTGGTATGGGTCTTGAAATTTATGAAAATACAATCAATATGGTTAATAATGGAAACGTTCGCCTATTAGATCATCGCGGCGGGAAGGGACTGGTCTATAATAATAATATTATCACGATTGATAATTTAGGGATACAAACTAGGGAAGAAAGCCTGGATTCTAATAATCCTCCGGCCAATAGCCCAACTGGTCAACCCCAACATATTTCTGATTCTTATTATTGGAATAATACTAAAAATGGGAAAACTCAAGCCGATCCAGTAGATGTAAGCAGTCTTTACTACCAAGACCTTGGTCGGTATGTTCCAAAAGCCAATATTGATTTTTGGGATTACCATGCTTCCTTTGATGGGACGAGCGGGGTTGGTTTTGGCCTAAAGTCCGCAAGGCCAGTCACTTGTACCGTTGGCGTGGGTTACTGGGCGACGGATGAGAAAAAATTATATAGGTGCGTGTCAGCAAATTCATGGAAAGAATATTATTCGCCTTATACTTATCCCCATCCTTTGAGAAAGTAATTTTAGAATAAGGGCAATCAAACAAATCCCGGTCTTCAAAATTTAGAATGGTGATTTTGGACTAACCATCGCGTTTCATTATAATTATCAATATTGTATAATATCTTGTTGGATATATTTTAGCATGAGTTATTTTTTTGCAGGATATAATACTAATGCCGATGTGATCAAGGATATAAAACTTTCGTTCGTTGAGGTGGTTCCTCCCGAAATCAGGGAGGATATTCTAAGTATTGAAGAGAGTCCCGCGTTCTTAGTGAATTATGGAGCTAATAAGGTAATTAGCGATGTAGTGGTCCACAACAAAAAGACGGGTTCATGGCTTGCAATTCTCGGAACTCCCCTCGTTAGCTTCCCCGCAGAAAATGAAAAGGCGGCGCTCCTCGAAAGGTTTTTTATCAATCCAATACGTACTATTAGGGACGGACTCGACGGTTGTTTCGCAGTTCTAGCATACAATGCTTCTACCGATACATTCTATGCAGTCACGGATTACGATAACACAACCCCGATTTTCTATGCAGTAACGGCGAAAGGCATTTATATATCAAGCCATGAACTACCACTTGCGAGATTTTTACAATCTGAAATTGACCCATTGGGCTTTACTATGACTATCCAATTGAGACTTACTTGGGGATCGTATACACGCTTCAAGAACATCCATAAATTATTGCCCTGTCAAATCGTGACTTTTCGTGGCATTGACAATTGCTACTCTGAGATTTACTGGCGAGCTTCCGAAGAAACTCAATGGCATTCCAATTTCAATGATGTACTAAATAAATGGCTTATACTCTTGAAACACTCTGTTCAAGCTTATTATAACTGTTCAAAAAATAAAACTGTGATTTGTGATTTTACAGCCGGAGAAGATGCGAGACTGCTGCTTTCCCTTTGTCATGCTCTCGGAATCCCTTTCTATGCAATGGTCGACGGACTCGATAGTGATATCGATGTTCAGGTAGCAAAAGAAGCCGCGCGAAAAATAGGATTCGATTTAGTTATTAAGCCTAAGCATTTGATAACAGAGGAGCAGTTGATCAACAGCGCGACGTATATCAGCCTTATGAATGATGCATATGAAGATTACTTCGGATCCTGCGCTGCCTATGCAACTAATGCGGCAAATCCGCTAAAGAATTGGGAATATGTAAAGTTTTGCGGCGCTCCGGGTGGAGAGGTCTATAGGGGCTCATATTATTTAAGAGGAAAGGTCCTTTTCGCCTCCAAAAAAGGTAACTTCGATTATCGGTTTTTTACAAGGATGAAGTATTTGCTTGATTTCCATCCAGGGATATTGCGCTTTTCAGATGACGAGTCCAAGCAAATAATATTTACATTGATAAAAGAATCCTTGGAGGATGTGTCTGGCTTTCCAGTTGGCATCAGGATAGACCATTTGCTTCGTGTTTTTCAGACCTGTAACGATGGCCTAATATACAAAAATCCCCGCCATCTTCCGTTCGCAACAAAGGACATGACTCGCTCAATTTATAACATCCCTCCACATTTTAAGCGAGGCGGCAAGCTTACAAAAGCTTGTACTGAAATCCTGTATCCAGAACTCGCCTTCGTAAAGACACAGAAAGGGGTTCCTACAGTCAGAAAAACACTACTCAGAACCTTCCTGTTTATGCCCGAATATTTTTCGGAGGCGAGATCGATAATGAGTGGCGCTACAAGCAGGCTCTTAAAATGGACAGAATCGAATAAATCAGTTTACCAATGGACTATAAATGCACCCGCAATAAAAACGCTGTTAACTAAGCCGCCATACGGTAATTGGTTTTCGTCATCAAAATCTATGATCACCGGACATCTATATAATAATGATGTTATCGATTTGCTTCTTGCGGATGCGAAAGCAGGGGCGAGCAGATTCGTTCCGATTCTTGGAAGAATTTTTAATCAAGAATTAGCCTTCCGTTGGGTATATCGTAAAATATAGCTTATGGCCCTCTGATAATGTCTAAATAATGGGGCCCACCTCAACCGATTAAGAGTAATTATTACATTCCTTCTGATAATAACGCCGAACGTCTTGACAACGACTAGAAGTTCTCTTACTATACTTTTGATATTTATTTAGCGCGGGCTATTTCTACAAAATGAAAATAATGTTTTGAAGAGAGGAAGTATACTTGCCTCCAAAACTTGCATTAATTTTCTGTATTGCATTTGTACTTTTTCTGCTTCGAATCGAGCATAAACAGTCACCTGATGTGACTAAAGCCCTATGGATACCGACTATATGGATGCTTTATACATTTAGCAAACCCTTGGGCATTTGGTTTCCTACATCGGGTGCGAATCCTGATTTTGGAAGTCCATTGGATCGGGCATTCTTAATTATACTCATGTCTATAGCTCTGTGGATACTTATCCGGAGAAGATTTGATTGGTCCAACGCTATTAATGAGAACGCGTGGCTAATGGTTCTGATTGTTTATATGCTCGTTAGTATTCTCTGGTCAAACATACCCACCATATCTTTTAAACGATGGATAAGAGAATTACAGGCGATCCTTATGGCCTTTTTTGTTCTTTCTGAACTTTCACCGCGCCAAGCGATGGAGAGCATTTTTAGAAGAATTGCTTATATACTAATTCCTTTTTCTTTGCTTCTTATCAAATATTTCCCCAAGTACGGAGTTAATTATGGACGTTGGGTGGGTGGACAAATGTGGATAGGCGTTAGTACGCAAAAGAATGGTCTAGGCCGACTGTGCTTCGTTGTTGTATTTTTCCTGATCTGGTCGCTTGTCAGAAGATGGCAAGGACACAAAGCTCTGGTTTGGAAGTATGAGAACCATATAGAAATATTTGTCTTGGCTATAGCATTATGGCTCTTGAAAGGTCCTGGCGGCATTACGTACTCCGCGACTTCGATCATCTCGTTGGCTGTGGGGTTGCTATTTTATGGGGGATTTTATTTCATAAAGAAATCCGGGAAAAATTTGGCAGCCGGTACTCTAATGGCAATTGTAGGTATCGTAATTATATTTGGGATTGTTGCTATTTTTACCGGCGGATCTAATGTAGGATACCTTGCGGCCTCTGCTAAGCGGGACGCGACACTAACAGGTAGAACAGCAGCATGGGCAGCACTCTTGCCGGTTGCAATGCAGAGTCCCCTTGCAGGAAGAGGTTTCGGGGGCTTTTGGACCTCGGGAACAAAAGGAATATATAATATAAGCGGAGCTCATAGTGGGTATCTGGATATGCTCCTAGGGCTTGGGTTCCTTGGCATCCTGCTGATCTCCTTATTCCTTTTAACATCTTGCCGAAAAGCACAAAGGGAGTTAAAACAAAACTTTGATTGGGGCGCTCTTTGGTTTTGTTATATTATAATGATTGTGGTCCACAATATAGTAGAGTCTTCAATCGATTCTTTGGCAAGTCCTCTGACTGCAGTTATTCTGTTTATCACAATTTCTTCTACAAACGTTTTTTTGCGGCGGCAGCAAGCTTAATGGTTTTTAAATTAGCCGATGATGACACATTCTAAGAATGTACGGAAGGCAAAGGTTCCCCTGAGATCATGAAGGACCATATATCAGTTTGTATCTGTACTTTCCACCGCAATCAGATGCTGGAACGTTTATTACGAAACCTAAAGTTGCAGGAAACCGGTGGGCTATTTGATTTCTCGGTGGTTGTAGTGGACAACGATGCGACAGGACCAGCCAGAGAAACTGTCATGCGCCTACGGGCAGAGCTGGGAATGGAGATAGAGTACAGTATAGAGGCGGAACAGACGATTCCCGCAGCCAGAAATCATGCTCTTCGGATTGCACGGGGGAATTACATTGGTATAATCGATGATGATGAATTCCCGCCTCAGCACTGGCTGATCACGATGTACCGAGCCATTCAAACATTTAATGTAGATGGCACCCTGGGGCCCGTGTATCCTTTTTTTGATCAAAAGCCCCCGACATGGCTGCTAAAGGGCCAGTTCTGCGAACGACCGGTTTATCGAACGGGCACCCAATTGGAATGGGGTCAAACACGGACCGGGAATGTCCTTCTCAAAAAGGATGTCTTCGTCAAGCATCAGCTATATTTTGACTTGAAGATGAAGACAAGCAGCTCAGACCGTGCGTTCTTCAAGCAGGCGATTAAGGCAGGGTTCAAGTTCGTCGCTGTTGAAGAAGCCCCGGTTTACGAGAGCGTGCCGCCCGAGCGCTGGACAAGAAGCTACTATCTGAAGCGCGCCTTGGTCCATGGCTTCAATGCCCACAAGAACAGTTTGGGCGAGTTGAGCGGACTATCTCGGGTGGCGGTGCCATTGAAGTCAGCTGCCGCCTTGCTTGCTTACTCCATGGCCCTTCCGTTTTGTGCGTGCCTGGGAAGCCATAAGCTGGTGAAATGCCTGGAGAGCGGAGGCTACTATCTCAGCCGGTTGCTCGCCATGTTGGGGATCGAGTTAGTCAAGAAGCGAGACTTTTAGTCCTGATCGTACTTTCACCATGAAAACTATAGCAGCCAAACAGGCTATAAAGCATCACTTCTCGAATTTCCTTGCTAAGCTTAGAAAATCATTATTCGTCAAGAATGTTTTAATCGTAATGACTGGCACGGCTTTGGCTCAGATCATTGGCTTCGCCCTCACTCCAATTATCAGCCGCCTTTTTTCCCTAGCTGACTTTGGCATCTTCGGCTCGTTCAGCTCGATCTCCAGCATTATTGCCGCGGGGGCAACCTTGGAATACAGCCAAGCGATTATGCTTCCGAAAGAAAAAGAATACGCCATTAATCTTTTGGCTTTTTCTTTTTTATGCACGTTCGCCGTCGGTTTTTTATGTTTGATGTTTTGCTTAATTAATCCGCTAGCCGTGAATGCTTTAATGAAAACGGATGGTGTCTGGGCACTGGCACTTCTGATTGTGGCATCCACAGTTGCGGGAGTTAATCAGTCTTGCCAGGCGTGGGCAGTGCGAGTCAAAGCTTTCAGGCATACCTCGGCTTCGCAGGTGATTCGCAGCATATCGTCAAATGGATTGAAGATTGGATTTGGATATTTTAAGGTGGGGGCTGCGGGGCTTATCGTCAGCAACATTGTTGCCCATATACTCGCAAGCATCAATTTGTTTCGTGTGCTTCTCCCTGACTTTCTGGCTTTGCGCGGCTTCGTCCGGTGGGGCCTAATGAAACGTCTGGCAAAAGACTATCGTGATTTTCCCATGTATTCGGCCTCTCAGAATGTTTTAAATGCTTTGTCGGTGGGCTTGCCTATACTGTTATTAGCTCGCTTTCACGGAATTGCAGTTGCCGGAGCCTATGCGTTTGGAATCAATATCCTGCAAGTTCCGATGGATCTCATATTAAGCGCGCTTCGACAGGTGCTCTTTCAGAAGGCCAGCGAAACCCAGCATCAATCCGGAAGCTTGGCCACCCTTTATGTCAAGACAACCGCGGGCCTATTCGCAATAACCCTTCTGCCTTCTTTGATTTTTTTCATGTGGGCCCCACAAATCTTTTCCTGGATATTCGGCTCCCAGTGGTACATGGCAGGCGAATTAGCGCGGAGTCTGGTGATCTGGTTGGCTTTCGTCTTCTGCAACCTGCCAGCGGTCCTGTTTGCAAGGATTATCAGGATACAACGCTTCGTTTTCTTCTACAACTTAGTGCTGCTGGCCGCGAGATCATTGGCGTTAGTACTAGGTGGATTGTATCTAAATCCGTTGCATACTGTCATGGCATTTGCTCTTGTGGGTGCGGCTATGAACGTATTCCTGATTTTCTGGGTGGGCCGTGCTGTGATAAGAAAAGAAGGGCACACTAGTGTTGAGCGCATTCGAGATTACCTGATTGGAAAATAGTCTTGAATTTTCGAAGCTAAAATACTATGTTGCAGCCATATATGCAGAACGTAATGATGAAGAAAGCTAAAAGGCAAGAAATAGAAATTAAAAGTCAGGGCTATGGGAGGGATTCTCCTTGTCAATTTCTCGGGCGTATACACGGAGCAAAATTATGAACTACTAATCTGCTGAAGCAGCCATATTCATGTTGATCGGCCCGCATTTCGGTATAGTGGACGAATAATGACCCCACTTCAATAATACTTGCAGTTTTTCCCAAAAGAGTTGGAGTTGCATGCTTTATTCCGCACTCGTGAGGGACAAAACTTCCGGATGGAGCGGAATAAAACCACGCATTAATCCCCTTTGGTGAATTATCCTTGAAACTTATGATATGGACAACTATGGGCGTGGTTATAATAACATTATCAAAGTAAAGACGCAGCTGAAATCGGCGTGGACAGAGAAGTCAGGATCTGTTTAACATGGGGGCGAGCTCTTCTAAAAAAGGTGGTCAAAGAACTTCCACCCCGCAGATTCGTCAATCGGTACAAGTCCATCCGGAGTTATTGGACTAGATGGAGGAGCAAATCTAGGGGACGGGGGATCAGATCAAAACGGTCGTATCGGCTGCGCCGGAGATGAAGGAGTAGGGACGATCCTTATTTTCGTCTTCGCTAAGGAAACTGCAGATGTGAATATATTTCCCGGCCCAGAGCATTCAGGGAGGCATGGAGGCATTGTTACTCTGATTAAGTCGAGCCGAGGGAAAAGCTTTTTCGATAAAGTCCGGCCCGATCTGAACCGGAATCTGAATTGGGCCCTGGTTGCCGCTGCGAATATCATCTTCATCTATTAGGGGCGTTGGTAGAACCGTAATGTACATGTCAAGGCCGTCGTCGCCGTTATATATTTAGCAGAAGTAGCCTATAGGGTTTTAAAGAAGAACGATCCTTACAAAGAGCCGGGAATAATGAATTTGGTTTCGTCGACCCGGAAAAAAACTCCGTATCGGCACGAGACGTCAGAGCTCGCCAAATGTGTTGGATCAGATACATTAGTGACACATTAGGGTAAGATAGGTGTTGCTATGTACCCACACGCGGCTAGGATCTACGGGGATATCATCCCTCGAGGAGAGTTTATCCGTTCCCTGGTTCGTCAGGGAACAGTCTCCAAGGATGCGGCCAAGAGGCTGCAATGGTTCGATTATTACAAGCGTTGCGGCAATGCGCGGAAAACGTGCCGATACTTCGGCATATCCGCCCAGACTTTCTATCGTTGGAAGAACCGATTTGACCCTTATGATCTGACGACGTTGGAGGAAGAATCGAGACGTCCCCATACGGTTCGCCATCCCGGAACGCCCGTGGAGATGGTGGAGAGGATCCGCCAGCTTCGGGAGCAGTATCCTCGTTGGGAGAAAGAGAAGTTGGCGATTTTATTACGGAGGGAGGGTCTTGAGATCTCGGGATCGACGGTGGTCCGCGTGATGAGGCGACTTCGGGCGCGAGGTCTTCTGGTGGAGCCGGAGAACGTCCGGCAGGCGAAATTGGCTCGGAAGCGGCGTCGGAAACCTCGGTATGCTGTCAGGAAGCCTAAAGATTACCAAGTCGAGGCTCCTGGGGATTTGGTCCAGGTCGACACCTTGCAGGTGCGGCTCTGTCCGAATGAGGTTCGTTTCCAGTTTAACGCTCGGGACATGATCTCGAGATTCGACGGTCTGAAGGTTTACAAGAGGCAGACGAGCACCGCGGGAGCGGACTTTCTGCACTATCTGCGGAAGAAATTTCCTTTCCCCATCAAGGCCATTCAGATCGATGGTGGGTCGGAGTTCAAAGATCAGTTTGAGGAGGCTTGTCGGAGGCGAAACTACCTTCTGTTTGAGCTTCCTCCGAGCTCTCCCAAACCGAATGGACGAGTCGAGAGGGCGAACCGGACGCACCGGGAGGAGTTCTATGAAGTCTACGATGTCGATCTCAACTTGGAGGAACATAATCGGCAGCTGGAAGAGTGGGCTTATACCTGTAACTACATCAGGCCTCATCAGCCTCTAGACTACCTGACGCCCAATGAGTATTATCGTCAATGGAAACAAAAACAGAAGACCCATGTGTCACTAATGTCCTGACCTCATTCACCAAATTGACTTCGACGCTTGCCCGAGAATATACTCATGTTGTATCGAGAGCGCATACATGAATCCGACGAATCGGATAATATTCCTATAAGATAAAAAGATAGAGTGAAGAAAATAATATTATAAGCGTGATAATCGCAGCGTGTTCATACACGCATGGCGAGCATCCTCCCTCATCATATTGAGGTGCAACTATTCAGGTATGGCAATACAATAATTTCGATTCGGTTAACAAGAGTAAGGTATGCATTGACTAATAATAAGATTAAAAATATAATTAAATCGATTTTCTCCTAAAGGAAATAATAAGTTCCAATTTCTGAGATTTAGATATAGCCCTCTTGGTCAACATGGAAATGAAAAAAAATCTATTATCCAACAAGTTCTTGGCGATATTCCGGCATGCCTTTGCGCTAATGATTAGTTGCCCGGCCTTTTCCTTATTTTAATGCTGAATGTACGCCTTAACTAAACTTTATGTTCATGCTTCGATCAAAGAATGAAAGGGGGTAGCAAACGGATGATTAAAGTAGGCATTGTTGGATGTGGGAAAATAGCTGATGCCCACGCTGCGGCTATTTCTTTGATTCCAGAATCTGAGATTGTTGGCGTTTGCGATAACGAAGAATTAATGGCCAAGCAGCTATATGAAAGATACAAGATAAAACAATATTTTCGAGATATAAACGATATGTTGGAAGTTGCGCGCCCCGATGTGGTTCATATTACGACCCCTCCTCAAAATCATTTTGAAATAGGCAGGATCTGCCTGAATGCAGGTAGTCATGTCTACATTGAGAAACCATTTACGATTAATACTGACGAGGCTAAGCAACTCATTCGACTTGCAGAGCAAAAAAAACTAAAATTGACTGTAGGGACTGACGAACAATACACCCATGTAGCTATCTGCATGAGAAAGCTCATAAATGATGGCTATTTAGGTGGACCGCCCGTTCATATGGAAGTCCATTACGGTTATGATCTGGGCGATAGTCATTATGCCAAATCCTTTCTTGAGAAAAAGACACATTGGATTAGAAATTTGCCCGGCCAACTGATGCACAATATCATAAGTCATGGAATAGCAAAAATCGCCGAATATTTAACGGGAGATAACCTAAAAATAATTGCCCATGGATTCACCAGCGATTTTTTAAAGAGAATCGAGGAAAATGATTTAATCGATGAAGTCAGAGTTATCATTAATGATGACAATAAAAAAACCGCGTATTTCACCTTTTCAACACAAATGCGTCCGCTCCTAAAGGAGTTTAGGATTTTTGGACTAAAAAATGGATTAATCATCAATCACGATCAGCATTCACTTATAAAAGTTCCGGGAACAATTTATAAAAGCTATTACAATACTTTTATCCCACTTTATCACTATGCAAATCAATACCGAAAAAACATACGGGGGAATGCCAAGTTGTTACTAAAAAGAGATTTTCACTTGAAATCGGGATTAAGACGGCTTATAGCATTATTTTATAGATCAATTTCCGATGATTTGCCATTGCCGATTTCTTATAAAGATATACTATTAACTACAAAAATTATGGATTCCATATTCACTCAGGTTTATGGAAAATGATAATCTGGATGTTCTTCCACTGGAGCTAGGGATTTGGAATCTTTTCCAGACTTGAATCTCAGTTGCCACGCATAGATGATTTTATGAATATACTCTAGGGAGCGGTCTAAACTTCAATTCGCAAGGTTGAAAGCTTTGCGTCAATCAAGTATTCCGTTTATTCATGCTTTATGGATATGGCTTGGATTTCTCCGAAGATGCTATGTGCAATTTGCCCATTACAAAAGGTGCCGATGATGGCATCGACCTTTTACCAAGATTGAATGATTCGAAGGCTGGAAGCGAAAAAATTGAGCCGGCCATATCGCCGGATTATAGTCAGAAAATAGGTTTGGAGTAGGCTCACCCGCTGCGATGGCAAGGCGAATTGCTGCCGAAGTGCCGGTCGGCGAAACAGAGAAACTGGTTCCAATCGTAATCGGTCATCTCATGCTTTCCGGCACGGATGTGATACCCGATGGTTTCTCCGACAGGTTCATTCAAACCAGGCATCTGCTCCACTCCAAGGCCAGTTAATCCGAATAAAGCATAGATCGGATCGGCATGCCAAGCGGAAAGAAACTCACCGCGAGGGTCAGCCCCCCTATCCTCTGATGCGCTTGCCACGTATAAGGGACGTGGCGCTATCAATCCGATCAGCATGTGCTGGTCGACCGGTAATTCTCCTTCTTTGTCATTGTAGTTTTTAAAGTTGCCACAGAACCAATGTGGATTGAACAGGTTCATGAGCTTTACGGTTTCGCCGAAGCAACGCCGGCTCAATGCCGCACCGCCACAACCGGAATTGTTGGAAATTACAATGGCAAAGCGGTCATCCTGTGCGCCAGCCCAAAGGGCCGTTTTGCCAAGGCGGGAATGGCCTAGCAATATGATCTTAGTCGGCAGGATGTCCGAATCACGTTCGAGATAGTCCATGATCCGGCTGATACCCCAGGCCCAAGCGCCAATCGCACCCCATTCGTTAGGGGAGGCCCAAGGTGGCGCTCCACGGCAGTCTGCCGCCGTGATAACAGTTGATTGAAAGCCCTCCGCTGCGCTTTTCAATGCCTCTGGTCGAACTCGGAGAGCCGAGCGGATTCCATAGCGCCAGCCACCGGGAAAATCTGGCTCCAAATCTCCATAATACGCAGTTGCAATCGCATAACCGCGCTTTAGAATTTTTTCAACTGGCCAGCGGCGGCGATCGAGCCCGCGCGTTTCCTCAGAAGGGAGAATCTGACGTGGAGTGAAATTTCGACCCAGTTTCTGCCACTGTTTGTGGAGGCTGATACCCGACTCAGGATGGATCGTGTGGTTTCCATTGAAATTCAATCCCAAAAAAGCCGGAACCGGCTTGGGTGCTTGGTTAGGAATGTAAAGGAGAACATGGATAGCGAAATCCTCAGCTTGGCCCTCAAATAGAATGGTGACCTCTTTACGTACGGCCAAGTCCTGCAGGACACTTGCTTCATAGGAGATCTGGTGAAACTCTTCAAGCTCATCCGCTTTAGGGCTGTATCCATAGACGTGGTTCTGAAATAAACGAAGAATCTCAGGACGCCGATTCTCGTTCCACTCTGCGGGTTTGGTGATTTTGCTTCCGTTGGCCAGACGAAGCGGATCCGGCAGAGAATAGACAGGAACTTTAGCCTCGTCATAATTGATCTCGATACTTCTAAATCTACTCATCATGCGTTCGATCAAGCTAATCGGCGAGCGAAGGTAGTGATTCATCTTCCCTTCCACATCATTCCAAACTCGGA
>Ga0153916_10002691_pt1 | contig 12996 bp, 12 predicted proteins | sample Opewatmetagenome_FD_109642 | JGI IMG/M metagenome (GOLD analysis project Ga0153916, IMG submission 109642) | Freshwater wetland microbial communities from Ohio, USA - Open water 3 Core 3 Depth 4 metaG | ecosystem: Environmental > Aquatic > Freshwater > Wetlands | place: USA: Ohio, Lake Erie...
CAGTTCTGGAATATCACCGGTGCATCCACCAGACATCATCCCGCTCCCTTCCCTTATGAACTCGCTTACCGCCTTGTGAGAATGTTTTCCTTCTGGGGCGATACCGTCCTCGACCCGTTCTGTGGGACAGGGACGACGATGCTTGCTGCTATGAAGTGTAATAGGAACAGCATCGGTATTGAGATAGATGAAGAATATTGCCGTATGACTCTTAGTCGCCTCAAGACAGAGAGGCGCGCTTTATCTGGCGAAGTGAAGATCGAGTTCTCAAGAGCAAATGACAACAGAGGGAATCTTGTTGTTGGAGAAGAGAGGGCTGTGTATGGGGTTAGAAAAGGGCGAAAGAAAGCCTCAGCTAAGAAAAAGAAATAATTTTATAACTGGAAATGTGGGTTGCCCCATGATTTCCGTTGATTATCCGTTGCGCATAGAAGTTTGGGCCTCCATTGAGTCGGCTATTCCACTGCTTTCTCACAGTACTCCTCACAATTATTGAACCTGAAATTTATGCGTATTTCTTTCGAAAATCAATTGTGAATAATAAAGATTCGACCCCATCTCCTTTTTCTTAAGACATTGGTGCCTGCCCTCATTTCTTTTTTGCTCTAACTGAAAGGATTTTTGATATAATGAATCTGATTTCAAACGATGGTATCGGATAAATAATTATTAAAAGGATAGTATGAGCATCAAAATTAAAAGACAGGACATCGGAGCTGAAATTATATCCATTCTGACAAAGGGGATATATCCTGATCCTCGCGATGCTCTGCGTGAATATGTTCAAAATGGAGTTGACGCAGGTGCCAATAATATCGAGATAAAAATACGAACTGATTCAATTGTTATTGAGGACGACGGATGTGGTATGAATAAAGAAGTGCTGGAAAATGCAGTCAGGATAGGTATTTCAGACAAAAATCCTACCATTGATGTTGGGTTTAGAGGTATTGGTATCTATAGTTCATTTCATCTCTGTGATCGGCTCGATATTTATTCACAACATCAAAATAACTCCTCATCACCGCATCTTTTATCTTTTGACTTTCATTCAATGAGAGATGACTTAGGTCGGCAACAGTCTGATCGTTTAAAGGGCACACTATCAAATGATAAATTGATAGACCTGCAGACCTTGCTGGAAAAAAACATAACCTTGAAGAGATTGGACGGGATTGACTACGAGAGAACCGGGACAAGGGTTGAAATGGTTGGACTTGAGCCAAACTTTTTCAAGTCACTCTCCAAGTTTGAAGAGGTTGCCAGTTACCTTCAACAAGTGGTCCCATTGCATTTTAATGGCACCAAATTTAAATGGGCAAGGAAAATTGAGGATAAGGTTACTGCAATTTGTAAGCAGCGCAGGGCAGAATTTAGATTAATAAATTTAACTCTGCAGGTTCACAGTAGGATTGAAAAGCTATTTAGGCCATATACCGATGAGCAGTTCGAAGGCTATATAGAACCATATTTCAAAGAAGTTAAGGGTAGAGATACTTTTTACGGAGTTGCTTGGGGTTGTCTAAATCCCGAAAGAAAGAAGATCAGAGAGAAAGCTCTTAGAGGTTTTTTAATCAAGAAACAGGGCTTTGCAATAGGCGAGCGAGCGGATGTCGGAAAATATTTTGGCCGAACAACTTTTTTTGATCGCTATATAGGAGAAATAATTGTGGTCCACCCAGATTTATTACCCAACGCGGCCAGAAGTGATTTTGAGTTTTCTTCATTGAGAACACTTTTTTATGAGGCGGTAAGTAATATGGCTATCTCTTATAACAATAGAGCCAATGAATATCAGGAATATACCAAGGGTGACGAACAATTAGATGATGCTATCGAAAAAATAAAACAGTTGTATGCTCACACGTCATACTATGCAGACCATCCAGAACAATTAATTGAAATGATTGTCGAAATTAGAAAGAACTTTTCTCAAATTAAGGGGAGGATGGAAAGAAATTCAATCAGACCTGGAAGAATGGGCGATGCAGAGAAATTCCTTAAAAGTGCGAGAGCACTTGAAAGGGAAATTCAACAATTAATTAATCAAAAAAGTAAGAAATCGAAACCATTAAAATTCAAGAAATTACCGGAACTTCGATTGTTTGAAAAGATGAAGAAACTGCCGTACGTAAAAGCAATGGAGGCTGAGAAAGAGCCTGGAAATTTGATTGAAGTTATTGAATCTCTTGACTTGCCAATGAATGAGCAATTAAAGACAGTGCTTGAGTTAATAGATGAAAGATATATACAGGCCTCTTCTGTAAGTAAAGAAGAATATATAGATAATTTGAAAAAATTGAAAACCGAAATAGAGGATTTGCTTAACGAAGAGTAATGGGAGAATTCGTAGACAATCCATCAAAAAAGGTAATAAGACTTGATTGGTGCAAGGGACTCATCTCCTATATCCACACATTCTTGAAATATAGATTCTTGTATTTAGGGCTGCCAGGAATTGCCTTATATGATATCGAGGCATGGTCAGAATATATAGATCAGATTATTGCTTTTCAATGTAGAGATTATCCTAGGCCGTCATCAATTAGCCAGTCACCGAAAAAAGTAGCTGAGATGGAAGAAAGTTTGAAAGCTTTGGAAAGAAAAGGACTTATCAAGACTTTCAGCTTGTATGATGGGTACATAGAAGAAGTGCTTTTAAGGGGTAGAGATATAGCAGGCAATATCTTCTCACAAAATGATGTAGTAACCATTTATAATCTCGATTTTTGTAATAACTTAACTGCAGCACTACCTGTATCTGATGATAAGGGAACAGCGCAGTATGTCTATAAATCTCACGCTATTAAAAAATTATTAGAGATTCAAAGAGATATTACATCGAGCACTCGACCGAAGAAATTTATTATGTTTTTAACTGTGCATGCTTCGTACCGAGAAAAAGAAATGGAAATATTCCAAAAGCAACCAGAATCGAAATATTTATTAGATTATTTTAAACGAATCCAAAGATTGTCACGAGAAGAAAAACAAATAAGATTGTTAAAAGCGTACATTTTAGACATTATAAGACGTTATTTTGCGCATTGTAATTTTTCCTGCCACCTCTTGCCAGCCATTTATTACGAAGGCGCGGGCGGTCATACGCTTGTAACATTCACAATCGCTGGAGCGATAGATACTAATAATACTATTAGAACATACCATAAGCAAAAGCCCTACGAATTTTTAAGAACTCCTTTTTTGACAGTTAAGAAACAGAAGCTTGAGTTGTATTTTAGTCCCTCAGTTGAGGACCTGCCAATAGAATCTCTTGATCCTGTGGCCATGATTAAAGACTCTGAACATTTTACAAGGCTATGGTAGGAATAAATCAGGGGGTCATGTCAATTAATGGCTGACATCCTTCTTGTAGAACCAAATTTCCCTATTCCCGATAAAAGTAAGAACCATTGTAACTTTTTACCCATAGGCCTTTTAAAGATTGCGTCTTTTCATAGGAAATTAGGGGATCAAGTTTCTTTGCAACGAGGCAATCATCCTGCAACCTTTTATCCGGATGAGATTAAAATAACATCTCTTTTTACGTATTGGTCAAAGCACGTCTGGGATAGTGTCAGGTTTTACAGGGCTCTTTATCCAAAAGCGCGAATACAGGTAGGTGGAATTTATGCCACCTTGCTGCCAGAACATGCCAAACAATCGGGCTGCGATGAAGTGCAAAAAGGCCTTTACAAGGAGGGGAGGGCTGAGGAATGTGAGCCTGCCTATGATTTGTTAGATGTGGACTATCAGATTGTCCACGCTTCGAGAGGATGTTTCAGAAAATGTAATTTTTGTGGTACATGGAAAATCGAACCTAATGTGACATACAAAAAGAGTATCAAAGGTGAAATCAGAAAAAAGAAAATTGTTTTCTATGACAATAATCTTATTGCGAATCCGCATATAAAGAATATATTGTTCGAGATTGCAGAATATAAGTTTCCAGATCAGAGCAGAATCCATTGCGAAAGCCAAAGCGGGCTCGATGGTAGAATCTTAACAAGAGATCCTGAGATAGCCGTGCTCTTGAAGAAAGCACGTTTTCAGCATCCACGTATCGCGTGGGATGGTCCTTATTCTCATTGGCCGAAAATTAAAGCTCAAATTCGGGTCTTAAGGGATGCAGGTTTCAGAGCCGATGATATATTTATCTTTATGCTTTTTAATCATGATTTGTCCTCTGCTGAAATGAGAGCAAAACTTGATGCTTGTCGCAGATGGAGAATCAGAGTAGTAGACTGTAGGTTTAGACCATTAGATAGTACCTCTGATAATTATAAACCAAGTGCAAAAAGCCAAAATGAGAGTGAGTATTATATTCATAAAGGATGGACAGATAAGCAGGTGCGAGCTTTTAGACGTGCTGTTCGACGGCAGAACATTGCTCTCCTTCTTGAATTGCCTAATGGACGATATGTTAAAGGTGTAGAAAGTCGCTATATCCCTATGTAAAATCTATCAGTCCATTGATAGTGAGTAGCTAGGGTAAGTGGGGTGAAGCACTCTGGGAAGTCAAGAAGACTGGATTCCGGTCCAAAATGGCCAATGGGGTCTACCCGATTAAGGGACGTTGTGTCTTACGTTGCATAAGTCACATCTCTCCATGCTTTCCCAGTCCTTCAATTGCCCGGACTATTCACTCCGAGACTTCTTGCTATGACGGACACAGAAACGCCAGGCTTTCCCATAAATATGATGCATTTACCCGTCCCTGCCTCACCATGCATCGATTTTTATATTTAAGTCCTGTATCAGTAGTCATGCAACGTAAGACACAACGTCCCGACATTTGTATTACCAGTTGAACAACACAGATAACGTTTGCGGCACAGACGAAACCGTCAGGTTTTAAGTCCTCATTTTGTATAGCCGCTAGTAGGCATTGCGGGCCGAGCAGCGATACTTACCACCATGTTTTTTTGATTCTTATTTTTTTAAGAATTTTCTTTGCTCTTTCTCTTGAGACCTTATCAGGAACAGCATTCGAATCGTCATTCTTTGTGAAATAGAAGTAAACTGATTTAATAATTTCCTTATCACCAAAACTCAGATCATCTGAGAAATTAATTTGAGACTGGTATAGTGTTTTGCCCGAGGCTATACTTGCTATGGCCCAGCTTACCCCTACACTTTTAGCAAAATCCTGTTCTGGGTCCTCTTCTTTAAGAATTGTTGCAACAATAAGAGGTGATACAATTGTTTCTTCATTAGCTATCAATTCGGTAATTTTCTCAAAGGCAGCATACATTGCTCCATAATTCTCAAGATTTAATTCCGCAGGTACAGTCTGTGCTATCTTTGTAATCTTAGGATTATTTAGCCCATAAACTTGAAATTCGGATGTTGCTTCTACGTTTTTAGCATCAGCTGATGCGGCAATGCCAGGGATACCAGTTAGTTTAGCGTTTGCGTCAATGACTTTTACGTTTACAACCCATCTAATACCGATTCCATACCACACCTTTACATCATTCTCCGTGATCTCTTGATATTGAATAAAATTCTTCACATAAATCCTTCTATTGTATTTTGCATCCGCACAAGCACATGAAAATCCTAATCGAGCAGCTTGGTCTAACGAAAATATCTGAGTTGAGTTATCAAGACGATTAAGTTCAGTTAAAGTTGAAGGTTTATTAATTACGCCTTTTTCAACTTTATCTTCTAATGCTATAGCGTTTTGAAATGCTATGGTATTCGGTATATCATGTGGTAATGCCATAGCAGGTGCAACTGCAAGGGCAGCCTTCGATATTTGATTAAGGCTGGCTTGTGGGTTCAATATTGGTAGAACTGCCATTGTTTGTCCCTCCATTTCTGCGACTGGTGGTTTACAGTTCGCAACGAACTTGGCATGTCCGAACTCAAGTTCGTCCATACCCCTAATTCTGGTATAAAAAGCGAAATTATTTCGTCTATTACCGCTATGAGTCGCTGATAATTGATATTATCAGCATCAAATCATCCCTACCGATGCTCTTGGCTCAAGATTCAGAGTTAATAAGAACAGTCCAATCCTACAAAACATAGGAGTAATATTTCTTCTTCGCCCCGGTCCACACATCAAAACTCACTGTGTTAGGAACCTTTCCGCCCGCATCCATTCACATATTCTCTCAAGCCCCTTATTTAGAAGTTTAGGTATCTGTATAAAGTCAGCGGCTCCCTATAACCGATAAAATATACATCTGCTGAGAGATTGAACTCACCCCATGCTCGAGTTCGAAGTTCAAAACGATTCTTACGATCTGCAACTTCTCTATCGGCATTAGGGAATGTCGGATGTAAGTGATAGACAACTCGCTCAACTTTGTCCAGAGTATCGTCACTGTCCCCGTCCAATATCACTCGTATGCCACGTCTTTCTACCCCATCAACATCAACACGTGGTCCCGTAACACTGTGGACTATATACACAATGTTTTTGTATTGAATGGGAGAATCTGTTACAGTTTCTCCAAGCGCCTCCCTCTCTCCGCCAAGTTCGAATGACTTAGCGACGGTACTGCCAAGTATGGTAACAGCTTTGTCAGCAGTTTTCTTCTCTTCTCTGAGACGAGTAAGTTTTCGATCTGACCGGCCAACAGAGATGCCGCCCGGCCCTACATGTAAAGAATCACCTCGTTCGATCCGCACCTTGATACTTGTTAGAATTGCTGCAACTTGCGCACGAGCTAGAAATAAGAAGACGGCCAGAAAAACAGGCCAGATTAAGCTTTGAAGAAATGGAATCCATTCACTCATAAGTGCCTCCTTTGCGATCGTTCAAAACGAACCAGGCGAATTTTGGCAATAGTTCACATCTCCACTTGGTGCTTATATACCCCCATTATTAAGGATGATATCAGCTGGCTTACAACCTATGGTAAATCCTACTACCATCAATAATGAAAGTAACAAGGCTATAATTATCCCCATGAACGTCACCTCCATCTAACAAGATGTATTTTCATCTTATACTTTGAAGAATTGCCGTTTTCTATCCCCTAATGACGGGAGTTGTGCATTATCCAATATTTCATGATGCGTTTATATCAGAACCTAGGAATAATATTTCTTCTTCGACCCGGTCCATACATCAAAACTTACTGTATTAGGTATCTTGCCGCCTAGGTCTTCATCTTTTCTATAGAATATCGAATAGGTCATCTGCTTGAGTTCGATAAAATCAGGAGATTTATCCAGTCCGATTGTCTTATAAATGCGGTTCCTCCACGTGCCAGTGTTAAGGTAAAGCACCTCCTGGTCTTCCTTCTTGTCTAAAGGAACTTGCAAAGGAGTATGAGTATGTCCATACAGCAGGAATCGAATGTTGTCATTTTCTTTCCAGATGCTTTCTTTATAAGCGGCTTGTGCATAGATATCCTTATCGGGGTCTGGAGATTCGCTGGTCATTCCCATAATAAGGGGAAGCAAATCCTCTGCGTCAAGGAGATCTAAAAGTGTCTTTGGAATCCAATTCAGCCAGCGACTGCTGGCAAGACGTAGAGCTTCGTCTATATGGGTTGTGGGACACCGCCACTTTCTTACGAAGTCGTTGTCCAAGAGTTCCTTAATTACTCTGTCAAATACTTCGTCAAGCACCTTGCGGATTTGTAAGCTGTCTTCACTTTTGATTCGATAATAAATCCATTCCATTACACGGCTGAAGGGACGGACATTATCGATATCTTTGACATTCTTAATGAGCTCATCGGAAATTTCGGGATAGACATTCTTAAGCGAGGCAAGCATCCAAGGTATCTTAGCAGCGAATTCGGTCGTTAGCACATCACCGATGGGGGTATGAAGGTGGCCTTTAGTGGTGTAATCATTTCTCCCTCCATAGTTCCAAGCGTCAAATTGATGGCCGTGCCGGGCATAAACACCGTGAGCTTCATCCATAAAATCGCAGAGAAATCGCCACTCTCCCTTCACATCACCTTGTACGGTATTCGGGCTTATTGTAAGTCCCAATATCTTTTTTAAGTTGTCTCTGACAGAGGGATAAAGATTACAGAGACGGTCGTGATTACCGATGACGTAAATGATTTCGACAGGTACATCTATTTCAAATTTTGTCTTGAGCTGCTGCTTGAATTCCCTAAATAATTTGAATGTTTCCCAATTCTTGTAAAGAACCGTATTCTTGTCCAAGGAGGAAGGGGGGGTAGGATCTCTTATTTGATTGTCAGATACCTGCCCAAAGATTTTTAGGGTCTGTTTTTCTGTGGTGCTATTCGCTCTCGGCGTTGGAATGTCTGCGAGGCCATTGGCACCCCAAGGACGATCTTCGAGCTTTAGATCAAACCATTGCTCGCTCCGAGTCACATCTACAATGTCACCCAAAAGCAACAGTTTGATTTCTTTAGCCTCCTTCTCCTTCGCTAAAGAGGCAATGTCGGAAAAAAAGACGCTCTCAAATGCGCTATATGGCAGATTGTGCTCTCCCGCTGTGCCATCCACGAAATGTATGTCGCTGATAACGACAAGCATGAAGATACCTCCCTTCTAAAGATTCTCCTTTAACTTTTATTCCTCAGAATCAGAGAAAAAACCTTAGTTCCCACCCAACCTCCAAGCATGGAAATAAAAAAAGCACTTAATAGGTTTAAAACGTTCAAATTGGGGAAGAGAGAAATTACGCCAACAGTCGTTGCCCAATAAAGCAGAGGCCCAGTGAATAACCCGATTAGAACTGTCAACGTGAAAAATTTATTTTTACCTAAATTAGTTATCAGTTTGATTAATCCTCCGATTAACCCTCCAATTCCCGACAACAGCAACAACATTACCGGAAAAGTAATTCTTATTGGGACAGTCTTGCTTAACATATTTGGCGCGGCGGCCGTTATATAGACTTGCCCCATATTGGTTGGAGAAAATTGTGTTCGACCTTCCGAATTTCCTCCGGATATTGTGATTTCTTTCTGTTCTATCTTTCCCTGTCCTTTATCAATAGTGAACGAAACAATAATCGGCTTGTCTGTGGCTATAGCCTTACGTCTGTTATCTACTAGTCGAACAACAATATCTGCTTTATCTTCGAGAGATATAACTGGTGGGCTAGCTATGATGTCAAGATTGGTTATTGGAGGTCCGAACGGTATTTCAAGCCTACCCTCACCTTCTAGGTTTAATTTAGGTGTAGAGCCCAAATACTCCACAGTAACGTTTCCAATTTCGTTAGAGGTTAACGTCGAAAAACCATTGTCTTGTCCTGCGGAAATTACTAAAGGTTTAGGAATAAGGGCGCCATTATTATTAAAAAGACGAACATTTATATTCCTTTGAGTAACGAAATCCTCTTCCCCAACAAGGAACGCGTATATTGTTGCAGTATCATTTCCGTCCGCTAGAAGACGTCTTTGAGGACTATACCTCAGCGCAATTTTTTTCTCAACCTCGTGTTCACTAATATATTGATCACGCGACTTAATGCCTTGCTCTTCTTCTTTAATTCCTACTCCCGCTTCAGTTTCCTTTTTAGTTGGTAGTCCAATCGATCGCAGTTTAGGCACAGCATTTAATGCTATTCCCTTCTTAATTTCTCTCTGCGATTCAAAAAGTACCTCAGTTCGCGACGCAGGCGAAACAACTTTCTCTAGTAATTTTCTTGACGGTTTTACACGAATAAAGGTGCTACCGTTAAGAAGTTCCTTCTGTGTTGCCCGAATCTCAGCAATACCGGATTCCTTCAAAGGTAACTGAAGTGATTTTGATCCTTCACCTACTTTGAAACTGACTTTCTGTTTCTCTACAGTACCTGAAGGTGAAAGCACCTCGACTTCGACCATAAGGTCCTTTGGTGCCTTAACGGTTTTATTTTTTGCATTAGTAAGCATAAGCTCTACGGAAGCATTATTACCTTCTATGACGCTTCGAGTTTGAGCATGGACATTAATCTTCACGGGCTCCATTTCTATTTGGGCACGAACTATTTCTATGGAAGGGTAAAATAAGGATAGAACTAAGACTACAATCATCCCTTCTTTCTTTATAAAAAAAATTCTTTTCACTGATCTCACCTCACTTTGTTTATTCTCACTGGTTCAAAGCAGAAGGTTCAATAATGAATTTGCGACCCACTTATTCCTTTTTGGTTAAAACCAAATAAAAGGAATTTTTATTTTGATGTCTCCTTCTTAGGAGGTCTCTATGTTTTTCTTCCTCATAGCCAATTCCAAGCTCAATAATCACTGTTCCCCTCACTTCACAGCATTGGTGCAATGGTAAGAGCAAACTTCAAAGCTGCCCCAAGGATTGCCTTCGCATCAGAAGCGTTATTAATTTCGACAAACATATCTTTCCGTGCATTTCTTGCAGCATCAAAATCGAAATCTTTACCGGCAGGGCTACTGAGCAGCTTCCTCACCTTCATTAGATCACTATCTTCGAGAGCGCTTTTTACGTCACTCTGCAATTCTTCGCCAATTTCCAACATATTCTCCATCCTGGCCACAACTGCTTGCATATTAATTAATGTCTTAAATGTTGCCTTGAGTATCTCTTTCGCACCGTCTGTGAGATTACTTGGCTCGCCACCAAGATTGTTTACAAGGGACGCAATCTCTTCTTTTACTCCCATTTCACACCTCCTTTAAGGTTTCGCGCTAATCTCTTCAGAAGCCTTTTTCCCACTTTCGGCCAGGCGATTTAACAAATCTTCAGCGGCCTTTTTTCTATCCGGGTTGTCTGTTCCCAGTTTGATGAACTCCCCGATCCCCGTTTGCACTTCGACTGAGGTCACGGCCTCAACTAAGTCACGGAACCCTGTTTTTGATTGGGAAAATGCGAGGATAGCCTGAGCGGATTCTACAGCCTCTGCAGATTCCTTTTGCAAGAGCCCCGAAAACTTAGAGTATGCATTTTGAATATCTTGGTCTGCCATCTCAAACTGCCGCATAATAGCAAGACGCGAAACTATACGAGAGCGTGCGACTCGGCGTACCTCCAGAGAAAGGCCTTTCAAAGCCATGTAATCTTTAACAATCTTCTCCGCCTCATCTTTTAGTATGAATCCGGCGGCTATATCGCCGATAAAGGGATGACTCGCTGCATATTCAAAGGCAATCTGCTGACGTTTTGTCTCATCAGAGCTGCTTTGAAGCGCCCTCAACTCGTCCCGACTCTTGGGCAAATTCTTTGTTAACTTGTCTTCATCAAGAAACTCGGTTGTTGTTTTTGTATAATCAATAATGGCTTCCTTTGCCTGGGCTTCCAGAAGGGCCCGCTGAATTGATAGCAGCCCATTTAGGTGGTCCCCATATGAGAAGATCAGTGTCTGCAAGTTTGAGTGGAGGTTAATAACATTCTCTTGGTTATTTTTTGCCACGGGCTCAAGTGTCCTTGGACTGATACACGCTGAAAGTGCAAGGGCTACGATCAGAATAAGTATAACCGTCCTCCATAGGTTATTATTCGAAAAAATTAAAGGCTCTTCAGCTTTTCTGCTTATCATTCAACTACTCTCCTTCTTTTAAAATATTGTAAGAACACGTAACAATCTGTTTAAAAGCCGTTTGAACACATAGCACGGTTTTCCCTGAAGCAGTTCCCGCAGGAATTTCCGCAAGTATGGCTGCATCATACCAAGACACAATAGTTAGATTAGTGTTTTTATCAAGAATGATAACTCCCTGTTGATTTCCAAATGCAGTTCCGTTAATAATGATTTTGTTGCCAGCCTTTGCTCCATCTTTTGGTTCAATACTTGTTATTGTCGGTATTGCGTCGCTGGTGAGAAGCTTTTTCCCCGCATAGGCTGCCTGGCTGACCCCGGTCAGAACCAACAGGGTCGAGTCAACATTCGGAAGAGAGACTTCAGGTGAAGGGTTCAAATATGACCACATTCTGATAAAGTTGATGAGATATATTCCTGCTGCAACTAAAGTCCATGCAAACATCTGTGCGTCTCCCAAATCTATCGCTTTATAATCGTTCGTTATTAGATCCAGGACAGACGGCTTATTCGTTGGAACTTTAGATATCGAACCTGCTTCCACTTTAGAAGAGGTAATCGCTTTTGCTCCCAAGAAAGAGCCTGCACTGATACCCATGAGAATGCCGAGATTTTCGGGGATGTTTATTGATGAGGAGTAGCCGATTTGCGTCATCGTGCTTGCCAGGAATCTTTCGCAATATAATGTGACATAAGAAAGAATAGCCAGAAAGGTCCAAAGGACCATTTGAAATTTTGAGTTGCTGTACCTCTTATCAAATCCCACAATAAGCCCACTGATTCCGACCGTCTTCTTTAAGAAACCACTTAACAATAGGAAAAGGATTGATGTAAATAAAAGTCCAATAAGCATGCTCCAAAACTTTATTCTTTTCTGTGCTTTTACCTTTTCCAGAATTACGGAAGCAATTGACATCTTTTCACCGGTTTCATTGTATGTGACTGTTATGAAATGTTGTTCGGGCAGTAATTGCTCTGGTAGTAGATTTTTATCGCCGGCCTTGATGACAGTAGAGGGTTTTAGTATTATCTTGTATCTATCTGCCAGATTTTGAAGGGTAATGACATATTCCTTTATATCACTTTTTATTGTAGATGTTTCTATTTCAGGGCAGGGGGTCTGGGGAGACTCTGCAACAGGGCATGCCTCTTTTTTTGTTATGAGTCCAGTAACTGATTTTTCGGATGACACCTGTTTTTGAGCCGGATCATCGGCAAAAATGTTGTGAGGATAAAGAACAAAAAGCGAAAAAAATAGCTGAAAGACTATGACCATTACCATATGCTTTTTCATGCTTCCTCCTCTCATTATTAGCTCATGATTCATAAACGGTATTCCCATTTCGGATCAACCTCCTATTTGGTCCGAATAGCCGTTCACAAAGAATAAACCTCAAGGGTAGGTTTTCATTGCGCCTGCTTTTATGCCCGCCTGCGCAATGTTCTCCGGAGTGGTATTAGAAACATCGATTTCGCTGCCAAGGAAATCCTTTCCTGCTTGTTCGTAGCAGTATCTCACAAAGGCGCTGCAATACATGGCATGATTAGGG
>Ga0153916_10002692_pt1 | contig 12996 bp, 10 predicted proteins | sample Opewatmetagenome_FD_109642 | JGI IMG/M metagenome (GOLD analysis project Ga0153916, IMG submission 109642) | Freshwater wetland microbial communities from Ohio, USA - Open water 3 Core 3 Depth 4 metaG | ecosystem: Environmental > Aquatic > Freshwater > Wetlands | place: USA: Ohio, Lake Erie...
AAGATCCGGCTGTCCCATCTCCAACTGAATGAGTTCCCCGCCACGCCCCATCCCGAAAAGGGGCGGCTGGATCTCGGCGGATGTCCGGTTTTGCCTGTTGATATAGACATCCTTTCCGAAAATAGCCCGCCCCGCAATACGTTCAAATCCCGGCTGGTCGCCCGATCGTGGCGTAACGAAGAGGACCACGCCGTTGGGGAAATTGACCTTGACGGGGATGTCGCCGTAATCCCTCCAACCGGGCCAGAGTTCTTCGCTATAGCGATCGAGGAGCCGATATGTCTCTTCCAAGCGGAAGAGTTCGGCCTCGATGTAGGATTCTAAAGGAGCCGTCGGGAGCGCTGAACGGGAGCCCTGGTCACGGCAGGATAAGGACATAATGACGATGACGGCAGCCATCCAAAGATAGCTGTGCTTAACGGGATTTCGCTTCATCGCCTGGCCTCTACGTGGTGTCAGCTGCGAGTATATCACATTGCTTTTCTAGCGCAGAGTCCGATTTTTCGCCGAAGCTCCTCTAGCCATATGGAGGACTTTTTCCCATGTCTCAGCCGTGTAACAGAATTTGCTTAAATCCGCTTAATCTAGACTAAAGAAAGTTAATCGGAAAACCTTGATTATCAGAGGAAAACCGTTTTTTCTCGATGGACTGGGAATTAGCCCCTCCAATCCTTTTCTATTCTAACTACAGCTTGAAGATCGCCTTTCGGATTCCCTCGAGATATTTGGGGTCGTTGTTGTTCATCACGTAGGCAATATGTTGAATGTATTTTTCTAACGCCTTCTTTTTATCTTTCAACGTTCTATGCAATCTTACCTGCTCCATCCTGGCCATGGCCGCCTCATTTTCTTCATGGGCAGCGGCCGCCTCAATCTCCAAGTGTTTTTGACTGTACTCTTTTTCCAAGGCTTCCATCTCTTTTTTCAAGGCTGCTTTTTTAACCTCGTATTCTTTCTTTATTCCTTCGGTCCTCTTTTCCATCTCCTGGTATCCGGCTTCCCTCAGCTTTTCAATGTTTGTCTTTTTTCCCATGTTTTTTTCCTTTACCTTAATGAGAACATACAGTGCCGAAAGCCGAATGTCAACAAGCTGGAATTGATTATCTGAAACTTGAATATCTTTTGAGGGATATTCAAGACCGTAGGCAAATTATTTAAAAAGATTTGGCCAGCCGGCCTTGAGGCTGCCCCCGCGACGCTTTTTCTCGAGGGGAAAGTCTTTACCTCGGTCCTCATAAATTCGGACCTCTTTTGACCTGCCCCCGTTCAATGTACTAGCCTCGGAGTGAATTTTTCATCGTCATAAGCCTTCGTTTGCCTCAATAATTCTTCAGCCCCGCCAGCCTCTTCCTGGCGTATCCAAAAGGATGTAGCCTGGCCCGACTTAAGGGGGGCAGGCCCGCAAATAAGAGCTCATAAAGAGAAAATGGACCAGAAACGGGGAGCCGATCTGTGAAGACTAAGGCAGTCCCCGCCGGTCTGTGGCCAGGTGGAATAGGTAGATCAACTTGCAGTTGAGTTCAAGGGCCTCCTCAGGTCCAGCGGCGGGCACATCGGTTTTGAAGGGTTTGGTCAGCCGTTCATCGAAGATTGCCTGCGGGAACCACTCCCGAAGCTTCGTGACGACGATCTTGAAGTTTGTGGGAGTGGAGCGGGATAGCTCGGGGCCTAGGAAGCTATAGTCAACATGGTTCTGGAACATCTCCACGCGGGGATCAGAGGATCTCCTGTCGTAGACTCTCACGAAGTCATCAGCTTGGAGCGATCCTTTGGTAGTTTTTTGGATGACCCGCCGCAAAACAGGGATCCCCCCCGTAAGCACCGTCGCCGCCACGTTGAGCTTCATTTTTGTTGTTGAGGTCTCTTCTTGCCTGCAACTCCGCATCCTTCCCCTAATAATCAGGAATACGTCGCCGGCCTCAACTCTTGCCTCTCCGCCACGCTTGTCCCAGAATATGACTTCTTTAGCTCCGAATTTCGTGGTGTGCGCCACGAAGCTAGTCGACCGGTTTCGAAGCTCGGAATCTTTGCACACGAAGGCCACAAGTCCCGTATCCCTCATGCCCCGAGCTATCAATTCCGCTGTGTCGGTGTTGGGGAAGTGGGCGATGATTCTGGGAATCTCTCCGCACAGGAGGAGGCGCGTGTCAGAAATCTCTTTGCCCACGAGGGAAGCCACCCTCTTGACGAGTTCTGCATCTAGCGCTTTCGGGGGAACGAGGACAATATGGAATACGTCCTCTTGACCCACAGCTACTCCTCTCATTGCTAGCCCAGGCGGGCAAAAATGCCGTCGATGTGCTTTGGGTAGCAACTGTATTCGAAAAGGCTCCTCAGCTCAGCCTCAAAAAGTGACGTAATGACTTCGCAGTCGAAGTTAGGCTTCCCCAGGAACTCTTTCCCCTTTTTCCATTTCTTCATGTCATTGCCCTGTCCTATCTCGTCGGCGAAGTATAAGAATTTCCTTTTTTTGCGGCGTGACGAACCAGCGCTCCGAATGCTAAAATCCCTCCTCTCAACCACGCCAATAATTTACCATTGGCTGCATGAAGATATCAAGAACGAACGGTAGACCCTCTCCCGCGTCCGCCGTGTGGACACGGCGTGGACAAAATCGCTAAAAACGGCTCAGTTTTGCTTACTCAGGCTAAAAATAAAAAATCAGAGAAAAACTCAAAAATCAGGGAAAAAGAGGGGAATTAGGTGGTGGAGCTGACCGGGATCGAACCGGCGACCTCTTGACTGCCAGTCAAGCACTCTCCCAGCTGAGCTACAGCCCCACAAGGGTGGAGATATATTACAGGAAGAGCGTCCAGCCGTCAAGATAAACCGCCTTTTTAAAGTCACTTAACGATTCCATGCTATATTATGGGCAATCCCGTCTGGCCTGATCGAGTCCCCCAAACGGTTCTAGCCCCTCCTGCCCGATTGACCTGTCTTTTGATTTTAACGTTCTTCTTGAATACAATGAAGCCAGATAACCTCATGGCTTCTAAAGGAGAACAACCTTGGGCATCCTAAAAAGACAGGCGGCGCTCCGTCTTCCTTTAATTTTGCTCATGCTTATAGCATTCTGGGCGCTCGGAGCTGCCCAAAGCCAACAGCAAGCCCAACCACAAGCCCAGCCCCTGCCAAAAAAATTTCCGATCATGACCTGGCCGGGCCCGGACAAAAGCTTGCTCACCCTGGAAACCTTTCAAAAAATCGCCGAGGCCGGCTTTTCCATCAATATGTCTTTTTACGGAGAAAGGGATATCAACCTTAAAGCCCTCGACTTGGCCCAGCAGGCTGGCATTCAGCTTCTCATCCAGGACGCCCGTATCGCCAAGCTGGTCGATGATACATCCTTGCCTCTCACGTCTCTCGACCCGATCATCGCCGTCTATAAAGACCATCCCGCTTTTTGGGGATACTTCATTTTGGATGAGCCGAACGCAGCCAAGTTCGATCGGATCGCAGAGATTTTCGCATATCTCAAGGACAAGGATCCCGCGCATCCCGCCTATGTCAACCTCTTTCCCACGTACGCCACGCCCCAGCAACTCGGCACCGAAACTTATGAGAAGCACGTGGCGAGCTTCCTGGATAAAGTGAGGCCGACCTTCCTCAGTTACGACCATTATCCGATTACAACCAAGGGTTTGCGCGAAGATTATTATCTCAACCTGGAAATCATCCGCGAGATGGCCGCAAAATTCGGCCTCCCGTTCTGGGCGTTCACGCTGGTCACCGCCCATGCGGTATATCCTCCGCCGACAGCGGCCCATATACGCCTCCAGCTCTTCAGCGATTTGGCCTATGGAGCGAAAGGGCTTCAGTATTTTACCTATGGAACGCCCAGCGGAAGCGATTTCGATTGGAAATACGGCCTGATCGACCCGCAGGGAAAACCGACGCTGACCTATCAATTCGCTTCCGAGATCAATCAGCATGTCCGTCAGATTGCGCCGCTCGTCGGCGCGTGGAAATCCACAGCTGTTTATCACACTGACCCCGTCCCGAAAGGCTGCCGGCCGGTCCCCAGCGACGGCCTTGTCCAAAAAGTCCAAAGCTGCCCAATGATTGTTGGAATATTCAGCGACGCGGGTGAGACATATGTCATGTTAGTCAACCGCGATTATGAGAGCGACCGGATGGCCATGATCCGATTCTCACCCAAAGTCAAAAGGCTCGCCGAGGTCGTGAAAGACTCAAGCCTGGCGGCCCAAATCGGCTGGCCCCAGGATGAGAAGGAAAAAAACTGCATGCTAAAATTCCGGGCGGGGGATGCGCGGATTTTTAGGATCATATGGCAATGAAAAATCGGGGACACGTACCGAATTCAGAAATTCGGAACATGTCCCCGATTTTTATGTCTCCGATATCTAAGAAAAAAATCGCCGTGGTCGGGAGCTCGAACACGGATATGATCATCAAGACGGCGAAAATTCCGCGTCCCGGTGAGACCGTCCTCGGCGGCGAATTTCATATGGCCGCCGGCGGCAAGGGCGCAAACCAGGCCGTGGCGGCGGCACGGGCAGGCGGAGACGTGTCCTTTATCGCCCGCATCGGAAATGATATTTTTGGCAAAAGAGCCGTCGAGGGCTTTATCCGCGATAAAATCGATGTAAGAAATGTTTCCAGGGACAGGCGGGCTGCTTCCGGCATCGCCTTGATCATTGTTGGGCGGAATGGCGAAAACAGCATTGCCGTGGCCTCGGGGGCTAATGCCAAGCTATCGGCGGAAGATGTGCGGCGGGCGGGGCGGGCGATCGCCTCTGCCAAAATCCTCCTGATGCAGCTTGAAACTCCGCTGGATACGGTCCGGAAAGCCGCGGAAATCGCAGCCGGGCATGGCGTGCCGGTCATCCTTAATCCCGCTCCGGCCAGGCCGCTGGACGATCGGCTTCTCAGGCGTATCTCCATCCTGACTCCGAACGAGACCGAAACAGAGATCTTGACAGGCATTAAAATCAAGAGAAAATCCGACATAGGTAGGGCGGCTCGAAGATTATTAAACAAAGGTGTCCGGGCTGTCTTCATGACGCTGGGGTCCAAAGGAGTTTATATTGCTTCGGAGAAGACGAGCCGGATTATTCCCGCCTTTAAAGTGAAGGCCGTCGATTCGACGGCGGCAGGCGATGTTTTTAGCGGCGCCCTTGCCGTAGCCCTCGCCGAAGGACGGCCGCTTCTCGATGCGGCGCGCTTTGCCAATGCCGCGGCCGCTCTTTCCGTGACCAAGCTAGGCGCGCAACCGTCCGCACCGTACCGGATAGACATAGAGCACTTTTTAAGAAAGATGCAATAAGAAGAGGAGATTGGTTCGTCGCTTCACTCCTCGCAATGACAAATTCTATCTGTCGCGTGAATAGGAGAGAAGATCTCCGCAGCCCAAGGGCTCGCAAAACAACATTTTTTATCTAGCGATCAGAACGCTTAAATTCGGTGACAGGTACCTAATTCGCGAATTAGGTACCTGTCACCGAATTATCTGTCGAGGCGGGTGAGCCCGTATTTCCTGGCCCAGCCCAGGGCTTCCGTATATTCGCCGTTCAATATCCGTCGGTTAAGCTCTTTAAACTCGGGCGCCCTGTGTTCCGGACGGTACTGGCGCATAAGATTAACGTAGGTCGTTTTGGAAAGATTTTCGGCAACGAACTTCAATACGTCTTCCGTTCCAGCAATCCGGTTGGGGAGAATGAGGTGCCTTAACATCAAGCCTCGTCTGGCAATGCCCCTCCCATCCGTTGCCAGGTCTCCCACCTGGCGATACATTTCCTTCAAAGCTATCTTTGCATAATGAGGGTAGTTATAAGCCTCCGAGGAATATTTCGCCGCCTTTTCCGGCGACCAATATTTAAAATCCGGAAGATAGATGTCGACGACACCGTCGAGGAGCTGCAGAGTTTCCAATTTTTCGTAACCGCTCGTGTTGTAAACGAGGGGAATCCGGAATCCCATCGGGATGGCCGCTAAAAGAGCATTGACAAGGCTGGGAACGTAATGAGTAGGAGTGACAAGGTTGATGTTATGACAGCCGCGCTTTTGGAGTCCGACCATCATTTCGGCTAAGGCCCGGTCGGAAAATTCCTCGCCGGTTCCCTCGATGCTGATGGTGTAATTCTGGCAATAAGCGCATCTCAGACCGCAATGGGAGAAAAATATCGTTCCCGAGCCGCCGACTCCTACAAGGGGCGCTTCTTCGCCGAAATGCGGGTAGGCGCTCGCCACTTTGACGATGTCCGATGCTTGGCACTTGCCTGTCTGTCTCTTTGTCCGGTTCACCCGGCAGTCCCGGGGACAGAGCGTGCAGTTTTCATAGAGGGTCCGTAATTTTTCAGCACGCTCGGCGAGTTTTCCATTCTTATGGAGGGATAGATAGAGAACCTCATCATCGGGTTTTTGAATAGACCGGGCGAATTCAACCTCATTGTTTTTCAAAGACGCGCTCAGCCAAATAGCTGCGCCAAAGCTTTGGAACGCATCGGAAAAAAACTGACGGCGAGAAATGCTCCTCATAGCCCGTTAAAACACCATGCCGCGCGAATTGCTAAGATCGTTTCACTCAGTCGGCCAACAAAAACGTATCGCCGCGCTCAAAGAGCGTGACAGGGACGAGGATGTCTTAGCGACGAGGCATATCGGCACGACGGCCTCCTCTTTTATATATGATAGACGAGACTCTCGAGGGAAGCAAATCAAAGCTGGACAGGATAAGAAGGAGATTGGCGTGGCATAAAGTGCCTCGCAATGACGAAGGAAAAAGTTGCCAGGAGGGGATTGCCGCGGTCAAGAGACCTCGCAATGACATGGACTACAGTGTCATCGCGAGGAGCGCAGCGACGTGGCGATCCCTTCCTCTCTATATATGATACTGGAGAGGCTCGAGCGAAGCAAACCAGAACTAAATTGGATAAGGAGGGGATTGCCGCGGTCAAGAGACCTCGCAATGACGAAGGAAATTGACACTCTCAAAAGCCTTCCTTTAGAATAAGGCTGAAACTCCAGAGCGCTCGGGAGGATACATCATGACCTTGAAAGATATCCGGCAAGCCCGGCAAAAAGCTAGTCAACTACTCCAAAAAGCCAAAATTGTCATTTCCCGGGAAGAAAAAGAAAACATGGAAATGACGGACTTCGGGCTGAATGACTTTGAGCGCCTCGGCTTATCGATCGTTGTCTATGAAAACAATGACCGCTATTGCGCAAAGGAACTGATGCTCGTTCCACGCCAGACCTGTCCTGAGCACAGGCATCCGAGAATGAGCGAAAAAAATATCGGAAAACAGGAGACATTCCGTTGCCGCTGGGGCGAAGTCTATCTTTATGTCATGGGCGATTCAACGGCCGCTCCGAAAGCCGTCATTCCCGAAGAGTACAAGAAATATTTCACCGCTTGGCACGAGATCATTTTAAGACCCGGCGACCAGTACACGCTGCCCCCCGACAACCTGCACTGGTTTCAAGCCGGCGACGAAGGCGCTGTGGTCAGCGAATTTTCCTCGACCAGCACGGACGAAAATGATATCTTTACAAACCCGAATATCCGGCGCGTCCCGGGCTGAGATTAACTCTCATAGCGAGGCACGCAGCGCCCTTCTCATCCTACTCCGCAATAGACATGAGATCGCCACGCTCCCTTCGGTCGCTCGCGATGACAATCTTTGCTTAAAAAGGCCGAACAATGTACTTTGTAATAACAAGTGGGCGTCAGGCTTGCTATATCGGCCGGTACCTCCTATCGCTGACGGAATAACGAAAAATCAATGATCAATCGAGACGTCGCTCGAAAAATTGCCGAAAGCCGCCGTTTCCTGACTCGGCTTTGGCATCTGGAGAACGAAGAACGCCCGGCTTTCCTCATCGGCTATACCGGACCTCGACTCAAAGGGGGTACCCCAGTCCGCTCCGCCCTCTTTTCGACCGAGGGCAAAGACACCGTCCGGGACAGGCTGCAGAATCCGGAAAAATTTCTCTCCGCACAGCTTGAAGAAATTCAAGGCCAGACGGCCTTCCGTGGCGATTTCGTCCCCGCCCTCTGCCCCACCCTCGGTGTTATCGCCATTCCTTCGGCGTTTGGCTGCGAAACCGTCTGGTGGGAAAATGATTTTCCTTCTGTGCGGCCTCTGATCGGCGATAGCCCGATGCGCGTGTACGATTTGTCCAAGCCCGAGTTGACCGCTGGAGTCCTGGGCAGGATTCTCGAATACACCCGTTTTTTTATCGAGCGGACGGGCGCGGAATACCCGGTCCGCTTGGGCGACGTCCAAGGTCCGCTGGACAATGCCGCCCTGATCTTCGGCCATACGAATTTCCTGGAAGCCGTCATCAGCAATCCCCGGGAAGTCCATCATCTTCTCCAATTGATCACGGATTTTATGATCGAATTCATCCGGGCGCAGCGGGACATCGTAAGAAGCGGCGCCGTGGAATTCGTGCCGAGCGGATTCCAGCCCTGGATCCCGGACGAATTCGGGATTTCCATCGCCAACGATGCCGGCGTTATGCTTTCGCCCGCGCTTCATGATGAATTCAGCGTTCCTTACATCAACCAGCTATCCCGCGCGTTCGGCGGAGTATATATCCATTCCTGCGGGAATTGGACCCATCTTATCCCGAGCTTGAAAAAAGTCCGCAACTTGAGAGGACTCGAATTCGGCGCCAGCGAAACACCCTTTGGACCCGTCTTCGAACACTTCGGCGGCAGGGCGGTCCTGGCCTGCCGGGTCGGGCTTCACCGCGATATCAAGTTCAACGGCATGGCCGATTTTGTCTCAAGAATTAAAAGGACATCCACGACCTATCGCGGTGTTTTCATCCATGTGGATATTACAAACGGGCTGGTCGACGAAAGCTGGCCCGAAACCGACTTAGAAGAAATATACGGACACTTCGTTTGAGGATGAATCCTCTACGGCCGCTTCGGGGCCTCGCTATGACACAACTTAAAACCTTGGGGACAGGTACCTAATTGATTACGTACCCGTCGCCAAATCTTTCCCCAAATCCTTTAAAATGCCCCGAATTAATCCTGTCCGCCGTTTTCTCCCCGCACCTACTCCAGGTGGAAGGTGAGGATTTTCCACGGCTCAGCGACGATCGCCAACCGGCCGTTCCGCAACTCGGCGTCGGCCTGCCGGTTGCCCAGCAGGTCGGTTCTGACGGCACGCCTTACGGGGAGACGAATCGTAACGCTCCCGTCCGTGCGTCGGCCTTCGGTCTCCACGACGCGCAGCTCGTAACCGCCCTCCTGCTTCCTCCGGAATGCCGAGAGCTCAATTGCAGGGGGCGAAACGCTCAAAAAGCTTTCGGACTGCGGGAGATCACCTCGCCTTGGTTCTTGCAGCACACAAGCCAGAGGCCGGGCAAAGGCCGCCGCCGCGCGCAGGCGGTCGGCGTTGTCGAACTTCCCTCCATGCGGCAGCAGGCCGTGACGATATTCGGCATAGATGGGCCAGCCGAATTCCTTCGTGAAATACGACTCCCATTCGCGCATCACTAGGTTCAAGACTCTGCCCGAAGCCTCTCGCTGGAAGTATTGCGTACCCGCGTGCAATATGAGGACCCCCCGGTCTTGTCCGAGCAGGTCAACGAACGTCAATGCGTGGAAGGCCGGATTTTTCGTCTCCTCCACGCCGAAGGGGAAATCGCGCAGCACGCGCGTGACAGGAAAGCCCGGAACAAAGGAAAACCAATAACCCTCTTTGATGTCCGGCGGTGAGACGTCGGAACGAGGCGGCACAAGCGCCAGAACGCGGCTCGTCACCTCGACATAGGGCATTCCGGCGGCTAGAGTCACCCGGGTCTCGAACTTGAGATAGCGCCATGCATGCTGGGCGCGGAGTGTGCACCAGAGTGGGCCCTGAGCGATCCAGTCGATATGAGCTTTGGATTGTCCGCTGTCGTAGGCGGCCGGGGGTTCGGGCCGTGTCGACACGTTCGGGCTAGGCCGACCCGTGAAGTGGGGGAAGGCCCCGTGCGCAGAGTTGAGCATTTCTTCGCCCGATGGCTTGGTGATGAGGCTTGAAACGCCACCGGTCGTCGGGTCCAGGCGAACACGCACAAACTCGTTTTCCATGGTCAGTTGCGACTCACTCACCTGGAGATCGGTCCCCATCGGAGGAGCGGCCTCGGACGAGAACTGCAGGTAATACGTGTCATATCCGACCGGGGGCACCTCCCGAGCGAGGAAGGCCACCTCGGCCACGACGAGGTTGCCCTCGCCATCCTTGGTGCTCTTGACCACCTGAGATGGAACGGGACGACCGGTCCGATCCCTGACCACCACATTACGGCTCTGCGGGGGCGCCGGGTGGATTCGCCGAACCGCCACGAGATCCGTTCGCGGCCAAGCATGCGGATTGAATACCAAGGCCGCGTGCTCGCCGCGCCGGTTAGCGCCGGTGTTTGCGCGGCCGGCCAGGTAGCCCAAGGCCGCATCCAGGACTGCCTCGCCCTGCTTCTGGGCGGCATCCAGGTGGTTGTATCCGATCGCGCCCCAAGTGAAATTGTGGCGGTCTTCGATCCGGTCGAATGGGGCCATCCGGTCGCCCTGCCAACGGGAATATTCGCACAGGCCCACATCATGGCTCTGGGAAGCCAGCAAGTCTCGCCAGGCCTTTCCCAGAATTCCTTGTTGCGAGGAGTATCCTAGCGCAGCCGCCACGCCGTCGAACACCTCGGCCGCCAAAAGCAAGCCATCAACCTTACGGTCAAGGATGCGAACCTGATCTCCTCCCAATCCCCAGGTGAGCGATTTGTTCCACCCGTCCATCGGCAAGTAAACGGTTTCTTTCATCTGCGAACCGTGCTTGTCGAGGTACTCCTTGATCGTGACGAATTCCACCTGTTCCAGCGCCCGGTACTTGGACGGCGCGGTGAGATAAGCGGGCTCTTCGGCCGATTCCCAGCCGAACTCTTCCCAGGCGAAGATCAATGGCTTTCCGAGCCCGGCGAGCTTCCGGAAGTCCGAGGATTCCGCAAGTTTCTTTAAATCGGGCGAATAGCCGAACAGCGCATTCTTAGGGACGCAGGGTATGACCGTCCCGTCGATCCCTTTCCACCGCATGGCATTGACATCCAGTCGCGGGCAACCGGCCCGGCCCCAGGTATCCAATTGGGCAAGGCTGGCGTACTGGAAGCCGGCCAACTTGGCGATCTGGGGAATCTGGGGATGGGTGAACTCTTCCTCTTCGAGAAACGTGGCCATCGAAAAGCCGAGCGCTTGCCGGATCACCTCCCGGCCTAAAACGATCTGTCGGATGTTCGACTCGCCGCTGACGGTGGTGCCCATCGGCTGGCCGTAGGTGCCGCCGATCAACTCAACCCGGCCCGACGCCAAGTATTTCTTTAGCCGGTTAGTCACGTCGGGGAACTTTTCCGCCATGAACTCATAGGCCCGCGCATCGAGGTTCAAGCAGGTCTTGACGTACGGCGGCCGGTCGGCCATTTCCATGGCGTCGGTCACGGAGAGAACGCAGGATTCGATTCCCAACTGCCAGCCTATCCCGATGTAGCTCCAGTGATTGCAGATGGTCAGACAAAGGCCGGCATTCGTCTCTCTCTGGGCTGGGTTTCGCGAAAACGCCGGCACCGCCAGAATGGCCCCGGCGCCGCCCGTAACACTTGCCTGTAAAAATTCTCTGCGGGTAATGGTCTTCTTCATTTCACCACCTCCCCATTGTCCTGGGTCCTATAAGAATGAAAAAAGAGGGACCTTTTTTTATCGCAATAAATCATAAAATCGGGAAGAAAATTCTTATGGTTTTTGACCACGGGTTGAGCCTATCTTTTGCCCGCGGCCAATGTCAAGAAAAAGATTTCGCCGTTCACAGCCACGTCCTGGTTCTTGACGTCGACCCGCAACCGGAATTATCATCTTTCCGTGATGGGCAGAATAGATGCCGAGATCCATAGAAGGCAAGGTCGTCCTGCTCAAAACCTAGAATAGGAATCCCTCAAAAATAAGGGGAGAGAGCCCGGAGGTGAGACTATGAAACGAGAAGATTTCCTCAAAAGTTCATGCGTTTGGGCCGCGGCGTTAATGGCCGGAGGGAAGAGCGCATTCGCCAGCACCCAGGATACGACAGCCGAGGCCAAGAAAGCAGAGGCGTTCCGGAAGTTCGTCCAGGGTTGGATCCCCGATATGATGAAGACTTTAGACAAGAACTTGTCCGAAGCAGACCGCCTTAAGTTTATGGAGGATAACGGCCGGTCCTGTGCGGCCCGAGGGGGGTCGGTCAATTGGGCTAAGGGATTCGGCGGCGACGTCGACAAGTTCCTGGCCGAGATGAAAAAGCATATCGGCGATAACAATGCCGTCCGTAACGGGAAAATGGTCCGCCTGACCTACGAAAAGTGCCTCTGCCCGCTCGTCGCCGGACTCCAGGGCCCGCTTTCGTCCACCTATTGCCTGTGCACCCAAGGCTGGACCAAGGCGGTTTACGAAGCCCTGACCGGGAAACCCGTCCAGGTCGCCCTTCTCGGCTCCATCAAGCGCGGCGATCCCAAGTGCCTCATAGAGGTCCGGCTCGCCTGAGCTGGTGGCCCCTTTCCGGTGATGAATTGAAATCACACATTGGTTTCTCGCGCCGCTCACTCTATCTCATAACTATCCTCCTCATTTTTTCAGGCTGCGGTCAAAGACAGCAAAAAGTAGAGAAGATCATAGAAGATGGAGTGGAAGTCATTGTCAATCATCTAGAGCCCTATCAGATTCAAGGACAGCCGCGCACACTCCATCTTGAAGAAGAATTCACGATTGACACGGAGAGAGATGATATTGTGCAGAAGGGACTGACTGACATCAGCGCCTTTGACATCGATTCCGAGGGGAATATTTACTTTTTCCAAATCCGAGAGAGCGACAAAACCTTGGCTTATAAGTTTGATAAAAACGGGAATTTCGTAGCTCCTTTCGGGAAGAAAGGCCAGGGTCCGGATGAGATTCAGTCCCCGATATACCTTAATATTACCGGACATGACGAAATTCCAATTCAGGATTACGGCAGGTTTAAG
>Ga0153916_10002693_pt1 | contig 12996 bp, 13 predicted proteins | sample Opewatmetagenome_FD_109642 | JGI IMG/M metagenome (GOLD analysis project Ga0153916, IMG submission 109642) | Freshwater wetland microbial communities from Ohio, USA - Open water 3 Core 3 Depth 4 metaG | ecosystem: Environmental > Aquatic > Freshwater > Wetlands | place: USA: Ohio, Lake Erie...
AACCCGCCGTAGAAGTACATCGGGGTGGTCGTCGTGCCAAACGGCGCGTTGGGGTTCAGCGTGGTGTTGAACGCGATCGTCGGCGGGGAAACGTCCGCCTGCAGGGCCGAGACGACCGCCGGGTCCGGAAGCACGTAGAGCTTCAGGAGGGAGTTCGTCGTATCCGCGACGTGGTTCCCGCTCGCATCGAGTTCATCGATGTAGATCAGGTACGTCCCGGGGGTTTCGTACGTGTACGAGAACGAGGTGTTCCTCGTGTCGCGCACGACCCCGTCGCCCAGGTGAACCCGCGCGGAGTCACCGGACGGGACCCCCTGAATGACGAAATTCACGGGTTGTCCTGCTGTCCCTGTCACCGACGCCGATTGGATCCCGAGGCTACCAAGAGGAGCCGCGGGAGGGGCGGGGTGATACAATTCCACAAAAGCCAGCGCACCCGCCAACACGATGATGATCGCCACGAGCACCACGACGAGCGCGCGCGAGCCCCCTTTCTTGGCGGGGGTCACGAGCGGCGCGGGCGCCGGCGATTCACCGGATGGGGTGGCAGGCTCAGGAGTCATCTCACTCTCTGATTGTGCCAAGGGTTATTCCCCTCCTCTTCTCTCCGCCAAGCCACTGCTCTTTAAGCGGCTTTCGGTACGTCCCTCGAACAGACCGCGGGATTTCGGGAGGTCGAAATCGCGTTTTGGATAGCCGAAATTCGATGAGCCGGTGAATCCATCTTCGCCGCGCGCCTCGCGCTTCCCGAGTCCGGCGGCCCCGCGCTAGTCGTCAGAGGATGTGGGACAGCTCCCCCGCCACCCAGGCGAGGAAGTCCTGGTCCGAGGATCCGAAGGCCGAGAGCTGGTCCGAGTCGATGTCGATCTCCGCGACCGCCGCGGTGCCCTTCAGGACGGGCACGACGATTTCCGATTGCGTGTTCAGGAAACACTGCAGGTACCGCGTGTCCTTTGACACGTCGGGGACGACGACGGTCTCCTTGGCCGTCACCGCCGCGCCGCAGATGCCCTCGCCCACGGGGATCCGCACGTGCTGGGTCGCGCTCGGGCCCGACCACGAGGCCAGGACGAGGTCGGGTCCCTGCACCTCGTAGATGCCCACCCAGGTGTAATGGGGGATCTTGCGGAGCTCTCGGCAAACGAAGTCCGTGATCGCCTTCTTCTGGCTGCCCGAGCCGATGATCTTCTCGAGGCGCTCGGCGACCGCGTCGTAGCTGACCTTGCCCTTCTCGCCCGCGAGCACCTCGCCGAACTTCCCCACGCCCTTCATGCCGCTGCCCGTCCGCTCCAACCCGACCTTCGGCCATAAGGCTTACGCCGCTGATCGCATGCACCGGAGGGCGGTCCGGGCGTCCGCCGGCTGGCACCGCGAAGCGCGCCAAAATTCGCCACGGCTCGGAGGGACAGGGTACGAAAACGCCAGTACTTTCGACTCCTGACTAAACTTTGATATACGTCCGGAAACCTAGCAACCTTCACAAGCATCCCTCCACAACGAGGCCGTTCCCTGTTTTTCTACTGTGGCAACGGCCTTACCCTTTTTTGTCTCAAGATTCCCGACCGCACGGGCCGCCTTTCTGCACCGTCCGGGCCCGCCAACCCGACCCCTCGCAAGCTTCATTCCCCTCCCCTCTCTACCAGGGTCCGTCCATGTGGATCGACGAACTGCGGGCCATCACCCTGAGCAGCGACGTGGTGCTGCGGCTCAACCGCCCCGACGCCCTCCGGGTCGCGGCCGACGCCGAGCTCGAGGGGCCGGCATCCGGGGCCCGCCCCGACCTCCGCGGAGCCTGGACCCGGTACGAGGCCGCCCGCGCCGAGGCGCGATGGAAGGACCAGCGCGAGCTTCCCCTGGACGCCTTCCTTCGGGAGGCCGCGGGCGGCGCCCTCCCTGACGTGCCCGGGCTCGCGGCCGCCGTCGCGGAGCGGCTCGCCCCGTCGCTCGAGTGGTACCCCGACGTCCTCCCGACCCTCGACTACCTCCGAGAGTCGGGCTACGCGACCGGGCTCCTGGTCGACCTTCCCGTTCCCCTGCCGCGGGCCTGGGTGGACCGGGCCCGAGCCTGGTTCGACGTGATCGTGTCCTCGGCGGACGTGCGGGTCCGAACGCCCGCGCCGGCCGTGTTCGCGGAGGCCGTGCGCCGCCTCCACGGGGTCCCGGGTCGTGTCCTCCACGTGGGCGACGCCCTCGCCGCGGACGTGTATGGCGCGCAGCGCGCGGGGCTCCGGACCGCCCTCCTCGAACGACCCCAGCGCCGCCCGCCGGACCCCGCGGGGGTCGAGTGGCTGGGGCGCCAGGAAGGGGTCGGACCCGCCGGCATCCGGCCGGACCTCCGCCTGCGGAGCCTGGAGGAGCTCGCGGCCGCGATCGATGCGTTCGCCTAGGCCATCGGCGGGAGCTCGATCCCGCGGGCGTCGATCCGCACGCGGCGTCCCTCGACCACGAGCCGCCCCTCCGCGAAGAGGCGCACGGCGAGGGGGAGGAGCCGGTGCTCCCACTCGAGGATCCGCGCCTCGAGGGTCTCCTCCGTGTCGTCGTCGAGGACCGGGACCGCCTTCTGCAGGATGAACGGCCCGCCGTCCACGGAGGCGTCGACGAAGTGGATCGTGCAGCCGGAGACCTTGGCCCCGGCCGCGAGGACGTCGCGGTGGGCGCGGGCTCCCGGGAACGCGGGCAGGAGGGAGGGATGGATGTTCATGATGCGGTTGGGGAACTCGCGGACCAGGTAGGCGCTCACGATCCGCATGAAGCCCGCGAAGACGACGAGGTCGACGCGGTGCTCGCGCAGGACCTTGACGACCTCGCGCTCGAAGCCCTCGCGATCCTTCCCGAAGGGCCTGTGGTCGATCGTGACCGCGGGCACGCCGGCGCGCTTCGCCCGCTCGAGGACGTGGGCACCCGGGACATTGCAGACGAGGACCGCGAGCTCGACGTCGAGCTCCCCGCGGTCCCGGGCGTCGATGAGGCTCTGGAAGTCCGTCCCCCTCCCGGACGCCAGGACGCCCACCCGGATGCGCGTCATGGACCCCTCAGTGCCGGAAGAGCCGCATCCCGGTGAAGACCATCGCGATCCCGTGCTCGTCGCAGGCGTCGATGGCCTCCTGGTCGCGGATGGAGCCGCCGGGCTGGGCGATGACCCGCACCCCGCCCTTCGCGGCCTCGTCCACGCCGTCGCGGAAGGGGAAGAAGGCGTCGCTCACGAGGACGGACCCGCGCGCCCGGGCCCCCGCCTTGAGGCACGCCAGGATCACGCTGTCGACCCGGCTCATCTGCCCGGCGCCCATGCCCACGGTGACGCGGTCCCGGACGAGGACGATGCTGTTCGACTTCACGTACTTGGAGACCTGCATGCCGAAGACGATGTCCCCGGCGTCCTCCGGCGCCGCGGCCTGCTTCGTGACCGTCTTGAACGACTCCGGGCGGATCTCGGGGTACTGGGAGGTCTGGACGAGGATGCCGCCGGAGACCTTCACCATCTCCATCTCGGGGCTGGGCCGGAACGGCAGGTTCGTCCGCACGAGGCGCAGGTTCTTCCGGGTCCGCAGCCGCTTGAGCGCATCCTCGTCGTAGTCCGGCGCGACGATCGCCTCGACGAAGTGGCCCTTCATCGCCTTCGCGGTCGCCAGGTCCACCTTCCGGTTCAGGCCGACGACGCAGCCGTACGCGGAGCGCTCGTCCGCGGCGTGCGCCTCCGCGTAGGCGTCCGCCAGGGCGGGCCGCAGCGCGACGCCCGAGGGGTTCCCGTGCTTGATCACGACCGCCGCGGTCTCCTCGAACTCGGAGGCGACCCGCAGGGCCGCCTCGAGGTCCGCGATGTTGTTGTAGCTGAGCTCGCGCCCGTGGAGCTGCTCGAGGCTCGCCACGTTGGGCCTCGGCGCGAAGGGGTCGCGGTAGAAGGCGGCCTTCTGGTACGGGTTCTCCCCGTACCGCAGGTCCGCGGCCTTCTCGAACGCGATCCGCAGGGAGGGCGGGAGGGCGTGCCCCTCGTGCCGCCAGAGGAAGTTGTAGATCGCGGTGTCGTAGCGGGACGTGTACTCGAAGGCCTCCAGGGCGAGGGCCTCGCGGAGCTTCTCCGGCAGGTCGCCTCCCTTGCGGTACGCCTCCAGGACCTCGGGGTACCGGGACGGGCGGACGACGACGGCGACGCGGGACGCGTTCTTCGCCGCGGCCCGGATGAGGGAGACGCCGCCGATGTCGATGTTCTCGATGGCCTCCGCCATCGCGACGTCCGGTTTCGCGACGACGGACTCGAACGGATACAGGTTGACCACGACGAGGTCGAAGGGCACCGCGCCCCACGCGGCGAGCTCGGGCTCGTCCCCCCGCGGGGCGAGGATGCCCGCGAAGATTCGCGGGTGGAGGGTCTTCACGCGGCCGCCCAGGCCCTCCGGCTGGCCCGTGTACTCGGGCACCGTCCTCACCGGCAGGCCCGCGGCCTTCAGGGCCTTCGCGGTTCCCTCCGAGGCGAAGAACTCGAATCCCAGGTCATGCAACCCGCGTGCAAAGTCCAACAGGCCCTCCTTGTCGGATAGGCTCAGGAGGGCATGGCGAGGAGAAACCATCCCTATTACCGCGTCGGAATGGTGGGCTCCCGCTTAAAGGTTGAGAGGCGCGCCCGTGGCAGAGGTCGCCGGCCCGGTCCCGGGCTGTGGCGCCGCACGCCGGCCGAGCCCCGCGTCCCGCACGAGGGTGGGGACGGCCTCCTCCCAGTTCACCGCCATCAGGTGGACGCCGTGGACGCCCTCGATGGCCTGGAGGGCCTTGAGCGTGCGGAGGGCGATGCTGAGTCCCTCGGCCCTCGGGTCCGGGGCGGTGCTCATGCGGTGGAGGATCTCCCGCGGCACGACCACGCCGGGCACCTTCTCCGCCATGAAGTGGGCCATCTTCGCGGACCGGAGCGGGATGACTCCGGCGAGGATGTGGACGTGCTCGTGGAGCCACTCCTTGCGGACCAGGCGCATCCACTCCTCGAAGCGGTCGACGTCGTAGATCGCCTGGGTCTGGATGAAGTCCGCGCCGGCGCTCACCTTCCCGCGGAGGTTCTCGAAGGACTCCTCGAGGGAGCCGCCGAACGGGTTCGCTGTGGCGCCGAGGAAGAGGCGCGGCGGCGCGTCCACATGGTCGCCGCCCCGGAGGACGCCCCGGTCCCGCAGGTCCCGCGCCGTGGACAGGAAGTCCTCCGTCGTGAGGTCGTACACGCCCGCGGCGTCGCGCTCGTTCCCGACGTGGGGCGGGTCGCCCCGGAGGCACAGGACGTTCCGGATCCCGATCGCCGCGGCGCCGAGGAGGTCCGCCTGGAGGGCGATGCGGTTGCGGTCGCGGAGGACGAGCTGGAGGACGGGCTCGACGCCCTCCTGCATCGCGAGCACCGACGCCGCGACGGCGGACATGCGGACCATGGCCCTCTGGCAGTCCGTCACGTTGCACGCGTCCGTGGAGTCGCGGAGCAGGGCGGCGACCCGGCGCACGTCCATCGGCTCCGCGGATCCCGGCGGCGCGATCTCCGCGGTCACCGCGAACCCGCCGTCGGAGAGGACGCGCTCGAGGCGGCTCCCCGCGCGGTGCGACTGGACGTCAGCCTTCGCGTCCACTTCCCCCCGCAAGGCCCCCGCGGGACTTGAGTCTGTCGCGCCTGGACGGGAGGGAATATCCCTATCGGAATATCCGTCGCGGGTCCGCTACCACCCGAAGTGCTCGCAGAGCTCCAGGGTGCGGACCATCCGGAGGAACTCGCGCGTGTGGCCGAGGAGCCAGGGTTTCCGCGGGACCATGGACAGGGCGAAGCGGAGGGTCACCGCCCGCCAGTCGAGCCCGTCCAATTCCTCTCCCACGGAGTTCATCAGGCGGTCCGACCAGCCCCGCACGCGCTCGATCATCCACCACAGGAGCGGGTCGAGGAAGGGCGAGCCGCGGATCACGCGGTCGTACCCCGTCATCGCCGCGGGATCCTCCCTCTCGAGGGCCGTGCACGCGAACTCCCCGGCGATCCGTCCGCTGAACAGGCCGGGATGGATGCCGGCGCCGTTCATGGGGTTCGTCACGCCGGCCGCATCGCCGACGACCGCAAAGCCGGGGACCGCGTAGGCCGCGAGGTCGTACCGATAGGGGATGGTCCCCGCGATGACCCTCTCCCGCCTCCCCGGGTCGATCCCGTGATCGCGGCAGAAGGCCACGGTGGCCGCGTGGGCGTCGATGTGGCCTCCCGCGCCGACGTTGACCGCGTCCCCCTTGGGGAAGATCCAGGCGTAGCCCCCGTCGTAGCGCTCGCCGATGTAGAGGAGGAACCGCTCCGGGTCGGGCGTGTCGACGGCCTCCCGTGGGAACCGGTATTCGTACGCGAGGATCTGGTCCTGCCGCCGGACGAGGCCCAGGGTCTTCGCGAGGAAGCTCGTCGGCCCGTCCGCGGCGATGAGGACGCGGCCCTCGAACGTGGCCCCGTCCGCGGTCAGGCGCCAGCCCCCGCGGGTCCGCTCCAGGCCGGTGACACGCGTCGACGTCCGGAGCTCCGCTCCGTCGTCCACCGCGCCGTCCACGATCCAGCGGTCGAAGCCCGCGCGGTCGATCGCGTACCCGGGCAGGCGGGTGATGAAGAAGCTCTTGCCGCTCGGCACGATGCATCGCGCTCCGTGGATCTCCTGCGCGACCCACGCGTCGTCCGCGCGGAGACCGTTCGACTCGAGGCCGAACGCGGACACGCCCTCCGCGCACTGGACAGGCTCGCCCACGGCCCTCTTCTTCTCGAGGACGAGCGTGGAGAAGCCCGCGGCGGCGAGCTGCCGCGCGGCCATGCCTCCGGCGGGTCCGGCGCCCACCACGATCACGTCGTGCACGTCGCCGCGAGCCAAGGGGACGGGGCGATATGTGCCTTGCGCCGGGCGCTCACCCGTGCCGCGCGAGGACGTCCGCGCCGTGCGGGGTCAGCTTGTAGACGAAGGGAGGGACGCCGCGGCGCAGCGCGGGTCCGCGCTGCTTCACGATCAGGGCGATCGCGCCGAGGACCCTCAGCCCGTTGACCGTCGTGTAGTCCGAGAGGTCGAGCTCCTCGGAGATCTCGTTCGACGTCGCGTCCGGGTGGTCCAGCAGGAACCCCAGGATCCTCAGCTTCTGGTCGTCGAGCGCCTCGGAGGTCTGCCGCTCGGGCCGCGGCTCGAACTGGAGGCGCTCGTAGATCCGCTTCCCCTGCTCCGACGGCGTGACCATGACCAGGAGGAGCGCGTTCTTCTCGATCTCCAGGAGGTGCTTCGCCACCGCGGCGGGGGCGATGCCCATCTGCGACGCCAGCTCGGGGATCCGCGAGTCGCGGTTGCGGTAGACCTTGTTCTCCACGACAATCGACAGGACCTCGCGCTGACGCTCCGTCAGCTCACGCGTCCAATCGCTCGAGTGCATCCGGAGAGGACTGAAATCCAGGAGAGGACTTAAGTGTTTTCGTGCCTGATAACTAATCTCGGCGTGTCCGACACCAAAAGGGTACGTTTCGTGCGGGTGAGTACTAACATTCCCACATGCGCGCGCGCCCGCGTGGGCGCCGGCGAGGTAACGAGAACCAATTCTCAAAGTCCATAGCCCCACTCGGGTTTGCCGCGGCGGTGACCTGCATGACGGGCCTCATCATCGACGGAAAGCGCGTGGCGGACGAAATCCGGGCCGAGCTCCGCGGCCGCCTGGATCGCCTGCGCTCGTCTGGAGTGAACCCCGGTCTCGCCGCGATCCTCGTCGGGGACAACCCCGGCTCTCAGCTGTACGTGAAGATGAAGGGGAAGGCGTGCGAGGAGATGGGCATGGCCCACCAGACGGTCACGATGCCGAAGGACACGCCGCAGGACGTCCTGCTGCGGGAGGTGGCCCGTCTGAACAGGGACCCGAAGGTCCACGGCATCCTCGTCCAGCAGCCGCTGCCCCCGCAGATCGCCGTCGAGGCCGCGGTGAACGCGGTGGATCCGCGCAAGGACGTGGACTGCTTCCACCCGGAGAATGTCGGCCGCGTCCTCATCGGCGCCCCCCGCTTCGCGCCCGCGACGCCCGCGGGGGTCGTCGAGCTCCTCGTCCGCAGCGGCAACGATCCCGCCGGGCAGGACGTCGTGATCGCGGGGCGGAGCAACATCGTCGGCAAGCCGCTGGCCGCCCTCCTCATGCAGAAGGGCCCGAAGGCCAACGCCACGGTGACGGTCGTCCACAGCGCGACCCGCGATCTCGCCGCGCACACCCGGCGGGCGGACATCCTCGTGGCCGCCATGGGCGCCCCGATGACGATCCGCGCGGACATGGTGAAGGACGGCGTCGTGGTCATCGACGTGGCCACGAACCGCATCCCCGACGCGACGAAGAAGAGCGGCTACCGCACGGTGGGGGACGTGGACTTCGAGGCGGTCAAGGAGAAGGCGAAGGCCATCACGCCCGTGCCGGGCGGCGTCGGCCCGATGACGATCGCGATGCTCCTCGTGAACACGGTGAGGGCCGCCGAGCTCAGGACACTCTAGACGTCCCCCCGATCGCCGCGAGGGAAAAGGGAGCCATCGCTGCAAGACCCCGCGATGGCCCATCCTCGAGGTGCCGGCCTACGACGGGTAGAACACCGCGACGGTGCCCGCGCCCGTGAAGGAGTCGGCAGTCGCCGAGCCGCTGAACATGTCCCCGTTCACGTAGTACTTGAACGTCCCGGCGGCCGCGACGGGGAGGGGCTTCTGCACGGTCAGGGTCAGGTAGTACGAGTCCGTGGGTGCGTTCGCCCCCACGCTCGTGTACGAGCGCCACGCATCGTAGGAGCAGTCCGTGGCGTTGACGCCCACGTAGACCCGCACGATGTCCGCGGTCCCCGCCGTATGAGCGACGAAGACCCGGACCTGGGTCGTCACGACCACGGTGCCCGCGCCCGTCACGGTGACGTTGATCCCGGTGTAGTGCGTGCAGGTGCTGGCGATCGTCAGGGCTGAGATCGAGCCGTTCGAGGCCACGAGGGAGCCCGGTCCCGGCGGTCCCTGGATCCCCGCGTCTCCCGGCGTCCCGTCCGTGCCGTTCAGTCCCGCGGGACCCGTCGCGCCCGTCGGCCCGGGGATGGCGAAGCTCGCCCCCACGGCGACCACGGACAGGATCACCGCCACGACGCTCAGAATCGTACTCAGCCCTTTCGGAGCTGGCGCAGATGGCTGCATGGTCCAGGGAGTAAGGGGAACTCCATAGAGAAAGTTAGGAAATGACCGTTAACTCTACGCGCCCGCAACCTCGGCGCCCGCCCGCCCCTCGGCGCGTCCCGCGACGAAATCCTTTAGCCCCTCGTCGGGATGCCTCGCGCGTGCGGGTCCTCGTCGTCGGGGGCGGAGGGCGCGAGCATGCCATCGTCGAGGCGCTCCGCCGCAGCGGGGCGGAGATCCTCGCGGCGATGTCGAACCAGAACCCCGGCATCCGCCGCGCCTCGAAGGAGGTCCTCCTCGGCGACGTGAACGCGGTCGAGCGGATCGTCGCGTGGGCGCAGGACCAGCGCGCCGAGCTCGCGGTCATCGGGCCGGAGGCGCCGCTCGAGAGGGGCATCGTGGACGCCCTCGAGGCCCGCGGCATCCCGACCGTCGGACCGACGAAGGCGGCGGCGCAGCTCGAGACGAACAAGGAGTTCACGCGGGACCTCATGAGGACGGCCGGCATCCCCGGGCTCCCGGCGTACTGGGCCTTCGACTCGTACGCGCCCTTCTCCGAGTTCGTCCTCGACAGCGACTTCGAGTTCGTCATCAAGCCCCTCGGCCTCACGGGCGGCAAGGGCGTGCAGGTCTGGGGGGACCACTTCTCCTCCAAGGAGGGCGCCCTCGCCTACGGCCGCGAGATCCTCGAGAAGAAGGTCGGCGGCCAGCCGCGTTTCCTCGTCGAGGAGAAGCTCGTCGGCGAGGAGTTCTCCCTCCAGGCCCTCTGCGACGGGAAGCGGCTCGTGCCCTGCCCCCTCGCGCAGGACCACAAGCGCGCGTACGAGGGGGACCGCGGCCCGAACACCGGCGGCATGGGCTCCTACAGCGACGCGGACCACCTCCTGCCCTTCGTCACGCGCCTCGAGTACGAGCAGGCGCTCGACACGATGCGCCGCACGCTGGACGCGATGAACGACCGCGGCACGCCCTTCAAGGGGGTCCTCTACGGCGGCTTCATGGCCGCGAAGGGCGGGCCCAAGCTCCTCGAGTACAACGTGCGGTTCGCGGACCCGGAGTCCATGAACGTCCTCCCGATCCTCGAGGACAACTTCGTCGACCTCTGCGTGAGCATGGCGAGCGGCGGACTCCCGCTGCGCGCGCATTTCGCCCCCAAGGCCACGGTCTGCAAGTACGTCGTGCCGCCGGGGTACGGCACCCATCCGAAGGCGGGCGAGCAGCTCAAGGTGGACGAGGAGAGCATCCGCCGCACGGGAGCGCACCTCTACTATGCGGCCGTGGACGAGCGGGAGGGGCACATCTACACGACGACCTCCCGCGCCCTCGCGGTCGTGGGCGTCGCGGACGACCTGGAGGACGCCGAGTCGATTTCCGAGGAGGCGCTCGCCTCCATCGGGGGGAGCTTCTACGCCCGGCGCGACATCGGCAAGCCCGAGGCCATCCAGCGCAAGGTCGAGAAGATGCGCAAGATTCGCGGCGCGTAGGCGCCGCTCCGGTCATTCGCGCGGAAGCGCCGCCGCGGCTCGACGACGGCGAGGCGCGAAGAGGATCAGGATGAAGAGGACCATCGTCCCTCCTCCGGTCGCGGCATCCCAGTAGGAGAACACGGGGGATTCCGGTGATGCGCTTCGAAAGACGTAGACGCCGAGGAGGATCATCGCGATGAAGAACCCCCAGGCCACCGCTATGGCCAACCCGACGCGGGCCCAGCCGACATTCACGGGCGCTCGAGACACGAGAGGCGAAGAGCGACGTCGGTCGCGATGAATCTTGCCCATGGCCGCTTGCTTCGTCAGCGCACGGACTACCCTCGGACGCGGTCGAGGAAGTCCCGCATCACCTCGATGTAGTGGGGCCGTTCTTCCCAGAACGCCATGTGAGAGCTCTCGCGGAACTGCACGAGCTTGGAACCGCGGATGCCTCGGTGGATCTCGCCGGCCACGCGGGGCGTGACCTCGTCGTACCGCCCGACGGTGACGAGCGTCGGCACGTGGATCCGCGGCAGCTGCTCCGTCACGTCCCAGTCTCGGATGGTCCCCGTGATCGTGAACTCGTTGGGGCCGTTCATCGTCCGGTAGACGATCCCCGTGTTCTCCAGGGTCTGGACGACCTCGCGGGGCCACACGGGGAGGCGGCACAGGTGGGTCCGGTAGAACACGTCGACCGCCTTGAGGTACCCGGGGTCCTGGAAGTCCCCGGTCGCGTTGTGCTCGCGAATCGTCCTGCGCACCTTCGGTGGCAGGCGATCGATGAGCCGCCACATCTCGCTCACCGTGAGCGGTGTGCTGGCGAGGCCGCTCGCGACGATGAGGCTCCGGAGGTTCCGCTGGTACTTGAGGGCCGTCGCGAGGACGAGCGCGCCGCCGTAGCTCGACCCGAAGAGGTTCACGTGGCCGAGGTGCAGCGCGCGCCGCATCCCCTCGACCTCCTCGACGTTGTGCGCGATCGTGTAGAGCCCGGTTCCGCGGGGACGCTGGGAGTGCCCGCACCCGAGCTGGTCGAAGAGGACGACGCGGTAGCCGAACTGGGCGAGGTCCGCGATGGGCAGCAGGTACTCGTGGCTCGCGCCCGGCCCGCCGTGCAGGCAAAGGACCGTGCCTTTCGTCGCGGTCCCGAAGGATCGATAGAACATCCGGTAGCCGAGCACCTTGACGTAGCCCTGGGCCTCTTCCACGCCTCTCCCCGCAACCCGGATGGCGCGGACCCGCAAGACGGTTTCGGCGCGCGGCCCCCGCCGCGCCTCCATGGCGGCCCCAACCCTCAAATAACGGGAAACCTCATGGCCGCGTCGTGAAGAACCTGGACGACGTCATCTCGGAGATCGAGTCGCGCCTCGACGAGAAGGACGAGGTCCGGGAGCTCGCGATCAAGTCTTCGCGGACGATCACGCGCCTCGCGGGGAGCGCGATCCAGGGGATGCACCGCGGCGAGGACTCCGCGGCCGGTCTCCAGGAGACCCACGAGGAGGTCGCCAAGCTCCGCAGCCTCCTGGACGGCCACCCCGATTTGATCCACGCGGGCTTCGTCGAGAACGCGATGCAGGAGGCGTGCGAGGCGTTCCTCTGCCACGCGATCCTCCAGGGCGAGAAGCTCCCCACGCCGAAGGAATGCGGCGTGACGGACACCGCGTACCTCCTCGGCCTCGGCGACGTCGTCGGGGAGCTGCGCCGCTTCGCCCTCACCGCCCTGCGCGACGGCGACGTCGCGGGCGCTTCCCAATCCCTCGAGCGGATGGAGCGGATCCTCGAGTCCCTCATGCGCTTCGATTACCCCACCGCGATGGTCGCCCTCAAGCGCAAGCAGGACGTCGCCCGCAGCCTGATCGAGAAGACCCGCGGGGAGGTCGCCGTCGCGTCGCGGAGCCAGGAGCTCTCGAAGAAGCGCGACGCCCTCCACGCGAAGCTGTGACGCCGGGCGCCCGCGTCCACGTTCTCAGGGGCGATTCCCAGGTCGGAGCGCTTTTTAAAAGGACCCCTCATCGTTCGCCGCAACCTCGACCAGGCACCCCGCCCGCCCTCGACGAAGGGACGCGGGGCCCGGGGGGAGCATCATGGCGGACAAGGAGAAAGTGGCTAGCGGGATTCCTGGCCTCGACGACCTGATCGAAGGCGGTTTCTACCCCAAGTCGACGATCGTCCTGCTGGGCTCGAGCGGTACCGGGAAGTCGACGTTCGCGGTCCAGTTCCTCATGGAGGGGATCGAGCAGGGCGAGCAGGCCCTGTACGTGACCCTCGAGGAGCCTCCGGAGCAGATCATGCACGAGGCGGAGCTCATGGGCTTCGACATGCGCAAGTACTACGAGAAGAGCCTCTTCTTCATCCACCTCAAGGGCAAGAACTTCAAGAAGATGATCGAGGAGCAG